>JAABUN010003586.1_pt1 | contig 23628 bp, 17 predicted proteins | sample 5559311 | NCBI WGS metagenome assembly JAABUN01 (sample SAMN10711877, study PRJNA513370) | rock metagenome | isolation source: Antarctica rocks | place: Antarctica: Victoria Land, Siegfried Peak sud
AGCAGCACTCCGAGAACCCGGTCGACTGGTACGAGTGGGGCGAGGAGGCGGTCGCTGCCGCGCGCGAGCGCGACGTACCCATCTTCTTGTCGGTCGGGTACGCCGCGTGCCACTGGTGTCACGTGATCGTCCGTACGCTCAGGATCAGGCCTCGGAACACAAAACAGCAGGTCAGGAGCACTATTTTGGTTCAGATCGGTTCATCAAATTTTGCCGTTTGACGCCGATTCCGCGGCTTCGTGTATCACTCTCGTGTATCACTTGGGCGAGGCCGCGAGGGCGGCTACTGAAACAATCTACTGAAACATTGGTGTTGCAGTAGATCGACGCAGCGTCCAGGAAGCGCCTCGGTGAGCAATCAGGAGAGCTTCTTCAGCCTGTCGATCCAGTAGCCGGGCTTCCGCTTCGCGTGCGCGACGGCGAGGATCCAGAAGGTTTCGTCGACGACGGTGTAGACGAGGCCGTACTCGTCGAACCGCATCACCTGCATCTTGCGCACTTCCGGCTCGGCGGGCAGGTTCGAGTGCTCGTACTTCTTCAGCACGAACGGGTGGCGCACGACCTGATCCAGAACCTTGAACACCTCGGCTGCGAGTTGCTGGCCGAGACCCGGCTCCTGTTCGTCGTACCAGTCGTGCCCGCTTTGAAGATCCTCAATGGCCTCGGGGACCCAGCGGGGTTCGCCAGTCACAGGCCGAAGCGCTTGCGAACTTCGGAGTCCGGAACACCTTCGGTACTGCCGTCGACGATGCCCTGAAGGCGTTGCCCGATCTCGGTTGCCCAGGCGGCCTCGACCTCGGCAGGGTCGTCATACGGCCCGTCTGCCTCGATCCACAGGTCGTGGGCAAGCTTCATCTGCTCTGCGCGCGTGAGCTTGCGCGCCTGCTCCAGAAGCTCGGCCGTGGTCATAGCCTCAGTCTACGCGGGGCCGCCGAAAGCGAGCCAAGTCCACCTTCGACACCTTTGTTGACCCCGCTGAGATCGACCTCGTCTTCAACGACTGGCGCGGCTTGCTGCCGGGGTGAGACAACCGAGCGGTCCGCGTCGATGCGCCCAGGATGGGCGCCCACTTCGCCCACTATGACTCAGGTCGAAGCGTGTGCTGTCAGGGGCGCAGGTGGGCAACTTGGGCTGCTGGAGGCCTGCACGATCATCGGCCCGGGAGACCTCTGGTGCCGGGTGGTCGCCCGGTCCAACACCGACCTGCAGAGCGGGTGATCGACCGGGTGCTGGCGCACGAGGGGATCGTCCGGTGCTCGAGCGTGATCGCGCTGGCGACCCAGGTCCCCTGCCGGGTGCTTCCTCTGCTGGGCTCGGTCACCGGCTGAGTCCCTGGCTTCGCCCGGGACTGAGAGAGACCTGGAGGATCATCCGGGCACCGGGCCGGTTGTCCTGCGCCACGACGGTGCCGCCGTGCGCCGCCGCGACGTCGGCCACGATGGCCAGCCCCAGTCCCACTCCACCGGTGTCCCGCGCGCGGGACGAGTCCAGCCGGGTGAACCGCTCGAAGACCCGCACACGATGCTCGGCTGGGATGCCAGGACCGTCGTCGGAGACCACCAGCGTGGCGAAGCCCGCGTCCGACTCCAGCTGCACGGTGATCAACCCGGCCGCGTGCCGGGCCGCGTTGTCCATCAGGTTGCGCACGGCGCGGGTCAGCAGGGACGGGTCGCCCTCGACACGCACTGCGCGCACCTGCGAGACGTCCACGCGCAGGTCGGGGAGATCGCGCAGCCGCGCCGACTCGGCGAAGACGATGTCATCGAGGTCCAGCGGGCGCAGTCGCAACGTCGGCTGCGCATCGAGCCGGGCCAAGGCGAGCAGGTCGTCCACCAACGTGGACAGCCGCGCGGCTTCCTCGCGCAGCCGGGGCCCGTACGTCGGGTCTGCCGACCCCGGGTGTGGGGACTCCACCTGGGCCCGGATCGCGGTCACCGGGCTGCGCAGTTCGTGGGCGGCATCGGCGACGAACTGCCGTTGGCGTTCGAGCGACCTGTCGAGCCGCCCCAGGAGCGCGTCCACAGGTCGCAGCGCCCGCCCGACGTACCACCAGGCGAGCAGCGCGAGCAGCGCCAGCACCACGGGCAGCATCAGGGACAGGCTCGTTGCGAGGGCTCTCGCGCTCCGGTCCACCTCGGTGGTGGGCAGACCGAGATACACCGTCAGCCCGGACGACCCAGGAACCTCGACGCCCGCCACGCGGAACTCAGCGCCGTCGACCTGGCTGAGCCGCACCGTCCTCAGCGGCGGCTCGACGCTGGCGCTACTGGGTGCGAAGTCATAGAGCCGGGGCTCCCCCTCGATCTGCTCCGAGGCCATGACCACCTCCCCTGCTCGGTCGACGACCTGGCCGATGCCGCTCGATGTCGTCGAGACCGGGAAGGTGGAGGCCCCCGGGTCGGCGGCCACAGCTGCCGCAGCGCTCAACGCCTGTTGCCGGACCGAGTCGTCGATCGCGGTACTCAGCCCGTGCTGGACCCGCCACACCACGAAGACCGCACCCAGGGCGAGGACCGCGGCCATGGCCGCGGTTGAAACCGCCACCAGCCGCAGCCGGACGCGCCAGCCGCTGCTCATCCTCCGGTGCCGCTGAGCCGGTAACCCGCGCCGCGGACCGTGGTGATGGCACGGCGGTCGAACGGCACGTCGATCTTGCGTCGCAGGTAGCCGATGTAGACCTCCACGATGTTGAGGTCTCCCTCGAAGTTCTCGTCCCACACTTGAGCCACGAGCTCGGTCTTGCTGAGCACTTCGTCGCAGTGGCGCATCAAGCAATGCAAGAGGTCGAACTCCCGCGCAGTGAGCTCGACCTGGACGCGGTCGCGGGTGCAGGTGCGCGCCCTGGGGTCGAGCACGAGGTCGCCGGCAACCAGCTGCAGCCGACGGGGGCTGGCGCCGCGCCGGCTCAGCGCCCGGACCCGCGCCAGCAACACCCCGAAGCTGAACGGCTTGGTGAGGTAGTCGTCCGCACCGAGGTCGAGAGCATCCACGATGTCCTTGTCATCGTCCCTGGCCGTGAGCATCAGCACCGGGGACCAGACCTCCTCGGCGCGCATCCCGCGGAGCACCTCCTGCCCCGAGAGGCCGGGTAGCATGACGTCGAGGAGCACCACGTCATACTCCACGCTCGTGGCCTTCCACAGGCCGTCCACGCCGTCGACGGCCACATCCACCGCGAAGCCCTCCGCCAGCAAGCCGCGTCGTACGGCGTCGGCGATGCTCGCCTCGTCCTCGACGATGAGTGCACGCACCTCGCCATCACCCCTTCTCCCGCCCAGCGTATGGAGATGACGCTGAGACCATCCTGAGAGAGCCGGTGCCCGCGTCTCTCAGGAACTCTCAGCGTGGTCACAGCGGCGGGCGGACACAGTGAATCCCACAGCGGAACCGCCGCTGACCAAGACCTATGGAGGTCCCACGAAGATCAACCGTTCCCTCACCATCGCCGGCGGCGTGCTGGCCCTCAGCACGCTCGGGTTCGGAGGTGCCGCAGTCGCCAGCGGCCCTGCCGTGACCGGAGAGACCAGCTCCTCGAGCACCGAGGGCGCTGCCGACCAGGCGGCGCAGGATGCAGCCTGCAAGGCCGCCGGGGTGGACCCGGCCGCGTCCAACATTCAGTACGACGACACCACCGGTGTCTGCTCGCTCGACGGCAGCGGGCAGGACAACAACGACGAGTGACCGTCCCACACCTCCTGGCCGGGGTCCAACCACCCCGGTCTAGGGGTGCGTCAGGGGATGTAGTGGGTCGCCCAGCCGCACAGCATGTCGATCCGCCTGGCGAGCTGCACCGCTGTCGCGACCGCCGAGGTCCGCTCCGGTGCGGCCGCGATTGAACAACGTGGGCGTGTGTCCCCGTGCGAGTAGGTTCTCCCCGATCGCGCGACCCACAAAGGAGGTTCCGCCAAGCACCCGAACCTGCATCTTCGGACCCTAAACTAAACCTGAATCGAGTCTTGCGTCGGTTCACCGAGAGCTCGGACGGTCCCAAGCACTGGGCGGGACGACGTGCGTCATACCGCCGCGTCTGTGCGCCCAGATTGATGCGGGCGCCATGGGCGGTGGTGCCCTGTCGCAGTTCCGGAACGCGTCGGTCTGCTTACCTATGATCGACTGCATGGCCGACGACCAGGGCAAGCGTGTGTTCGTCTCGTATGTTCGCGAGGACAAGGACGATGTGAACCAACTGTGCGCTGTGCTGGAGGCCGCGCAGATCCCGTACTGGCGCGACCGGAAGGACCTCGGGCCGGGTGACGCCTGGCGGGCCAAGATCAGAGACGCCATACGCAACGGGGCATTGGTGTTCCTCGCGTGCTTCTCGGACAACTACCGCGCCAAGGACAAGTCCTACATGAACGAGGAGCTCACACTTGCGGTGGAGGAGTTCCGCCAGATGCAGCAGGGACGGGTCTGGCTGATTCCGGTCCGCTTCGACGCGGGGGATGTACCGGACTTGGACCTGGGTGCCGGCCGGGTGCTCAGCGACCTGAACTACTCGGACCTGTTCGGCGACGAGCACACCGCGCAGGCGGCCAGCCTGGTGACCACCATCAATCGACTCCTCGGCGACAAACACCCCAGCCCGGCAACCGCACTTGCTGCGGTGGAGCAGGCGACCGACGCCCACCGCAGCGGCCTGCTAAAACAGCTGACCAAAGACATGCTGCTGGACCCCTCGAGGCGGATCGAACTCGACGACTTGGTGTCGCAAGAGGTGCAACGTCTGCTCGCGGTCCTGAAGGACAAGGACCTCGTGGCAGGGCCGCTCTCCGGACCCAACCACGAGACTGCGCTGCGCATCGCGGAAGGTGCGCAGGACATGTGGCGACGGACGGAACCATTCTGCTCGTCGCTGCAGGTCGCTGCGCGCTGGGGAGATCCGGACGCCCTACTGCCGTGGTCCAACGGCATCAAGTCGTTCCTGACTGCAGCGGTCAAGTCGGAGGGCGGCGTTGAGGCCCTACTCGCGCAGCGCTACCTACCTTCGACCATGGCCATCATCACCGCGACACTGGCCTGCGTAGCCAGCCAGAACTGGGCCAACCTCAAGGTCCTCGTCGTGGACCCCGCCGTGCGAGACCGGTACCAGCAGCAGCTCACGCCACTGATCGACGTCACGGACCCGCACAAGTCCTTCAACGGAGTCGCGGACTGGGTCGTTAACGGGATAGCTCGCGCCACATTGCTTGACGTCGATCCGAGCGAAGCCTTCGAGTACTACCAGGGGGGAGGAGGCAAGTACTTCACGCCGGTCGCGGAGTGGATGCACAGGCTGCTGCGACCAGTCTTCGCGGACCAACTGCCCGACGACGACACTTACGACACCGAGTACGACCGCGCCGAGGTCATCCTGGGGGTGCTGGCGCAGGACGTCACGAACGTTCGTCTGTCTGCGAACCCGGATGCTCCAAAGTGGGGCCAGGCGTACTGGTTTGGTCGGGCCACTCATCGGTGGCGGCACATGGAGTCCACCCCAGCGAGCGATCTCCTGCACGAACTAGACACCCACGGCAATCAATGGGGTCCGGTCAAGGCGGGGCTGTTCGGCGGAGACGTGGACCGTGCCCGCGTAGCGATCGAGGAGTACGGCAAGACCTTCAACGAGGTCGCACGCGGACGCTGGTAGTTGCCAGTAGCGCCAAGGTTGCGCCCAGGGAGTCCCAACCGCGACATATGCGTCATTCCGCCGCGTTTGACGTTTGCTCGGCCACGGCGACATCGGAGCTCGGCTGTGGCCATGCGTCAGATTGCGCGGGACACGTGCCGGATTGGATTGTCACGCGGGTCGGCGCCGTCGCTTGGGCTGGGGGAGGAGATCCGTCACGGTTACAGGCTCCCGGTCGGGCGTGACGAGCGCCTGCAGAGCGGCCTCGGCCAAGGCCATGCGCCTTTCCTCCCACGCCAGGAGCTGGTCGAGTCGCCACCGGTCTGGGTGGGTCATCACGGGCGGCGGGACGAGCTCGTGGTCCTTGAGGTTCTGGTAGCCCTTCGTCTTGCCCCAGCCGTAGCGGCGAATCACGTCGCTCGCGTCGAGGAAGACGTGGCGCGGGTCGTCCATCGAGATCACCCCACCTTCGGCGTGCCGATGACGAGCTGAGAGGCGAGGCGCTGCTCGCGGATCCACCGGCGCAGGTCTCCGACAGTGGTGTAGAGCCTGCGGCCGATCTTGAAGAACTCCGGTCCGGTGCCCATCTGGCGCCACCAGCGCACGGTGTTCTCCGACGTCATCAGAATCTGTGCGACCTCGTCGAGGGTCAACAACTCGTCGTCGTGCCGCTCGTGGAACGGCGTGGCGTGGGTGATGTTGTGGGCGGGCATGGGTTGCCTCCTGGGTGTGTGTCCTTACCTAGTACTGACCGACTTGCCGGCGAGTGGACACATGTGGAGAAACATTCGTGACCACTCCCAGCAGGTAGGTGTGCAAGGAAGGGGTCGTCACCCGGCGTGTTGACACCTGAGCGGATATCGTTGCCGCATAGATGTCAGTCGGCTGATCCTCGGTGCTCGGCGAGGTAGTGGCCTGACGCAGCGTGGGCTCGCATCGCGGGCTGGTACGTCGCAGGCGGCCTTGTCGGCGTACGAGCGCGGCCTGAAGACCCCGAACCTGGCGGTGGCAGAGCGGATCATCGAAGCTGCGGGCTATCGGCTTGACCTGGTCACCCAGGTGCGTTTCACCCAACACACAGCGCCTGCGGTCGGAGCGTTCTGGGTGCCGGACCGGCTGTGGCGGGGCAAGCTCCCGGAGTGCTTCGCGAAGGTCTACCTCGACGACGCCACAAGATTCCGGGGTGTGACCCGGTTTGACCTACGCCGCCGTCCCCAACGCCGACGGCTGTACGAGCTGCTGATGCGACGCGGGCAGCCGGACGAGTTGATCGACTGGATCGACGGGGCCCTCTTGGTTGATCTCTGGCCCGACCTGAAGGTTCCCGAGCCGATCCGGCAGGCGTGGCTACCGGCCGTCACCGTCGCTGGGAACGGTCCGCGTGAGCGGCCGTGGTACGGCCCAACCGCCTAACCAACCTGGATGAGGTCAGAACCCGATGCCTCGGCCCGGCGATGTTGCCGGGGGCCGGTAACCGAAGTCCTCCTCGCGACGCCGTGGTGTCGATGGGCGAACTGCGGGGCGCTTTGCCTTCGGTCCGTAGCGGTCGATGGCTTCGGCGGCAGCGTCCCGAGCGTGTGCCGGGCCGAGGTCGGCGCGGTCCCGTCCGAACACCTCAACCCACTGCTTGCGCGCATCCTCGACAGACTCGGCCACAAGGTGCGCGATGTTTCGTTCTCGACCGCGGGTCATGCCGACGTACGCGGAGGCGGCCCCGGTGTGGTCCCCGATCAGGACATGAGAGACCGGCACGGTCGAGCCTTGGGCGCCGTACGCAGTGGTGGCGTAGGCGAGTTCGACGTGCTGGCGCACATAGTCGGGCGGCAGGACTCGCTTGCCCGAGTCGCCGCGGACGGCGAGGGCACCGTTGTTGCAGGCGAGGACGGTCCAGGTCTCCCGGTTGGCGACGTCGGTGTCGTGGTCGTTGCGGCGAGTGGCGATCTTGTCCCCGACTCCGATCCGTTCACCCGAATCGGCGATCACGCCGTCTGTGACCTCCCCGACCGCCGTGCGGACTTGGTGAGCCAACCCGTTGATCTTGGCGACCTGCTCCCGGGTGTCAGCGACGACGAGATCGCCGTAGGTAGCTCGGACCGCGAGTTTCTGCTGCCGTTCGACGTCGCTGGCATGGACCACAACCTCGCCACGGCGCACCAGATCGTCGAACACCTCGCCTGGCTTCTCGCCACGCCGCATCCGCAACGACAACTCCGCATATGCCGGGTCGGTGAAGCGACGAACCCGGTCGAGTTGGGTGACTCGATCGGGCGCATACCGGATGGCGAGGTCGAGGACGCCGCCGCGTCCGACGGCGGGGAGTTGGTGTCGGTCGCCGACCAGCATCAGTTTGGCCCCGGTTTCGTCGGCGACGTGCAGGAGGGCTCGGGCGGTGTCCTGGTCCAGCATCCCGGCTTCGTCCACGACAAGCAGGTCACCGCGCTGGAGCCGCGCTGAGGGCGAAGGGGCTGATCGCATGCGGGTCCAGCGCCCGACGTCATCCCACCGGAACCCGTGCTGATGCAGCAGCCAGGCGACAGAGTGCGCGGCTGCGCCGATCTCGCTGGACGCGACCTGGGCGGCTTTCCGTGTCGGCGTCACCACCACCATCCGATGGCCAGCCTCCTCGAACGCCTTGCGGGTGGTGGCCAACCGGGTGGTCTTGCCGGCCCCTGCCGCGCCTTCCACGACGGCGATCGTCTTGTCCTCCGCGCGCTGGGTGATCCGGTCCACGATCTCGTGTTCGACCGCCAGCACATCGGCCGAGGTCAGCACGCGCACGTGCTCGGGTACGTCCGCTCGGCAAAGCAGGGGCCGCGACATGGAAACGACGCGGGCGGCTAGATCTTCGGCCAACTCACGCCGGACAACGCCGTCGATGACGCCGCCCGTAGCGGCGATCAGCCGTTCGCACTCACCCCGGGCATCGGCAGCGTTCCAGGCCGACCGACGTACGCCGAGGCGAACCAACGCCAGTTCGACCAGGGCGCCTCGGTCCAGCGATCCCGGCCGCAACGGAGACGCTCCCGCCGCAACCCCTCGTGTCGCGGTCGCAACGCCGGGCTTCCAGTAGCCCAGCTCGTGTAACTCTTCAACCCACCGCTGCCGCAACTCCTCACCGGAGGTCGGCACGACCTTGTCCGGACGCGCGTCCGCCCACGCCCGCCGGTCCCATGCCTGCCGCAACACCGGGCCGGGCTCCTCGCCCGGGTGCTCGGCCCGCCACGCAGCCTCGTAGGTGTCGATATTCGATTCGATCTGCCGCGCTCGGGCGCTGAAGGCACCGGCATACGGCGTGAGCTCGGCAACTTCGCCGGTCTCGACGTCGAGGGTGAACCCGTGCGCGGCCAGCCTGGTCCGGAACTCGGGGTTGGTCATCACGGCGGCATGGCCGATGCCGTTGATCGCCTCCAGGCTGTCCCGCACCCCGACGGTGTGGATGCCCCGCCACTTGCCCTCGGCGAACACGCGGGAGTTGATCTGAAGATGGAGGTGCCGGTGTGGGTCGCCGGCGCGGGAGGTGAAGTGGCGTACGACGGCTGCTTCGATCCGCTCGACGGGCACCTGCACCTGCCGCCCCCGCGGCCCGACCCGGGTCGTTGCGTGCTTCGCCAGCCAGCCGATGATCTCCTCAACTGCTGCCATCTGAGCGACGTCGTAGGCTTCCGCGATCTCGGGGTGCAGGGCGGCCGCCAGTGACCACGTCTTCGGTCCGTTGACGGTGACCTCGACGAAGCGCACCGCCTGGTCGTCGGACCGGAGTCGCCCCTTGGCCGCACCGGTCTCGACGTCGAACCCGGCGACCCACAGCTCGTACGTCTCTCCGTTCATGTCGGCCCGGTCTTCGACGCCGTCGGGGAAGGCGACGAACCGCATCGCGACACCGCTGCCTTCGGTGAGGTAGTAGTCGTCGGCGCGGGACCGGTCGGCCTCAACGTAGTGCCGGGCAGCGGCCGCCGCTCCCCGGTAGACCTTCATGCCACCGTGCACCCGAAACCACCTCCCTCAGCAACCGTCGATAACCACGTATCCGCAGGTCAGAGCCGGTTTGCGCGCCCGTCCCGTTACGAATCTTCGTAGCATGCGTGCCGGGTGTTTGGGTGGGTTGGAACGGCGATCGGCACGACAGATTCGGGGCCCGTCAGTGACCGTCAATGAGTGTTGAGGGAGCGGCTGGTCGGCCCGGGGCCGCGGGACAGCATTGGGCGCGCCGGTCTCGGTCTCTAGAGGTGTCGGACGGTCGCCCTACGCTGATTCCGTGTCGTCCGAACCGCCATCCCAAGCACGGGTCGAGCTGCCCGCGTGGCTCTGGGGCGGGAACCCGGAGCAACTTCTGAAGGAGTGCCGCTACAAGGCTCGGTCCGACTCTGGCGGCTACCTCGTGCAGCCCGAAGAACGCTACCTCCGGCGGTCGCCTGACCTCGTGAGGGCAAAGTCGGTTTACGGCCCCGGGGTCACGTCACGCCTTCCGGACTTGGCGAGTTTGCGGGAACGCATCGAGCCACCGATGCCGGGCATCATCGGACCGGCGTTGGAGCAGCGAAGGATCAAGGCAGAGAGCACGAAGGAGTTGCTCGACTTGCTCAACTTCGAGCGCCTGGCGATGTACGCCACGCCGGTGGAGGGTCTTCCAAGCCGGGCGGAGTACCTGCTCGACATCCTGCGCCAGATGCCGTTGGCGGGTGAGGAGTCCGAGCACCCCTTCGAGGGCGCGGCCCTCGACATCGTCGAGATTGACCGAGTCCTTCTGCATCGACTGAAGCTTGCGTCAATCTGGCTACGCATCGAGCAGGATGAGCGGCTGGGTAAGGGCGACCTGACCCACCTCAAGGAGATGCATCAGCAGGAACAGGCGTTCGGGTCATCGACTGGGCTCTACAGCGGCGTATACATGTTCGACGCCTATGTCGACCCACTCCTGGCTGCGCTCGCGCCAGGTGTGTGGGGATTCGCCGTGGTCCGTACCTTCGGCCCGTTGATCTTCAGCTTTGGCCGATGCGTGTCGGGCAGCCAAGGCGATGCGGCCGAGATGCTTCAACTGGTCTCGACCCCAGGCGCGAACGAGAAGACACCGATGACGCCGCTCGCGACTGGTGCGGCCGCAGACGCGATCAATTGGTGGGTGGAAAGGCTCAACCTGCTCTTCGGTGTCCTCAGCGACCTGGCCGTGTTCACGGACCGAACCGGCCTCTACCGCCCGGAGAAACACCTTGAGGCGATGCTGACCGTCGAACAGATCTTCCGCCGCACGACCTCGATGCAGGTGGCTCACCGAGACCCCAACGCGCGACGGACCCTATTGTTCTCGGTGCTCGACTCCATCCAGCGAACGAACGGCTGGGACCTCGACAGGATGTGCACCCTCAGCCATGCGCAGAAGGTGCTCTCCGATCTAGAAGCCTCGGTTCCCGACGGGGCAGCTGACATCGTGCTGCCGATGGCCCGTCAGGCGGTCGACTCCCTCCAGCGTATGCAGGACGGCTTCTTCATCCGGCGCCACTTGAAGACGGTCGATGTTGAGCTTCGTCTCCCCGATGGGGAGGTCAAGGTTCTAACGGCCGAGGACGCGACCGCGCAGTACCTCAAGGTCCTTCGGAACGCGACTCATGGACACGGCGGCAAGGGCAAGTCTGTCGATCTGACGGCAGCGCTGCTGGCTCACCACGATGGGGAAGTCCCCCACGATATCGGGCTCCTGGCGTACCTCTACTTGCTCGACATGGTCGCCAACCCTGAACGCCTCCGCCGATGTTTCTACAGATCGGGACAATAGCGGGGCGCGAACATAGTGACTGGTCCGCCGCGATGTCGGCCACCGCCGATAGGGTTTTGTCCATGAGTGGGGTCGATCTTGGTGTGCCTGGGTGTAGCGCGTGAGCAGCCTGGGCAACTTCGTATGGTCGATCGCTGACCAACTTCGCGGCGTTTACAAGCCCCACCAGTACGGCGGGGTGATCCTGCCGTTAACGATCCTGCGCCGCCTCGACTGCATCCTCGAACCCACCCGCGACGAGGTCCGGTCACTGGCGAAGAAGTACGATGGTGGCGCGCTCGACGTACAGGTGCGCCAGAAGACTGGCTTCCGGTTCTACAACACCAGCGAGTACGACTTCGCGAAGCTGCTGGCGGAGCCGGATCAGCTTCGCGCGAATCTGATCGACTACATCTCGCGGTTCTCGGCCAACATCGACGTCTTCGAGCGGTTCAAGTTCGAGAACGAGATCGCCACCCTCGACGAGAAGGGCCGCCTCTACCTCGTCGTCTCCAAGTTCGCCGAGGTCGACCTTCACCCCGACACGGTGCCCAACGCCGCGATGGGCGACCTGTTCGAGGAGCTCATCCGCAAGTTCGCCGAGGCCTCCAACGAGGAGGCCGGTGAGCACTACACCCCTCGCGACGCGATCCGCCTCATGGTCGACCTGCTCTTCGCTGAGGACACCAGCGCCTTGTTGGAGCCCGGAGTCGTCCGGTCGATCTATGACCCGACCGCCGGCACCGGCGGCATGCTCTCGGTCGCCGAGGAGCGGCTGCTGGAGCGCAACCCGCAGGCGCGCCTCGCGCTGTACGGGCAGGAGATCAACGACCAGTCCTACGCGATCTGCAAGTCCGACATGATCGCCAAGGGTCAGGACGCCACCAACATCCAGCTCGCTGACACCCTCGCCGACGATAAGTTCGCCGGACGCACCTTCGACTTCTGCATGTCCAACCCTCCGTACGGCGTGGACTGGAAAGCCTCGCAGGAGTCGGTGAAGGCCGAGGCCGCGCAGGTCCCGCAGGGCCGGTTTGGGCACGGGCTCCCGCCGGTATCCGACGGCCAGATGCTGTTCCTCACCCACTTGGCCCACAAGATGCGCCCAACGCACGAGGGCGGCGGCCGCGCCGGGATCGTCCTCAACGGCTCGCCACTCTTCAACGGTGCAGCTGGTTCCGGGCCGAGCGAGATCCGTCGCTGGCTGCTGGAGGCCGACCTGGTCGACGCGATCGTCGCGTTGCCTAACAACATGTTCTTCAACACCGGCATCGCGACCTATATCTGGATGCTCGACAACACCAAGGCGCCCGAGCGCAAGGGCAAGGTCGTGCTCATCGACGCCACGGGCTTCTGGACCAAGATGCGCAAGAACCTCGGCGCGAAAGGCCGCGAGGTTGGCGCCCCCGATCGCGAGAAGGTCGTCAAGCTTTACGACGCCTTCGAGGAAAGCGCCCACTCCAGGATCTTCGACATCGCCAACTTCGGCTACTGGACCGTCACCGTCGAACGGCCCCTCGTTGATGAGTCGGGCAAGGCGATCGCCGACCCGAAGGGCCATCCCAAGCCCGACTCCAAACTCCGCGACACCGAGAACGTGCCATTTCTATTCGACGGCGGTATCGACGGCTACTTCAAGACCGAGGTCCTCCCGCACGTCCCGGACGCATGGATCGACGAGAAGAAGACCAAGGTCGGCTACGAGATCCCGTTCACGCGGCACTTCTACAAGTACGTCCCGCCGCGACCCCTCGCCGAGATCGACGCGGACCTCGAAGCCCAAGTAGCAAAGATCCTCGCCCTTCTGAAGGAGGTGGAGGCGTGAGCGACCGTGACTGGTTCGAGGCGCTTCCTGATGGGTGGAGTGCGGCGCCGCTCGGCTATCACTTTGAAGTGGTGCTCGGGAAGATGATCAACGCGAGCAAGGACAACGGCGATGGGGAGCTTGCTCCCTACTTGGCTGCGGGCTCCATCCAGCCCGAAATGCTTCTCTTGGATGAAGAGAAGCGCATGTCGCTCACGCCCGCGGAGTTGGAGCAGTACGACCTGCGCGAGCGCGACGTCGTCGTGGTCGAGGGTGGCGCCGGCTACGGCCGCAGTCACTTGCTTCGCGAGTCACTTCCTGGGTGGGGCTTTCAGAACCATGTGGCTCGGGTGCGCGCTCGCGGTGTGGCAGACCCCGGGTTCGTGGACTACGGGTTGAAAGCTTGTCTGGCCAGCGGATTCATCGAGGCAAACAACCGCACAGCGACACTCCCGTCGCTCTCTCGCGACGTGTTGCGCTCGCTCCGAATGCCTACCCCGCCGCTTAGCGAGCAGCGGGCCGTCGCCGACTACCTCGACCGCGAGACCGCCCAGATCGACACGCTCATTGACGAGCAAGAGCACCTCATCGACCTGCTCCGGGAGCGGCGTGAGGCCGTTGGAGCACAGTACTTCGCGAGTAGTTCCGGGAAGCGGTTGACGACGGTGAGACGGGTCTTGCGACCGCTCGCTCGTCCAGCGGTCCCCGGACTTGGCGTGATCACCGCATACCGCGATGGGGCCGTGACGCTTCGGTCGAACCGCCGCGACGACGGCTACACGTTCTCGGACACAGAGCACGGATACCAAGAGATCCGTCGCGGCGACCTTGTCTTCCACGCCCTTGACGGCTTCGCGGGAGCGATCGGCATCTCGGACAGTCACGGGAACGCGACGCCCGTCTATCACGTGTGTGAAGCGACGAACGGCGACGATCCTGCCTACGTGGCCATGCTCCTGCGCTACTTGGGCGTGACGGGGTTCCTTGTAACGCAAGCGCCAAACGTTCGGGAACGTAGCGTCGACTTCCGGAACTGGTCGATGCTGGCGCGTATCCCACTCGCGCTTCCGACCGCGACGGAGCAGAGTCGGGCGGTCGAGGAGATCGTGATCCTGACGGCGAAGATTGACTTGCTGATCGCCGAGTCCGAACGGTTCATCGAGTTGGCTCGTGAGCGTCGTTCGGCTCTGATCACGGCGGCCGTGACAGGCAAGATCGACGTCCGAGAGGACGTGGCGTGATGGCCTCCCACCCGTCGCCCGAGGACATCGTGGTACTCGGCACGATCACCGAGGATCTACGTGCGAAGGGTCAGTTCACACGGCACTTCGATGCCGACGACACTGAGGGCATCAAGAGGGTCAGGTCGCTCGGTCGTCGGGCCGCGAGGGACCTCGGTTGGAGGGTTCGGACGTTCGCTTCCGATCCGATGCCCCGTGACGACCTCAAAGTGGTCGTGATCGTGGCAGTCATCGGGTCGAGTCCTCTTCATCAGCAGTTGATGCACGTTCGCGGAGACAAGGCCATCCGTAAGGCGTTCGCGTCGTGGGATATGGGTGGTCAGGATGGCTGACTACAACGAGATCAAGTTCGAGCAGGAGATCGCCGAGTATCTCGCTTCCCACGGCTGGCTGTACTCGATCGACGACACCGGGTACGACCGGGAGCGCGCGCTGTTCCCGGAGGACATCTTCGGCTGGCTGGAGGACACTCAGTCGACCGAGTTGGCGAAGGTCGTGAAGAACGGTTCGGCTACGGAACGCAGTCAGGTGCTCGACCGGCTGGTCAAGGTGCTCGACACCCCGCTCGAAGCGGGCGGCGGCACGCTGAACGTCCTCCGCAAGGGTTTCTCCCACATCTCGGCGCGGTTCGATCTCGCACAGTTCAAGCCAGAGTCGACACTCAACCTGGCCACGGTCGAGCGTTACGCGAAGATGCGGCTGCGGGTGATGCGTCAGGTCCATTACTCGACCGCCACCCAGCACTCGCTCGACCTGTTGCTGTTCGTCAATGGCCTGCCGGTCGCCACGCTCGAACTGAAGACTGACTTCACGCAGGCGATCACCGATGCCATCGCGCAGTACAAGAAGAACCGGCCTGTGAAGGACCCGGCCACCGGGAAGCCACAGCCACTGTTCGGTTTCGGCACCCGGGCGCTGGTCCACTTCGCTGTCTCGAACGACGAAGTGTGGATGACCACCAAGCTCGCGGGCGACAAGACGTACTTCCTGCCGTTCAACAGAGGCACCCTCGATGGAGGAGCGGGCAACCCGCCCGCGGCGGGCGGCAAGTCGGCCTCGGCGTACTTGTGGGAGGACATCTTCGATCGAGACAACTGGCTCGCCATCCTTGGGCGTTTCATGCATCTGGACACCAAGACCAGTCGTGACCCGATCTCCGGTGAGGTGAAGAAGTCCACCACACTGCTGTTCCCGCGCTTCCATCAATGGGACGCGGTCAGCCGGCTCACCCAGGCTGTCACCGCCGAGGGACCAGGCAACCGCTACCTGATCCAACACTCGGCCGGGTCGGGGAAGACGAACTCGATCGCCTGGACTGCCCATCGGCTCGCGCGGTTGCAGGTCGACAACGAGAAGGTATTCGACTCCGTCATCGTGGTCACCGACCGCAACGTGCTCGACGCCCAGTTGCAGGACGCGATCAAGCAGATCGACAACGACGCCGGCATCGTGACGGCCATCGACATCGACGAAGCACGCAAGCAAGGCGCAACCTCTAAGTCCGGCCTGCTCGCCAAGGCGCTGACCAGCGGCAAGTTGATCATCGTGGTCACGATCCAGACCTTCCCTTTCGCGATGGCCGAGATCCGTCAGAACTCAGGGTTGCGGGGTAAGCGGTTCGCCGTCATCGCCGACGAGGCGCACTCTTCGCAGACCGGCCAGACCGCGACCAAGCTCAAGGCCGTCCTCACCGCTGATGAGGTCAACGAGTTGGAGGACGGAGGGGAGATCGACGTGGAGGCGCTGCTCGCCGCCGACGCGAGCGAGCGCGCGGAGTCATCGAACATCTCGTACTTCGCGTTCACCGCAACCCCGAAGGCCAAGACCCTGGAGCTCTTCGGTCGCGTGCCCGAAGCTGCCGAGCTCCCTGAGCCGTTCCACGTCTACACGATGAAGCAGGCCATCGAGGAACGCTTCATCCTTGATGTGCTGCGCGGTTATCAGTCGTTCCAGCTCGCGTTCAAGGTCGCCGGGGCGGCGGAGTCGGAGAACGAGGTCGACCAGGCGGAGGCGACCAAGCGGGTCAAGCAGTGGGTGAAGCTCAACCCGCAGACCATCGCCCAGAAGTCGGCCCTCATCGTCGAGCACTTCCGCGAGAACGTCGCCGTGCTGCTCGAAGGCCACGCCAAGGCGATGGTCGTCGCCGATTCACGGTTGGCGGCGGTCCGTTACAAGCGGGAGATCGACAAGTACGTCGATGGCAAGGGCTACGACATCGGCACCCTCGTCGCGTTCTCGGGAACCATCAGCGACGCCGAATACGGCATCGAGGACGCCACCGAGGCTTCCCTCAACCCCGGGGCCGGTGACCTGCGCAAGGCGTTCGCGGACGATGACCGCAAGGTCATGATCGTGGCCAACAAGTTCCAGACCGGGTTCGACCAACCGCTGCTGTGTGGCATGTACGTCGACCGCAGGCTCGCCGGCGTCACGGCAGTGCAGACGCTGTCGCGGCTCAACCGCACCTACCGCACCCCGTCAGGCCAGGTGAAGGACACCACGACCGTCGTCGACTTCGTCAACCAGCCCGAGGACATCCAAGCCTCCTTCGAGCCGTACTTCACTGACGCGTTCCTGGAGACCGCGACCGACCCGAACCTCGTCTGGGACGTCGCCGCCAAGCTCGACATCGCAGGCATCTACGAACCCTCCAACATCGACGCAGTCGTCGGCGCGTGGGTGCTCGGCCGGGGGAACCAAGCCCTCGACTCTGCGTTCGCGCCCGCGATCACTCGCTACACAACCCGACGGGACAACGCGGTCGTGGCGGATGATATGACCGAGTTCGACGCGCTCGCGATCTTCCGCAAGGACCTGGGCACCTTCGTCCGCCTCTACGACTTCATGAGCCAGATCGTCGACTACGGCAGCGCCGACCTGGAGAAGCGCTCGATCTTCTACCGACTCTTCGAAAAGCGCCTCCACGACGGCACCGACAAGGACGACATCGACCTCTCGTCACTCTCGCTCGTCGCCGTTCGGCAGGTCGACAAGGGCCAGACCGACATTGACCTCGGTGCCCGCGTCGGCCTCAAGGGCATGACCGAAGCCGGGTCCGACTCCATGAAGGACCCCAAGCTCGTGGCCCTCCAGGAGGTCATCGACCGTCTCAACGACCTGTTTGGTGCGGAGGAGTTCACCCAGTCCCAGCCCGAGTCGTTCGTCCGTGCCCTCATTGAGAGGATGCTCGAGGACGAGGGACTGGTCCAGCAGGCGAAGGTCAACTCCGTCAAGCAGTTCGCTGAGAACCCCGACTTCGACGAAGCCGTGGTCGACGCCGTCTCGGACAACCAGGGCGCCCATAACAAGATCGCCGACTACTTCTGGTCCAACAGCCCCGGCCGTCCCACCCTCATCCTCGCGCTCGCCAAGGCCTTCCACGAGCTGGCTGCCGAGGTCGCCTGACCGTTGTCGGCGGCCCCTGTGGATAACACCCTCGGAACTGTCGGAGGTTGGGCGTACCGTAGTTACAAGGCTGTAGTTCTCCCAGATCTGATCTTGCAGTCGGAAGCAAGAATCCACTGAACGGACAAGGAGAGGCTGATGGCGATCCTCAGCAGTCAGTTCAGCCAGGCGCTGGAGCTCCTCGTCGTCCACGACGCGCCGCTGGCCTCGGAGCCCGGGGAATGACGGAGAATGCGCCAAGACTCCGGTCTCTGAGTCCTGCGTACGTCGCCGACCAGCACGAGGACTACGTCAAGATCCTCAAGACGGCGCTTGCCAAGTCTGGCGCGAACGCAGCGCGCAACATCGCGCTGACTGGCCACTACGGCAGCGGCAAGAGCAGCGTGCTTGTCGAGACCCAGCGCCAGATTGAGACGGATGGCGTCAAGGTCATCAACCTGTCGCTACCGAGCTTGGGCATTGGCGACGGCCGGATGCCGAACGATGCCCGGGAACCGTTCGACCGCACTAATCTCATCCAGAAGGAGATCGTCAAGCAGCTGCTCTACCGGCGAAAGCCGTCGGATACACCGGCATCCAGGTACAACCGTCTGGACACCTTCCACTGGTGGCGGGCACTGCGAGCGGCGGCTGGCTTCGGCGTGGCATTGGCTGGGTTTGCTCTGCTGGCGAAGGTGCCGAACAAGGTCCGGGACGCCTTGCCTCCGAAGGCGTGGACATGGATCAACAACCATTTCTTGGGCAATCTGGCGGTGCCGGTGCAGTGGCTGAGCCTGCTGGTGATCTTCGCCCTCGCCGTCTTGTCTGCCTTATGGGTACAGCGCCTACTGCAGCAGCGTATCCGGGTTACCGAGATTGCGGCAGGACCGACGAAAGTAACGCTTTCGGAGTCGTCCTCGTCATATTTCGACGAATACCTCGATGAGATCGTCTATTTCTTCCAGACGTCAAACACCGCCGTCGTGATCTTCGAGGATCTGGATCGCTTCAAGGACCCGCACATCTTTGAGACGCTTCGTGAGCTCAACTTGCTGCTAAACAACGCTGAACAGACGGGAACCGCGCCCATTCGGTTCGTCTACGCCATCCGAGACAGCATCTTCGAGCAGCTCGACACCGAAGCCGCGGGACCGGCGGATAGCGACGGCCGTGACGTCGCTTCCGCAGACCAGGGCGAGAAGCGACGCCTGACGTCGACGAACCGCACCAAGTTCTTCGATCTCGTGGTCCCGATGGTGCCGTTCATCTCCCACCGCACCTCGCGCGACCTGATTCGCCAGGAGCTGGAGGCAGTAGTTCCGGAGCAGAGGCCGGGCAACGCCGTTGTCGACATCGTCGGTGCTCACCTCACCGATATGCGCCTCATCAAGAACATCTGCAACGAGTACGAGGTGTTCCGTCGCCGCATCCTTACCGAAGGTGGACTGAAGGAACTAACGGCCGACCGCCTCTTCGCGTCTATCGTCTACAAGAATCTGTACCTCGCCGACTACGAGAAGATCCGCGATGGCACGAGTCGGCTGGACACCCTGTACCGCGCCTACCGCGATTGGGTTTCGCAGCAGACGGCGGCCGCTCGGAGTGCTGAGCGCACTGGCCGGACACGCCTGCGTCGGATCGATGTTGTTGGATCTCGCAGTGCCAACCTCGGGGGAAGGCTGCAGGCGGTGCTTCTCGCCCGGCACCCTCAGATCGTGAACGCCAACAACGCCCAGGTCGTTGCTGCCGGCACCACCTACCCCTGGAACGACATAGCGACGGAAGGCTTCTGGGGCGCCTACCTCCAGGACCGTGGGGACCTGGCGGTCTACTACCTACCTGGCTACGGGGCCGAGAATCTGCCGTTCGACAAGATCCAGACCCTGATGGGCTACCCGCTTTCTCCTGACGACTGGACGGACGAGGCAAAGGCCGAGGTCAGCAGCGATATTGCTGCCGCCGTCGCCGCTCAGCGCACTGCCCGGCATGCCTCGATGACAGGCGCCCTTCGGGAGTCGGACAAGCTGTTCAGGCACGACGGTGAGGAGCGTTCGGTCGCCGACGTTGCCAACGAACTGTTCGAGGGCGCAGACCTCGTGTTGGAGCTGCTGCGAGCCGGACTCATCGATGAGAACTTCACGCTCTACATCACGCAGTTCCCTGGGCAGGCGATCAGCGCTTCAGCGATGAACTTCATCATCAAGGCAGTGCAGCCCGATGTGATGGACATCGAGTATCACTTCGGTGAGGGTGACGCCGTCGATACGAACGACATCAAGGCGGTGCTCGATGCCGAACCTGGCCGGCTGCTCGGTGGGCAGAGCGTCTACAACATCGAGATCTTCGACTACCTCCTTGCTGAGGACCCGGGCAAGCTCGATGAACCAATCCGGCGGCTTGCTTCCAACGCGGCGACCGAACGAGACTTCATCGACGCCTATCTGACGTCCGGCAAGGTAGCTACCATTCTTGTCGGGCGCCTGAGCGCGTCATGGAGCGGAATCTTCGACTATCTCATCGGGCAGGACGCGGAGGCTCGGGGCCAGGAACTGCTCGACGCCGCCGTCGGCGGCGTCCGTCCTCAGTTGACCTACGTCGTTAACGCTCCGCAGCGGCGTGCCATCGCAGCCGCTCTGCCGCAACTTGCGACCATCACAACAACTCAGACCGATGAGCGTGCGGCTGCGATCGCAGACACTGTCGGGCAGATGGGTATTTGCATCGAGGATCTGGCGGTGGTGGCGGAGCCACTACGTGACGAGTTCTCGAAGCGGAACCTTTACCCAGTCACGTTGGCCAACCTCCGCGCGATCCTCGGAAGCGATGAGGCTCTCCCACTCGACAGCATTAGAGATGCTCGGGAGGTAGATGTCTACCCGCACGTCCTTGCTCACCTACGTGACTACCTTTCTGCGCTCGACCAGGCCGTGAATGTTCCCACGATCGCCGACGCCCACCAGTTCGCAGGTGCGCTTGCGGACGTCGGTGAAGCGAATGCCGATGCACTGGAAGACGTGGCTCGCCGGGCGAGCGCCGGATGCACGCTTAGCGACCTTGACCGGGTCGATCCCCCACTGTGGCCCGCGGTCGCGGGTGCCCATCGCCTCGCTCTGACTGCCAGCAATGTCGAGACCTACATCGCTGAACATGGCGTCGACCTCGCCTTGGCGCAATGGCTCTCGACCGCTGGCGCCATCATGGTGGGGGAAGGTGACGCTACGCCGGTTGGACCGCTGGCGCTGATCATCCTGAATGCGAAAGCGCTCGGCGACAACGTCAAGCTGGGCCTCGTTGACGGTCTTGGGCTTGAGGCAGGATCGATCGCTGCGGCCAGCCTGCAGGCAGATGCTCACCCAGTTTTGCCTGCCCTGGTGAAGAAGGAGTTGGTTGCGGATGACGCCGACGCCTACACGAGTCTGGGAGACGACGAATGGGCAATGAAGAAGGAACTGATCTCGGTCTCCGAAGAGTTCCCGACCTACATGACGGAGCTGCCTTTGGGTACCGACGAGCTCTTTTGGATTGCGTCGCAGTCAGTGCCTGACGCGGTCAAGGACGTCCTACTGGCAGAACTGGAGAGGTTCGCGCCCCAGCTCGGTCCCAAGGGTGCGTCCGCGCTCGCCGACTGGGCTGCCAACACGGGCCGCACACCAACCGCCGAAGCGATCGTCACGATGGCGGCCAAGGGAGGCTCTGGGAGTGCGCGGCCGATCCTAAAATTGCTCGGTGCCCAAGCCTCGACGATCGACCTGGAGCTGTTGAAGGGCGCCTTGAAGGCACTTGGGAAGCCCTATGACCAGTTGACTTCACCTGGATGGGATCGGCCCAAGGTCAACATCGCTGACGGTGTCGCGGCCGTTCTGGCCCGTCTACGGAAAGCAAGCATCGTCAGCAAGTTCGAAGAGAACTCGAAGAAGCATGTCTTCGAGGTGAGTAAGCGCCACTCCTGATGCCGATCAAAGCGCTGCGAGCTTGCTGACTGAGTCTCGGAGGGCGTCCTCGCCGGCGCGGACATAGTGGTTGAGCACGGTGGTGAGCTTGTCGCCGAGGTACTGGGCGACGACTTCCCAGGACTCGCCGAGCTCTTCGTGGAACCACTTGGTTGCGGCGTGGTGGCGCAGGTTGCGGTAGACGATGGTGCGGGGCCAGGCGTTGTCGGAGTCATTGGTCTCGACCCAGGCGCGGACGCGGTGCCAGCGTTCGTTGTGCAGCTCCGGCTTCACCGGCAGGCCGGTGGCGGTGTCGATGAAGAGCCACAGCTCGTCCTCGGGCGGGACGGAATAGTTCCACCACGCCAGGTTCTTGTCCGGCTCCTTGGAAGCTAGGTCTGCCCGTCGCTGCCGTTCCGCTTCCTGTGCGTTGAGGACCTGTTGGAGTGATGCCTTGGCGGGCAGGCCGAGCACTTCCTTGACGCGGGGGAGGAGTTCGTCGCGCATCAGCGACTCCGGCAGCGGCACCTCATGCAGCGTGTGGTTCTTCACCGGGCCACGAAACCCTGCCTGCCTGCGTGGTGTGATCCACGAACCGTTGACGTGGACATAGCCGCGGTCGAAGAACACGTCGATCGCGCGGAGCGCGTTCTGCTCGCCGAGGCGCAAGCCGCCGAAACCCGCCACGCGGATCTTCGTCCCGAACAGAGGCAGGCGCGTCATCTGCGGATCGGTGCCGTCGGGGCCGCAGAGTTTGTCGGCCGCGTCTGCCATTGCGCGCACCTGGCGGGTCTCGGGGCGCAGGCGGGGGTCGACGTACTGGGCTGTCGCTCCGTGCAGGATGTTGGCTCTTCCGATCTCCAGCCCGTCGAGCGGGTCGACGCTGCGGTCGAGCCAACCCAGCCGCCAGGCAAGCTTGCGCATCGCCGCGAGCTGTCCTCGCAGGTCCTCCCGTCCGCGGTTGGAGAAGATCGTCCTTGATCCCTTCTCCATGACCTTGCGGCTGTGCTCGACTCGCCACTTGGTCACCGGCACGACGCCGATGGTGGGCTGGATGTGCGCGTTCAGTCGCGACTCGCGTTGCTCCATCGTCCGGGGCTGCTTGCCCCGCTCGATGCTGTCCTTGAGGTACTCCTTGCCGAGCATGCGGATGGTGCGGGAGGCGCGGACATCGGCACCGGCAGGGGTTTCCATCTCGGTGTCCAGCGCGGCTTCTGCCTGGGCGAAGATCTTGCGCGCCTCGCCCTCGGAGTTGGCCCGTCGCAGCACGCGCTTCCACGGCTCACCCTCGCCGGCCGGGGCTCGGAACATCACCTGATACTTCGTGCTGCCCGACTCCGGGGCATAGAGACGCACGCGCCACGGCCGCGCGCTGCCACCCAGAGTGCGCGGCTTGCCCTGCGCGAGCAGCGTGGGCTTCTTGCGAGCTGGCATCCGCGTCCCTCCTAGGCTGGAAGCGTGGGCTCGAACAGGGGGCCCCGGAAAGTCTGCTTCGTGTATCACTCTCGTGTATCACTCGGACCAAAATGATACACGTGCCACTCGTCAGGAGTCATGGGAATGGCCAACCGTCTCGCCTCGGCAACGAGCCCGTATCTGCTCCAACACGCCGAAAACCCAGTGGATTGGTGGGAGTGGGGACCCGAAGCGTTCGCTGAGGCGAAGCGTCGTGATACACCAATTCTGCTGAGCGTCGGGTACGCGGCCTGCCACTGGTGCCACGTGATGGCGCACGAGTCGTTCGAGGACCAGGTCACCGCCGATTACCTCAACGAGCACTTCGTCTCGATCAAGGTCGACCGCGAGGAGCGGCCCGACATCGACGCGATCTACATGGAGGCCACCCAGGCGATGACCGGCTCCGGCGGCTGGCCGATGACCTGCATCCTCACCCCCGACGGAGAGCCGTTCTTCAC
>JAABUN010003587.1_pt1 | contig 23625 bp, 19 predicted proteins | sample 5559311 | NCBI WGS metagenome assembly JAABUN01 (sample SAMN10711877, study PRJNA513370) | rock metagenome | isolation source: Antarctica rocks | place: Antarctica: Victoria Land, Siegfried Peak sud
AGCAACCAGGGCGTCCAGCGGCATGGCGTGCACCACGACCGCGACGAAGACGCGGCGCTGGTGCGGAGTCAGCGCCTGGTCCACCCCCTGTCGGACCGTCTGCAACAGCTCGCGTGCCTCCGCCGACGCCTCAGGGGCGACCCCGAGGACATCGGGCAGTCGTTCCCACGCTTCGGGGTCGGGATGGACATCTCCGCGGCGCCAGGCGTGCCGGGCGAACTTGGAGGAGACCTCGAGGATCACGAACTTGTACGCCCAGGTCGTGAACCGGCTGTCGCCCCGGAACGAGTCGAGCCGGCGCAGGATCGACAGGACCGCGTCGGAGGCGGCCTGGGTCGCGAGGTCCTCGAGCTCGACCCCGGCGACGCCGTTGTAGCCCGAGCGCCGGGCCGCCTCCGCGTGGGCGGCCCGCAGAAGCAGGCCGTGGAGCTCGCCGGTCGCGGTCTCGCACGAGGGTGAGCCGGCAGCGAGGGAACGCACCCACCGGGCGGAGTCGGCGTCCATCGCGGCCCCGACTCCCGGCACCTGCGTTTCAGCCATGCCGGGAGTCTAGGGGGCTGGGGCCGGCGGGCGCGTTGCGGCTGGGGCCACGTCCGGCGCCTGTAAGCAGTCAGTAAGAACCTTCCCGCCGCTGCTACGAAGGAGGAGAGCAGGCGTCGCAGTCCTGTCGGGGGAGCTGCGGCCCGCAGCCGCTTGATCTGCCCCACCGAAAGGACGACCATGAGTTTCATCGTCGACCGCGTCACCGCGGGTGCCGAGCACCGCGCCGAAACGTTCCAGCACTCCCTCGCCACACCCGGGCGCACCACGCGGGCCACGGTGGTCATCGGCCGGCTGCTGGGCGCGGGCTTCGCCGTATGCTTCCTGACCGGGCTTTACAGCCACTTCCTGCAAGATCCGCTGCCCTGGATGAGGTTCCCCACCTGGCCGCCGAACCTTTACCGGATCACCCAGGGTCTGCACGTCGCGACGGGCATCGCCTGCATCCCGCTGCTGCTGGCCAAGCTCTGGTCGGTCTACCCGCTGCTGTTCACCTTCCCGCCGTTCCGCACCATCGCCCAGGCGCTGGAACGGGTCTCGATCGCGGTCCTGATCTCGAGCGCAGTCGTCCAGCTCGTGACCGGGGTGCTGAACACCTACCAGTGGTACCCGTTCCCGTGGGCGTTCCGCAACGTCCACTACGCCCTCTCCTGGATCATCACCGGCTCGTTGCTGCTGCACATCGCCGTCCAGCTGCCCAAGATCATCCGCTACTGGCGAGATCGTACGCCGGTGGACGGGACCCGCAGAGGGGGCTCCCGATGACGGGTCTCGAGCAGGACCGCGGTCTCGACGGCACCGAACACGGCGATCCCGAGCAACGGACCGGCCGGCGGGCGTTCCTCGGGTCGGTCGCCGCCGCCGCGGTGGGGGTGACGGTCGTAACCGTAGGCCAGAGCTTCCCCGGCCTGCAGGCGGCGAACCTCTTCGGCCCCCGCGACGGCAAGGGTCCCCAGGGGCTGCCAGTGAACCGGACCGCCGCCGAGGCCGCGGTCGAGCAGCTCGCCAGCGACCCCGCGTGGCGGCTGCAGCTGAACGGGGGAGTGCGGTCGATGGCCTTGACCCGCGACGATCTGCTGGGTCTGCCCCAACGAGAGGTTTCGCTCCCGATCGCGTGCGTAGAGGGCTGGAGCGTCGGCGCGCACTGGTCCGGGGTCCGGCTCGCTGACCTGATGGACTTGGTCGGCGCCGATCCGGACAAGCACCTCCGGGTGCGGAGCCTGCAGCCGGCCGGCGCCTACACCGTGGTCGAGATGGGTCCCGAGTTCGCCCGGCACCCCTCGACCGTGCTGGCCCTCGCCCTGAACGAGCAGACGCTGGACCTTGACCACGGCTTCCCGGCGCGGATCATGGCGCCGAACCGTCCTGGAGTCCTCCAGACCAAGTGGGTCGGGACGATCGAGGTGCTGCCGTGAAGCTCCTGCGTAGCGCGGTCCTGCTGCTCGGGTTCGGCGTCCTCGGCGTGCTGGGGGCGACCGAGTACGCCCTGAGCCGGCGCGGCGGGGCGTCGCTGGATCGGTCGCCCGCGGCCTCGGAGGTGGACTGGGTGACGGCGGCGGCGGTCCCGCCACCGTCGAGGGCGGTCGCACGGGTCCGGGTGCTGCTCGGGGCGCTCGGCGTCGCGGTCGCGGCCTACGGCGCCTACGTGCTGGTGGGCGTCCTGCCGCCGGCCGGCTACCTCGGGCTGGCGATCTGGCTGTTGGCGGCGGTCGTGCTGCACGACGCGGTGCTCGTTCCTGCCGTCAGCGTGCTGCGGGCCGTGGCCCACCGAGCCGGCCGAAGCCTCCCCGTCTCGGCGATCCGGCTGGCGGAAGCCGGCTTCTTCCTGGCCGGGTCGATCACCCTGCTCGTGGTACCCGAGATCTACGCCCAGCACCTGGGCAGCAACAACCCAACCGTGCTGCCCGGTTCGTACGGACGGGCGCTGCTGGCCACCTGGGTGGTGGTCGTGGTCGTCACCGGGCTGGCCGTGGCTGCGGTGTCGCTGCAGGCTCGCCGGTCCGGCCTCGTGCTGCTGGCGACCGCCACCGATCATAGTCCGCGAAGGAGTTGACCGACGTAACCGTCCACCATCTGTCTGGCCCGGCTCGCGTTGGTGGGGTTCTCGCTCGTCTTCGGCAACGTCTGGTTTCTGCTGGCGTTCCGGTCGCCCTACGGCGCCGGGGCCCGGGGGGTCTACGACGCCTCCCCAACCGGCTGACGTGTTCGTGCTGCCGGCCACGCGTTCGACTCAGCCCTGCCTGCGGGCAGGCTGTGAGCCGGCTTCGGGGACCAGGCCCCGACCGCGTCTGGTCGAAGTCTGTTCTGCCTGGGGTGAGTGACGGGACTCGAACCCGCGGCCACCTGGACCACAACCAGGAGCTCTACCAACTGAGCTACACCCACCATGGCGCGATCGGCGCGTCGAGGACGGCTTGCTGCGCAGCGTGAAGCATAGCGGCCTTCGGCGCCGCCGGGAAAATCAGATCGCGGGCTCCTCTTGGGGCGACGCCGGCACCGCACCGGTCAACGCACCCTGATGGCGGATGGCGATGGCCTTGGCCGTGGCGGTGTCCGGGCCGGGGCGGGCGACCAGCACCGCCTCCCGGTAGTAGCGCAGTTCCTCGATCGACTCCTGGACGTCGGCCAGGGCACGGTGGTTACCGGACTTCGCCGGAGAGGCGTAGTAAACCCGGGGATACCAGCGGCGTACGAGCTCCTTGAAGCTGGAGACGTCGACGTTGCGGTAGTGCACGAAGGCCTCGAGCGCAGGCATCCGCCGGGCCAGGAAGGCACGGTCGGTGCCGATGCTGTTCCCGGCCAACGGCGCCTTGCGAGGTTCGGTCACGAACTGGCGGAGGTAGTCGAGGGTCAGCTCTTCCGCCTCGGCGACGGTGAGGCCCGTGTCCAGCTCGGCCAGCAGCCCCGAGGACTGGTGCATGTTGCGGACGAAATCGCCCATCTGGTCGAGGGCTGCCGCGCTCGGCTTGATGACCAGATCGAGACCATCCCCGAGGACGTTCAGCTCGGCGTCGGTCACCAGCGCCGCCACCTCGACCAGCTCGTCGGTCTCCAGGTCGAGACCGGTCATCTCACAGTCGACCCACACCATCAGCTCCTGCACGGGGACCACTCTACGGTTCCTGCTCGGGCCGCGGTCCGTCTCGTTCCGGGCGGGGCCGGACGGCGTAGACGGGCACCCACCGGACCAGCCAGAGCGAGCCCGCCCAGGTGAGCACGGCCATCACCCACGCTGCCACCGCCAGCGGTGCGACCACGCTGACGGTGCTGATCACCAACGGGCCGCCGGCATTGCCGAGGTCGGCGCCCAGCCGCCAACCACCGAGGAACTGAGCGCGGTCGCTGGCCGGGGAGGCGTCGGCGCCCAGGGTCATCACGATGCCCGCCGAGATGCCGTTGCCCAGGCCCATCAACGCCGCGACCAGGCCAACGGTGAGCGCACCGTGGGTGAGCGGCAGCAGCGCGAATCCGGCCCCCAGCACGAGCATGGCCGGTACGGCCACGTAGACCCGACCGAAGCGGTCCATGATCGCCCCGCCGGGATAGAACAGCAGCATGTCCACCCCGCTGGAGATGCCGAAGATCAGGCTCGTGGTCGCGGCGTCGATGCCCTGCGACTCCGCCCACAGCGGCACGATGGACTGCCGGGTCGACCGGGCGGCGGAGATGACCATCACCCCGAGTCCGAGGGTCAGCAGCACCCGGCGGTGCTCGGCGAGCACGGCCGCCACCGACCGGTGCCGGTGGCCCGCCAGGGTCGCGGACCTTCGGTGGTCCCGGGTCACGTCGGGCAGGAAGGCGGTCAGTCCCGCCGCGGCGAGGCTCATGATCGCCGCGAACCCGTACGCCGACCCGATGCCCCAGGTGGAGATGATCACCGCGGCGGCGAACGGGCCGAGGAACAGACCGATCCGGAAGGTGCCACCCAGGGTGGACAGCGCCCGGGCGCGCATCCCGACCGGGACCGTCTCGGTCAGGTAGGCCTGCCGAGCCAAGCTGAACACGGCCCCGGCCACGCCGGTGATGAAGATGGCCACGGCCAGCGCCATCAGGGACCGGGCCGCGAACGCCGCCAGCAGGGCCGCGGCGTCCACCGCGCACGCCGCGACCAGCGCTTTCTGCTCACCGATCCGGGCGGCCAGGGCTCCAGCGGGCAGGTCCCCGGCGAGCTGACCCACCCCGACGAGGGCCACGACCAGGGCGGCCTGGCCCACGCTGCCGCCGAGATCGCGGGCCGAGAGGGCGACCAGCGGCAGGATCGCGCCTTGCCCGATCGAGACCAGGACGGTCGGGCCGTACGCCGGGACCGCGATATCGCGCCAACGGACGGCTGGATTCACCTCGAGAACCTATCCAATCCGCGAGCAACGGGGCGTGAGCCGTCCCGGTGGACCCGAGGGTTCGTACGCTGGCTCACGTGCTGTACTCCCTTGTCTACGTCAGCTCGGCGACCACCTTGTTCTCGCAGTCGGAGCTCGACGAGATCCTGGCCCTCAGCCACCGGAACAACGCACTGACGGGAATCTCGGGCATCCTGCTCTACAAGGACGGCAACCTCATGCAGGTGCTGGAGGGTGAAGAGGCCAAGGTGCGGTCGCTGTACGACACCATTGCTGCTGATCGTCGACACAAGGGACTCATCCTGCTCTGGGAGGGGTTCGAGGAGACCCGGCAGTTCCCGGGCTGGTCGATGGCCTTCCGGAACCTGAACGGTGCTGATGCGGCTGCCACACCGGGATACAGCGAGTTCCTGAATGTCTCGTTGACCTCTCCGGAGCTCGTGGAGAACCCGTCGGTGGCCCAGAAGCTCCTGATGACGTTCAGGGACAGCATGTAGCCCCGGACACTTCGGCAAGGGCCTCACCCCGCCTGAATCACCTTCACGAGTTGCTTCCGACGCGCCGTGGAAACGGCGTGTCGTGTGATCCGGAGCAAGGAAGTCAGGTGCTGGCTGTCGCGGACCCAACCCCGAGGCGTAAGGACCCGAGCGCCCCCGGTAGGAATCGAACCTACGACCGACAGATTAGAAGGCTGCTGCTCTATCCTCTGAGCTACGGGGGCCGAGCGATGCGCGTACGGTGCTGCTAGCCGGGATTTTACCGTCACCGGGCGAGCGATCTCACCCCTGCACCGTGCTGCGCTCATCTGGAGCCCGCGCTACCGATAGCCTGCACGCATGCCGACCGTAACGCTCCCCGGCGGGCCGACGCTGAGCTACCGCGAGTGGGGCCGGGCCGACGGTGCCGCCGTCCTGCTGCTGCACGGCCTGACCTCGTCCAGTGACTCCTGGCAACACGTGGCCCCGGTCATCGGGGAGCGTTTCCGAGTCATCGCCCCGGACGCCCGCGGGCACGGCGACAGCGAGTGGACCAAAGACTATTCCTTCAGCGCGATGCGCGACGACGTCGCCGGGCTGATGGATGCCATCGGCATCCTCGCCGCCATCGTCGTCGGCCACTCGATGGGCGCGATCACCGCCTATGACCTGGCGGCCACCGAGCCGGAGCGCGTCCGGCTGCTGGTGCTGGAGGAGATGCCGCCGCCCGACCCGGCCAAGCCCCCGCAGTCGATGCCGACGGAGCCAGACCCCGATGGGAAGACCGACTGGCACGCGGTGATCGCGGTCCGTCGGTGGCGCAACGCCCCGGACCGGGCCTGGTGGGACATGGCCGGCTCCATCACGAGTCAGACCCTGGTGCTGGGTGGTGAGCAGAGCCACCTGTCCCAGGCCCGGATGCGGGACCTGAGCGACGCGATACCGAACGCCACCTACACCTCGACGGATCTCGGTCACAACATCCACGAGGAGCGGCCGAGCGAGTTCCTGCGGGTCGTGGAGCCCTTTATCTCCTGGTTCGCCAAGTAGCCCGCGACCCCACCTATCCTTGGTCGCATGTCGGTCACCGCACGAGCAGACCGCGCCCAGGATCGTTCACAGCGCCGCCGCCGAAGCCGCCGGGCCACGGCCGCCACGCCTCAGGCCGATCCCGCCCGGGCTCGGGCGCGCAACGGCATCCCCCGCGATCCCGACCTGAACGACCCGCTGCCCAAGCGGCTGCTGACCAACAAGCTGAGCTGGCTCACGGTCGTCATGCTGGCCGTCTACGCCACCGCCCTGGTGCTGCTCTATCGGCAGGTGGTGCCCGACCAGGAGGTGCCCGGCGGGACGATTCCCGGCCTGGGTACCGAAGCCGTCCCGATCGCCCTCAGGTACGCCGCGATCACCGCGGTCCCGCTCTCCCTGCTCTATCTATGGGCCGACCGCTTCCGGCCGCAGCGGGTCTGGGTCTGGCTGATGACCTTCGGCTGGGGCGCGTGCGTCGCCACCTTCATCTCGGCTCAGGTCAACACCTGGGCGGCCGGCTACCTCAGCATCGCCGGTGACGGGGACCCGGCGACCGGCCCGCGGGCAGCGATCTTCGTCGCCCCCTTCGTCGAGGAGGCGGCCAAAGCCACCGTGCTGTTCTGGCTCGCCATCCTGATGCGCTACCAGTGGGTCAGCCGACTCAGCGGCATCGTGCTCGCGGGCCTGGCCGGCGCCGCCTTCGCCTTCACCGAGAACGTCCTCTATTACGGCCGCGCCTACCGCTACGCCGCCCGTACGTTCGGCCAGGTCCCGCCCCTCGAGGCGCTGCAGCAGCTCTTCCAGCTGCGCGGGCTGATGACCTTCTTCGGCCACCCCCTCTTCACCTCGATGACGGGTATCGGGCTGGCCGTGGCGCTGCGGTCGAAGAGCAAGATCGTCCGAATCGTCGCCCCGTTGGCCGGCTTCTGTGCCGCGTCGTTCCTGCACATGGCCTTCAACACCACGGCGTCGCTGGTCCAGGGCCGCAACCTGCTGATCATCTACCTCACGGTGGCCGTCCCGCTGGTCATCGGGATGATCATCTTCATCGTCCGGCAGCTCTTCCGCGAGGGCCGGCTGATCCGGGAGCGGTTGACTGACTACGTTCGGGTGGGTTGGCTTCCCGAGGGTGAGCCGCAGTCGGTCTCCCGGCTGCGTACCCGTGCGCGAGCCCTGTGGCATGCGCTGTTCATCAGTCCCGGCGCCTTCCTCGCCACGCTGCGGATGCAGCGGGCGATCACCGAGCTCGCCTACCTCCGCGACGCGATGACCCGGGGTCTCATCGACCAGGCCGGTCTGGACCGGGAGAAGGTGCTGCTGGCCCGGACCCGGGCACTGCGGGCCCAGGCCGTGATCCAGCCGGAGGGCCGGGCCGCCTACCCCTCGTTGCGGCGGCGTGTGACGCAGTTGGCCAGCTATCCGGCCCCGAGCTATCCCGGCCCGGCTGGACTGGGTGGCTCCTATCCCGCGCCGACCGCTTTCCCGCCGCCCGCCTTCCCGCCGCCCGCCGGTGCCGTCCCGGGCGTGGCGTCGGCGGCGACGATCCCCTTGGGGCAGACTGCTACCCAGTATTCCGAGGTCGATCCCAGCTGGAAGCCGCCGGGGAGCTAGGGGGTGGCAATGGCTGACAGGGAGCAGTCCGACCTGGAGGTCGCACTCACTGAACTGCGCACCGCGGTCGCGCCGGTCTCGTTGCCGCTTCCGCTGCCCGGCGCAGACGAGCAGCGGCGAGCCGTACGGGAGATCGTCGCCCAGCTCGACGACTACGTGCTTCCCCGACTGGCCAGCATCGACGCTCCGCTGCTCGCGGTGGTCGGCGGATCGACCGGAGCCGGCAAGTCCACTCTGGTGAACTCCATGGTTGGTCGTCGGGTGACGTCGCCCGGGGTGATCCGGCCGACGACCCGTGCGCCCGTCCTGGTCCATCACCCGGACGACGCGAAATGGTTCGCCGACGACCGGATCCTGCCCGGTCTGGCCCGGTCCAGCGGGGCGACCAAGGACACCCGTTCCTTGCAACTCGTCCTGGACGGCTCCATCCCGCCGGGCCTGGCCATCCTGGACGCCCCCGACATCGACTCCGTGGTGACCGAGAACCGTGAGCTCGCGGCGCAGCTGCTGGCCGCGGCGGATCTCTGGCTCTTCGTCACCTCCGCCGCCCGCTACGCCGACGCCGTGCCGTGGGACTTCCTGCTCTCGGCGGCCGAGCGCAGCGCCGCCGTCGCGGTGGTGCTGGATCGGGTGCCGCCCCGGGCCATGAACGACGTCCCGCCGCACCTGGGCCAGATGATGAGCGAGCGGGGTCTGGCCGGCTCACCGCTGTTCGCCGTGCCCGAGACGGCGGTCGACGTCGACGGGTTGCTGCCGAGTGCGGCGATCCAACCCATCCGTGGCTGGTTGGCGTCGCTGGCCCAGGACCGGTCCAGCCGGGCCGAGGTGGTGCATCGCACCCTCGACGGGGCCATCGGATCGCTGTCGGCCCGCGCACCGAGGGTCGCCCTGGCGATCGATGAGCAGCACGAGACCATCCAGCGGCTGCGCGACGAGGCCGACCACTCCTACGCCGAGGCGGTGCGCACCATCAAGGTGCAGACCCAGGACGGCACCCTGCTCCGTGGCGAGGTGCTGGCCCGGTGGCACGAGTTCGTCGGGACCGGGGAGTTCTTCCGGGCGTTCGAGCAGAAGATCAGCTGGCTCCGGGACAGGGTGGTGGCCACATTCCGGGGTGAACCGCCCGGGGCCACCAACCTCAAGGTCGCGGTCGAGTCTGGTCTGGAGTCGATGATCCGGCAGGAGGGCGACGCAGCGGCGGAGCGGGCCGAAGCCTCCTGGCAGGCGAACGCCGCGGGCCGCGAGCTGCTGCGGGGCGTGAACGTCGATCTGTCCCGGCCCTCGCCGGACTTCGAGCGCGAGACCGCCCGGGCGATCCGCGACTGGCAGGGTGCAGTGCTCGACCTGGTGGCGGACGCGGGGATGAGTAAGCGTTCGAAGGCGCGATTCCTGGCGCTCGGGGTGAACGGGGTCGGTGTCGCGCTGATGATCGTGGTCTTCGCCCACACCGGCGGGCTGGTGGGCGCCGAGGTCGGTGTGGCGGGTGGTACGGCCCTGCTGGCCCAGCGGGTCCTGGAGGCCGTCTTCGGTGACCAGGCCGTACGCCGGCTCGCCGAGGTCGCCAAGGAGGAGCTCGACTCCCGGGTCGAGACCCTGCTGTCGGGTGAGCTGATGCGCTATCACGCGGCCCTGGACAGCCTGAAGGTCGTGAGCGGGGGTGCCGAGCAGATCCGCCGGGCGGCCGCCGCCGTCGAGACCGGTCGCCGGGCCGGGCTGCCCCTGGCGCACTCCGCGGGGTCGGCGCTGGCCGCGGCCGATGAACCGATGGCGATCGAGCCGCCCGAGTTCCGACAGATCCAGGCTTTGGAGTCGAGGGTCGAGGACGACATCGTCGAGGCCGAGCTGGTCGAACCGGTCCGGCCCCGACAGGAACTGCGTTGACGGGCGGTCGGGTCTGATGGCGGGCAAGGGGCTGGCCCTGCTGCACCGCAAGGATCGGACCGCTGACCTGGTGACCCGGATCCAGTCCCTGCAGGAGGCGGCGGATCTGGTCGACGGGCGGGTGGAGGCCGAGGTCGTGGCTCAGGCGCGCCGGGTGGTGACCCAGGCCGATCGGCGGTTGGCCATCTCTGGCGGCGCGACCGTGGTGGCCCTGGCCGGAGCCACGGGCTCCGGCAAGTCCAGCACCTTCAACGCCTTGTCGGGGGTGGACCTGGCCACGGTCGGCGTACGGCGACCCACCACTTCCCACGCGATGGCGGTGAGCTGGGGCGACGATTCGGCCGAAGAGCTGCTCGACTGGTTGCAGATACCGCGGCGGCACGCCTTGGCGGCGGACCCGGCCCGAGGGGCGGGGCTCGACGGGCTGGTGCTGCTGGATCTGCCCGACCACGACTCCACCCAGGCCGAGCACCGGCTCGAGGTCGACCGGCTCGTCCAGCTCGTCGACCTGCTGATCTGGGTGGTCGACCCTCAGAAGTACGCCGACGCCGCGCTGCACGACCGCTATCTCAAGCCGCTCGCTCCCTACGCCGACGTGATGATGGTGGTGCTCAACCAGGCCGACCGCCTCGGTGCGGCCGAGCGGGACCAGTGCCTGCGCGATCTGCGCCGGTTGCTGTCGTCCGAGGGGCTGGGCAGCGTCGAGGTGCTGGCGGTGTCGGCCGTCACCGGTCAGGGGCTGGATCAGCTTCGTAAGGCGCTGGCCAAGCACGTCTCGGACAAGGCCGCCGCGGCCCGCCGACTCGCGGCCGACGTCACCACGGCCGCAGCGCAGCTGGCTTCGGCCAACGGGGAGGGCCGGGTCCAGGCCCTCGGCCGGAGCGAACAGGACCGGCTCAACCAGAGCCTGGCCGAGGCCGCCGGGGTGGGGGTGGTGGTCGACGCCGTCGGACAGGCCTGGCGCCTCCGTGGCGGGTTGGCCACCGGGTGGCCGGTGCTGGCCTGGCTGGCCAAGTTCAAACCCGACCCGTTGCGTCGGCTGCACCTGGATCGGCTGGGTTCAGGTCGCCAACGCCCGGAGATCGACCCGTCCGGGGTGGGTCGTACGTCGTTGCCGGCGACCTCCGGTGTGCAGACGGCCCGGATGAACACCGCTCTCCGCTCGCTGGCGGATCAGGCCTCGACCGGTCTGAACCGGGGCTGGAGCGATGCGGTCAAGGCGGCGGCCCGGTCGAACGAGAGCACCTTGCCGGACCGGCTCGACCGGGCTGTGGCCACCACCGACCTCGACCTGTCCCAGCACCGTCGGTGGTGGCAGCTGGTACGGGTGGTGCAATGGCTGCTGGTCGCCGCGGTGGTGGCCGGGCTCGGCTGGCTGGGCTCGGCGTTCGTGCTGGCCTATCTACAGCTGCCGCCGCTGCCCGACGTGATCTGGTGGCAGTTCCCCGCACCGACGGTGCTCGTGGTGGGTGGGGTGGTCGCCGGTCTGCTGCTCGCTGCGCTGGCCCGGATCGGGGTCGAGATCGGCGCCCGTCGTCGGGTGCGACAGGCCCGACAACGGCTCCGAACGGCCATCGGTCGGGTCAGTGACGAACTGGTGATCCAACCGGTCCTGGCCGAGCAGGAACGCTACGAGACTGCCTGGCAGGCGCTGGCCCGGGCCCGGGGCTGAGCCCTTGTCCACAGGCCCGGGTGGTTTCTGGAGCACTGTCCACAGATCCTCCGCCTAGGCGGACGATCCAGGCTCGGCGTACGCATCCTCCTCTCGACAGCACATTCATCGAGAAGAAGGGGAAAGCATCATGGAAGCTTTCGTGCACATGACGGGCTACGTCGGCGGCGATGTGGAGGTCCGTAACTCCACCACGACAATCGCCAGTTTCCGGCTGGCCTGCACGCCGCGGATCCGCCGGGGTGGGGACTGGGTGGACGGCCAGACCACCTGGTTGAGCGTCACCTGTTTCCGCTCGCTGGCCGAGCACGCCCTCGCCAGCGTCAAGAAGGGCGATCCGCTGATCGTGGTCGGCAAGTTGCGGACCAGCGTCTACGAGAAGGACGGCGAGGTGGTGGAGCGTCTCAGCCTGGAAGCGACCACGCTGGGTCACGACCTGACCCGCGGCACCGCCGAATTCCGGCGCACGGAGCGCCCGAGCGTGGTCGACGACCGGGATGCCGACATCGCCGCCCTGATCGATGCCGTCGAGAGCCAGGACCGCTTCGACGAGGAGGCCGAGCTCGCGGTCGCGGGTCGGGAGGGCCGGGCCGCCTGAAGTCGGCTGGATTGTGGCGGTCGGGCGGGTCCCCGTGGATCTCGGCCCGCGCAGGAACTACCCGACCGCTACCCGCTCCCCGAGCCTTTAAGAGAGCCAACTGGGTGGCCACGTCGCCGGGGATCGTGTCCCGGTCCTCCCTGAGTTCGGCACCAGACTCCTGATCTCGTGCGGGTCGAAAGTGGGTCTCGTCCTCGACACCTGGAACCCCCACCCTGGATGCGATCGGGCTCCTGAGCTCTGCGAACGCCATCACATCGTTGCCTGGGTCGATGGTGGCCTCACGAACTTGAACAACATGACCCTCTTGTGTCGGTATCACCATCATCAGTTCGCCGGCCGGGGCTGGAGCGCGATGATCAACGCGGACGGGATGCCGGAGTGGATACCCCCAGCCTGGGTCGACCGGCAACGGAGGCCTCAGGTCAACACCCGCATCCAGCTCACCCAGCTTCTCCGGCAGGACCCTCCTGATCAGGTCCAGCGCCCCCTCGCGGTCGCCGCAGCGCTAGGTGACCCATGACCGAGTCCCCCTGGATCGATCGCTTCCGTCGTACCCCCGCGACCGACACCCCTGGCATCTGTCGCAACCATTGAGCTGCTGAGTCGCTGCGCTGGCATACTGGTTCGGCGCACGGACGTCGTGGTCGACGGTCCGCCCAATCCGCGAACCAGCAAAGGTCTCTTCTTTTCATGCCTGAGTTCATCTACTCGATGCACAACATTCGTAAGGCTCTCGGCGACAAGGTGGTGCTGGACAACGTCACGCTGTCGTTCTACCCCGGCGCCAAGATCGGCGTCGTCGGCCCGAACGGGACCGGGAAATCGACCCTGCTCAAACTGATGGCGGGAATCGAGAAGCCCAACAACGGCGACACCGTCCTGGCCAAGGACGCCACCGTCGGCATCCTGCTGCAGGAACCGCCCCTGACCGAGGGCAAGACGGTCCTCGATAACGTCGAGGAGGCGGTGGCCGACATCAAGGCCCTACAGCGTCGGATGGACGAGCTAGGCACCGCCATGGGCGAGCCGGACGCTGACTTCGATGCTCTGATGGCCGAGATGGGCGACGTCCAGACCGAGCTCGACAACCGCAACGCCTGGGACATCGACTCCCAGCTCGAACAGGCGATGGACGCCCTGCGTTGCCCCCCGCCCGATGCGATGGTCGACGTGCTGTCCGGTGGTGAGCGCCGCCGGGTGGCACTGTGCAAGCTGCTGCTGCAGCAGCCGGACCTGCTGCTGCTCGACGAGCCCACCAACCACCTGGACGCCGAGTCCGTGAACTGGCTGGAGGGTCACCTCAAGGCCTACCCCGGCGCCGTGTTGGCCGTCACCCACGACCGGTACTTCCTGGACAACGTGGCCGAATGGATTCTGGAGATCGACCGCGGCAAGACCCACCCGTACGAGGGCAACTACTCCACCTACCTGGACAGCAAGCGGGCCCGGCTGCAGGTCGAGGGCAAGCGGGACGCCAAGCGCGCCAAGATCTTGGAGCGGGAGCTCGACTGGGCCCGATCCAACCCCAAGGCCCGCCAGGCCAAGAACAAGGCCCGGTTGATGCGCTACGAGGAGATGGCAGCGGAGGCGGACCGCAATCGCAAGCTCGACTTCGAGGAGATCAACATCCCGGCCGGTCCGCGGCTGGGCAGCCAGGTGCTGGACTCGGTCAAGCTGGTCAAGGGCTTCGACGACCGGCTGCTCTTCGACGGGCTCGACTTCTCCTTGCCGCGTGCGGGCATCGTCGGGGTCATCGGCCCGAACGGGGTCGGCAAGTCGACCCTGTTCCGAATGCTGGTCGACGAGGAGGAGCCGGACTCGGGCGACCTGAAGCTCGGCGAGACGGTCAAGATCTCGTACGTCGACCAGGGCCGCTCCGGTCTCGATCCCAAGCTCAACGTCTGGGAGCTCGTCTCCGAGGGACTCGACTACATCAAGGTCGGCAGTTTCGAGGTGCCGTCCCGGGCGTACGTGGCCTCCTTCGGCTTCAAGGGCCCGGACCAGCAGAAGCCTTCCGGAGTGCTGTCGGGTGGTGAGCGCAACCGCCTGAACCTGGCGCTGACCCTGAAGATGGGGGGCAACCTGCTGCTGCTCGACGAGCCGACCAACGACCTGGACGTGGAGACTCTGCAGTCCATGGAGGACGCGCTTCTCGAGTTCCCCGGCTGTGCCGTGGTCATCTCCCACGACCGCTGGTTCCTGGACCGGGTCGCTACCCACATCCTGTCGTGGGAAGGAGACGACACCGACCAGGCCCAGTGGTTCTGGTTCGAGGGGAACTACGCCGACTACGAGGCCAACAAGATCGCCCGGCTCGGCGCCGAAGCCGCCCGCCCGCATCGGGCCACGCACCGCCGCCTCACCCGCTGAGTCAGTCCTGGGCCCCCGGACCGTACGGTGTCGGCGGCAGGGCCAGCCTCGACAGCGCCCGGCCGACCAGGGGCCCGATGGCCAGCGCGAAGACCACCGTCGCCAACCCCACCGAGCCGCCCAGCAGCCAGCCGACGAGCAGGACCGTGCCCTCGATGAGGGCACGGGCCGCGAACAGGGGCAGACCACGTCGGGCGAGTCCGGTCATCAGCCCGTCCCGGGGTCCGGGTCCCCAGCCGGCGCCGACGTACAGACCGGTGCCTACGGCGACGACCAGCACGGCGACCACCAGGAACACCAGCCGGACGGCCAGCGCGTCCGGAGCAGGGATCACGGCGATACCGAGGTCGAGCACCGGTCCCACCACCAGGGCGTTGGCGACCGTCCCCGGACCGGGACGCTCCCGCAGCGGGATCCAGACCAGCAGCACGACCAGCGAGAGCACGACGGTGGTGGCGCCGAGGGTCAGCCCGGTCCGCTCGGCGATGCCCTGGGTGAGGACGGTCCACGGGTCGAGGCCGAGACGGGCCTGGACCAGCAGCGCCAGTCCGAGCCCGAAGAGCACCAGCCCGGTGAGCAGCCGGATGCTCCGGGTGACAGGGCGGTCTGACCAGCGGCTGCGCTTCACGAACGGGCCGCCGCGATCAGGACCTGCGCGGCGCAGTAGGCGTCGTGGGCACCGATGATGGCCGCGTCCGGTCCGCCCACGACCGCACGGCCGCCGACCCCGTCGAGGAGGAGCAGCAGCTGGGAGCCGAGAGTCTCGGGCTGCCTCAGTCCGGCGGCACGGCAGAGTTCGACCAGCAGGTCCAGGAACCAGGCCTTCTCCTGTCGGACGGCGACGTGCCCGGGGTCGTCGGAGTCGGGGAGCTCGACCGCGGCGTTGAGGAAGGCGCAGCCCCGTTCGTTCTGCTCGGCGGCGTACCAGTTCCGCAGCCAGCCCATCACCTCGAGTGGCCTTTCGTCCGGCGAGAAGGGCTCGAGCCAGGCCTCGAGCTCAGCCCTGCGGCGTTCGTGCCGGCGCTCGAGGACGGCGGCGACCAGTTGGCTCTTCTTGCCGAAGTGGGCGTAGAGGGTCGGTTTCGTCACCCCGGCGGCGGCCGCCACCGCATCCACCCCGGTGCTGATGATGCCCTGGGCGTAGAAGAGCTGTTCGCCGGCGTCGAGAAGCCGGACTCGGGCTGGTGTGGTCACATACTTAACATACCGGTCGGTAAGATATCCTGCCGAACTTCAACCTGCGCGTCCGACTAGATTGACCCAGGACCGCGTCGCGGTACCCACGACCTGACCGCAAAGGACCAGCACACTCATGAGTGACCTCGCGCCCCGGCAGAACGTCAAGTTCGACCGCAACGGCCAAACCATCAGCGGCTATCTGCAGCTCCCGCCCCAGGGCCGCGGGCCCGGCCTGATCGTGATCCAGGAGTGGTGGGGGCTCGACGACCACATGGTTTCCATCGTCGACCGGTTCGCCGCCGAGGGGTTCGTCGCCCTTGCCCCCGACCTGTACGGCGGCCAAGTCACCCACTCGACCGACGAGGCGGGCCAGATGCTCCAGGCCCTGCCCGTGGAGGCCTCCGCCGCACAGCTGGCCGGCGCGGTGGACTACCTGCTGGAACAGGATTCGGTGACCTCGGACAAGGTCGGTGCCGTCGGGTTCTGTATGGGCGGCGGCTTCGTGCTGCTGCTCGCCACCGAGAGGCCGGACCAGGTCGGCGCGGTCGTGCCCTTCTACGGTGTCGGCCCGGCTGTGCCACAGACGTACGAGAAGATCGCCGCCCCCGTCCAGGGCCACTACGGCGAGCAGGATCAGGGGTACCCGGTGGCCGACGCGCAGGCCCAGGAGACCCAGATCCGCAACGAGGCGGGGGTGGAGGTCACCTACTTCTACTACCCGGCCGGTCACGCGTTCCTCAACGACGACAACCACCTGGGCACCTACGACCCGGAGAGCGGGGCCTTGGCCTGGTCCAGGACGGTCGAGTTCCTGCACGCCCAACTGGGCTGACGCGTACGCCGGCCGGGTTCAGCGCACGCTAGGCCCGGCGGCAGTCGATCCCCCGGCCAGTAACTCGGCCAGGGTGATCGCCTTGCGGTCGGCGAGCTCGGCCAGCTGCGTACGGCAGGAGAACCCGTCGGCGAGCACGATGGCGTCCGGGTGGTCGGCAGCGGCCGGCAGCAGGTCGTGCTCGGCCACCTTGACCGACACCTCGTAGTGGCCGCGCTCGACCCCGAAGTTCCCGGCCAGGCCGCAGCAGCCGCCCACCGTGGTCACCGTTGCCCCCGTTGAGGCGAGCAGGGCCGCATCGGCCCGCCAGCCCAGCACAGACGCGTGGTGGCAGTGCGGCTGGGCCACCAGCTCCACGCCGGACAGGTCCGGGGGTCGCCAGTCCGGCGTACGCTCCAGCAACTCGGCCAGGGTGAACACCCCGGCGGCCACCTCGGCGACCCGCGGGTCGTCGAGCAGCTCGCCCGCGTCGCTGCGCCAGACGGCCAGGCAGGAGGGTTCCAGACCTACGATCGGGGTGCCGGCGGCTACCTGGGGATGCAGCTCGTCCAGAGCTGCGCGGAGCTGGCGCCGGGCGCCGTCCAGCTGTCCGGTGCTGATCCAGGTGAGGCCGCAGCAGGCGGACCGCTCTAAGAACCGGGGCGCGTAACCGGCCGCGACCAGGACCTCGAACACGGCCGGGACTCCGTCACCGGTGAAGCACTCCGAGAACGAGTCCACCCACACCACCACCGGGCGACCGGTCGACGGGGGCACCTCAACCCGGCTCGAGGCCGCCCGGTCGGCGAACTTCGGCAGCGAACGACGTTGATCGACTCCGGCGCCCCAGCGCACGAGTCGCCGCAGCCCTGGGGTCCCGGTGGTGAAGTTGATCAAGGACGCCAAACCTCGATAACGGGTGATCATCCGACCCCAGCGAGGCAACCAGCCCAGCGCGTAGTGCGCCCGGGGACGCAGCTTGCCGGCGTACGTGTGGTCCAGCACCTGCGACTTGTACGCCGCCATGTCGATCCCCGTCGGGCAGTCCCGGGCACAACCCTTGCAGGACAGGCACAGGTCCAGGGCCTGGTGCACGGCCGGGGACTTCCAGCCCAGCTCGACGACCCCGCCGTTGATCATCTCCTGCAGCACCCGGGCCCGGCCGCGGGTGGAGTCCTTCTCCTGGTGGGTGGCTTGGTAGGACGGGCACATCACACCCAGACCCGGGGTGATGTCGGCGAGGCACTTGCCGACGCCGCTGCAGCGGTGCACCTGCTCGGCGAAGTGGTCCACCTTGCCGACCAGGGCCACGGCGCGGAGGTCCGCGTTGACCGGGCGGGGATCGACCAGCACCCCGGGGTTGAGCTGGTTCTCCGGGTCGAAGGCCGCCTTCACCTGCCCGAAGAGCTTGATCGCGGCCGGCGAATACATCAGGGGCAGCAGCCCGGACCGGGCCCGTCCGTCACCGTGCTCACCCGACATCGACCCGCCGTAGCCCGCGACCAGGGTGGCCGCCTGCTCGACGAACGCCTGGTGCACGCCCCCGCCGTCCGCTTCGGTGAGCGGGAAGTCGATCCGGACGTGCACGCAGCCGTCGCCGAAGTGGCCGTACGGCAGCCCGTCCAGGCCGTACGCGTCCAGCAAGGCGTCGAAGTCGCGCAGGTAGGCACCCAGATGCTCGGGTGGCACGGCCGCGTCCTCCCAACCCGGGTAGGCGGGCCGGGCCAGGCTGACCCCGGCCAGACCGGCACCGTCCTCCCGGATCTTCCACAGCGCCATCGCCTCCCGGGGGTTGTCCACCACCCAGCCGTCTAGGGCGCCGGCCGCGGCCAGCAGGGCGTCGGCCCGGGAACGCAGCTCACCCGGTTCGTCGCCGACGAGCTCGACGAACATCCAGCCTTCCCCGCGGGGCAGCGGCGGCACGGCGGCGTCGCCCTGGGTCCGGCGTACGACCTCGACGATGCGCCGGTCCAGCCCCTCGGCGGCCGTGGGGGAGTGGGTGACGATCACCGGGGCGGCGTCGGCTGCCTCGGCCATCGACGGATAGCCGAGGGCGATCATGATCTTGTACGGGGCGTCCGCGACCAGGCGCACGGTCGCCCCCACGATCACTCCCAGGGTTCCTTCGGTCCCAGCCAGGAAGCTGGCCACGTCGAACCGGTTCTCCGGCAGCAGGTGTTCCAGGCTGTAGCCCGACACCTGACGACCGAAGGTGCCGAACTCGGTCCGGATCGTGGCCAGGTTGGCCTGGACGATGTGCTGCAGCCCGGTCAGGCTGGCGAAGTCCGCCGGCCGCTGGTTCCCGTCGAGCAGGATCCGCTCACCCGACCCGGTGATCACGTCCAGGGCCACCACGTTGTCCGCCGTCTTGCCGAAGCCGAGCGCGCGCGGACCACAGGCGTTGTTGCCGATCATCCCGCCGATGGTGCAACGGTTGTGGGTGGAGGGGTCCGGGCCGAACCGCAACCCGTACGGCGCGGCCGCGGCCTGCAACACCGACTGGACGACCCCGGGTTCGACCTGGGCGGTCCGGGCCTCTCGGTCGATGGTGCCGATCTGGTTGAGGTAGCGCGAGGTGTCGATGATCAGACCGGGACCAACGGCGTTCCCGGCGCACGAGGTGCCGGCGCCGCGGGTGGTGACGGGCATCCCGACGGCCCGGGCCGCGTCCAGCACGGCGACGGTCTCCTCGACACTGCGCGGGTGGGCAACGGCTTCTGGCACGACCCGGTACAGCGAGGCGTCGGAGGAGTAGAGCGCGCGCGTCAGCTTGGTCGAGTCGAGGGCGTGCCGTACGCCGCGGCGCTGGAGCTGGTGGGTGAGCTCGGCAACCTGGCTGGGAAGGGCGAGAGCGTTCGGCATGATCGGGACGAGACTAGTTGGTTGCGCCCGGTGTAACCGGGCATTCCCGGGGGCGAGGGTCGGCCGACCCCGGTCGGCTCAGTCTTCGGTGATCGCTACAACGGTGGCGAAAGCGCGGCCGAGAGCCTCGTAGTCCTCGGGCGTGATGGCCTCGACCAAGTTGCGTCGGACTGCCTCCACATGACTCGGGGCAGCCGTTCTGAGCAGGTCCAGTCCGTGGGCGGTGAGGTGGGCCCAGACTCCTCGCCGGTCAGTCGGGCAGCTCTCCCGCTCGACCAGCAGGTCCTTCTCCATCCGCGAGATCGTATGGGTGAGACGAGAGCGAGAATGGTGCACCGCGTCCGCCAGTTCTGACATCCGCACGCGTCGTTCCGGCGACTCGGACAAGGTCACCAGGATCTCGTACTCTCCCAGATCCAGGCCGAACTGCCGGAGATCGGCGTCCAGCTTCTCGTTGAGGCGTGCGCTGCCGAGGATGTACGCCCGCCAGACGCGTTGTTGCTCCACACTCAACCACCTCGTCGCGCTCGCTTGTCTCACCATTTGGCCATCCTAATCCCGACGGGTTGACATTTCAACATTCACTTAGATATTCCATTCCCGTCGAAAGCGTCGCCTCCATGGCCCGGGTCCCCGGGGATCGTTTCGGCGAGTATTGTCAACCCCCACAGGTTACTGATGAGTAACTTACCGACCCTGTGAGGTGGCGCGATGGAACGGCAGATCCTGGCCGAAGCTGTGAGTAGACCACCGAGCGGCGGGTGTCGACATGGCTGAAGCAGTGATCGTGGCGGCCGCCCGGACTCCCATCGGTCGGGCGGTCAAGGGGTCACTCCGAGACGTCCGGCCGGACGATCTGGCGGCCGGGGTGATCGGTGCGGCTCTCGATCGATTGGACGGGTTCGACCCGATCGATCTCGATGATCTGTATCTGGGCTGCGCGGAACCTCGGGATGAGCACGGCGGCAACCTGGCCCGGCGGGTGGCGGTCCAGCTGGGGTTGGACACCGTCCCCGCGGCGACCGTGAACCGGTTCTGCGCGTCCAGCGTGCAGACCGCTCGGATGGCGTTCCACGCGATCAAGGCGGGCGAGGGTCAGGCCTTCGTCTCGGCCGGGGTGGAGTGCGTGTCGCGCTACCGGAGCTTCGGTTCCGCCGGGGTGGACGCGCCGGGCAGCCATCACCCGGGGTTTGCGGTGGCGGAGGAGCGTACGGCCGAGACCGCCCGTACGAACGAGCGTTGGCACGACCCACGCGCCGACGGCGAACTACCGGATGTCTATATCGCCATGGGCCAGACGGCCGAGAACGTCGCCACCGTCACGGGCATCTCCCGGGCGGAGCAGGACGAGTTCGGGGTGCGTTCCCAGAACCTCGCCGAACGCGCGATCGCTGAGGGGGTGTACGCGGCCGAGATCGCACCGGTGACCCTGCCCGACGGTCGGATGGTGCGGGTTGACGACGGCCCGCGGGCCGGAACCACGTTGGAGGCCGTGTCCCAGCTCAAGCCGGTGTTTCGACCTGACGGGACGATCACCGCCGGCAACTGCTGCCCGCTCAACGACGGCGCGGCGGCCGTGGTGATCATGAGCGATGGGCGGGCGGCCGAGCTCGGCTTGACCCCACTGGCCAGGATCGTGGCCACCGGCGTCAGCGCCCTCAGCCCGGAGATCATGGGTCTGGGTCCGGTCGCGGCCAGCCGCCGTGCGCTGGAGCACGCGGGGATGAGTGTGGCCGACCTGGACCTGGTCGAGATCAACGAGGCGTTTGCCGTGCAGGTGATCGCCTCTGCGCATGCGCTCGGCCTCGATCTGGACCGGCTGAACGTGCACGGGGGCGCCATCGCGCTGGGGCACCCGTTCGGCTCGACCGGAGCGCGGATCATGACCACGCTGTTGAACGCGATGCGCCTGCGCGATGCCCAGTTCGGCCTGGAGACGATGTGCGTCGGCGGCGGGCAGGGAATGGCCATCATCTTGGAGCGCCTGAGTTGAACCCGGTCGAATAGGTTTATCCTTTCGGGCAAGCCCTCGTCGCAGCCGGCCTCCGGCCACGTCGAGCCCGGACGAGCCAAGGTGGACCCGATGACCGAGAACGCAACCCTGACCCGGCGACCTGCCTCGGTGGGTGTGATGCTGCTAGAGCAGGCGGAGGCATCGGCGACCCGGGAGGCGTTCCGCTATCTGGAGGACGGTCGATGGATCTCCCTGACCTGGACCCAGGTCAAGGACCAGGCCTTCGTCTTGGCCGCCGGTCTGATCTCCCTCGGTGTCCGGCTCGAAGAGCGGGTCGCCATCGCCTCCGGCACCTCGATGAAATGGATCTTGGCTGATCTGGCCGTGATGTGCTCGGGCGCGGCCACGACGACGGTCTATCCGACCACCCAGCACGAAGATGTCGCCTACATCCTGTCCGACTCCGGGTCCAAGATCGTTTTCGCCGAGGACGAGACGCAGGTCGGCAAGATCCTGGACCATCTGCCCGAGCTTCCGTCGCTGGTCACCATCGTGCAGCTGGAGGGCAAGGTGTCCTCGGAGAAGGTCATCGGGTGGAGCGATCTCGAGCAGTTCGGTCGAGACCACCTGCAGGCCCACCCCGAGGCGGTGGACCAAGCGATCGCCGCCACCGGTCCGGAGCACCTGGCCACCTTGATCTACACCTCCGGGACGACCGGTCGGCCCAAGGGCGTACGACTGATGCACGACAGCTGGACCTACCTGGGTGTCGCCGTCGAGGAGTACGACATCCTCTATCCCGATGATCTGCAGTATCTCTGGCTGCCGCTGAGCCATGTTTTCGGCAAGGTGTTGATCGCCGTGCAGCTCCGGATCGGTTTTGCGACCGCGGTGGACGGTCGGATCGAGAAGATCGTGGAGAACCTCGGTGAGGTCCAGCCCACCTTCATGGCCGGTGCGCCCCGCATCTTCGAGAAGGTGCGGGCCAAGATCATGACCACCGCTTCGCACGGGGTGAAGGCCAAGATCTTCGGCTGGGCCTTCGACGTCGGTCGCAAGACCAGCCCGATCCGGCTGGCCGGGGGCAAGCCGTCGGGTGTGCTGGCGGTGCAGTACGCGCTGGCCGATCGGCTGGTCTTCAGCAAGATCAAGGCTCGGATGGGGGGCAGGATCAGATTCTTCGTCTCCGGCTCTGCCGCCCTGAACCGAGAGGTCCAGGAATGGTTCTATGCTGCTGGTCTGCTGGTCCTGGAAGGCTACGGGCTGACCGAGACCGGAGCGGCCACGTTCGTGAACAACCCCCGCGCGACCAGGTTCGGGACCACGGGGCCGGCACTGCCCGGCACCGAGGGCAAGATTGCCGAGGACGGGGAGATCTTGATCAAGGGTCCAGGCGTGATGCGGGGCTACCACAACCTTCCGGAGGCCACTGCGGAAGCACTGCACGACGGCTGGCTGTCCACCGGCGACATCGGCGAGTTCGACACCGAGGGCTATCTGCGGATCACCGATCGCAAGAAGGACCTGATCAAGACCTCGGGCGGCAAGTACGTGGCGCCGCAGAAGGTCGAGGGAGTTCTGAAGGCCGCCTGCCCTTACCTCAGCCAGGTCCTGGTGCACGGTGAGGGCCGTAAGTACGTCACCGCACTGATCACCCTCGACCCCGAGGCCATCGCGGACTGGGCCAAGGAGAAGGGGGTCACCGCGGGATCCGCCGACGACCTGGCCGCGTCCGACGAGGCCTTCAAGCTGGTGGACGGCTACGTCACCCAGGCCAACCGGCAGCTGGAGCGCTGGGAGACCATCAAGAAGTTCGCCATCCTGCCCAACGAGCTCAGCGTGGACGAGGGCGAGGTCACCCCGAGCATGAAGATCCGTCGTAGCACCGTCGAGAAGAAGTACGTCGCCCTCCTCGACTCCCTCTACGACAAGGACTGACGCTCACGAGGCCGGGGGGGCGTGTGTGGCGCGTACGGCTGCCGTGGTCTGAACACGTGACCGGGTGCGGTCCGGTGCGTCGTATTGCCGGCCGTGTCTGAAGACGCACCCGGCCCGGGCGTCGGCGGATCGTGTACGGCTGCCATGGTCCGCCGCCGCCGGCCACGAAACAGTCAGTCGGTGGGCCCACCCGCGACGTAGATGACCTGGCCGGAGACGAAGCCGGCTTCCTCACCGCACAAGAAGCTGGCAGTAGCGGCGATGTCGTCCGGCTGACCGATCCGACCCACCGGGATGTCCTTCACCACAGCACTCTTCCAGTCCTCGAAGTCCGCACCGACCCGAGCGGCGGTGGCCCTGG
>JAABUN010003588.1_pt1 | contig 23624 bp, 22 predicted proteins | sample 5559311 | NCBI WGS metagenome assembly JAABUN01 (sample SAMN10711877, study PRJNA513370) | rock metagenome | isolation source: Antarctica rocks | place: Antarctica: Victoria Land, Siegfried Peak sud
GCGCGTCGTAAAATTGAGAGTCGCTCATACCCGCGAACTGTGTGATAAACGGCGCGCAGTCGATGTTTTCCTGCGCTTTAAAAGCCGGATTATAAAATGCCGCAAGACTCGGCAGAGCATCGACGACAACCAGCTTGGAAACGATTTCGGGATGAGCCGCCGCGACTGCCGAAGAAATAGCGACGCCGCTCGCGGGCAGACGAGTGCGGTATGTCGCCAGCGACGAACGCATCTGCACTGACACGGCAAGCGTTTTGGGCGCGGCTGTCGGAAAGCCGGATTTGAAATGGATGCGCGTTACCGATGAACAGGCGCGGAGCGGTTTGGAAGCAATCGGGATGAATCTGAAAATCGCCGCCGGTATGGTTGAAATGTATGCCGGTTTTCACAGCGGTTCGTTATCGGAAGATTATTACCGCCATAAACCGGAGGTTTTGGGCAAAGTAAAAAAATAAAACTCTGATTTTATCAAACGGTCATCACGCCGAAAATTAAGATTAATAAAGTCGCTGTGAAAAACGTCGATAATTGACCGAGATGATTGTAACGAATTTTGCGTCGTAGATTGACGGCATCGTGCCGTCTTTTCGTCCGACTTCGCCGGTCAGGAAAAGCAACGTCAAAACGCCTGCCAGTATTGAACACAAATACAAAAACCAGGCGAAAATCAGAACACGAATGGCTAGAGTTCCATTAGAACCTTCGGGAACAAAATCCTTTTTAAAAGCAATGCTTAAAAAAACGATGCCGGTTGAAAGAGTTAAAATCCGTTTCGTCGTATCGTTCGCCAATTCGATAGCTTTCTTATCACGGTTTTTATAATTCATTTGAAACCTAACATTTACGCGAAAACTTTAAGGTCGGTCAAAGCACCGACTACCACGAATTCTAAAAACAAAGAACTTTCACACCCACACGGTTGATAAAAGAATTCCCCGACAGCCGGCTGTCGGGGAATTCTTTTGGATTAAAATACAATTTAATCGCGCGTTTTCCGTTTGGTGCAAATCGGATTTCAGTCAGCCTCGACCAGCGGCGCTTCGACCAGGTGTTCGGCGATAAACCAAACCTGCCGTTCGTTGGTGCGAACAACGTCGCTGATAAGAACGTCGTTTGTGCCGTCGTCTTCGTTTTCTTCAGCGTCTTTGGCGTATTTGCGCGATTCTTTCAAGATGATTTCGTGCGCTTCGAGCAGGCGCGAGATTTGGACGGGAACTTCTTCACGTCCGCGCGGCGGGCGTTCGATGTTCGTTTCTTCGGCAACGTCGGCTGCCATCGCCAGCGTAATTCCGCCCAGGCGCTGAATTCGCTCGGCGAGAATATCGACCAATTCGGTTTGTTCTTCGTAATGTTTGTCGAACAATAAATGCAGTTGATAAAAAGTGTGTCCGGCGACTTGCCAATGATGTTTTTTATACATATCGCGGATGGTCATCGTGTCGGCTAAAACTTGGTTGAGCGCGATGACGCTCTTCAAACAGTTTTCCTTCTCGATGCCGATCGGCAGGCGAATAACCGTTCCGTATTCCTGCAAAATCCGACCGCGCTGATTCATAATCGGTTCGGCTGATTTATTGTCCGGCGACACGGACACTGTTTTTCTCGATGCCGCCGTCGTGTTTTTCGATTTCGTATCTGATTTTTTCTTTTCAGCTTTGCTCATAATCGTTCCTTATCCAAATTTTGTTTTTTTATTTTTCTGATTCGTTATTGCCGATAAAACAAATTCTTGCAAATTAAACGGCTTCGTAGAATAGAATACACTTCTAACAAAAATCTAACAAAACAAAGCGCCGCATCAAATGTAAAAAGCCCGGTCGCCGCCAATTAACAGAACGAAACCGCGCTTGCTTTCGCGGTTCGCCGCCTCATCCGATTGGTTTTTATTCAGCCCGTCGAGATAAAATATAAATCGAATGAAAAATGAATTTGAACGGTTGTTTTCCGAACTCGACGAAGCGGCGATTCGAGAATCTCGCGGCGCAGGCGAAACGGGCTGATTTTCAGCGAACGGGCGAAATTTTCTATCTCGCTCGTCTCGCGCAGATTTTTCAAATGCGCGTTTTCCCGGAAAATTCTAAGACGGCGGCGCACGTCGAACCAGGCGACCATTTCGCCCGCGCCGGCGACTTTGTGCAGCGCGTCGTTTTCGGCGAGCCGCGCCCATTTGTTGAGCTGCTGCGAGAGTCCGAAGGCGACGCGTCCGGTGTGTCTGGCGGAAGTTTCGACGCGCACGAGCGGGCTGTGTCGAAAGCGCGCGTCGATTTGCTCGAAACAATCGCGCCTTCGTCGCGCCCGCCGCCCGCGCTCAAGATTTCGTGAAGCTGATTGTAATACCTGGTGATTAAGAGTTTCGACATAAATTTGAGAGAAGGAATCGAAAAGCCGAATGAAAAATTTATTACGCAAGAAAGATAAAAGATAAGGTCAAACGATGCAGCCGTTTGACCCGATTCGAGTTTTTCGTAACGCAAAGCGGGAGATTTATGTTTTGATTGCGGACTGTTTGTATTGTTTTGATATGGCGGCGGTTTTGTCGGTGTTTGCCGCGCATCGGCTTTTCGCGGCGCGCTGGCGGGCGTCGGACGATTATTTTTGATTTTCAAAACGGGCTGGCACGTTCATTGCAAAACGATATTTATATCGGCTCTCCCGCTGTTACACGAAACCTTTACGGTTTTTCCGCTATGCCGGCGCGAATCGGATTTTACGATTACGACCGGCGGCAATAAAAATTTATAGGAGTTCAAAAGCAATGAAAAAAATTTTTGCAGTATTTATGATATTGGCGTTCGGCGTGATTATGCTGCCGGCGGCGGCAAACGCGCAGACTTCTACGACGCGCCGCGTTTATCGCAACGGACATTTGCAGACGGTTCGGGTTTATCGGACGAGAAGCGTCAACCGCAACCGTCGCGAAACGATTACGCCGCAGGAACGGCGGCGTCTCGCCCGCGAGCGAATGCGCTATATGCGGCTCAGACACCGCACGACGCGCGACGGCTACATCACCCCGCAGGAAGCGCGCAGGCTGAACCGCCGCGCGAATAAATACAGACGCCACGCGCGCCGCGCCCACAACAACTAACTCGACGAAGCGTCGATGCAGAATAATAAAGGGAAAGATTTAAATTTAAATCTTTCCCTTTTGTCTGCGCGGCGCGTTCGTTTATTTGTTCAAAAATTTATCAACGCCCGCTTTGCAGTCGTCCGTCAGCCGCGCGGTAGTGTTGACATCGACGCCGGAAACGAGCGCGGCTTCGTAATTCAATCCGTCCATTCAATACAAAAGACGTTTTGACAGAACGACCGCCGAATGCGACACCCGTTTATATACTTTGACGTAGTCTTTTACCTTTTCCCGGAACTCGTCGGCGGCGAAAATCTCGTTAATCAAGCCGAAATCTTTAGCGGTTGCGGCATCGAAATCAAAAACTTGCGTAGCCAATGCAAAAGCGCGTTCTTCCGATATGTTTCTTCTTCAGATTGCCATCACCATCGCGGGAACGAAGCCGATTTTTACTTCCGGGTAGCTTTCAGTTTAGCTGATAGATATAAAGGTGAAGTATAAGTTTCTGTTGCAAAAACGGGCGGATACTGTTGCCCAATTCAATTTGGATGAAATTAACTCAACAAAATCGCTCGAATTTGCTGACTTGTTTTTAGTTTTTATTGACGCTTTTGAATTGGGCAACAGTATCAGGTCATTTTTGACACACTGTAAATGATTGATTAGATTGTGTTCTTTATCACTTTCAGCGAATTTAATGACTTTTTAGATCCTGGCTTTTTGAACTATTTGCTTATCCAGACATTATCTTTTGTGTCCGAATCAGGGAATCTTCCAAATGGATCCAGGGTTGAGTTTGCAGTTATTTCAAATCAGCGGAACTACCGCGACTATCCAACAATACCTGTTGAATCTACACTAACTCGCTCTAAAATTCGCTTTGAACGTCTCTTTCCTTAATTCTGGATTTCAGCTTGCGGTTAGCAACTGAAGTTCAGCTAACTTCCCTTGTTTGGAAATAAACGCACTCTTTTGTCTTTGCGTCGACGACTTCAACCTGTGCGAATAATTTTAATAACTTGTCGGCTTTTTGTTTCGCCGCTTGAAAATCATTCAACTGCCCTTTTCGTTCGAGCGGTTCTGAATTTTCAACTTCCCTTTTGCCGGCACTGATAAAATACATTTATTTTTTAATTTCCAATTCTTTGATTATCCAGTTCCAATCTTCTTCGGTATACCACTTTTTATAGCCGTCGAGAAATTCCGCATCGTCTTTGAATTCGCGCAGGAAAACAACCGCCGCTTCTTTCGATTCGGTGTCCAATGATTTTACCTCTTCATCCGAGTCGTCAAACTCCGGGTAGTATTTACCGACCGTATCGGGCTTTGTGCCGAACTTTGATTTTGAAGTCCGTTCTGGTTGTTTCTGATTGAGCAGCTTCGAGCTTAAAACTTTCGTCAGAAACGCCGGGACGGATGATACCGGATTGCTGGCGTGCCTGCTTGCAGTTTCCAGCTCGAGAACCAGCAGGTCAGCGAGGCGCTCCCATTTCTCTCGCTCGTAATTCGGGAGCGGCGCGCCGGTTAATTTTTTCGCGGCTGTTTGAAATCTATCGATAAAACCGGAAAATAGGGCGTCCGCTTCATCATCATTCTTAGTATTTGTCTTTAAAGAAGTCTTAGGAAACCCGTAAGTGTCTTTATTTTCAGTGTCTTTACCCGACCCAACCCAAACCGTTTTTTGGTCTGGGTCCGAGTCCATTTTTTGGTATGCGTCCGGTTTGCCTTTGGTCTGGGTGGACTGGGTCTGGTCTGGGACACCCGACTTAGGCAGGAGTACTTCATAGTAAGAACCTGTCTGCTCGCCTGTAAAATTTGTCACAACAATAAGACCCGAATCTTTTAACTTCCTTAAATGCGTATTAATAGTTTTAATATTCTTGACGCCCGACCATTTCATTAACTCCTTGCGAGTTGCCTGGACTGTTTTCTTCGGATTTATAGAACCAAGTGTGCGCAAATATAAAGCATCGTATATTGCTTTACTGGCGCCAGGAAATAAGCCGTTTGGCAAAGCGTCCCGTTCGAGAATATTGGCACGCTTGTTAAAATCATTTTCCGGTGCGATGGCTTTTTCCGGCTTTGGTCTGGCTTTGGTCTGGGTCTGGACTGGTAATGGTAATGGTTTGGTCTGGGTTGGCTCTGCCTCTGGTTTGGGTTGGGTGATGGTCTGGGTCTGGTTAATCTTAGGCGCTACTTCTAATTTAGCCTTAAGCTCACCCGGGCGGTTATTAAGAATTTTAGTTAGGAATCTACTCATCTTCCAGCTCCAGAATTCCAGCGTCTTGTGCCGCAGCTTCAACCATCTCTTCAGTTACTTCATTGCTTTCTGTAAACTCCATATAGCCTACACACTTTTCACAAATTTTAAGAGCATGCCGCGGAACGCCTTTAGTAACATCCCAAATCTTGGCAATTGCAACATCATCGAACGGGTTTTTTATTTCAAGCTGACCGCATCGAAAATCAATCATTTCACTCATTTCTTTATCGGTTAATGGATTAATCAACGCATATGAATGAATTCTGCTTTTAAGCGGACGGTTCCTCTCGCTGTTTAGACGCGCTTTCAATTCAATTTGACCGGCAAGAACAACTTGAACAAGTTTTGCATGATTAGTCTCGAAGTTAAGAAGTCCACGAATGCCTTCCAATAAATCATCTTTGAGCATCTGTGCTTCATCTATAAAAATAACCACGTTTTTTCCTTCTATGAACTGTGCGGCTAGATACTCAGCAAGTAGATCCTGCTGTGCCGAAAGTGAACGTTTAGCGGGAAGTCCAAAGGAGGCACAAATTTCCTTTATCAATCCGAAAGAAGAAGGGAACTGAGGTGTAGGAACAAATACAGTTAAAATATCTTCACGCGATTCATAATCGCTGAGTAAATACCGAATAATAGTTGATTTACCCATGCCGACATCAGCAAGCAAGGCAACTAAACCCTGGCGCCGCTCAATGGTTCCGCGCGCCTGGTAAATTACAGCTTTCAGCGCAGGTGTTAGATAAAGAAGTGTTGGGTTCGGGGATAAAGAAAAAGCATTAAGTACAGACAAATTTGATTGGCTTACCATAAAATTATGTATTAAATATCCAAGACTAATAAAAGATAGCATTAACTTTGTTGAATAATCAAGAAATCATATACTATTCCTTCAGGGATTGTAAGGATTGAACTTTATCTGTAAGAATAAACATTAAATAAACTATGCCGACCGCTCCCAAATATAAATATATATAACGAAATTCGCTGCTTTTGCCACCGCTCGCCGGTTCCGGCTTTTCTCACATCTCTCGTCTCTTCAATTCTAATCCATCTTTTTTGGAAAATGGTAAGTTGTAGGCGAACAGCGGCGACGCTTCCGCCTCCTCGCACGCCGAAGCCAAAGCGGAGCCTGTTTGATTAAGTTACAGGCAGAAGAATCAGCCGGCATTTGTGAATTGATTGCAGATTGCTTACATTCAATTCTTCGCCGCAAATATAAAAACTTCGGGCGCGGATTTTGCGCGAAAGTTTTCTTTGAAAATAAAAACTCCGCGAGCTTTGCGCGAAAAATATCGCAGATTTTTACCGGCAAAACTACCGGCATAATTAAAGCTGTCCTACCGGGCGGAATTCTGTTATCCTGTTAGCAAAGCTAGATTTAACTTTGCGTTTTACCAGCAATTTTACCGGCATAGCTCGCGGCACAATAAGTTAAAAAGCGAAAATACGCAAAAATTTTCCGTCGCAATCTTTAATCCGCAAAAAATTTGTGTTCCGAAATTTCACAATTCGAGCCACTTTTTCCCGCTGACAGTGGCGGCGAACTCGAAGACCTCGCTTATCGTCTGGTCGAAACGTCCGCCGAGCTTAAAGGCAGGCTTTCGCCGACGACGCTTGACGGCATTGCCGCGCTTTTTCAAGTCGTCAACAGCTATTACAGCAACTTGCTCGAAGGTCATAACACGCACCCGATTGACATCGAACGGGCGATGCGGCGCGAATATTCCGAGGACGATGACAAGCGGGATTTACAAATCGAAAGCCTGATTCACATCGAAGTCCAACAGAAAATTCTCGCTCGCCTGCGCGCCGAGCCGGAAATGAACGTCGCTACGCCCGAATTCCTGCTGTGGATTCATCAGGAGTTTTATGAACAGATGCCGGAACGTCTGCGCTGGGTCAAAGGTGCTTCGGAAAGACGGGCTTGGGTCGAAGCCGGAGAATTGCGCGGCGAGCAGGTCGAAGTCGGGCAACACTTGCCGCCGACGGCTGAATCGTTAAACAAATTTCTACGCCGCTTCGGTGAGTTTTATAATCTGGCGGCGATGAGCAAAATGCGCCGCGTTGTCGCGGTCGCGGCAGCGCATCACCGCTTGATGTGGATTACCCCGTTTCTCGACGGCAACGGGCGCGTCGCACGCCTTTTCACCGACGCTTTTTTCTACCGCATCGGATTTTCCGGCTACGGTCTCTGGAACGTCAGCCGAGGGCTTGCACTGCGCAAAGCATACAAACAATTTCTGGCGGCGGCGGACGAACGCCGCGACAACGATTTCGACGGGCGCGGCAATCTTTCAAACCGCACGCTCGTCAAGTTTTGCCGGTTTTTTCTCGAAACTTGTCTCGACCAAGCTGAATTTATGAACTCGATGCTGCGGCTCGCAGGCTTTCACGGGCGACTTGAAAGTTATGTGGAGCGGCGCAACGCGGGCTATATTCTGAACGAGCGTCACGAAAAACATCCGCCGCTTCCATCTCGAACGGCAGCCGTTTTGAAAGAAGTCGCCGACCGGGGCGAACTCGAACGCGGCGAAATTTACAAAATCATCGAAAGAAGCGAGCGCGCGGGACGAAACGACCTTAGAATGCTGTTCGGCGAAGGGCTGCTCGTTCCGACTTCAGGCTGGCACAAAAGCACTGTCCGTTTGGGGTTTCCGGCGGCATTTGCCGCTTATCTTTTCCCGAATTTGTATCCATACGACACCGGCAAATAATTTATGGCGAATTATATTTCTGAAGCAGAATATTGCAAAGTTTTATACTTCTGATTTAACAGATATTTTTTATGCCGGCAGGTCAAAATCTTTTTTATATTGCCAGAAGAAAAGTGCCGCTTTTTGACACTTATTCTCTGCTAAACTGATTTTCAATGAAAAATCAGAAGCTGACAAAAAGCGGCGCTGCTGCAATGGCTGCGGCTATAAGCGCCGAACCGCGCGCACTGTACCACGTTTACCAGAAACTGAATCACCTGCGCGAAATAATTGCTTCCGGCGATTACCTGACCGCCGGGCGCATATCGGAGCGAATGGAGGTCAGCGTTCGCACCGTAAAGCGTTACCTCGATAACTTGCGCGAGTGCGGCGCGCCGCTCGAAAACGACCGAAAAAAGGGCGGTTATTATTTCGCCGACCCGTTCTGGCAATTGCCGCCGATGCAGCTCTCCGAAGGCGATTTACTGGCATTCTTCGTTGCCGAACAAGTCTTAAAATCCGCCGGGCAAACTGCCGAAGCCGTGCAGCTTCGCAAGTCATTAAGTCGGTTGGCTTCGTTTCTGCCGAATGAAGTTTCCATCAATTTAACGGCGCTTGCCTCAGGCGTCAGCTTCCAGAATCTGCCGTTTGCCGCCGCCCCGCCCGACACACTCCGTCTTTTAACCGAATCGGCGGTTAACGGGCGGACAATAACATTCGATTATTACTCGCCCCATAACCGCGAGCATACGAGCCGCAGAGCCGGTGTTCTGCTGCTCCACAACTTTATCGGCGACTGGTTCGCCGTCTGCTTCGACAAAAACAAATCCGACACCAGGGATTTTCACGCCGGGCGGATGTCGAACGTCAAAATGACCGGTGAGACCTTCGAGGCGCCCGCCGGCTGGAACGCCGAAGAGTATTTGAAAACCGGATTTTATATGATGCGCGGCGGCAGGCTGGTCAACGTCGAGATACATTTCGACGAATTTCAGGCGCAGTGGATTCGGGAACGGCAGTCCTTTCACCCGGACGAGCGGCGCGAAGACTTGCCCGACGGCAGTTTGCGACTGTCATTCAGTATCGGCGAAATGGGACTCGAAGCCGTCGCTCGCTTCTGTTTGACTTACGCCGGACATTGCCGCGCCGAAAAGCCGGAAAAACTCAAGGAAATTGTCAGAGAGAAATTGCTGAAAGGATTGAATCTGCACTAATGAAAAACGAAACAGAATATCTAGCGCATCTGGAAAACAGCGAGTTGAAACAGCCGCATATTTTGCGCGAGCATCTTTCGTGCGTTGCTGAACTTGCCGAAAAATTTATCCGCGAAGCCAATCCGCAGCTTGGCGAAGCGTCGCGCTGGGCGGGACTGCTGCACGACTTGGGCAAATACCGAATTGAGTTTCAGGATTATCTGCGCGGGCGGCGTGAAAGCAGCCACGAAACGCATCATGCGGTTTACGGCGCGGCGCTGGCTTACCTGCTCGCCCAAAAATCCAAGAGCCAGAGCTGGATCGCGGTCGCTTTTGCGATTGCCGCTCATCACGCCGGGCTGCATAACTCACAGGGCGACGGTAGTTTGAACGGACTCGTAAAAAATCCGAACTATAAAATATTTGAAGATGCGTCGATTCTTGAAAACTTACGCTCTAAATTTGAGACGGAAAACGGAAGCGTCAAAATTCCCGAAAGTTTGTCTAACGTCGAATTCCTCGGCGCTGACAAATTAAAAATGGAAATGGCAACCAGAATGATTTTTTCGAGCCTGGTTGACGCAGATTTTCTCGACACCGAAAAACATTATCAAAACGGTCAGGAACGCGCGCCGCTGAAATTAGACGAGAAACTTTTGCAAAGTTTGTTGGAGAAACTGGAAGCGGCGCGGCTGAAAAAAGTTGAAGAAGCAAAAGCGAAAAACGCCGATGAAAAACTCGTCGAAATTCGCAATTCGATTTACGAAAACTGCCTGCGAAAAGCCGCCGAATCGCCGGGATTTTTCAGCCTGACCGTGCCGACAGGCGGCGCGAAAACTCTGGCGGCGATGGCGTTTGCTCTCCGGCACGCGCTCGCGCACGATTTGCGGCGCGTCATCGTCGTCATTCCGTATCTTTCGATTATCGAGCAGAATGCCAAAAATTACCGCGAAATCTTCGGCGCGGATGTCGTCATCGAGAATCATTAGTCAGTCGTCATCAGGGAAGAAGACAAATCGAGCGATTTCGACGAAAGGCGCAATCCGCTCGCGCTCGCGGCTGAAAATTGGGACGCGCCCGTTATCGTGACGACGAGCGTTCAGTTTATCGAATCGCTTTTCTCCCATAAGCCTTCGCGCTGCCGCAAGCTCCACAACATCGCCCGCTCGGTCGTCATCTTCGACGAAGTGCAAACTCTGCCCGCCAAACTGCTCGAACCGCTTTTCAGCGTCTGGCGCGAGTTTCGGGACAATTACGCGGTTTCGTTCGTTTTCTCGACCGCTACTCAGCCCGCCTTCAGGAAAAACGAAACGAATTTCAAGAACGGTTTCGGCGAAAATGAAATGCGCGAAATTACCGACGACACGGACGATATTTTCAAAAGTCTGAACCGCGTCGAATACGATTTCGAGCATTTTCAAAAGCCGCGCTCGTGGTCGGAAATCGCTTCGGAAATGCTCGACGAACGGCAGATTTTATGCGTTGTCAACACGCGCAGACACGCTTTCGAGTTATGGAACGAATTAAATCGACAAAAAAATGAAAATAATTCTTCCGGTTCGATTGATGCGGCGACATTTCATTTATCGTCGGCGATGTGCGCCGAGCATCGGCTGGAGATGATCGAAACTATCAAACAAAAACTAAAAAACGGCGACGAATGCCTGGTCGTCTCCACGCAGCTCATCGAAGCGGGCGTCGACCTCGATTTTCCCGTTCTGTTCCGCGCCGCCGCGCCGCTCGACTCAATCGTCCAAGCCGCTGGACGCTGCAACCGCGAAGGCAAATTAATCAAAGGGCGCGTTGTAATTTTCACGCCTGCCGACAATAAACTTCCGCCGGGCGATTATCGAGCCGCAACCGACATTGCCTGCTCAATTTTAGGAAACATCGAAAAGGAAGATTTAGCCACCAAATACGAGATTTTCGGCAATTACTTCAAGCGCGTTTATCAAATGACCGACACTGGCAAAGAAATCGAGGACGAGCGCAAAAAACTGAATTTCCGCGAAGTTTCGGCGAAAGCGAAAGTAATTGAAAACGAAGGCGTCGCCGTCATTGTGCCGTATAAAAACGCCAAAGAAATCGTGCATAAAATCCGTATGAAGAATCTTCACACTGAAAAAATCGTTTTCGGCAAAAACGATTTGAGAAGTCTGCAAAGATTTATGGTAAATCTTTACCCGAAGGATTTTGAGATTCTGCAAAAAACGGGGTAAGTCACGCCGCTCATTCCGAATAAAGAGCTTGAACTTTACGTTGTCAATGAAGGTTCATACAACGCGTATCTTGGGGTTTTGACGAATGAAAGACCGGTAAACGAATTGGAAGGAGGAATTTAATTTTGAAGGAAAACCTAATAAACATCAGAGTTTGGGGCGATTTCGCGTGTTTTACCCGACCGGAGATGAAAGTCGAACGAGTCAGCTATCCGCTGATGACGCCTTCGGCGGCGCGTGGCGTTTTGGAAGCGATTTTTTGGAAGCCGGAAATGTTTTATCTGATTGATGCGATTCGCGTAGTCAAAAAAGGCGTGTGGAGTTCGTTTCGGCGCAATGAAGTGTCTAAAGCAATTAATTTTAGAGATGCTCCGCGTTGGATGAGAGGAGAAAAGGAAGTTCAGGTCATAAAATCAGACGATACAGGAAGCGACATCGAACCGAAAAGGTCATCTACAAGAACGCAGAGAAATATGCTGGCTTTGCGCGACGTGGAATATATCGTTTCGGCGGAAATTCGTCTTAGCGAAATCGGAAGGCGCGGCAGCAATCCGATTTTGAAATACACGGAAGAAGCGAAACGGCGCATAAAGTCTGGCAAATGTTTTCATCGTCCGGCGCTCGGCGTTCGTGAATTTTCGGCGGATTTCGATTTGGTGGAAAATTTAGCCGATTTTGCGCCGGAAAATGTTTGGAACGAAAATTTAGGGTTGATGCTTTATGACGTTTTCGCTCCCCGCGAACGCGCCGCCGGTTTCAAGTTCGTTCACGATGAAGATTCTGCCGATGCAGAAACGCCGCTTTTATCATCAGCCAAAAAGCCGAAAGCGAACAAAAATCAATCTCCGACCGACGGCGTTTTGGTTAAACCGTCGGCTTCATTTTTTCTGGGCGAAATTAAAGATTCGGTGATGGATTGCCACCCGGAGCGAGTTTCGATAATTTACAAAAACGGAGGCGCAAGCTAATGCTTTTACAAGCCCTAAACGAATTTTACGCGCGCGCGACGAAGCCGGATGAAAACGGTGATGTTTTGATTGAAGAAGCGGCGTTCAATCAAAAATACGTGCGCTGGATCGTTCCGCTTAAAATCGACGGGACGCTCGAAGGCGGCAGTTTAATCGAAAATCCCGAAATAAAAAAAGGCGGCGTCGCGTTCAGCCTGCCGAAAACCAATCGCCCGAAAGTGGCTGGCGGCGTCGCCGAGTTTTTGTGGGAAGGACTCGAAGCGATTTTTAATTTGAAAGGCGATTTGGAAGCGGTCGAGCCGAACGAGAAAAAACGCCTTTCGCAGGATAACAACCGGCAGGCGAAATTCGATGATTTCTGGCGGCAAATCGAAGCCGCGCGCGACGCAACAGATTCAACACTGCTCGAAACGGTTTTGAAATTTCGTGAAAATTACGTTTCCAGTTCCGCGCCGCCGTTTTTGCGCTGGGGAAGTTTGAAAGAAGGGGAAAAACCGGCGTGGCTTGTCAGAACGGCGAGCGGCACGGAAGAAAAGCTCAAAGCCGATAGTTTTACGTTTCAAATTGACGGCGATTTTCTGTTTCAAAACGCTGACATTCGCCGATTTTGGCGAGAACGCTTCGCCGACGAAAGAAGTTCGAGCGAAGCCGATTCGGGAATTAGCTTGTGTTTGGTAACAGGCAAAACCGATATTCCTGTTCCGGCTTCACATCCTAAAATTTATGGTATCAAAGGTTCTTTAGGAACGGGCGCGTCGTTAATCTCGTTTGAAAAAAGCTCACCCGCTTTTGCCTCTTATGGTTACGAAAAAAGTTACAATGCGCCGGTTTCTTTTCCGGTTGTCGAAGCTTATACAAATGCCTTAAATTTTTTGGTTTCAAAGTCAAAACATAGAGTTCAGATTGGTAATACGACACTGATTTTCTGGGCGCAGAAAAGCGAAGATACAACCGATATGTTTGCGGATTTATTTGACCAGCCGGACGAAAAAACGATTAAGGATTTTATGAAAAAGCCGTTTACGGGCGACGGCAATCTTTATGATTTTGAGCGGGAACAATTTTACAGCGTAACTCTGGGCGGCAACGCCGGGCGCATCGTCGTCAGAAACTGGATACAAATGACTGTTTCAGAGGCGGCGGAGAATTTCAAAAAATGGTTTGAAGATTTGAAAATTGTCCCGATGCGCTCGCACGAAAACGACAAAATCCCCGCGCTGAATTTGTTTCTGCTGGCAAAATCCACCGTCCGCGAAGCGAAGGATTTGCACCCCGAAGTTCCGACGCAGCTTTACCGCGCCGCACTCGAAAATCACGCGCCGTCTTTGACCGTCGCCAAAGGCTTGCTCGACCGCATCGCCGTCGATTTGGCAAAAGACGGGGAAAAATCGCTCGGCAATCTGTCGCGCTTCAGCTTGCTGCGGCTCGTTATTAATCGAAATGAAAAGGAGAAGGAAAAAATGATTGGTGAAAATCTGAATACAAAAATTACCGACCCGGCTTATAACTGCGGCAGACTGCTGGCGGTTTTTGAAGAATTACAGGCGGCGTATCACGAATACCGGCTCGAAGGGGCGAGCGTCGTCGAAAAATACTACGGCACGGCGGCAGCTTCGCCCAATTCGGCTTTCGGAATTTTGTGGCGGCTGCATCAGCATCATTTGAAAAAAGTCGCCCGCACGAATCGCGGGAAATCCGAAGCGATTAAACAAAAAATCGCCGAAATCTCGATGAACTTTAAAAATCCGAATCCGAAGCTCGCGCCGCAGTTTCCGCGCTCGTTCAATTTACAGGAGCAGGGACGTTTCGCGCTCGGCTTCTACCAGCAAATCGCGGCTGATAAACAAGCCCGCGAAGCCTATTTGAGAAATAAAAAATCCGAAGAAAACACAGAGGGAGAACAGAAATAATGAACAACGAAATCTTATCGAACCGGCACGACATTTATTTACTTTTTGAAGTTACCAACGGTAACCCGAACGGCGACCCGGATGCGGGAAATATGCCGCGCATCGAGCCGAACACCGGGCGCGGCATCGTCTCCGACGTCTGCCTGAAACGCAAAGTGCGAAATTATATCGAAATGTTCAGACCGGAAAGAAACGGCAATGCTTTTGAAATATTCATTAAAAGCGGCGATGCACTGGAAAAAGCAATAACCAGAGCAGAACTCGCAAATGACAACAATGCGTCGGAAACAGTCAAATGGCTGTGCCGCGAATTTTATGATATTCGGGCGTTTGGCGGAGTTTTAAGCACGGGAAGCGGTGTGATGAAAGGTTCGAGTTACGGGCAAGTTCGCGGTCCGGTTCAGTTCACTTTTTCGCAGTCGTTTCATCCCATCAACCCGCTTGACATCACGATTACCCGCTGTGTCGCCACAGCAACGAAAGATGAAGAAAAAGAGCGCACGATGGGCAGCAAATTCGTTGTTCCTTATGGACTTTACGCTGCAAAAATTTACATTTCACCGGCGTTTGCCGAGCGCACCGGATTTACCAATCACGATTTGGACATTTTGTTTGAAGCATTGGGCAATATGTTTGAACACGACCGTTCGGCAGCGCGAGGCGAGATGGTTGTGCGCGGCGTTTACGATTTTGAACACGTCGGAACGCAGCACGAAAACAACGGCGAGGCAAATAAACGCGAAGCTCGTTTGGGTTGCGCCCACGCGCACAAACTTTTTGAAGGAATCACCGTTGACCTCAAAAAAGATGCCGATGGTAATTATTTGAAGGAGTTTCCCGAATCGTTCGCCGATTACGAAGTCGCCTGCAATTGGACTGATGAAACTCTGCCGAAAGGCGTCAGACTGCACCGGCGGCACGAATAATTTACGGGTGATTATTCGGGTTGTCAATCTGCAATCCTTCGGCTTGCGCGGCGGCGTTCAAAGCGTTATCGGCGGAGATGAAGACGAGCGGCGGCAGACCGGCTTTTTGCCGCCGCAAATGCAGATTAACTGCCGAAGCGAGCTGAACGGCATCGTAGCCGCGCAGAGCGTGTCGTTCGGCAAGCGCGGCGGCTTGTTCGATAACCGGAAGATTAGTTTCGACTTTGAAAAAATTAGCGGCGAAATTTCGGCGGAAACGATTTGAAACTTTCGTGAAATCAGCCCTTGTCAGCGCTCTTCCGCGATGACGGCGCGCGAGTGCGGAAATGACTTCAACCAACGCGATCTCGGCGATATAAACACGATTAAGCGATTTCGGGCGAAAAACGTTTATGACCCAAGCCGTGCCGGTTTCTCTGACGTATTTTTTGGTAACGGCGCTCGAATCGAAGAAGAAAACGCTCATTCGCCTCTGTCCTCGATGATTGTTTCTGAAAGCAGTTTGCCTGATATATCAACCGGCTCAAAATAATCATCATCATTCCAGCCGGACGGAATAGACCGAATGACGCCTTCGGCAAGCAGCGTTCGCTCGAATTCGCGTTCGCGTAGCTCTTCGGGCGAAACGGCGTTTTCCCGGCGCAAATCGTCGTCCAGACGCTCGAAGATATTCCGTCTTTCGGGGACGGGCAATTTGCTGATTTCGTTGAGTATTTCCGTAGGGGTCATATTCATATCATCTCGCTTTTATTCTATCTGATGGAAGAAGTTATCTCAATTTCCGGGCTTAATCAATATGTTTTCTGCCCGCGCCGCTGCGCTCTGATGCACGTCGAAGGCATTTGGAGCGACAATGAACACACGACGAAAGGCACGATTCTGCATAAAAACGCCGACGAGCGCGGCTACGAAACCGTGCGCGAAGCCAAATGCCTGCACGCGCTGCCGCTTTACTCGGAAAAATACGGCTTAAACGGCAAAGCCGATATTGTCGAAATTCGCGCCTGTGAAGTAATTCCAGTTGAGTATAAAAAAGGAAAGCGGCGCGAATTCGACAACGATAATATCCAGCTCGCGGCGCAGGCGTTATGTCTCGAAGAAATGTTTCAAACCGAGATTACTCGCGGATTTATTTATCACGCAATGAGCAAGCGGCGGCGCGAAGTGTTTTTCGACGACGCCTTGCGCCGCGAAACGATTGCGACGATTGAAAACGTCCGAAAACTTTTGAAGTCGCAGACGATTCCGGCGGCGAATTTTCTGCCCAGATGCGGCGGGTGCAGCTTATACGGAACTTGTCTGCCGAAGCTGAGCGACGCGGGTGAGCGGGCGGTTTTGCTCGATGATTTGATTTAAGAAATTTCAATCTACATCAAAAAATATGGAAATCAGTTTCAATCCGCTTCTTAATCAAGAAGATAATAATAGTAAATTTAATTAAACTTTTATGGAAGTCAAACAGAACACTTTATATCTTACTACTTCCGGCAACTACATTAACCGCGACCATCTGACTTTGCGAATCGAATTTGAAAAGCAGTTGAAGCTCGCCGTGCCGATTCATCACATCGAATCCGTGTGCAGCTTCGGCAACAATATGTTCAGCCCGCACGCTTTGCAGCTGTGCTGGGAAAACGGCGTGGCGGTCAACTGTTTTTCGGAAAACGGATTTTTTCACGGGCGTTGGGAAGGCGTGGCGAATACGAGCGTCGTTCTTCGCCGCACGCAGTATCGCAAAGCCGACGATGAAACTTTCTGTGCAAAACTGTCGAAATTTTTCGTCGCCGGAAAGATTCTGAACTCGCGGCAGAATCTGCTTCGCTCCGCCCGCGAAACGGACGACGAAGGCGAAAAAATCGAATTGAAAAGCCGCGCCGAAGATCTGTCCGTCATACTGCGCTGGATGGAGCGCGAAGCCGAAGAAACGGCTTCCGTAAGAGGTTTTGAAGGACAGGCGGCGAGCATCTGTTTCGGCGCGTTCAATCTGCATCTGCGCCAGCAGCGGACGGATTTCAATTTCACGAAACGGACGCGCCGCCCGCCGCTCGATTATATAAATTGTCTGCTGTCGTTTCTCTACGCTCTTGTGCGAAACGATTGCATCGCCGCGCTGACGGCTACCGGACTCGACCCATTCGTCGGCTATCTGCACGTCGAACGCCCGAACCGTCCGTCGCTGGCGCTCGATTTGATGGAAGAATTTCGCCCGGTTCTGGCTGACCGGCTGGCAATTACGCTCGTCAACCGGCGGCAGATTTGCGCCGACGATTTTATCGTGCGCGAAGGCGGCGCAGTTGAATTCACCAAAGACGGGCGCAAAAAAGTCATCGCCGCATACCAGGCGCGCAAACAGGACGCGCTGATTCATCCATTATTGCAGCAGGAATTTCGCTATGCCCAACTAATGCTCGTCCAATCCCGAATCCTGGCTCGCTACCTGCGCGGCGACATCCCGGCGTATTACCCGTTCGTGATGAAATAAATTATGTTAGTTCTGATTGCCTATGACGTTTCGACCATTGACAAAGCCGGAAGCCGCCGCCTGCGGCGCGTCGCCTGCGCCTGTCAGGATTACGGTCAAAGAGTGCAGAACTCCGTTTTTGAGTGCCGCGTCGGAAAAACTCAATGGACGCTTCTGCGCGAAAGACTGGTTCAGGAAATAAACCCGAATTCCGATTCGCTGAGATTTTATTTTCTCGACGCCGATGTCGGCGTCGAACACTACGGCTGCAAAAAACCGATTGACCTCGAACAGCCGATTATTCTCTAATTACTAAAAAACAATCAGTTAAGAAACAGGCTTTATGATAAAATAAAGACTGTTTTTCATTGCGCGAACATAAAGCGCCGGAGAAATTCCGTAAGGTTCGCGTTTCGCTTAAAAACTCGGTAAACATTGTCGAATGTCTGCAATTAATTGTTATGAACTACTATCAACTCAATCAAAAATTCGGACGTTCGCGCAGTAAGCACCTTAACCGTATGTTTTTACATAATTTAAAACTCACGCGGTTTCATCGTCGATTAATCGGCGATGTGGATTGAAACAAGCGACATATGCGCGCATTGGGCGAAGCATTAGTTTCATCGTCGATTAATCGGCGATGTGGATTGAAACGATTATCTCGATTAGAACGCCGCCCGTCGCCGCCGGTTTCATCGTCGATTAATCGGCGATGTGGATTGAAACCGCCACAATTTAATACCCAAACAGGGTCATCGGTTTCATCGTCGATTAATCGGCGATGTGGATTGAAACTTCAACTAAGGGTCAAAGAAAGAAATTGGAAGAGTTTCATCGTCGATTAATCGGCGATGTGGATTGAAACTCGTTAAATAACCGGCACTTAAAAATATGAACGACGTTTCATCGTCGATTAATCGGCGATGTGGATTGAAACAAATTAAATTATCGAAGCCAATTCGATAATTGAGTTTCATCGTCGATTAATCGGCGATGTGGATTGAAACATCGCCATTCAATCTGAAAAATAAAATTATGAAAGGTTTCATCGTCGATTAATCGGCGATGTGGATTGAAACCTTCCCAATATTTAGCGTCTTTCTGTAACTGCACAGTTTCATCGTCGATTAATCGGCGATGTGGATTGAAACTTTGGGCGCGCTCAGATGCAGCTAACCAATTTCGCGTTTCATCGTCGATTAATCGGCGATGTGGATTGAAACCCTTAAAAAGATTCGGCTTGCCGTCCGCGCTTGACGTTTCATCGTCGATTAATCGGCGATGTGGATTGAAACGGCGTTACCGCCTTATCCGTTAAAGGGTGGGGTTGTTTCATCGTCGATTAATCGGCGATGTGGATTGAAACTTTGTGAAATCTATGCCCGTTCCGCCGACGATAGGTTTCATCGTCGATTAATCGGCGATGTGGATTGAAACAGCGGCAAAACGTCGGCAAGCAGACATAATTGAATGTTTCATCGTCGATTAATCGGCGATGTGGATTGAAACCACGCGGAAGTTCCCGCGCCCGTGCCGTAGAGAATGTTTCATCGTCGATTAATCGGCGATGTGGATTGAAACCACGCGCTTTGCCACAATTGAAGAGCGAAATCTTTTCTCTTTTTTGGACTTCTTTTCATCTACTTTTTAATTCGACAAAATCAAAACTCTATAATTATTCTTTTAACAATCTAATTACTAATGTCCTACCTATCTTTAATTGTTTAGCAATCTCAGACTTACTAATTCCTTTGCCTTCAGCAAACAATTTTTGAATTTCTTCCTTTTTATTTGAAGCTGTAAGTGGTCTGCCGTGTGCTTTGCCTTTGCTTCTGGCTTCGGCAATTCCGGCTTTAACCCGTTCTTTTAATATAGAGCGTTCAAACTCGGCAAATACAGCCAGCATTCCAGCTAAAGCTTTGCCGGCGGGCGTAGTTAAATCAAGCGATTCGTTTAGGGATACAAAACTGACTCCAAGATGATTTAGCTCATCAAGCGTTCTTATCAAATCAGCCAGGCTACGCCCGAACCGGTCAAGCCGCCAAACAAGAATACAATCTATCTTTCGCTGCCGTGCGAGTTTTAGAAGCTCTTCGCGTTTCGGACGAGTCTTTGCTCCCGACGCTATATCGGTAATTTCAACCGCAATTTTCCATTTACGCTTTTCAGCATATTCGCGCAGGTCTTTTATCTGAAGCGGCAAAGTTTGTTGTTCTTGAGTTGAGACGCGGGCGTAGATTCCAACTTTCATTTTTACAGCATAAATTAGAAAAAGAAGGATGTCCAAAAACCCCTCAAAAAACGGCTGTGTTTAACGCTTATTTTTACTGTGTTTGAATGAGTGTTAAACAGGCTGTCCAAAAAGATTAGTTTTCGGACAGGCTATTAAAGCTTTAAAATGCTCATTCAATATTTTGATCTATTTAATTGGAATTTAATGGTAACATTTGTTACATTACCGATTATTGTTACATATATGAAAGTCGAAACACCGCAGGAATGGCTGCTGATAGTTCATCAATTGCCGCAGAAGCCGACCAAGCTGCGCGTCCGCACCTGGCGCAAGCTGCAAGCTCTCGGAGCAATATCCATTAAGAATTCTGTTTACGTTTTGCCCTTTAACGAGAAAACAGGCGAGGATTTCGGATGGCTGAAACAGGAAATCGAATCAGCCGGCGGCGAGGCGTCTTTGTTCCGGGCTGACTCGGTTGAAGGGGCGACCGACAAGGAAATTATCAGTTTATTTCGCACGGAGCGTGATGAAGATTACGCCAAACTTATTACCGAGCTTGAAGGCGCGAGCGGTGCGGTGCGCGAGCAACGCCGCACAAATTCGCTTTCAGTTAATAAACTCGTCGAGTATGAATCCGGGATTGGTAAATTTCGGCGGGAACTCGAACGCTTATTATCAATCGATTTTTTTACCGCACCCAATCGGAAGAAAGCGCAGGCGGCTTTCGACAAATGCCTGAAAGAAATGCAATCGGCAAAAGGGAAAGAAAGCAAAACGAGAGAAGATTCAGCGAGTTCGACCAAATTAAATCTCGCCGAATATCAAAACCGGCGGTGGATTACCAGAAGCAATCCGCATATTGACCGCCTTTCTTCTGGCTGGCTCATCAAACGATTTATTGATAAGCGTCCGCGCTTCGGTTTTGTCGCGGAAGGGGCATCGGTTGAAAACGCAGTTACTTTTGATATGGTGGGCGCGAATTTTACGCACCAGGGTGAAGACTGCACGTTTGAAACGCTTCTTGAAAGCTTCGGTCTGGACAAAGACAATGCACTCAGGCAAATTGCCGAGATAGTTCACGATATTGATTTGAAAGACAATAAATTTAACCGTTCTGAAACCGCTGGAGTGAATGCAATTATTCGCGGAATTGCCGCTGTTCAAACAGATGATTATGAGAGGCTCAAACAATGCCTGCCACTTTTTGACGGTTTGTATCAACTTTTTCAACCTTCCGACTAATTAGCGACGAAGCATGAAGGAAAAATGACAGCAGCAGAAAGTTTAAGAGGCGGTTAGCAACAACAGCAATAATGGAAACGGAAAGTTTACAAGCGATAAACAAAGAGACGGTTGCTCCGCGTAATGTTTCTTTTGTCGAAGCATTTCGCTTTTGGTTGAAACTCGGTTTTATTTCCTTTGGGGGTCCCGCCGGACAGATTGCCATTATGCACAAGGAACTCGTTGACAAGAGGCGGTGGCTTTCCGATGAGAGATTTCTGCACGCGCTCAACTATTGTATGTTGCTGCCCGGACCCGAAGCGCAGCAGTTGGCGATTTACATCGGCTGGCTGATGCACCGCACAATCGGCGGCATCGTCGCGGGCGCGTTTTTCGTCATTCCTTCGATTTTCATACTTCTCGCGCTTTCCTATATTTACGCGGCTTACGGAAATGTTCCGTTTGTGGCGGGCGTTCTTTCCGGTTTCAAGCCGATTGTCGTCGCCATCGTCGTCGAAGCGGTTATCAAAATCGGCGGGAAGGCATTAAAGCGTCCGGCGCATTTCGTCATCGCGGCGGCAGCCTTCGTTTCGATTTATTTTCTGCACATTCCTTTTCCCTTAATCGTTTTAGCGGCGGCGGTCGTCGGATTGTTGGGCGCGCGCTTTATGCCGAACGTATTTGCCGCTCAAACGAAGACAAAAGAAACCGACACGAAGGCTGAAGGGAACGGCGGAATAACGGATGCTTTGCCGCTCGTTATTGACGATAACGCTCCGCCGCCCGCCCACACTTTGCCGAATCGAATCAGGACTTTCAAAATTTTGGCGGTCGGTATTACGCTTTGGCTTCTGCCTTTCGCATCTATTGGATTGTGGCGCGGTTTCGGCAGTCTGCACGCGCACGAATACCGGTATTTCACGCAAGCCGCGCTCGTTACCTTCGGCGGCGCTTACGCTGTTTTGGCTTACGTTACGCAGGCTCTGACTACTTCTCCATACAATTGGCTGACGCAAACACAAGCCGTTGACGGTTTGGCTCTGGCGGAAACGACTCCGGGACCGCTGATTATGGTTTTGCAGTTTATCGGCTTTATGGCGGCGTGGAATAATTCGGGAGATATGAATCAGACGGCGAGTGCAGTTACGGGCGCGTTGGTTACGACTTACGTTACGTTTCTGCCGTGCTTTCTTTTTATATTCATCGGCGCGCCGTATATCGAGGCGTTGCGCGGAAATAAAAATCTGACGGGCGCGCTTTCCGGCGTGACGGCGGCAATTGTCGGTGTGATTTTGAATCTGGCGTTAGTTTTTGGCGCGGCGGTTATCTTTCCGAACGGATTAACCGGAAATGTCGAATGGTTTGCCGCCGCGATGAGCGTGGCTGCATTCGTCGCGCTTTATAAATTCAAGGCGGACGTTCTGTGGGTTGTTTTAATAGGCGGCTTGATAGGAATGATACGGACACTTTTTCTTTAAGATGGTTTCGAGAGTAGAAGCAAATCACAATACATCATTAACCGTACCAGTGACGCGGCGTAGCAGGCTCAAAGATTATCTCGGCTTGGAGCGCAACATCGTGGCGGCATCTTCCGCCGTCTTTTTGCTCGGTATGGGCGAGGAGCTTTGGAAGAAATTTCTTCCAAAATATCTCGAATCGCTCGGCGCATCAATATTTGTTATCGGATTATTCGGCACGGCGAAAGACTTTTTCGATGCGGTTTATCAATATCCGGGCGGATGGATTGCCGACCGTCTGGGAAGACGAAAGGCGTTTCTTATTTTCATCGGCTTGGCTTGCGTCGGGTATCTGATTTATTTGTTCAGCCCGTCGTGGATTTTCGTCTTTTTAGGGCTTGCCTTTGCGATGGCGTGGAGCAGTATGGCTTCGCCCGCTATTTTCGCGGTTGTCGGCGATTCGCTGCCGAAAGAGCGGCGGGCGATGGGCTTTACCGTTCAATCCATCTTGAAGCGCGTTCCCGCAGCGATTGCGCCGATAATCGGCGGTTCGCTGATTGCGGGAATGGGTGTTGTCGCGGGTGTCAGAACGGGACTCGTCATCACGCTGGTTCTGGCGGCAATCACGATTTTTATTGTTCTCGCAGTCAACATTCCGGTCAAACTCGGCGAGCCTGCCAACGCGCGCGGAGTTTGGCGTTCGTTTCATTTCGCGCTCAAACGGCTTCTCGTCTCAGACATTATTATCCGAACGTGCGAAGGAATGGCGGAAGTTTTTATTGTTCTTTACGCGACTAACATTCTCGGCATAACTCTCGTGCAATACGGAATTCTTGTTGCGATCCAAATGACGACGGCAATTCTGGTTTACATACCTTCGGCTAAATTAGCCGACCGCTTCGGGCGCAAACCTTTCGTTATCGCCACGTTTTTGTGTTTCGCGCTTTTTCCGCTGGCGGTAGTATTGGCAACCGGATTTTCTTCACTAATCATTGCTTTTATCA
>JAABUN010003589.1_pt1 | contig 23623 bp, 18 predicted proteins | sample 5559311 | NCBI WGS metagenome assembly JAABUN01 (sample SAMN10711877, study PRJNA513370) | rock metagenome | isolation source: Antarctica rocks | place: Antarctica: Victoria Land, Siegfried Peak sud
GTCGTATGCGACGACTTTCGATTTTCTTTCATCTCCCGCCTTTTCTATCATAGACTTGGCGGAAGGACAACTAAAGTCTTGCACTGAAAGTGCATAGCTTCAACTAGCGTATTTATGATAGTGAAAATGGAGTTCTCCAACGATTAATCGAAGCACTTGTCGAACGAGCTTTGAATGGCGAGTCGGTAACTCATCATGTCGGCTATGAAAAGCACGAACAGTCCGGCTGCAATTCTGGTAATTCCAGAAATGATACCGCGCCCAAACTTTTTAAAGGTAAATGGGATCGGAACGAGATCAAAGTTCCTATAAATCGCAACTGCCTCATAGCGATTTTCGATATTCCGACTGATCTAACTCGTTAAAGTGAGGTTCGATTAATTTTTTAGGGTCTAGGGAAGTTTAGGGACTAAAAGGTAGTGCTAAACTTCTGATATGTCTGGGTTAAACCGTTATTACCGGCGTTCCCGTATTAGCGAGAAGAAATTCCGTCTTCTGCTTCGGTATTTTGCGATGGATTTGAGTGCTTCGCAAACGGCTGTATTAGCCGCCATTTCGCGGCGCACAACCAACTTCATCTTTTTGAAAATTCGTGTTCGACTGTTTGCCGCCTGTCAAGCAGCTTCGCCGTTTGCCAACTCGGAAGTCGAGGTTGACAAGTCTTACTTCGGCGCGCGCCGAGTTCGCGGAAAACGCGGTCGCGGCGCGAGCGGCAAGCATATTGTCTTTGGTATTTACAAAAGAAATGGTTTCGTGTTTACCGAAATTGTTCCCGATGTCCAAAGGAAAACGCTGCAAGCCATTATTTGCGGGCATGTGTCCTTAAATTTAATCATCCATTCAGACGGTTGGCGCGGCTATAACGGACTGGTAGATGTCGGTTTTGATAAACATTACCGCGTCAATCATTCAATCAATGAATTTGTCGCCGGCGATTCGCACATCAACGGGATAGAAAGTTTTTGGTCGTATGCCAAAAGAAGATTACACAAATTCAACGGCGTCTCGAAACAAACTTTCTATCTGCATCTGAAAGAATGCGAATGGCGTTTTAATAATCGTTCAAAGAACTTGTATCTTGAATTGTTGAAGTTGTTGAGAGAAAATCCTCTCTAAACTTCCCTAGACCCATTTTTTATTACTGAGTTAAACCTCTTATTTGCTGACGCTTAAAGATGATTGTATGATGTCACTCATGAAAAATTTTAACCCGCGGATAAAATTCTCCGCCGCTTTATTAAGGTTTGCTGTCGGATTATCTGATTCAACAAATGCGGAATCCGAGTATTGCCTTTAGTTAGTTTGGGAAAGTCCTATCTTTATGTATTTGGTTAAATAAAAGAATAAAAAGGTTAAGCGCGATTTTTTCTTTTAAGCTCTGATTTTACAACAATTACAGCAAAGTTGCGGAAGTCAGAACTACCTTTTTATATTCGTCCGGGAGTCAAAACTACCTTTTAGCGTAAGTCAGAACTGCCTTTTAACAGAATTTAAACAAAAATTCGGTCAAACTGAATGAAATCAAGTATGGACAGTTGTAGGTGGTAGTTCTGACTTACACTTAGCGAACTTTTCAGCTTTCGCCGTGACGGGGAACTGCATAATGTTAGCGATTCGTTTGTTGCCCGAGATAACTTCGCCCGCAAATCTGGGATGGGGAGTGATGATGATTTTCGCTTCGATTAGTTTGTTGCGCTGCGCGGGGTCAAGCGTTTTTTCGATTTTGTAGTTGAGGATAACGTCCTTTTCTTTCATTTCCTCGAGTGCCATTTCCACGTCGCGCAAGTTATGCGAAAGTGCGTTCGTAAGCGGTCAAACCGAAGTCGCGGATGATCGTCGTCAGGTTGATAGCGTAGGGTTGCGTGACGCTGGCTTGAATGTAGTGATGGCTCATCCGTTTGTGCAGTTGACGAGCGATGACGTTTTTGTAGCTCATACTCGTTTCGTAATTGAACTGCCGGAATTTTCTGGATTTGATGCCCTGCGTAACGAGCGGATTAAACCGCACGAAGGCTTTTGATTTCTGACCTTTGCTTTCCCAATCCTCACGTGTTTGCAGTCCCAGAGTTTCAAATAAACCGGAGACAAGAATCGCGCTGCCGTCGTCGCTCGTGCGAATTTCCGGCTCGCGTCCCAAGTTTTGCTCGCCGCTTTGATTTTTTGCCTTTTACGCCCTAAAAAATTCGCCCGTTAAAAAAAGGCACAGTGTGAACACGATTAAAAATGCCCCGACGAGCAGCACTTTGCCGAAGAAAACGAACGGGTTTTCCTGTTTTATTAATTTCCAGAACACTTTCCAAAGGAAAAACGAATCGTAATCTTCTCTGGTAATTCGAGTTTCACAACCACATTGACTTTTCATATTTTCTCCCATTAATAAATTTGAATTTGCGCCCGCCGCTTGGGATTTTTCTGGCTCGTTTTTTGGTTTTTGAAAATAGTCTTCGCTTGGATTCAGAGAATCGAGTTCGGGCGGACGAGCCGAAAAAGCGTCAAGCCGCGCCGCTTCCGGCGCGAGCGAAGGCGGTCTTGCCGGGAATTTCTGGGTTTGCGGGCGGGCAAAATTTACGACCCGGTTGATGTCGCTTCGTGAGACGGGCGAGCGGCGGTTGGTGCAAAAACAAACCACTGGTTTATTTTTGCACCAATTTAATTAAGCGATTGGAGAAAACTTTTCAGTTCGGCTTGCTCTTTGGCGAGCTTTTGCAACGGTTGGAAGAAACAAATTAACAAATTCGAGCGGAAGTTCAGTGGATTAAATTTGCACCAGCCGCAAAAATTTGAGCGGCAAGTTTTAAGAAGTTAAATGGATAAAAGCCGCGCATTTAATCGAACGCGCGGCTTTTGTGCTAAAAACACAAAAATTTGGTAGTAGCTCAATAAAGAGAGAGAGAAGGTATACTCTCTTTATTGAGCCACTACCAGATTATTGAACAACATTAAATGCCGGAATAGGAATATCACCCGACTGTCCGAAGCCAAAAGCTACAAAGGCATTATTTGAACTATTGGTTCGATACCATGTTGTATTTGACGGACGATAAACCGCGTAATCAGCTTTACCGTCACCATCATAATCTGCCTGTACCGGAATGTCCTCTGAACTACCGAATTGAAAAGAAGAGAAACCGGTGGTTGATTTTTGTACATACCATGTACCGTCAGACGGTCGGAACATGGCAATGTCGGTTTGATGATCACCGTCAAAATCAGCCGGCGCCGGAATATCATCTGAACGACCGAATTGATAAGAAGAAAATCCCGCAGTTGATTTTAGAAAATACCACGTAGCGTTAGACGGTCGGAATACTGCATAATCATTTTTACCATCACCATCGAAATCACCTATTTGGGGCTTATCGCCGTTTTGACCGAACTGTACTGCGGAATATTGACTGTTCACCAAATTGAAAGTATACCAACTTCCATTTGACGGACGAAATACGACGAGTTCGGCTTGACGGTCGCCGCTAAAATCACCGGGAACGGGAATATCGCCCGCGCTTCCGAAAGAAAAGCTGCGGAAGCCTAACGAACTTCGCTGTATATACCAATTGCCATTTCTAAATACGCCGATGTCCGTTTTGCCGTCGCCGTCGTAGTCGGCAGGCGCGAGTTTATCGGTCGCGTTACCAAAGGCGAGGTAAGAGAATCCGGCGGTTGATTGTTGGATATACCAGGTAGTGTTGGACGGTTGGAATACGCCGATGTCCGCTTTACCGTCGGCATCGAAATCATAAAGAGTTCTAAGCGCAGGCTCAATAAATTCTGTAGCCAGACAGTCAAGACCATTATTTATATTAACGTTTATGAAGTTTGTAATTTCGGTTATCGAGTAGGCGCAAAACATCGTAGTCGTATTAGACACGCTTGTATTCATTATTGTATTTGCACAATCGCTGGTGTCTATGTGATTTCCGCCAAGATTGTGTCCAATCTCATGAGCCGTCAGTGCAGTTTGAGCCGCAAGTCCAATTTGTCGATCAGGTGGAAAATCAACATATCCGCTTACTCCGTAACCGTTAAGCGGGGTTTTACACGCAACCCCGATGAATGAGAGTCCTATACCGTCGTATTTTCCTGTAAACAAATGAGCCAAATCTTTTTGGACTTGATTATTATATGGAGAATTGGTGTTCCAATAATCCCTAAAACTATTTAAAGTATTCTCTTGCTCCGCACTTGATTGCGGGTTAGCAGGTATTGTATACGGGTCAGTCGTTGTCCAAGCATGTTGGTAGGTTAATCGAATGGTGAGTTTTAAGTCACGTCTGTAAATAACATCCACGCCGTTAAGTATGCTCACGATGTAATCGTTTGCGGATTGGGCGTTGCCTGCAAATTGCGGTTTTGTCACCCACTGGTAATCGGCTTCGGTAGCCAATTCTATAACTTTTATACCACTCCATTGTGGGGAAAGCGGAGCCGTATTCATAACATAAGCATTGGTTTTTTCTAATTGTCCCGCAACGGCGGCGTCCAATCCGCACACGAGATTGTCTTTTTTAATTTTGTCTTTGGTTTGATAAATAACTTTATCGTCGTTATTTGCGTGAGAGGAATACTTTTTAGCAGATTCAAGATAATAGCCTTCCCGCCCGATGAGAAAAAAACCTTCGGTTACTTTTCCATCTACAGTAAAAGCCAGCACCGAATCCTTTTCGCCGATGAGTGTTCCCGTATAAGTAAAAACGTCGCCGCGCGGCAAACTATGCTGACCATCCTTATCCGTGAACTCAGCTCGATATTTTTCAGAACGGATGTCATTTGGCGTTAAAATAAACTGAAAAATTTTATCGGTAGTTTCAAGTTTGAACGGCTGCTGGTTCTTTGCTTTCTTTAGTGCCTCCTGATTGTCAATTTTGACGATGCTGTATTTATTGAAAGAGTTCCTTAAGTCAGCCTCCAATGCTTGACCAAAAACTGAAACAGAGAAAATCATTAAACACCATAGGGCAAAAATAAATCTAAACATTTTTCATCTCCTTATTTTACAAACCAGAGAATTTATTACTCCCCGGTAATCGAAGTCCATTTTATTGAGTGTCACTAACTGATTAATTATAAGCATTAGATTTGAATTAATGTGTGAACTCGAATCGTACCGTCGGTGCTAATTAGTCGGAACAAGAATAAGACCATAGATAATCGGATTATCACCGTTATCGCCCCAAGTCTGCGCTATTAGACCGCCATCCGAACTCTTCAGAACATAAAATGTATGGTTGCTTGGTCGATAAACGGCAATGTCAAATCTGCCGTCGCCGTCGTAATCGCCTTGGACGGGAATATCCGAAGATGCCCCTGTTCTTACGAGACCGAATTCAGTCGCCGTATATTTATTGGTTGTCGGGTCGAGAATATACCAAACCAATTGGCTGCTATTGTTCTGAACCGCAACCAAATCGGCTTTGCCGTCGCCCGTGTAATCGGCGGGCGGGAGTTTGGTTTGTCTGAATCTGTCGCTAACGCCCCACTGACCGGCTAAGACTAAGGCTCCCGTGACGGCATCGCCGATATAGTAGGTAAAATTGCCGTTGACATTGGCAGTAAAGACGAGTTCGTCTCTGCCGTCTCCGGTAAAATCCGCGCCGGGAAATGTATTGCCGTCAGGAAAACCGAAAGCGACGCTTCTCCACGTAAAGGTGCGGCTGTTGAGAATATACCACGTCAAACCGGTAGTGCTGCGGCGCACGACGGTGTAGTCCAGTTTGCCGTCACCGTCATAGTCTCCCGGCACTGAACCATCACCCACCGTTCCCCACTGCACTGCACGGTCAAGCGTAATTTCATTTGCACCGGTTGGAAATTGAGCGACATAAAATATGCCTTGCTGATCCGAACGCCAAACCGTCGGCTCTGCTTTGCGGTCTCCCGTATAGTCTCCCGGAATGAGAAAATCACTGATAAAACCGTAATCGAAAATACGAATAAATGGCGGATTCCCGGCTGTAATCGGCTGATTAGCGAGAATTTTCCAGCGATAATGTCGATCCGGCGTATTAGTTATTACCGCCCAATCGGTTTTGCCGTCGCCTGTAAAGTCCAAATAGGTGCTTTTGTTAGTCTGAGCATCGGTGTTTGCCGCTCCGCACAAAATGATAATTGCTAATCCGAAGACGGCAAGAATCATCAACAGCAATGCGGGCGGATTTTTTTTGTAATTTTTAAAGAACATTTGATTACTCCTCCAAAATTGTGAACGTAGGAAAAAGATACTGCTAATGCGAGCCATTTGAAAGGTTTTTATCGTTTAGTCCGCAAGCCGTAAAATCCGGCTCGCAAATTTTATTCTTCAGATCGTCCGCCTTACAAACAGAGAACAAAAGGAAAACTATTATTAGAACTAACCAAAACTTATTCATAATTACTTTTTGGTAGTGGCTTAATTAAAGGAAAGAGCTAGTGCTTTGTAATCTAAGTTTTTGTGAATAGTCGAAACTGTTGTTATTCTTTAACAATGGCTCGACAAACAGAAGAAAAACTAAATCGCCATTACGAAAAAGTAAGTGCAAAAACTTAGATTACAAAGCACTAGTTTCAATTTGCCAACCTGACGCGAGTTCCATTTTTTCCAAATAAATTCTCTAACTTTAGCTTGTATATCCAGATATTCGGTTTGGGTCGGTGATGGTTTAAGTTTATAAAAAACGTCAACTACATCATCCTGAACCTCAATCTCTTTAGCAGGTTGAACATTATGTGCATAACATCCCACAATTAAAAATACCAACAGCCCCAAAACTTTTTTCATAAAACACTCCTATTTAATCGGTTTTCCTACCAGGCGATTCACATATCTTCAAATATTGGGTTTTCAGCTTTAGAGACTGCTCAAAGGCGTCAGAGCCAGAATTTCACGTTTTCTAACAAATTTACCAAGGATACGGAACTTCACTAGAAACAGGTGCTAAGTTTTCAATTTGCTTAATTGTAAATAAATAGTTAAACCCATTCAGGTGTCCAAAGCCTTTATCCTTTTTTGTTTGAAATATTCCTGAAGTTTCTATTCTTACTCTAAGCACCCCTTTGAATTTGTACTCAGGTAAGTCTGGACGCAAATATAAACTTAGTTTTTCGTTTTCCAAATCATTTTTTATATCAAACCATACAAGTTTTTCCTCGCTTACACATTGTGGATCATATAAAAATCCACTTTCCTTCCCACTCAATAATATCGCCGTAGTTTGAATTTCTTTGCCATCAAAAGTTTCTGCATTATTTAAAAGTTCACAAAAAGCTACATAAATTGGGGGTTCTGAGTAGTTTTGCTCATTTCTTGAATATTCAGGCTTTGTAGAAATACAACTTTGAAATAAAGAAAGCATAAATACAAACATTATTGAAAAAATAACACACTTCATAAAACATTCTCCATTCTCTTATTAAGAAGTTGGAATTTGAGATAATCCTTTGCCACAATTATCCATTATTGTTTTCTCGTTCTGGTTCGCGGGTGATTGTGGGTCGTTTGGGTAACCGTAATTATCTGGTGAAATCAATAGACCTTTCACATGCCCTAATTCGTGTAAAATAGTTTGCGCTCTTCCTTGCCTAGGATTTTTAATTGAATATGGCTGTGGACTTACTTTGAAAAAACCATCTGTATAAAATCCTCCATTAAGGGTAATTTTATTGCCATTCGTATATGCTATAGGACCTCTTTTTTTAGGCTGCATGTCAACCTCACTCTTCAACTGCTTAAATTTGGCTTCGCTGAATTTACCCTTCTTGTTTAGTAAACCAAAAAATTTAGCACATTTTAGGTCTTTGTGTAATACTGTATAAGCATCGAAAATAGCTGTAAAAGTTATACTAAATGTAGCTTCATCATCTCCTTCCCTTGATTGATTTTCACCATTTCCCCTAAAACTATTCGCTACGGCTCCAACTCCATCCGAAACTCTAGACCAACCCGAATTAACTGCTGAATCCCCGCCCGAACTTAAAAATGTATTCCCCTTCCCAATTTTAGCTGCTATCACGCTGCCGAAACCAGTAGCTACAGCAATCAGTCCAAAAATTAGTCCTGCCTTTCTGAACCCTGCGGCAGTTAAAACTTCCGATGCGGCATTTGCCCCCGCGCTAATTGCCCCAAGTATTCCAGCTATCGTTGCCGGAGCCGCAACGATTGTCAGCACGGCAACTATTACTGCAACTGCAACTAACACCCATTTGATAAGTTTTTTGAAAAATCCCCAGAACAAGCCGCTCGGATCGGTGTGATTGATCGGATCATTGCCGCAATATGTATAGAGATTTAATGTCTGCGGAGCAAACAAACTCGCCGCGCCCATTTTAATCGGGTCAACCTGCGTGAATCTGCCTTGTTTGGAATCGTAGTTTCGATTTACCGCGTAATCCAGTCCCGTTCGCGTGCTGCGGTCATAGCTGGTAAAGCGGTTCTTATTCGTTGTGTTTGTCGACTCGGCATTGAGTGCTGTTCCGAACGGCAGCGTCGCCTGTTCAGATGATGTGCCTGCCGATTGATTCGTAATCGTTCTGGTGCCTAATCTATCCGGGTGATTGAAGTCGGTCGTCTCGCCGCCCGTCCCGTTCGGTGTGACGGTCGACAGAAGTCCGTCGCCGAAATAGACATAACTCTTCGTCCAGGTCGGCGTATTGGCAGTATATTCGTGATACTCGGAGAGCGTCGCTTCTCCGTTGTTGGCGTAAAGAATAAACTCGCCCGACAGATAATCGTAATTCATCAGCCGCCCGTTCGACGGGCTGTATTGATAGGCTTGCAGAGCCCCCCCGTCGCTGTCTCGCCTGACAATCGACAGGCGATTCGCCGTGTCATACTCGAACCTCAGCCACGAGCCGTCTTCGGCTTGCGCGCGCGTTTGATTGCCCGCCGCGTCATACTGGAAAGCCGCGTTAGTGATACGGTTGGTATTCGTGTCATAGGACAGGCTGGCAAAACCGTCAACCGGAACCGGGCTGTTGTCCGCCGCGTTGCCGCTCGCCGTCACGCTCTGCCGGTTGCCGTAACGGTCATACGCATACTGCTGATTCCAGCATGTTTGTCGCTCCGCCTTTTGCTGCAGTTAATCTTCCAAGAGCGTCATATTCATAACTGCGGTCTTTGTTATGGTCAAGATTATTTAGAATCTTCGACAGATGTCCCGTCTTGCCGTTCAAATTACCGACACTTGTTCCGCATCAACTCGACATTCATCGCTCGCTCTAACGAGTGTGTTGGTTAATTGCTTGAGCAATCCGTTCTCGCCGAGCAAATCTTCCGGGTTCTTATAATCCCGAATCAATTCATCAAGTATCTCTTTTCTAATTGTCATCGTGTAAATCTCCTTATTCTATATATTTCGATTTACACAAAATTTCTTACAGCCTCAACTTAAGACAAAAGCAACAGTTTCAACAGCTTACGTTACTTTTGCCTTGTACTTAGTTTATTATTATAAAATTCAGATTTTATTTTTCTGAAAATATTACCTACTGTGTTTTCAGTCAAACTTGGGTCATAAAATATATTTTTTGCATATTTCTGTCCGAACTTAACTTCAATGACTATAACTGATCCGTCTGTGCCAGAAGCTTGTGAACTTGAGTTTTCTATTTTTGCGGGATTAATTTCATTTTCGACGAATGTTTCCCAATTTTGCCAGCCGGACAGAGGTTCCTCAAAAAATATTTTTTTGAAATTTCCCTTTTTGCCAACATCTACGATAGACATCCCCTGCCAATGCCCATCTAAAAACGTAAAAATATATCCTTTTGTAATTTCTGAAAAAAACGTCTCAATTTTCCAAATGCGAATTTCTTTATCGTTTTCCGATAGTTTGACGCTTTCTAGATCGGCTGACTGGGACTTTTGGGTTAAGTATTTTGCTTCTTTATAAGAATTGTAAGATTCTTGATCTGAGAGCCTTAACGCCTCTTTATTGGATATTTTCGCCGAATTTAGCACTGTAATAATCTTTTCAACTTCTTTATCTTTGTCTAATCTGTTACTAGCAGTGGTAGAGTTAGATTGGTTATTGCCCGGCGGAGTACTAGTTGCGGTTGATAAATCATCTCTGATTTGGTGATTATTAAAATTGACTAAACCAAAGATAGAAACAGTTACCAAAAATAAAATTGCCAAAAAAATTATTCTTTTCATTTTTTTACTTCTCAATTAGAGTTTTTCAAGTTCGACTTTCGAGTGAGCAGAATTAGAGTTCCGAAATGTCCAGATCAAATTACCAAACTCAATATTCTTACAATAGACCTCTTGCGAAATTCAGGATCTAAGTTTCAGTTCGTAATTATGCAAAGCGGCGATCAAATTAAATCGCAAACCGAATCGTTTTCGGCGATGCCGGTAGCGTTCGCTCAAGATGCGAAAGACCTTCAATCGGCGAATGACGTTTTCGACTTTGACGCGCCTTTTTGCCAACTCTCGATTGAATTTCTTTTCACTGCGCGTCGATTGATGCAGTTTGCTGTTTTTCAGCGGCAGAATTGCTTTTGCCGTTTCGCTTTGCAATCCCCAATAGCCCAAATCGGCGCGCAATTTCAGATGTTTGCCTAGTCTCACGCGGCTCAATTGAAACAGTTTGTAATCGTGCGTTCTGCCTTTGCCGAAAAAGGTTGCCGTAATCTGCACGCTGTCTTCCTCGATGATAATCTGCGCCTTCAAACAGTGTCGCTTTTTCTTGCCCGAAAAGAAACGCTTCTGTTTTTTTTCGGGCGTTCGATTTCTCTTTCCGTGACATCAACAATCGTATATTTGATTGAATCACCTTCGAGCAACCGTTTTTTGCCCGGCAAGGAAAACCGTCCCGACTTGATTAAAATGTCTTCGATCCGCCGGACAAGCCGTGAAACATTCGATTCGTGCAGCCCCCAATCTCGTCCCAAGTGGAAAAGCGTTCGGTATTCGCGCCAGAACGAGAGCGTCAGCAAAATCTGGTTTTCAACTGATAAGTTACTTTTGCGTCCGCGCCTTCCCGCTCGTTTATGTTCGCTGACGACTTCGCGCATCGCGGCGAAAGTTTCTTTACTGACTCCGCACAAGCGTTTGAAGTCGCCCTGTTTCAAGTTTTTGACATTCTCGTAATTCATTGAGTTTTACTCCAATGATTTACTTTGTGTCATCTTTATTTTAATTTCGCAAGAGGTCTATTGTAAGAATATTATTTAGAACTCATCTCATAAATACCCTACTGTCTGTCGTTTAGGAGCAGCATAAACATTAGCTTGAAATTGAGCAGCAGGTATTTATGAGATAGCTTCTTAATAAATAGCCAATTATCAGCGTCGAAAAGTACATCTTCTACCTACACGAGTATAAATATTTATTGCTCCTTTGGTAACAATTATGCCAATAAGTGAAGGAGGAAGTACACTTTGGTCTCCTGGCTTGCCCGGAAGACTGGGTTTTTCTACATTTGGTGAATGTCCAGTTTCTCCGTTATGGTCCCCACCCTTAATCTTTATTAGCTTACCGGTATCAAATGGATGGGAATGAATGAGAAATACATTAGTCACTCCCGGACGATCATACGTTCCTCGTGGGCTATTAAGTTGATTATCTATCCAAACCCCCCAGTTAACAGTAACATTAGAATCACCAGGAGAGCCTGGATACGCTTTTCCAAACCATCCACGGGCAGTACTATATGAAATTAAGCCTCCTTGCTCTCTAGCGTTCGGGGTTCCATAATCCGAAGCATTCCATACTTGATTGATAATCGGTCTAATTTTGTTAATTATTCCTTCAAGATCATTACAGAAAGCCCTAGTTTTTGGTCCCGGCTTACTAGTAAATTGATTAGTAATCGCCCCGACTCCGGCAACTGCTATTAATCCAATCCCAGTAGCTCCCAAAGAAAAGCCAAATCCTTCCCCCGCTATAAAATGAGCTATTCCTAGTTTAGAGAACAATGAGCCAAGTGTGTGCAAGAATTCAGGCGCAGCCGTTCCTTGACTTGCAACTATTGCAACGACGACCAAAGCCACTACAACAGCAATGGCTATCCATTTCCACGCTTTTTTAAAGAATCTTCCGATTGCTCCCCAGAAGAGACCGCTAGGGTCAGTATGATTAATCGGGTCATTACCGCAATATGTATAGAGATTCAGTGTTTGCGGAGAGCCAAGACTCGACGCGCTCATTCTGATCGGGTCAACTTGCGTGAACCTGCCTTGCTTGGAATCGTAGTTTCGATTGACCGCGTAATCCAAGCCGGTTCGCGTGCTTCGGTCATAACTGGTAAAGCGATTCTTGTTCGTTGTGTTTGTTGACTCGGCGTTCAAAGCTGTGCCGAACGGCAATGTTGCCTGCTCGGAATTCGTTCCCGATTGCTGGTTGGTGAATACTCTTGCTCCTAATCTGTCCGGATGATCGAAATCGGTCGTCTCGCCGCCCACGCCGTTCGGTGTGACGGTCGACAGAAGTCCGTCGCCGAAATAGACATAACTCTTCGTCCACGTCGGCGTATTGGCAGTATATTCGTGATACTCGGAAAGAGTTGTGCCGCCGTCGTTGGCGTAAAGAATGAACTCGCCCGACAGATAATCGTAGTTCATCAGCCGCCCGTTCGACGCAGAGTATTGATAGGCTTGCAGCGGAGCATTGTCGCTGTCTCGTCTGACAAGGCTCAGACGATTCGCCGTGTCATACTCATACCTGAGCCACGAGCCGTCTTCGGCTTGAGCGCGCGTCTGATTGCCTGCCGCGTCATATTGAAACGCCGCGTTGGTGATATGATTAGTATTCGTGTCATAGGACAGACTGGCAAAGCCGTCGGTCGGCACCGGGCTGTTATCCGCTACTATATCATTAGATGTTATTAAGAATTCTCTAGGTGTTTAGTCCCAAAGTGTGATGGTGTGGATTTATCTTAAAGCGTTCCTTCTGATTTTGCCAACATTGGCTGATGTATTCGTAGGCGGTCAGCCCTTTCAGAGTTTTCAGTCGCTTGGCAAAGTTATATGCCGTCAGGAAAAGCTGAAGATGGTCTTTTAGTTGTTGGTGAGTTTCATAGTAATAGCGTTTAACGGTCGCCTCTTTGATGGTTCGGTTCATTCGTTCGACCTGTCCATTTGTCCACGGATGATTGACCTTGGTCAGTCGGTGTTCGATTTGGTACTGACTGCAAATGCGGTCAAACAAATGCTTGAAAGCCCATTTGTCTTTGAGCCGGTTGGTAAACTGAATGCCGTTGTCGGTCAGAATCGTGTGAATACGGTAAGGCACGGCAGAGATTAGCTGGCGCAAAAATTGACACGCCCGGTCGCGGGTCTGGTCGAGATGCAGTTCGGCATAGGTGAACTTGGAGGTTCGGTCGATGGCAACAAACAAATAAAGTCGTCCCTATTCGGTCGAAACTTCGGCAATACCGATATGAAAATAACCAATTGGATATTGAGCGAACTTTTTCTTAACAGATTTTTCACCTTCGATGTCCGGCAGGCGGCTGATGCCGTGCCGTTGCAAACAGCGATGCAAGGCGGAACGAGTCAAACAAGGAATGCTCGCTTGCAGCGCATATAAACAGTCGTCGAGCGGCAACAGCGTTTGGCGGCGGAAAGCAACAATCGTTGCTTCCTGCTCGGCGGTCAAAACGGTTGAATGCGGACGGCGCGGACCCATCGGAGCGTCTTTGACGGTGTTTCGCTTACGCCATTTAGCAACTGTTTTGGCATTGATGTGGTAACGCTCTGCGAGACGAGTCAGGCTTTCTTGACTATGTTGTATCGTTCGGCGAAGTGCCGCAGTCGTGCTGGCGCAACCGTGTAGAATTTGTCCCATAGTAACTCCTTATTGATTGGTGACGTGCATTTTACACCATCACACTTTGGGACTAAACACCTAGTAAATTATTGCATTATTAAATTTCCGCTAGTACTTTCCCTTTTTCGTCTTTCAATCTCAAAAGATATAATTTCGGAGAGTCATTATTATTTTTAGAAAGTATTTGTCTTTTTTTAACATTACCTTTGGGCATTTCTATTCTGACAATATCTTCTGCAATATAAGAGTTATTGGTTTTAAAGATTTGCCTATAAGATTTAGAATTTGGATTTCTATCAACATAATTTCCTTCAATATTAACTTCTACAATCTGTTTATTGTTTTCGTTAAATTTGATTTCAAATATTGTTAATATTTTTTCTCCCTCTTTAGTATAAGATTCCAATTTCAGTTTTCCGACTCGATGTGAATTCCAATGTAACCAAATAAAGTCGCGGACTTTTTCTAAAGTATTCTTGTATTCATCTTTTGTAGATGACATACTGACTTTAAAATAAACCTCATCTTCATTATTCCTCACAAAGGTATTATTAACAGATTGATTTTTATCTGAACAGGTGAAGGGCATTATTGTTGAAATAATAATCAAAACAAATATTTTATTCATAAGGTAATCTTCCATTTCTAAATATTAGAACTGTCTCTATAAAATAAGCATTGATAAATTATAGAGACAGTTCAAATTTTAACATTTTATGGATACTGAAGACTTCCAAAAAGGCACCTTTCTGTATTTGCCCCAGTATCTGTGTCGCCTCCTACTCCAGTAACTGGGTCCCTTCCTGGTGGATTTACTGGATCACCATATACTCGTTCATAACCTGGAGGATTTGGGGGGTTAGGATTAGTTTTTCCATCTAAAATATTAGCTGTTTCATGAGCGTAAGTCCCGAATACAGCTTTTCTAACATTAGCTCCTGTTGAATGATACATCTCACTTGATACAAGAACCTTCCCATTCTTGCCGAAATTTGGAATATTGCTTCCGTCAGCGGCGGCTACACTTGAATTGGCACCTACTTGAACTTGATTAAGAGATGCGTCTAATACAGGACTATTACTTAGCGTTTGCTTGCCAATTTTTTTATAATCGCCCTTGAATATCTGTTTTAGACATTTATTAAATTTCTTTCCATATAACCTAAAAAAGGTTGTTCTGATTTCTAACGGACTGCCACTTTTCGGTTTCCTTCGATCTGTTTGAGCAAAATTATTGGCAATTGAACCGACTCCAGCAATAGCCCATAGTGCCGATAACCCGTTCAGAGCAGCCGCTCCTCCTTCCGCCGCTCCGCTTGCAAAACTTAAAACGCTACCAATTTTCGTAAGAATTGCCGTTAATGTCTTCAAAATCCCTGTCAAAAACGGTGATAGTGTGCCATGCGAAGCAACCACGCCTAGCACAATCACCGCTACTGTAACGGCAACAAGAACCCACTTGAAGATTTTGACAATCCAACCAAATAATTTACCCCAGAACAGCCCGCTCGGGTCGGTGTGGTTAATCGGGTCATTGCCGCAGTAAGAGTAAAGATTCAACGTCTGCGGAGCAAACAAACTCGACCCGCCCATTCTAATCGGGTCAACTTGCGTGAACCTGCCTTGCTTGGAATCGTAGTTTCGATTAACCGCATAGTCCAAGCCTGTCCGCGTGCTTCGGTCGTAGCTGGTAAAGCGATTCTTGTTCGTTGTATTTGTCGACTCGGCATTCAAGGCTGTGCCGAACGGCAATGTTGCTTGTTCAGATGATGTGCCTGCCGTTTGATTGGTGAATACTCTCGCTCCCAATCTGTCCGGGTGATTGAAATCAGTCGTCTCGCCGCCCGCGCCGTTCGGTGTGACGGTTGACAGAATGCTGTCGCCAAAATAGACGTAACTCTTCGTCCAGGTCGGATTATTGGCGGTATATTCGTGATACTCGGAAATGGTCGTGCCGCCGTCGTTGGCGTAAAGAATAAACTCGCCCGACAAATAATCGTAATTCATCAGCCGCCCGTTCGACGGGCTGTATTGATAGGCTTGCAGAGCCGCCCCGTCGCTGTCTCGTCTGACAATCGACAGGCGATTCGCCGTGTCATACTCGAACCTCAGCCACGAGCCGTCTTCGGCTTGAGCGCGCGTTTGATTGCCCGCCGCGTCATATTGAAATGCCGCGTTGGTGATACGGTTGGTATTCGCGTCATAGGACAGGTTGGCAAAGCCATCGACCGGAACCGGGCTGTTGTCCGCCGCGTTGCCGCTCGCCGTCACGCTCTGGCGGTTGCCGTAACGGTCATAGGCATATTGCTGATTCCAGCCGGGCGTGCCGAATCTTACTCTGAGCGGACCGCCGATGGCTTTGGTCAGGCGTCCGAGCGCGTCATACTGGTAATTGCGGTCTCTGTTGTGATTGAGATTGTCGGAAATCTTCGTCAACTGCCCGGTCTTACCAATGGTCGTGCTGCCAACGCTGGTTCCGCGCAGGTAATCGTAACTCAAATCGAGCAGCGTCTGCGCGCCGCGCTGCACTTTCTGATTCGTCAAAAGACCGGTCTGCGGATCGAACGTATAATTTTCATTAACCTGATTCGTTCCGGCAGTGCCGACGTTGATCGAAGTCGTCTGACTAGCGGCGTTAAATAATATATTACCGGCTTGCTGCTGACCGTCCACCGTCAGAGTAGCCAGGCGGCTGGCAACGTCGAAGGTGTTTTCAATGTGCTTCCGCGGGCTTCCAGCCAAACCGTATTCCGCCGGGTAGTAAACTTCCTTGACGCGGCTCAGCGAATCATACCCGTAAGTCATCTTCAACGGGAAGCTTTCACGATTCGTTACCGTCTGCGTGTAATCGCTGACCCGTCCTTCCGGGTCGAGGTAGGCGTATTCTTCTTTGACCAAGCCGGTCGAATCGATCTTTTGTATCCGATCCTGGTCGCCCGTCGTCATATATTCGTATGTCGTGTTGAAAGCCGCATTGATGTTCTGGCTGGCATCGTGCGCTCCCGATAAATCGTAAGTAACCGCCTGCAGGCGATTCAGCGCGTCTTCGGCGCCGGTCGTCACGTTATTATAATTATAATTGGTTTTAACGCCACGCGCGTCGGTCTTTTGGGTGACGTTCGAGCGTTCGTCGTAAATGAATGACTCGCTCCAGTTGGCTCCACTCTGTCCCGCGCCGATATAGGTTCCGGCATCATTCAAAGTCGCGGTTTGTTCCGCCATTTTTTGACGGGTCATTCTGCCCAGGCTGTCGTATTGGAAATAGCGATGCTGAACGCCCTGCTCGGTTTGAATCAGATTGCCGGGCGTGTCGTAAGCGTATTTGGTAATGAGGCTTCCGGTGTCGAAAACCGAGCCGGTAGTGCCGTTCGGATTAGGCTCGACCGCTTCGATCAGTCTTTCCTGAGCGTCGTAGCGTCCCCACCTTTCGCGTCCCCAAGCGTCGCGCACGCGAACCGTATTGCCGGTCAGAACGGTCGCCGAATCGGGCGTCTGCCCGGCGGCGGCTTCGTTGTAAAACACTTGCGAGACGCTTCCGTCCGGGGCGGTTGTTTGTTTCGTTCTGCCCAGCAAATCATAAACGGTTTCGGTCCACAGCACGGTATCGCCCGCCCGGTATGGGTTGCTTCGTTTCCAAACTTGACCGAGATTGGTGTATTGGGTGTCGACCATATCAACGACGCCGTTCGCGCCGAGCGCCTGCTGCTTGACGACCTGTCCGACGCCATTTAAGTTGCTGATTGTTCTCGATGCCAGATTGCCGCCGTATTCATGAGTTTCTTCCGTGACGGTCATTGCCGCTTCGTCATAACTTGTTTGCGAATACGCCCCGGTCGACACGGTGGAAATGGTCGGTCGCAAAGTGTTTGAATCATATTGATTCGTCGAAGTTCTGCCGTTCGGGTCGGTCGTCTGTTTGACCAGTCCCGTGTAAAAATCGTAAACCGAGCTGACGGTATTTCTGATCGGCGAGTTCGGGTCGCTTGATCCGCGTGTTTGCGTAGTTGGGTAGGCAAACTGCGTTGCAATAGTGTAATCGTAAGTCTTCAACTGGCAGCACGAAGCGGATTCGGCAACCAGGTTGCCCGTGTCGTCGTATTGTTTGGTCTGCCCGATGGCTCCCGAAAGACTTGCGGCGTCCGTGTAGCCGGTCACTTTCGTGACGTTGCCTCTGAAAATCGAGTTCGGGTCATAGGCGCTGATTTGCTGGTATTCAGTGCATTGCGAAACACAAACTACCTCGGTTGGAAACGGAGTCGTGTAGACTATTTGTCCTTCATACTGACATTGCGGATCGTTGAACACCGAGCTGAGACACGCTCCGTCTCGTGTTTCGGTAGTGAAAGGATCGGCGGTGGCAAGATGCATCGTCACGCCGGGCGTCGCCTTCAGATTATGGTTCTGCGTTCCGTTGACCACCGCGTTGTTGTCGTATTCGATGTCGCTTCTGGCTTTTCTGACTCCCGCGCCGTCAAAGATTTCGCTGGTTTTTACCAGATTAAAGATATGCCGGTTGGTATAGGCGGTGTTATTCTCGTATGAAGTTTGCGTATCTTTCAGAAGAGTCGTGCCATTGTAATCGTACTCTTTCTGCGAAATTAATTGGTTATAATTTGTCGTTCCGTAAGTATTGACGGTAGTCAGCACCTGCCCCTTTTCGTCCGTGACGTCGGTTTGTTTCGGGCGCGGCGAATTATAGTTGCCTTTTTCCCAGGTCACAAACGATTTACTCAATTGATTATTCGCCGCGTCAAGCGTTTCGTCTTGATAAATCAACCCGTCTTTGTATTTATCCGGATCGTTGTTGGCAAGCAAACTGTAATTGAATGAAGATTGTTTGCTCTTGACTCCGTTCGGCTGCGTGACGGTTATGGTTCGCGGTGTAGCATCCTCCTGAATATCATAATGGGTGATTGCCGCCGCCGTATCCATTCCCGCCCAGCTTTCCGTTAAATTATGATAAGTCGGCGCGTCGGTCAGCGAGTAGTCGGGCGACGGCGGATAATCGTAAACCGCCTGTTTGCTCATTGTTCCCGCCGTTACCGTTCCCTGATCATTTGCCGCGCCCGTCCAGCTCATGCCTCTCTGTTCGACGACTTTGGCAATCATCCCGTAGGAAGAATAAGAATCGGCATCGTTAAACCAATAGCCGGTACTGGTTCCCGGGTAATAAATCGCGTCGATGACATATGGATTCCAGTTCGAGGCATCGGTCGTCGTGTTCGGGGAAAAGCCCGGGATTACGGTGATCTGTTTGTAATGCAGGCGCACGACGGTTCTGGTTCCCGTGTTATCGATCATCGGGGTCGTGACCGAAATCAGGCGGCTCGGGGTCGAGGAGTCGTAGTTGAAAGTCACGACTCTGCCCATGGTGTCGGTCACGGTTTGAATCTCCGGTCCGCGTCCGCTGCGATAAGAGACGTTGATATAGTTACCTTGCGCGTCGGTGATTTGCGTCGGAAACGCCTGCTGACCGCTCGCCGAATAAATGTTGTACTGAATCTGCGTGCCGTTCGGCAAACTTGCCGACGCCGACATGGTTGTTGAGCCGTTGAAGGTAGAAACGTAACAACTGTAATCAATAAATGTTCCGTCCGCCGTATGCCCGCTGAAATTGGTCGAGCTGGTATTGCCGGAATTAAAGGTTGAAGTCGTTCCTTCATAACCGTGCTTGGTGCCGTCGGCATCGACCAGCATACAGCCGCCCTGAGTTCCCATAAACATTATCTTACCGAACCCCAGAGACCAGCCGGGAGCGGGAAATCCGCGGTCGGAATCATACGACATCCGGTTGATGCCGGCTTTGCTCCACAACCGGGAGTTGTAATTTAAGGAAAGATTCAGATCGATGCCGCGTCCGGGAAGAGCGACCACGGGTGCCGAGAATTGAAAGTTGCCGTTGCCGGCAGCGGCGTCGGGGGAAGTTCCGGGCGGCGTGCCGGTTTGATTACCCGGATCGTCCGCCATATACCAGTTGGTGCCGTCCCAGCCCTGATCGTCAATCGGGCGCATTATCCGCATCGCTCTCGATTTGGCGGCGCTCGAAGCGCGCTCGGCGGTTTCATATACGGCGTCGGCACCTTCCGGATTCGGTCCATGCGATTTTTCGGCGGTCGGCTCTACCGGTTTGTACCGCGCTTCGGCATTATCCGCCTGGCTCTTATTTTTATCTTTGTAATCTTTTTTGGAAGAAATTTCTTCGGTCGAATATTGTTTCTTCAGCTTGAGCTTATCAACGAAGGTTAAATCGCCTCTCGCTTCGTCCCGCTTGATTTTCTTCATCACCGCGAGCGGCAGATTCTCTTCGACCGTGACGTTGATCTGCGCCGAGACTCCCTCTGCTTCGGCGGTAATCAGGAACTTGCCTGTCGTCTGAGCCTGAAAATTGCCGTTCGCCAGGTTATGCTCTTTCAGATCTCTGCCTACATCCTTGATCGTCCACTTGAACTTCAGCCCGCCGGCGATCCTGCCGTCAGTCGTGTAGCCGATGGCTGAAAAGTTGATCGGCTCGCCCTGCCGCCTGGTTATGTTGCCCGGCAGAATCGAGATTCTGCCGATTGACTGGGTTTGTTTCCTGGTCGGTAAAAACAGGAGAAGAGCGTTTGCCCAGCTTGATATGCTTGCCTGGATATTGCCGGAGAGCAGAGTTATGCGAATATTCTGATTGACATTGTTCAAATAGGCTTTAACTTCGACTGGCGCGGCTGGAACCGAGACCGTCAATATCGATGCGACAAGAATCGCACAGACGATTTGCGTAAATCGGAAATGCAGACCGCTTCGTTGTTTATTGCTTTCGGTGTTATTTCGTTTTGGGCTGTTGGCTGAGTTAATCGTCGTTCCGGCTGAATCTTTCATGATGTGGGTGCGAATGCCTGAGGCAGTTCTTTCTCCTTAAATTGCTACCTGTTTTTCTTTTAAGAATTTTCAATTTTGCCGGGTTATGCAGAGTTAGTTATAAAAACAGACAACGCATCCCTCGCTTTATTGACAAACCGTATATTTCGCTTGTCTTTAGCTTCAAGATGCGTTACGATGCTGGCTGCTTGTGGGCATCGAAGGCGCATTCTTGAATATGCCGAAGACTTCTATCAAAGAGAGTCCGGTTCGGTAGTTGGTAGCTATCGGTCGGGCTTTTCTTTATTTCTATTTTCCTTTTACTTAATTACGGGAGATTTGGTTTTCCTTCCAATAACTGCTTAAATCGTCTTTTCTTTGTCAATGAATTGATACGACTATAACTTTTGCGTTCGAAAATCGGTGATTTATACAATTATTAAAATAAATGACAGTGAGATACTATAGAGCTATAGTTAATTTGTCAATTGAAAAAGATAAAATTGTGCCGCTTGCTGATAAGATTCTTCCGCACGTTGGCGCATAAGCGTAAATCAAATATTTGTTCTCAAGCGAAAGATTTGTTGTTAATTTCAAACGAGCAGGCATAATATAGACGAAGCTAAATTGTCCCGGCAAACTACGCGGGGTCAACGGATTAAATTTTACCGGGCGAAGAATTTACGCTTTATTAACTTTTCGGAAGCAGGGTGATAATCAACTTCAGTAAGGTTAAAGACGTATCTTCCGTTGCCCAGTTATTTGGAACGGACGTTCCGCTTTGCGGCGGCGGCGCGGCGTTCGGCAGGCAGCCGGCAGTTTCAACGCACACGTAACCGGGGTCGTGTCCGTCGCCGTCATCCGCCCGAACAGCGGTGGCGGCAGAGGAAAACAATAAACAGAGAGTAATACAGACGGTTGAAAATAATTTTTTCATTTGAATCTCCTTTATGGCACTTAAAGAAAAAAGTAACCGCAGGCAGTATAAAGCCCCGGAAGAAAAAAGTGCAAAACTTTTTGCACTTGAAGAACGCCGCAGCGAATTTCAAAAAAGCATTATTCTAGATTTTTGCGAGGATATTTACCGGTGCGAAATGCGCGGGGATTTGCGTCAGGCAATCGGTCTACTGGCTCCTTACTGGACGGGGTTCGACAGCGAAATCAAAATACCGTCTGTCAATAAAATCGAAGCCGCAAATCTGCTGTTGCGAATCGGCTCGGTCATCTCGACATACGGCAGCGCCGAGCAAATCAATAATTCTCAGGAGAAAGCGCGCGAGTGCTTGTCTCAGGCGGAAGCTATTTTCGACGACCTGGACGATTCGGAAGGCAAAGCTCAGTGCCAGAATAAAACGGGCGTTACCTACTGGCGAAACGGTGACCTGGATACGGCGCAGATTTATTTTCGTGAATCGTTGTTTTACGCCCACTCTAATGAATCGAAAGCGATTGCCAACTTAAATCTCGGAATGAGCGAATCATCGAATTTCAGGTATTCGTCAGCTCTTAAATTCTACGAGAAAGCCTACCGATTCATCGGAAAAATATCCGTATTTACCGAGGCTAAAATCCGTAACGGAATCGGACTGGTTTATAAGAATATCGGTAAAAGCCTTTCGGAGACGGAGCGGGCAGTTTATTTCGATAAAGCGATTATTGAATTTGAAGGAGCCTTAATCTGTTACGAAGAAGTTCAAAACAGCCGCTCGATGATTCTGGCGCGGAATAATATCGGCTTTCTTTATTATTCAATCGGATTATACGATGAGGCGCTTAGTGCGCTGGAAATTGCGGAATCCGAAGCGCGCCGGTCTCAGGACAAAGATCATTTAAGCATTGTCTCCGACACGCTCGCTCGCGCTTTTATCGCCAAAGGAGACTACCGGCGGGCAGTCGAGGTTGCCGCAGATTCGGTTAATTACCTTGAATCTTTTGAAAACTCGAATCTTCTGGCGACCGCTCTTATCACCTACGGGATAGCTTTAGCCCGCAGCGGAGAAACCGGAAAAGCAAAATCAGCGTTTTACCAGGCGGAAGAAGTCGCCGTGTTTATTCAGGATTTCACGCTGGCGAGCGCCGCCCGGCTTTTCGCTCTGCGCGAAATGTTTTTCGAATACAACTCGAAAGAAAGATTGTCCTCATATCTCTATATCGTCAAAAATCTTTCGGGAAGTCAGGAAAAAGACATCAGCGACGCGCTCGGCGATGTTGCGGCAAAAATCGAACCGGAAATTGAATCGCCCGCGCCGGAAATCGAAAGAAAGCCGCAGACGTCGCGGCAATCATTCTCACTCGATGAAGAATTAAAAACAATTTCCCGTGAATATATCGAAGCCGCGATCCGGGAGGCTGGCGGAAATCAATCACGCGCCGCAGCGCTGCTCGGTATGAGCCGCCAAACCTTTGTTGCCAGAGTTAAAAAGGATTTCCCTGATCTTTTTTCTTTATTCAGCCGAAAAGATAAATCGGTCAAAAAGGTCCAAGCGTGTGATTTGCCTTTAATTAATGATGAAATTGGTCTAAAAAATATAAAAGACGAAAAACTCGCTTTAACCGAAATCCAAGCAGACTACCGGGAAATTCGGCAGGGCGACTTTTTATTTATCAAACAGGGAATGCCGGAAACGAATACCCATATTATAATCGGCGATCAAACCGATGACGCGCTTAAAATCGGATTTTTTATAAAAAATGAGTCGAATTATTTTCTTGAGTCGGCGGACGGCGGCAGATTTGAACTAAACGATGCCGGAAAGAATCGAATACTCGGTAAAGTCGTCGGCTTCTGTAGGCGAGCCGATTTTCAAAGGTACTTTGCCGAACAAAATGAGGGAAGATATAGTGAATTGACTTACGAACCATTAAAGGAGTAAATCCTTTGTCGTTTCCGGCTTTATGTTGCCGGGATATTCGGTTATCTTAAGTTGCGGCGATAACTATCGCTGCAGCTTTATTTAATTTCTGCGCGAGAATAAAATGTCAATTCAATTTAAGGAAGCCGATTTTTCAGTGGAGAAGAAAACTAACACACGACGGCAGAAA
>JAABUN010003591.1_pt1 | contig 23609 bp, 25 predicted proteins | sample 5559311 | NCBI WGS metagenome assembly JAABUN01 (sample SAMN10711877, study PRJNA513370) | rock metagenome | isolation source: Antarctica rocks | place: Antarctica: Victoria Land, Siegfried Peak sud
ACCGCGACTCATGAACGGACCGACCGCATCCCGCGTCAGGACAGTGTGGCCGCGGCTGGGCTTGCTCGTGAGGCCGTGGCCGCGGTGATGGACCGACCGCCGCTGGAGGCAGGAACACGGAGGCGGGGACAGTACGGCCCCAACTGCCCCGAGCCCTGTTCAAGCTGACCGGGCCGCCGGGCGGATGATCTCCTCGCTCACCCAGCGGGCGATACCGGGGGTGTAGGGGGCGGGCAGCCCCAGGACGATGTGCGAGAAACCGGCGGCGGCCGCCCGATCGACGGCCTGGCGGGTGGTCTCAGGCTGCTTTGGAGAGACGGGCAGGACGATTGACCGAGTGATCGAGGCCGGGTCTCGACCGATCTCGCCGCAGTACCGGTCCAGCAGGCTGCTGCGGTGGACGGCGTCGGCGAAGTCGCCGCCCGGGATGTTCCAGAGGTCGGCGTGGCGGGCCGCGACGCGCAGGGTCGCGGCCGAACGGCCGCCGATGAGAATGGGCGGGTGCGGGCGCTGGACAGGTTGGGGGTTGCAGAACGCCCCGACCAGGTCGACGTGGGTGCCCCGGTAGTCGAACGGCCGGTCCTCGGTCCAGAGCCGCCGGATCACGGTGCACGCCTCCTCGAGGCTCTGGACGGCGGTGGCGGTGTCGGCGAAGGGCAGGCCGTGGGCGGCGTACTCGCGTCGGGCGAGGGGGTGGTCCGGTCGGGAGCCAACGCCGATGCCGAGGTCGAGCCGGCCGAGAGAGACGATATCCACGGTGGCGGCCATCTTGGCAAGCAGCGCCGGCGGTCGTATGCGGTTGCTGGTGACGAGCAGCCCCAGTCGCAGCCGGCTGGTCTGTGCGGCCAGCGCGGCCAGCAGCGTCCAGCCTTCGAAGGTCGGGCCCTCGGGGTCGCCACTGATCGGCATGAGGTGGTCGAACAGACAGGCGTGCTCGATCTGCGGGACGGCGTCCGCCTCCTGCCAGACCCGCAGCAACTCGTCGTAGTTGACCTGCGACGGGGCGGTCATGATCCCGAAGCTCGTGCGGGCGGCTGGCCTCATGCGGTGGCGTCTACTCCTGCCGGGGCGCCGGGGCGCCCCTTGGTGTCGAGCCGGCCCATCGGGTCGGTGGCTTCCTGCAGAGCACCAGCGACTGCTGACCAGGTGGTGTCCCCCGGGCAGAGCACGTCACGCAGGTAGGCCGTGGTAAGGCGCTGGATCAGAGCGACGCGCTCGGGGTGCTCGTCCGTGGTCTCGGCGACGGCGTGGCCGGCGATCCCTCCGAGGGAGTGCTGTGCACCGAACAGCGTGAGCAGGGTGTCGGCGCCCGGGCCTTTGGTGTAGATGTCGGTGAACCAGTCCGGGCCGCGGGTCGACAGCGGTGAGTCGTCCTGGTCACCGGCCACGACCAACGTCGGCGTCGTGAGGGTCGAGAAGCTGGGGCTCATGAACGGGAAGTGCTCGGCAGCGAAGGGGCTGAGGTCTGCTCCTCCGCTGCCGGTGGTGGACAGCAGCACCCCGGCGCGGACGCGGGGGTCGAACATGTCCTCGCCCGGCCGGCCGGCCGGGTCCAGGACGCGGGCTCCGAGCAAGGTGCTCGCACTCTGCCCGCCCCAGGAATGCCCGGCGACCGCGAGCCGGCTGGAGTCCACCCGTCCGGTCAGCCCGGGCACGGCGGCCTCAACCAGCTCGAGGTGGTCGACGCAGCTGCGCAGGTCCTTGATGCGGCTCCGCCAGATGTCCGGGGTGCGGGGGTCCTGCGGGGGGAGCGCGCGCGTCCTGGCGTCTAGGTGGGTGGGCTGGACCACCACGAAGCCGTGCGAGGCCCAGAAGTTGACCAGCGGGGCGTAGCTGTCCGCCGACCAGCCGAACCCGTGCGAGAACACGACGACGGGCAGCGAGGTGCCGGTGGTGGGGGCGGAGACCCGCACAAGCAGAGCCTCGCCGCGTCCCGGGGCAGCGAGCACGACCGGACTGACGGAGACCACGGGCGTGGCGGCGCCAAGACCATCGTTGTCCAAAGAGTTGGGCACGGTCATGAGATTTCCTTTCGAATTGGAGCGCCGGCAGGCTCACAGGCGGAGCCTCGCCAGACGGGCCTGGGCGTTCGAACATGCGACACTCAACCGGAGCGTTGTTCCGCAGCGTAACGGAACGACGTTCCGATTAGCAATCGAGCAGGTGGAGGGTCGTGGAGATGGTCGATTCCACCGGCGCGCAGGTCCCCCCAGCCGACCGCAGGCGCGCTGATGCCAGGCGGAACGCGGCGGTGCTGGTCGAGGCGGCGGCGGAGGTCTTCGTCCGTTTCGGGGTCGACGCACCGGTGAGGGAGATCGCCGCCCGGGCCGGGGTCGGCGTCGGCACGGTCTACCGGCACTACCCGACCCGGGCCGACCTGGTCGTCGCGGTGTACCGGCACCAGATCCAGGTGTGCGAGCAGGCCGGGCCGGCGTTGCTGGCATCGAGCGCGACGGCACACCAGGCGCTCGAGGCGTGGATCGACCTGTTCGTCGACTTCTTGGTGACCAAGCACGGCCTCGCCGGTGCCTTGCAGTCAGACGATGCCGCCTTCCAAGTCCTGCACGGGTACTTCCTTGACCGGCTCGTGCCGGTGTGCGCCCAGCTGCTCGACGCGGCCGTCACCGCGGGCGACATTCGTCCGGGCGTGCAGGCGTACGAGCTGATGTGCGGCGTCGGCAACCTGTGCATCGGTGCCGACAACCCCCGTTACGACCCCCGCCGACTCGTCCAGCTCGTCACTGCCGGGCTGCGCCGTGCCAACTGAGCGTCCGTCCCGATCTGGGCATCACGGTCAGCGGGTGCCTCTGGACATGATGGTGGCCTCTTCCTCCAGTGCGGCGACCATGGCCACCGCCGCTGCGCTCGGTTCGGCACCGGTCACGGCCCATGTCCTGCGGCCTGGCTCGTCGTCGCCAGCGCGTACCGGGACCCAGCGAAGGCCCTGCGGGACTGCTCCTGCAGCGACACCCGGCACGAGGACGATCCCCAGACCGGCTGCCGCGAGGCCGAGGCGCGTGAGCCAGTCACGGACGGCGAAGGCCACCACAGGCTGCGCGATGCTGGGCCAGGCACCGAATTCGGGAGGCCCGCCGCGAGGGCCGATGACCCAGGTCTGGTCCGTGAGCTCGTCGGGCGCCACCCATTCCCGGGCCGCGAACGGGTGGGACTCCGCCACCGCGACCCCAGGACCCACACCGAGGCGCAGCTCTGTGCAGCCAAGGTCCCGCAGGTCGTAGTCGGGCAGGCCCTCCCCCGTGGCCAGGACGGCGACCTGCACGCGCCCGCGTCGCAACGCCTGCAGCTGGGCCGGGGTCGACGCCTCCAGCAGGTCCACCCGCACGCCTGGGTGCACGGCCGTAAGGCGGGCCAGGGCCCGCGGTACCAGGACGACTGCGACTGTGGGGTAGCAACCCACGCTCAGCCGCCCGGCCAGGCGGTGGCGCAGACCCGCGAGCTCCTGCGTCGCCCCCGCGACGCCGTCGAGCACGCGTGCGGCGTGGCGCACCAGGACGTCCCCGGCCGCGGTCGGCCGCACTCCTCGCGCGTGGCGCTCGAACAAGGGCGCGCCGGCGGCGCGTTCCGCTGCGGCCACCTGACGGGACACCGCCGATTGCGTGTAGCCGAGCCAGTCAGCCGCCGCGCTGAACGACCCGCTCCGGGCCACCTCCGACACCACCCGCAGACCGACCAGGGTCAGCTCCATCGAAGCAGCTTACCCGTGACATGCAGCCAACGCATGGCAGGCGTGCGACTTCGTCGCTTGTGTCATATTGGGCTGGGAGCTCAGGCTGGGGCAAGGACGACCCATCGACACGAGGGAGCAATCATGAAGACCTGGCTCATCACAGGCTCGTCGCGCGGGCTCGGCCGTGAGTGGACCGAGGCGGCGCTAGAGCGCGGTGACCGGGTTGCCGCCACGGCCCGCTCGTCGACCGCCCTCGACCCGCTCGTGCAGGCGTACGGGGACTTGATCCTCCCGTTGCAACTGGACGTGACCGACCGGACGGCTGTCTTCGCGGCGGTGCAGCACGCGGCTGGTCACTTCGGCTCCCTGGACGTAGTCGTCAACAACGCGGGATACGGCCACATCGGCATGGTCGAGGAGCTCGACGAGACCGAGGTGCGCGCCGAACTCGAGGCGAACTTCTTCGGCACGTTGTGGACGACCCAGGCAGCGCTGCCGCTGATGCGAGCACAGGGGCATGGCCGGATCCTTCAGGTCACCAGCGAGGGCGGCGTGCGGACCTTCACGGGCTTCGGTGCTTACCACGCCAGCAAGTGGGCGGTCGAGGGCCTGTCGCAGACCCTCGCCGCCGAGGTGAAGCGGTTCGGCATCCACGTCACGCTCGTAGAGCCGGGCCCCTACCGCACCGGCTTCGCGGAGAGCGTGCGCCGGAGCCAGCCGAACCCCGCCTACGACCGGGTGCGAGAGACGGCGCCGGGCTTCAACCTGGGCGAGCCGGGAGCGACCCGCAGCGCGATCCTGCAGCTGGTCGACGCCGAGCAGCCGCCGCTACGCCTGTTCCTCGGACAGTCCTTCGAGCCGGTACAGGTCGAGCACCATGAGCGCCTGCAGACCTGGCAGGCCTGGCAGCCCGTCGCACTTGCAGCCTTCAACTGAGGCACACGCTGTTGACCGAGCCGTCGCTCAGCATCCGGCCGCACCTCCACGGCTGGGTCCACTCAGGTGCAGGGCGACCCAGGCCCGCCCGCCGCACCGGCAGCTCGCACACGCATCCATGTCCATGCTGACGATGTGGTCAACCTCGATGCGGAAGAGGGGCAGAACGGGCCCGCGGAGATGGGCGACCCGTCACAGGCCTGCCCAAACCGTCCGGCAAGTCGAGGCTCGCTGACAAGGCCGAGCAGCTCAGCCAGATCCTCCCTGTTTCAGGTCGAGTAGGCCTTGCAGATCAGCTCTAGTTCCGGGCCCGCACCCGGGACCGTCACAGGCTCAGCACCAGGTCGCGGACCGAGGCAGGCTGGGACAGGAACGGGTGGTGGCCGGCGTCGAGCTCAACGACGTCGTCGGCCCTGCGGGCGAACTGCCGCTGCAAGGACGCTGAGGTGCCCCGGTCCTCAGCGCACACGAGGTAGGTCGTCGGTACCTCCCGCCACGCCGCCGCCCCGACCGCCTGCCCGAGCACCTGCAGGTTCTGCCGGGCGAGGTGGTGCTGTGCCTGTTCCTGGACCTCCGCGTCGCAGTCCTGGAGGAACGTGTCCACGAGCAGCTCCGGTCGGACCCCGAAGTGACCGGCCCCGGGGTCGACGTCCAGGAACGGAGCGGGCCCGCCGTCGCCGAAATCCGACAGGCTCTGCCCCTCCTCCGGCAGATAGCTGGACACCAGGAGCAAGTGGCGCACCGACCGGACGCCCGAGGCCGCGGCCGCGGTGACGATCCCGCCGTAGCTGTGAGCCACCACCACCGTCGGCTCGTCGCCGTCGAGCAGGACCTGTCGCACCGTTGCGACGTCCTCGGGCAACCCCGGACCGCCAGCGCCGCCCGGCTTACCCCCCTCACCGCAGCTCGGCAGTGCCGGGGCGATGCTGGCCACCCCTCGCTCCAACAGCAGCTCGGCGGTGCGGTGCCACCACCACGACCCGTCTCTCACGCACGCCCCGTGCACGAACACGACCCTCATCCGAACCTCCACGTTGACGGCTACCTCCAGAGCGACGGTAGACGTACGAGCAATTACGCGAAACGATGCGGGGGTGGGACGCCGACCAGAGCCGCAGATCAGGCAGGCGTTGCTCGACACCTGCGTCGACCATGCCCTCGCCCACGGCCTGCCCGACCGGCTGGGACCACTCGCCGCGACGACCGGCACCTCGGCGCGCATGCTGATCTACCACTTCGGCACCCGGGACGCCCTCTTCCGGGCGGTCCTCGTGCACGCGCGCCGACGCCAGCTCGACATGTTCACCGAGCTCCTGCGGGCCCGACCAGACGAGCCGTACACCACCACCCTGGAGCGTGCGTGGACGTCCATGACCCGCCTGGACGGGCAGCCCTACCTGCAGATGTTTTCGCTACTCCGCCAGAGCGCGCTGCACCGGCTGTGGCCCGACTTCCGCCAGACCGCGACCACGGACTGGATCACCCCGCTGGAGGACGGCCTGCGCAGCATCGGCCGGCCCGATCTCGCGACGCTCGTCCTCGCCGTCATCCGCGGACTCCTCATGGACCTCGACGCAACAGCCGACACTGCTCGCACCGACCTGGCATTCAATGATCTGCTGGACGCTCTCCGGCTCCTGCCCGGCGAGCACCGCCCCACTGGCGAGCACCGCCCGACTGGCGACCACCGCCCCAGCACGGGTCGCATGACGCACACCGCTGAGCAGACACCGAGGTCGGACCCGTCCGAGCGGCCGAGATCACCGGCCGGCCGCTGACCAGTACGCTGCGAGCCTGGTCCCAGGGCAGCCGCCGGACGACCTCTAGTTGCAACGGGGACGTCAGCCGCGTGTAGCCGACCTCAGGACGGCGAGGAGGTGGCGGTTTTCTTGGTGAGTCGGGGTCAGCCTGAGCCGGCTGAGGCGCCAACCATCGGAAGTCCGCACAGCGTCGTTGTCGTAGAAGCCGACGACCAGCCAGCAGCTCGGCCCCTCGGTCGCGACCTGCGAGGGGGCCCAGTGCTCGACGCGTGCGTGGGCCCGTACGGAGGCGCGGTCCCCGTCGACGGCGATCTGGTGGTTGGTGATGCCATGGTGGGTCGCTGTCCACCCGGCGAAGGCCTGCTCTGACTGCCGGCACCAGGCCTCGCGGCTGGTCGTCGTCACCGGCGCGCCGAACGAGCTGAAGTCGACGGAGAGCTCATCACAGAGGACCGTGCGCGGCAGCACGTCCCAGTCCTGGGTGTCGGGGATGCTGGCGTAGCGGCTCATCAGCTCCACGAGCTCGTCCCGGTCGTTCCCTGTCATCAGCGAACCTCCGTGTGGGGTTGTGGGGTTGTGGGGTTGTGGGGTTGTGGCTGAGATGGCTGACGGCGGGCTGTCTTGGGTCTTGATTGCTCCGGTGAAGCACCGCCGTCTCGTCGATGGCGTGCCCGTGACATCAGCGTTCTCGCGCCCATGCTCCGCGGTCGGGGGAGTCCTGCCGTGGGGTCGAACGGTCGGCTGCCGTCCCGGCCGAGGATGCGGCGAAGGAGGCAGCGACGAGCACGGTGCGCCTGCGGCTGAGCAGCCGTGCGGCGGTGGTGGAGAGGCTGTTCATGCGTCCCGAGGTCACGCTGGGCTGACGGTTACCCCGGTCCAGGGAGTGCAGGGCAGCGGTCACGACCTGCTCCGGGGTCTGATACCGACCCTTGTACCCGGCGCTGCCGAGCACGTCGAAGAACTCGGTACGGGTGAGCCCGGGCGCGAAGGACAGCACGCGCAGGCCGGTGCCCCGGGACTCGTGCCACAGCGCCTCGGTGAAGCTGAGGACGAACGCCTTGCTCGCCGCGTAGACGGCCATCCCGGGGATCGGCTGATAGGCGGCCATGCTGGCGACGTTCACGAGGACGCCGGTGCCGGCCACGCGCAGCGGCCCTATGAACGCCCGCGTGATGTCCACGAGGTTCGCGACGTCGACGTTGATCTCCTCGGTGAGCCGCGCCGCGTCCTCGTCGTGGAACGGGCCGTCCGTGGCGAATCCGGCGTTGTTGATTAAGCTGGTGACGGACAGGCCGCGCTCGGCGACCTGGGTCGCCAGGGCGCGCCCGGCGGCGGGCGCGCTGAGGTCCAGGGGGATCACCGTCGCCGTGATCCTGTGGGCCTCCCTGAGCTCGACAGCGAGGGCGTCCAACCGGTCGCGCCGACGGGCGACCAGCACGACGTCGGAGCCGCGCCGAGCCAGCTCCCGCGCGAAGGCGGCGCCGATACCTGAGCTCGCGCCGGTGATCACGGTCGTCTGGTGCTTGTAGTCGACAGGCATCATGTAGACACTGTATGCCACAGTGGCATTTAGTGCCACGAAGGCACTCGGTGGCGACAGGCGCGCTAGGATCCACCCTGTGCCTTCTGCTGCCGAGCCTCGCCCGCTTCGGGAACGCACCTCTCAGGCGGTCCGCGCCGAGGTCACGGACGTGGCGATGCGGTTGTTCACCGAGCACGGCTTCGAAGCCACCACGGTGGAGGAGATTGCCGTGGCTGCCGGGATCTCGCGCCGGTCGTTCTTCCGGTACTTCGAGACCAAGGAGGACGTCGTGCTCGGCGACCTCGACGCGCTCGGCGGGGCCGTGAAGGTCGCGCTCGAGGCCAGGCCACCGGACGAGGCCGCGTGGCCGGCGCTCCGTGCCGCGTTCCTCGCGCTGCGCGGGCCGGACCACTCCCCCGCCGCCGACCTGGCCGCGGCCAAGGTGTGGCACGCCGCCCCGTCGCTGCGTGCCCGGCACCTGGAGAAGCACCTGCGCTGGCAGGAGCTGCTCGCACCCGACATCTCCCGACGCCTGGGCCTGCCCCCCGGCCCGGGACCGGACCCCCGCGCCCGGGCCGTCGTCGCGGCCGCCCTCGCCTGCCTCGACACCGCGGTCGATGCCTGGCGCGAGAGGGATGGCCGAGCCGACCTCGAAGAGCTCTTTGACCAGGCCGTCGCCGCCGTCCGCGGCTAGCCCCCGCAGCCGCGGACGCAAGGAGGGTGGTCCTCAGGGTCTGCTCGGGCGGTCCACACCAACCTGCTCGCGACGTTCCCCCGGGCGGGCGGCGGGCGGACCCAGCGCCGGACGACCCACCCGCTCAGCGAACGTCCTTGCTCGCGCCCGAAGGCATCAACGCGACGCCACACGACCCCACGTCTCACAAGCCTTGCGTGAACGCCGGCGTGGCCGGGGAGCCGTTGCAGCCGCTCATGCGACCACCCCGGGTGGAGGGGCACCCTGGGGTGCCGCCGACTGACAGGTCGTCGCTGGGGCGGCGGCGCGGCCGGGGACGAGCCTCCTGGGAGTGGTGGTCACCAGGCGGTGACGCTGTTGTCGTCGTAGAAGCCACCTGTTGGGCCGTCGTCTGGGAGGGTGGCGAACCGGGCGATGGCCGCGCCCTCGGCTGCGGTGCGTGATCCGGCGAAGCCGGCGAGTCGGTGGCGACGTAGCCGGGGGAGACCGCGTTGATCAGGATGGCGGGGTCGGTCTCGGCGAAGCGGCCCGCAGACTGCACCGTCACCGCGTTCAGCATCGTCTTGGAGGGCGCGTAGGCGGACATGACGGGGGCCGGTCTGCAACGCGATCAAGGCCTTACTCGTAGAGACGTTGACGATCCGGGGCGAGGTGGAGCGCCGTAGGAGCGGCAGCGTGGTGGTGGTGACGCGCATCGCACCCAGGACGTTGGCCTCCACGTCCGCGTGGAGGACGTCGAAGTCCGCCGTGAGCGGGTCCTGCGTGCCGCCAACGGTGGGCCCGGAAACGCCGACGTTGTGGACCACCGCGTCCAGATGGTCGACGCGCTCCTCGAGCACTGCGACGGCCGCGGCGACGCTCACGTCGGAAGTCACGTCCAGGCGGACCCCGGTGACGTCGGCACCGGCACGCCTCAGCTTCGCGACCGCGGCCTCCCGCCGGTCATCGTCCCGCGCACCGACGGCGACCCGTAGCCCTGCGCGCCTAGACCGGCCGCGATCTGGAGACCGATGCCCTTGTTCGCGCCCGTCACCAAAGCGACTCTCATGCCCGTCATGCCCGACGCCGCCGGCGGGCAGTGTCAAAGACCCACCCTGACCCTTGTTATGCCTAGCGGGTATCAACCGCCAGGAGTTCCGTCGCGGTGGATATTTGGGTCCGTGAGCTGAGCCACTTTACCGCGGTGGCCGAGCTGCTCCACTTCGGCGTGCCGCCGAGCGGCTGCAGATGAGTGAACCGCCGCTGTCCCGGCAATCCGGCGGCTCGAGCAGGGCCTGCGCGTCGAGCTCTCCCTGCGGGATGGGTTGGCATGCGGCTGACAGCAGTCGGCGTCGTGCTGCTCGAGGAGGCGCGCAACGTCTGCGACGCGGAAACGGCCGCCGTCGAACGGTCGCGACGGATGGTCGACGCGGCCGACCGGCTGGTGCTGGTGCTGGTGCTGGTGCTGGTGCTGGTGCTGGTGCTGGTGCTGGTGACCAAGGGCGGAGCGTCCCACGACGTCTTGCGCGACCTGTTCGACGCCACGGCGCCGTGCCGGGTGCGCGTCCGGTGAGGGTGCCGCTGTCCAAGGTCGGCGAGCAGCGGCAGGCACTACGAGAGGGCCGCGTGGACGCCGCGCTCGTGCACCACCCCTACGACGCCCTCGGCGAGTTCTCCGGGCTGGTCGGCGAGGGCTGGTGCGGGGTCGGCTGGAGCGTTCGTGCAGGCCGGCCTCGCCCTCGGCGCGGTAGCGGGCTACCCAGCGGGGCGCACTGCCGCGAGACCCGAGCTCCTTCGCGACGTGAGCGACGGGGCGGCCGTCGTCAACGACGCGACGAGGAGCAGCCGTCGGCCCTGCAGGTTCAGTCGGGCGTCAGCGTGGGACACGAGGGCCTCCGTGGGCTCATGGGTAGCTTCGACAACCTCCACAAAGCCCCGGGGGCCCTCCCTGATCAACTACCGCTGACCGCGTGTCCCGGGCCGTTCGACTGCCACCAACGTCCCGACCGAGAACATCTAGAGCACGGCACGAAGGCAAGGGGTCTTTGTTGATCGCGACGGTTAGGTCAAGCCCTCAGAGCGCAACGGCTTCCTTTTATCGCCGTAGCCAAGCAGCCCGCTGCGTTGGAATAGGTGCGGGGCTTTGGCGTTGCCGCTGATGTGAAAACCGTTCAGTACAGCACCCAGGGGGACTCGTCAGTCCTGTCGGTCGTCCAGAGCGAACCGGGCACACCGGGTGCAGGAGACGTGCGCGTCCAGATCGTTGTCTCCGGTGTCAACCCCGCGGACTGGCAAACCCGGGCCGGCGTGGAGGGCCCGATGCCCTTCCCCATAATCGTCCCCGGCCTCGACGGTGCAGGCATCGTGGACGAGGTGGGCGCAGGAGTGACGCACGTGCGCGCGGGAGACAGGGTCTGGCTGTTCCTGGCCGAAGGTCTGACGGGCACCGCGCAGGAGTCCGTCGTCGCGCCGGCCACCCTCGTCGTCCGCCTGCCGGACAGCGCGTCCTTCGAGGTCGGCGCCAGCCTGGGTGTGCCAGCCCTGACCGCGCACCGGGCACTCACCACCCACGACCAGGGACCGGCACGCTTGTCAGCCGGTGCGCTCGACAGCCGGACGGTCCTGGTGGCAGGCGGCGCCGGCGCCGTCGGGCATGCCGCCATCCAACTCGCCCGATGGGCCGGGGCCACGGTCATCGCCACGGTCAGCAACGCCGAGAAGGCCGAGCTCGCCCGGGCCGCGGGCGCCCACCACGTGCTCCGCTACAGCGACGACGACATCGCCGATCAGCTCCGCACCATCGCACCGGATGGTGTCGACCACGTCGTCGAGGTCTCCCCGCACGTCAACGCGGCGCTTGACATCTCGGTGCTCGCGAACCACGGCTGCATAGCTTTCTACGCCGACCTGGGCGGCGACGACATCGCGGTGCCCGTGGTCGAGAGCTTCGCGAAGAACGCGCGCTGGCAGGGACTTCTTATGTACAACGTCGGGGCCCCGGCCCGCAACGCGGCCGTTGAAGACATCACCGCGGCCCTCGAGTCGCACGCACTGCCCGTCGGCGCCGAGGCCGGCCTGCCCTTGACCTGGTTCCCGTTGGACGACACCGGTCATGCCCACGACGCGGTCGAGCAGGGCCTCACCGGCAAGGCACTTATCCGGCTTCGCGACGAGTGATGTGGGCCGCGCAGCCTTGAGGGCCGAGGTAGAGCTCGGGGCCCTGTGGCCTTCATGGTTGTGGTGCCGCAGGCCCGCCCGCGACGGGGGGTTGAGGACCTCATCCGGACAAGGGTGCGTCTATGTGACGGCGGTTCGGGACGCTGACGGTCCGGGGACCGCCGTCGGCAATCCTCTGCCCGGCGCTTCCACGGTGCTGGTGCCACGGCGGGGACCAGGTCCGCGCGTGGGCGCGCCTTGCGGCTTCAAGCGCCGTCGAGCTGGATGACGACCTTGCCGTACACGTCGGGAGCGACGGCGGCCCTGAAGGCGTCGGGAGTCTGGTCGAAGGTGAAGGTGCGGTGGATGGGGACCGAGACCGTGCTCTGGTCGATGGCGCGGACCATGTCTGCGTGGGCGGCGGCGCTGCCGACGCGGGTGCCGCGGATGGCGGCTGTCTTGGTCATGAGGGCGATGAAGTCGGGTGAGCCTGCGGCCTGGTCCTTGAAGCCCATGAGTGCGATCTCCCCGCCGTTGCGCAGCGCCGCGATGGACTGGTCGATGGCCTCGGAACCGGCGGCGTTGACGACGCGGTCGACGCCGCCGCCGGTGAGCTCGAAGACCGCGGCACCCCAGTCCGGGCGCTGGACGCGGTTGACGGCGTCGACCGCACCCATGGCCTTGACCCGCTCGGCCTTGTCGTTGCTGCCCGACGTGGCCCACACCTGGGCGCCGGCGCCGATGGCCAGCCCTAGCGCGATCAGCGAGACCCCGCCCGAGCCGAGCACGAGAACCTTCTCACCAGCAGCGATCGGCCGGGTGTACGGACGATCGCCGTTCAGCGCGGTCCATGCGGTGAGGCCGGCGCACGGCAAGCCTGCGGCCTCCGTGAGGCTCAGGCTGGCAGGAGCCGAGGTGGTCGCCTCGGCGGGCAGGACGACGTACTCCGCGAGCATCCCGGGGTCCCCGGTGGAGCCGGGCCCAAGGCCGAGCCCGCCGGGGAGGGGGCCGTCGGTCCAGTCCGGGCAGTACAGGCTGGTGACCCGGTCGCCGACCGAGACCGTGGTGACGCCTTCTCCGACCTCGTCGATCACCCCGGCCCCGTCGGACAGCACGACGGTGTCGGAGTCGGGGACGGGCCCGTACTGCCCCGCCACCCAGAGCTGGTCGCGAAAGTTCAGGGATACCGCCGCCATCTGCACCCGGACCTGTCCCGGGCCGGGCTCGGGCACCGGCACCGTCTGCTGCTCGAGGTTCTCCACGCCAGTCAGACCGGCCTTGAGGACCCACTGCCGCATGTTGCTGCTTGCACTGTGATTCATGGCCCCACCGTCATCGAGGCCGCGCAGCGGCACCAGTGACCGGTGGGACCGGGGTCCGGCCAGGACCACCCTGACACCCTGCTGTGGAGCTGAGCTGCGCCCATACTCGGAGCGTGACCGGTGCGGAGATCAGCGCGTTCTTGAAGGCGCGGCGTGCCCGGCTCACCCCGGCCGAGGTGGGGTTGCCACCGGTACCGGGGCGGCGGCGGGTCCCGGGGCTGCGCCGGGAAGAGCTGGCGCAGCTAGCCGGGCTGAGCGTGGACTACTACGTGCAACTGGAGCAGGGCCGCCGTCCGCGCGCCTCGGACGCCGTGCTGGACGCGCTGGCCAGGGCGCTGCGACTGACCCCGGTGGAACGCGAGCACCTCGGTACCCTCACCGCCGCCGGGGCTACGCGTCCAGCGTTGGGCCCGGCCGCTGGTGGCGCTGCCGGGTCCGCGCAAGCCGCCGGGGGCACCGCTGCCCGCGCGGGGTCGGGCCTGAGTGCGGCTCACCATCTGCAGCCTCTGCTGGACCTGCTTGACCGGGTGCCGGCGATCGTCCTGGGTCGGCGCATGGACGTCATGGCGTGGAACAACGCCGCGGACGCGGTCTTCGACTTCGCGTCCTGGTCATCCGCTCCCCCGAACGGCGCGCGTGAGGTGTTCCGGCGACCGAACGCCCGGGAGCGCTACCCGGACTGGAAGCACCTGGCAGAGGAGGTCGTCGCCAACCTGCACCTTGATGCCGGCCGTCATCCCACCGACCGGCGGCTGTCCGCGCTAGTCGGTGAGCTTTCCGTGGCCAGCGACGAGTTCCGGCAGCTGTGGGCCCGGTACGACGTACGCCGCAAAGACGCCGGACCGTCCCGGCTGGTGCACCCGCTGGTCGGGGAGCTGGCGTTCGCCTACCGCGCCCTGAGCGCCCAGAGCTCCAAGGACGAGCTGCTGATGACTTATACCTACTAGCCCGGCTCGGCCACGGACGAACGCCTGCAAATGCTGATGAGCTGGACCAGCTCCCCTAGCGAGCAGCAAGCCCGACGTAACAGCCACTAACTCACGCCTCCAAGGAAGGTCAGCGACGTGACCCTCTCCGGAGGCGAGCAACAGGCGACCAGCGGGCGGCGCAGGAAGAGCGCACGGGGCGCGGGGCAGGGGGGTCCTGGCCAGCCCCCCGACCGACGTACCCCTGCCGCCTCGACGGACGCGCTCCCATGCTCGTCCTGGGACGGGTGGTCCCCTCGCGTGAGAAGGAGCAGAAGATGAGCGGCAGGTTTCACGGCAAGACGGTCCTGGTCACCGGCGGCGGCACGGGCTTGGGCTTGGGTGCCGCGCAGCTGTTTGTCGCCGAGGGCGCCACTGTGTTCATCGCGGGCCGGCGCGCCGAGCAGCTGGAGGCGGCCCGGGCCAGCATGGCGGGCTCGCCGGGCACTATCGTGGCCGTGCCGTGCGACGTCACGGTGCAGCACGACCTGGACCGATTGTTCGCCGTGATCGGCGAGCATGCCGGACCGTTGGACGTCGTTGTCGCCAACGCCGGCGCCGGTGTCTTCTCCCCGCTCGGCAGCTACACCGCCGAGGACCTGCACGCTTCTCTCGGCTTGAACCTGGTCAGCATGATGATGACGGTGCAGGGTGCCCTACCGCTCGTCCCGGACGGTGGGGCGGTGGTGGTGATGAGCTCGATCGAGGGGCTGCGGGGCAGCGAGGGGCTCGGTCCGTACGCTGCCGCGAAGGCAGCTGGGAAGTCCCTGGCCCGCACCTGGGCCAACGAGTTGAAGAGTCGCCGCATCAGGGTCAACGCCATCAGCCCCGGCGTCGTGTTCACCCCCGCCTACATCAACATCGGCCTGACGGAGTCCGACATGGACCCGGTCATCCCTCTGATCCCCGCAGGGCGACTCGGGCAGGTCGACGAGGTCGCCAGGGCCATTGCCTTCCTCGCCTCGGACGACAGCTCCTTCGTCAACGGCACGGACTTGGTGGTCGACGGCGGCCAGACCGGGGTCGTCTGATCACGCGATTCCTCCTCGACTCACCCTGATGCGCACGTTGGTCGCTCCGGCCTGCGCAGCCAAGAGCAGGTCGAGCTTGCGCTCTGTGGCGGAGCCGGGTTCCACGGTGGTAGGCGACCAGGGTGACGTGGGCTGGCGGGCGGCGTTAGCCACACGTTGGTGAAGCTCAACGCCCATACCAGGGGGTGTTCGACCTGGACCGAGGTGCTGCCCCGTTCCCGGGCGTCGTGCCGGTCTCAGGGCCGCGCAAAGTCCGAGCTGGTCACGGACAGGCCAGCCACCAGGGCGGGGATCTCGGGATTGTGGGGTTAGCGCCCTGCCTGGCCGCGCAGGGACGCCATCGTTTGTGCAACGACGTCGGCCCAGTTCGATGTCACGGTGCGTGCCGCCGGATCCGCGAAGGCGTGGCGCAGCACGATGCCGGCCTGGACCGCCCCAGCTCACAGCAGGCGCCGCGCTTTCGACCTCACCACTGACATCGCCAGGGAGAGCACCAATGCCGGCAGGTGGCCCAGTCCGACGACCAGCCGGTGCAACGTCTCTTTGGCCCGCTGGTGCTCGCTGTCGGCCGGTCGTCGTGGCGGGGGAGCCAGACGGGGCAGGTGCTGGCGTTCGTGTTCGTGTTCGTCCAGTTGCAGCACCCGGACCACCGCGTCGAACACCGTGTCCGAGACCCCAGTGGTCCGCCACGGCTCCAACCGCACGTAGTAGTCGACGCTCCCCCTGCGAGCTGGCCACCCCTTCGAGGCGCAACCCGTCGACACGCCGGCGCTTCAGGTCCCGCCGCAGCCCCAGCTGCTCCGGGGCCATCCGCGCCCGACGGGCACATGGGAACGCGCCGACCCCGGTGAGGTCGGCCTTGACAACCAGCAACAGCTCGGACACGGCCGGGAACTGCCCGGCGGGCATGTCGGCGACGGCGTCGACGTGGTTCCGGGTGACGTCGGGGTGGGCTGGGCGAAGATCGTGCGGATGGTCGTGGCGACCATCTCGGCGTGGCCTTGCCGACCCGGGCTAGCAGGAGACTGACGTTTCCCCCTGTTACGCCTGGCCCGACCGCCGTGCCCACGCGGCGGCACATCTTCGGCAGGCCGTCGAGTTCTAGTCTCCGGAGGACCTCCGCGCGCTCCCGCCCGTGCGTTCTGCGACCGCGGCCGTCGGCGTTAGCCGCTGAGGACTTTTGCCCAGGGGGCGCGGCTACGGTGGGCCTCGATCGTGTGCATCACGTTGCTGAGCATCCCGTCCGCGAAGTAGGCCCGGACCTGCGCGGCGGAGGCGCTGCTGTGGCTGGTGAGCACCTCGAACTGCGCGGCGTAGCAGCGACGCACGGCCTCGGCGATCGCCGGCTCGGACGAGGCGCCGCTGGCGTGCAGCAGCAACCGAGTCAGGGACCGGTCGGCCGAGACGGCCCTTGCGGCCTCTCGGAGGACGTCGGCGATGTCGTCGGGCTGCCCGCCCCCACCGCGCAGCGCGGCCGCCAGGAGCACGGCCAGCGCGCCGCTGCAGTGGTCGAGGGCGGCGACGAACATGGCCGCCTTGTCTGGGTACAGCTTGTAGAGGTAGGCCTGGGATACGCCCGCGGCCCGGGCGACCTCGGTGGTCGTGGTGCCGTAGAAGCCGCGGTGGGCGAAGGCCTCCACCGCCGCGGCCGCTACCTCTGAGCGACGGTCCTCGGACGTGGACAGCGACCGCGGCGCCTGCATGGTGAGCAGTCCACCACCTGGCGGCGGTGGCCTCAACCGCGGCCGGGGGGCCCAGGCGGCGGCCGCCGCCGCACCGGTTACCGGATGACCGGCCCGGCCGCTCAGCCGTCGAAGGCCTTGACGAAGTCCGCCGCGGTCCCCGACAGGGCCGCCATCGCGACGAGCGGGTTCCAGAAGTCCACGTAGCGGCTGATCAGCCCGTCCCGGGTCGTGACCACCGAGATGTACCGCTGATTGTAGGGGCGCCCGGTCGCTAGCGCCGTCCCGACGCTGGTGAACTCGGCGACCACCAGGGAGGTGTCGGTCGTCTCGTGGAAGATCAAACCGGTGAAGCTCACCTGGAAGGTGGTCGGGAACTTCGCCATGTAGGCGCTGAGCGCGGCATGGCCGGTGATGTGGTCGGGGTAGCCCGTCGGTCCGTAGGGGAACTCAAGCACCCCGTCCTCGGTGAACAGCGCCACCCACTCCGGGATGCGCCCTGCTGACAGCAGCTCCAGGTGACGGGCGAACGTGCGCTGGGCCGCCTCGCGCACGCCGGTGCGGTCGGGTGTGCCGGTGAAGTCAATCATGTCGATCCTTCGGTGGTGAGTGGTTGACAACTCACCTGGAAGCCTACGCCCGCCCGCACCACGCAGCAACCCCCGGAACGCGGCAGCGCGGCAGTCGCCGGTGCGCCACCGCCCCCACACCGGCCGCCTCGACCGAGGCATGCACATGGTCCTCCTGGCGATCCCCGCGGGACCGCGTCACCCCACCCACGACAGCCCCGCCTCGGCACCCGTACCGGTCGCCTCGACCGAGACCAGCGAGACGGGCCCCGCGGCTCCCGTGCGGGCGCTGCGCCGGCCACCGGCCGTGGCGGACCAGTGGCAGCAGCGAACGACAATCGGGAAGAGCCTCGAGGTGCCGGGGACCAAAGATGCTCGATGGCGTGGCACCGGGCGAGGGGGGCGGCCGTGGTCGGCAGCCCGCGCTGCTGGCAACCGCGCACGCGCCGGCTTCGACGTTCAAGCGAAGTAGTTCGGCTTTCGGCGGTGGCCCGGCCGGTCGGGAAACGGCTGCCGGCGGGTGCTGGCGCCTGGCGTGACGGGCGGGACGAGACGGGCCGCGGGCCCTGCTGGGCCGAGCTGCCCCGGGGCGCCTCCGCTGACAGCGGGCGGGCATGAGCGGCTGCCAGGTTTGTGAGGTCAAGGACGGATCCGGCGGGCGCAGGGCCGACCGTTGGGGAGCCGCCCTGCGTCCGCGAGTTAGGGCCGTTCGACGCTGACGACGTCGTAGTCTGCTGTGGACGGGGCCGGCTGGCCGAACCGCGCGTTCGGCAGGTGCAGCCGGTCACCAGAGATGGCGACCGTCGTCGGGACGTCGAAGCTGGCGTCGCGGATCGCCTCGCGGACGTGCCCGCTGAGCCCGTCGCGGCTCAGTCTCAGGACGGAGACCTGGTTGAGGAAGGGCTGCACCGCGAGCAGGGTGCGCCCGTCGCGGGTCAGGCCGTCGCCGCTGGCGAGGAGTGCGCCGTTGAGGTCGACCGCGACGGACGCGCCGGTAGTTGGGTCGACGCGGAAGAGCCCGCCGGTCCTGGTCTGGACGACCAGGAGCGCGGAACGGTCAGGCGTGGTCTCGATGCCGTTGGCCTCGAACGTGCTCGGGTCGTTGTCGTAAACGAGGTCCCCGCTGTACGGGATCACCTGGACGTCGTCGGCCGCGGGCAGCCGCCCGGCCCGTCCGAGCGGCAGGCGGTACAGGACGGGGTTGGCGGAGTCGGTGAAGTACGCGGCGTCCTTGGTGACGACAACGTCGTTGATGAGGCTGCCGGGGGCGGACGGGTCTGCGGGTCCGTCGAGGGCGTACTCGGCGATCAGCTCGCCGGTGGCCGCGTCGATCACTCGTGCGGTGCCGGAGGGCCCGCCGGCGACGAACAGCCGGCCGCGGTTGTCGATTTCGAGCCCCACGGAGGGGGATCCCACCGCCGGACTGAAGACTCCACCCTGTCCGGTGCGGAGGTCCGCGCGGTAGATCGATCCGTCGGCGAGCGAGCCGACGTAGGCGAACTGGCCGGGGCCGATGTCGATACCTTCGGGCTGGAAGCCGGTGGGGAGCTCGATGGTGGTCGGTCGACTGCTGGCGGCGGTCGCCGGAGTGGCGGCGGACATCAAGACGGCTGCGGCGGTGACGAGGAGGGCGAGGCGGAGGGCGGACATGCGAGGGGCTCCATTCGGTGGAGTGGGGAGTACGGGCGTGCGGCGGCTCACTCGGTGACCACGACCTTGCCGATGGTCTGCGCGGACTCGACGATGCGGTGCGCCTCGCTCAGGTTGTCCGCGGTAAGACCGTCGAGGACGGTGGTGGCGGTGGTGACGAGCGTGCCGTCGTCGAGCAGGGCGGCGGTCCGGTCGAGCAGGCGCCGCTGCTCGCCGATGTCGGCGGTGGTGTGCATGGATCGGGTGAACATGAGCTCGTATTGCCAGGTCAGGCTCTTGGCGAACAGCGGCGTCAGGTCCAGGGCGCCAGCAGATCCGTCGATCGAGGCGATCTCGCTGAAGGGCTTGGCGATCTCGGCGAGGGCCTGAATGGTCCCCGACGCGTACGACGTTAAGATGTAATCGGTCCCGCCGGGCGCGACGGCCAGGACGCTGGCGGCGAGATCTCCGCGGTCGACGACGACGTCCGCGCCCATGCTCGTGGCGAACGCACGGGAGGTCTCCCGGCCGCCGGTCGCGACGACGGTCAGGCCGGTTAGCTGCTTGGCGAGCTGAATCATGACCGAGCCGACGCCGCTGGCCCCGGCGAGGACGAGCAGGGTGCCGGTGCTCTCGGGGGTCAGCTTGAACTTCTCGAACAGGACCTCCCACGCGGTGATCATCATCAGAGGCATGGCCGCCGCTTCGGCGTAGCTGAGGGACGCGGGCTTGCGCCCGACGATCCGCTCGTCGACGGCGTGGTGCTGGGCGTTGGTGCCAGGCCGGGTGACGTCTCCGGCGTAGTAGACGTCGTCGCCGACGGCGTAGTGCTCGACGTCCGGGCCGACGCCGACGACGACGCCTGCCGCGTCGTAGCCGAGGACCGCGGGTTTGCCGCCGGGCGCGACTCCGGCACGGCGGTGGACGTCGACGGGGTTGACCGACACGGCGCGGACCTCGACGAGGAGGTCGCGGGGACGCAGCTCGGGCAGGGGCAGGTAGACCTCGACGAACGCGTCGCCGTCGACGGCGAGGGCCCGGGTGGAGGCGGGCGCTCGGGTGGTGATGGTCATGGCTTGGATCCAGTCCTGTAGGTGTGTGGCTTCTTGCCGGACACGGAGCGGGATTGCTCGAGTGCCGCCTCGCTCATTGGCTTCGGGGGGGCAGACGTGCCGTCCGTCGGCGGACGGCCCGCAGGGGGTGGGTTCGGCCGGGCCGGCGGGCTACGTCGCGGCGGCGCCGGTCCAGCCGGTCGCCAGCAGCCATCCCTCGAAGGTCATGAGATCCGGGTAGATCTCACGCAGTGCATGCACGTCACGGGCCCGGCCCGCGACGTCGAAGTCCTGAAAGAAGGCAAACATCGCGGCGAGGTCGTGGCCGACTCCCGGGACCATGTCCTGCAGCGCTTGTAGGGGGAGGTCCTCGTACGCACTGGCAATGCCGGTGACGCGCTCGAACGTCGCGGCGATCTCCAGTCCGGTCGGGCTGTCGCCCACGATCCGCAGCGTCCTGCCGGCCCAGCGGTCCCAGCGCTCCAGGACGTGCTCGCCGAACCAGGCGATGTCGTCGAGCGCCACGAGCGGGTAGCTGCTCGAGCCCAGTGGGATGTTGAAGGTAACGCCGTCACGACCGTCGGGGAGCTCCCCGGCCGTGGGCGCGAGCCCGGCCTGGAAGTTCTCGTAGTAGGGCGCGGTCACCAGCACCGCGACGTTGCGCGTGTACCAGCCGTCGATCTCCTGCCGCATCATCTCCTCGGAGCGCCGCAGGCCGATGTGGGCCTCCACCGCTGCCTTGGCGTCGTAGTGCGGGACGGGGATCCGGCCGTCGGTGAGGGTCGCTGCGTTGTCGAGCGAGGACCAGACGAACTTGCCGACGCCCACCTTCTGGGCGGCATTGAGCGCCTGCAGGCCCTGCTCGTACTCGCTGGCCGGGCTCAGGGTCGAGAAGAAGTCCGTGTTGCAGAACACCTCGTCGACGCCGGACATCGCCGCGCGGAGACCGGCCGGGTCGTTGAGGTCTCCTCGGAGCAGCCGTACCCGCTTGTCCGACTGCACAGCCGTCGCCCGTTCACTGCCCGGATCCCTGGTGAGCACCGAAACTTCCGTGCCCGGCCTATCGGCGAGCCGGCGGGCCACCCGGGCCCCCATGGCCCCGGTCCCACCGATGATAAGAACCCTCTTCACGCTCGTTTACCTCGCCTCATGTGGTTGTGCGTACGAGTTCAGCGTGCGTGATCCTCGTAGCTCGCGAAAGTGGCCAGATAGTCAATAGTCGTGCTTATCCGGCCACGCCCTACCGACGGCTCTTACCTGATCACGCGGTGCTCACGTGCGCACACGCTCGGACGATCGAGCGCTGCGGCCCGCACGGCAGGACCTCGTCGCCACGGCCCCCGCCCGCCCCGATTGCGGCCACAGACGCGGGGTCGGGCCGGACCCGCTCGGGCCTGCGAGCGGGCCGTCAGTGCAGGCCGGACCGCGGCGTGGGGGTGATCCGAGTGACCGTGATCTTGTCCGTGCTCAAGCGCCAGCCGACGACCGGCGCGCGTCATCGGTCCACCGCTCGCTCTCGTAGACGCCGCGTAGGCCGGCTCGCGGTGCTGCTCGTCGTCGAACCGGCGGAACCACACGTAGCCGTCGGGGTCCCCGTCGTCGGTGAACGACGCGACTGCGGACATCCGGCTGGCGGTCATGAAGGGGACGACGACGCCCTACATATGGCGAACCCACCCCTCGCGATGTCCAGGCCGGGTCTTGTAGTGGCGGATCCCGTAGAACATGCGTTTCCTGTGATCGCTTCACGGCTGAGGGCCGGACCTACACTCGCGGCACGAAGCGCTGCGGCGGCTGTCGCGACCTCCAGCGCGCCGTGTCGGCGCGCCCGCCGTCACCCTGATCGCTGCGGGGTCTTCCGCAACTGTTCTCAGGCTTCGGGCCTGACACCGCCCGCGCGATTGGCCAGAATGACAACAGTGATAGTTTCTCGGCCATGACCCATAAGGTTGCTGTCCTTGCCCTGGACGGCGTCATGCCGTTCGACCTCGGGATCGCTGAGCGCGTCTTCCACGAGGCCCGCGACGCGCACGGACGCCCGCTCTACGACGTGTCGACGTGCTCGGTCGGCGGACGGGCGGTCCGGACCAGCCATGACTTTTCAATTGCCGTCCAGCACGACGAGCAGCTCCTGGCCACGGCCGACACGATCGTCATCGCGACCCAGAAGCCGACGCCGGAGGTGCTGGCGACCGGAGAAATCCCTGCCGACGTCGCAAGGGCCATCGCGCTGGCTCGTCCGGACGCCCGGATCGTCACGCTGTGCACGTCCGCGTTCGTCCTCGCCGCGACCGGCATGCTCGACGGGCTCGAGGCCACGACCCACTGGGCGCTGTGCGCTGAGTTCGCGCGCCTGTTCCCGAACGTCCGGATAAACCCGGACGTTCTGTTCGTTGACAACGGCCGGCTGCTCACGTCTGCGGGCGGGGCCGCCGGGATCGACATGTGCCTGCACCTGGTGCGGCGCGACTACGGCGCCGACGTGGCCAACACTGCCGCCCGGTACTGCGTCGTCGCGCCCTGGCGCGACGGGGGCCAGGCGCAGTTCATCGACCACCCCCTTCCGGAGGACGCGGAACACTCGACAGCGGCGACACGCGAGTGGCTGCTGCGCCGGCTAGCGGACCCGCTGTCGCTGACGGACCTGGCTGGGCACGCCCACATGAGCGTGCGGACGTTCAGCCGCCGCTTCCAAGAGGAGGTCGGCGAGAGCCCCCACCAGTGGCTTAACCAGCGCCGGGTCGAGCACGCGCGCCGGCTGCTCGAGTCCACCGGCCTCACCGTTCAGCAGGTCGCGACCGCCTCCGGGTTCAAGGACCCGGCGGTGCTCCGTAAGCACTTCAACACTCGCCTCGGGCTCTCCCCCGGCGCGTACCGACGCAGCTTTCCCCCGCCGGCCGAAGCCGCGCTAACGCACGCCAGCTGACCCGACGGCGGTCGCGGGGACCGCCGATCCTGCCGCACGCCGACGGAGCGGACCACCCGTGGCCCTCGCGCAGGCGAGGCCGCGCGACGCACGCTGAGCATGCATGCGGAACCGCCCGATGCACGGCTAGCGGGTGCTGAAGCAGCGGACTGGTGGTCGGGTGGTACGCCTGCGTGCGTCAGGCTGGGATTATGGTGCAGCTGGTCTGGGACATGGACGGGACGCTGGTCGATTCCACCGTGGTGGTGCCTGACGCCTTTATCGGTGCCGTCGCGGAGCTGGGTGGGTCACCGGTCGACCGGGACGATGTCGTCGCGGCGTACTCCCTGGGGGTGCCGGAGGTGATGCTGTCGCATCTGCTGGGGCGGCCGCTGGTCGAGGGGGAATGTGAGGCGTACTACCGGCGGCTGGAGGGGGCTGAGCTGCAGGCCTACCCGAGGGTGCCGGACGCGGTGACGGCGGTGCGGGAGCGCGGGCAGCGCTTTGCGGTCTTCACCGGCGCGGCCGTGCGTGGTGCACGCACCCTGCTGCGCGCGGCGGGCCTCGACGTCGACATCCTTGTCGGTGGTGACCTAGGGCGTGTCTCGGAAAGATCGGGGGTGGGTTCAGCGAGGCTCGACGGGTGAGTCGTGAAGCGCTTCTCAGTGACGCCGAGTGGGACCTGATCCAGCCGCTCCTGCCGCCCCAGCGACCGGTCC
>JAABUN010003594.1_pt1 | contig 23587 bp, 22 predicted proteins | sample 5559311 | NCBI WGS metagenome assembly JAABUN01 (sample SAMN10711877, study PRJNA513370) | rock metagenome | isolation source: Antarctica rocks | place: Antarctica: Victoria Land, Siegfried Peak sud
CCCTCCACGAGGTCGACCCGAAGGCAGTGGGCCTCGACGGCTTCGGCCGCCCTGAGGGCTACCTCGAGCGCCAGGTGCGCCGCTGGGGCAAGCAGTGGGACGCCACGCGCATCGAGGGCCACGAGGATCTCGACGTGCTCGCGACCGACCTCGCCGCCCAGCTTCCGGCCACCCAGCGCAACGCGATCGTCCACGGCGACTACCGGCTCGACAACACCATCCTCGACCCCGACCAGCCGGGCCGCGTCACCGCCGTCCTCGACTGGGAGATGTCCACGCTCGGCGACCCGCTGGCCGACCTCGGTGTGCTGCTCGGCTACTGGTCGCAGGCCGACGACTCCGGCCCTCGCCGTCAGGGCACCGTCGTGCCGGCCGCCACCGCGCTTCCCGGCTTCCCGAGCCGCGCCGAGGTCGCCGAGATCTACGCCGCCCGCACCGGTCTCGACCTCACCGACTTGCCCTGGTACGCCTCGTTCGCCGCGTTCAAGCTGGCCGTCGTGTGCGCCGGCATCGTCGCCCGGGTGCGCGGCGGGGCGATGGTCGGCGACGGCTTCGACGGGATCGAGCAGCGGATCGGTCCGCTCGTCGAGATCGGCCGCTCCACCCTCGCCGACCGGGAGCTGTGAGCTCGCCCGGCTCGTATGACTAAGGTATGCCTTACCTAACCGGCCTACCGAGGAGCTCTCCGTCGTGCGCACCACCACCGCTGCCCTGATCGTCGCCACCGCACTGTCCCTCACCGCCTGCGGCAGCAGCGAGGACACCGCCGGCCCGGCCGCCGCAGCCGCGGCACCGGCTCCTGCCTCGCTCAGTGCTGCCGCCCTGCCCGACGGCTACACGGCAGGTTCGGACGTGACCGCCCACGGCGCTCTCGGCCAGGACGTGAAGGCGGTGCGCGACCTGCTGGCCGCTGCGAAGGACGGCGGCGAGGTGGACTGGGACGCCATCGGCACCCTGTTCCGCGAGGGCAGCGCGTCGAAGAAGAGCGACGGCTCGACCCGGAGCCTCGCCGGCCTGTCCCCCGACAGCGCGGCGGTGCCGCTCATCGAGTCGGCCGTCGCAGGCGACGCAGGCCTGTCGTCGGCGGCGCGGGCGCAGCAGATCGACAAGGGCATGGTCGTGATCCTGACGGAGAAGGTCATCGGCGAGCTGGAGTGCGCTGCGGCGAAGGTCGCGAAGGGCGAGACGGACCCGGCCAAGGGCGCACCCCACAACGTCGACGAGGCGTACGCCTTCTTCGTCGCCGACGGTCACGGGCCGGCTGCGACGGCCGACAAGCGGGAGAAGGACCCCGAGCTGGTCGGCAAGGTCCGTACGCCGGTCGTCGACGGCCTCGCCGACGCGCAGGCAGCGGCGCTCTCGGGTGACGCCGCCGCGCTGGCGGCAGCGACCGCCCGTACGCAGGCGGCCCTCGACCACCTCTTCTACCTGGCGGTGCACCGCTACCTCGACCACGAGGGCGACGAGGTCAAGCAGGCCGAGGGCGGCGCCTTCTACCTCGCCATCGCTCCCCGAGTGTCCACCGCCGCACCGGCCGCCCACGCCGCGATCCTCGCCACCCTCGCCGGCGGCGACACGGCGACGGGCCGGGCCGCTGTCAACAGCACCGAGGTCTTCGCCGCGCTCGGCCTCACCGAGGCGCAGCGCGCGACGGCGTAGCCGTCACCCCGCGGCGCGCCGGGTGGGGCAGGGCGACGGCTGCCCGCACCCGGCGCAGCGGCCGGTACGCCGTCGCCAGCCCACGGTCACCGGCCGGTGAGCCTCCCGGACGGCCCAGAGCCGGGTCGCCAGGTCGCTGATCCGCTCCAGCGCCTCGTCCAGTGCGGGGTCGTCGGTCTGCGCGGCCATGCCACCTCCAGGTGCATCCCTGCGGACGCTAACGGCGTCGTGGCGGCGTGCCAAGCGGGCCTGTGGGCAGCTCTGTGACCCCGGTGGGGACACCACCCTCGGCTGCCTGTGCAGGCGGTGGGGAGGCGGTTGTGGATCTGTCGCCGCGGAGCTACGGCGGCGCTGCGCACCCCTCACCGTCGCCGTCCCCAGGCTGTGGATGGCAGCTTGCCGGCCACCGACAGCGCCCAGAGCACCAGCGGCACCTGCAGCGGCAACCTGAGGACGGCGACCCATCGCGGAACCTCACCGGGCTCGACGGCCATCCACACGTTGCCCGGGAACACCGCCACGAGCAGCACCGCGGACGCCAGCGCACCTCGGCGTCGGGTCGCCGGCACCACGACCGCAGCCGCGCAGGCCAGCTCGAGCAGGCCACTGCCGTAGATCCACGCGCGCGGCGCAGGCAGGAACGACGGGATCAGGGGGTCGAAGACGCCGGGCACCACGAGGTGGAGCAGGCCGGAGCCGCCGAGCACCGACGCGAGCAGGTACGGCGAGGCGGTACGCAGGCGGTCCACTCCGCCGAGTCTCGCAGAGCCGCGAGCGCCACGCTGAGCAGGCGCTCAAGGGATCCGGCCCCCGCGTCGACACTGCGGGAGGAGGCCGCCTCCGGTGAGGGTGCGGTCAGGAGGCGAGCCAGGAGGACGCCGTGCTCTACCGCATCTGCTCAGACTGCGAGGCGACCACCGTGGTGACCGACCGCCGGCTGTGCCTCGACTGCGCCGACCAGCTCGACCGGGACCTCGTCGAGCTGCTGTCGGCTGCCACGGAGGGCTGACCGTCCCGCGCGCCTGCGCCACAGCTCACCGCTCGCCGACCGCCCGGGACAGCACCCGCGCCTCCCACGGCTCGAGCACCAGTCCTCGGCCCTCCGGCACGCCGCCGGGCAGGTTGGACAGCAGCACCTCGCTCGCGGCCCACTGCGAGGCGTCGGGGAGCTCGACGCTGACCCGCCCGCCGGAGAAGCTGCCGAGCACGAGCAGCTCCACGTCGTCGAGCCGGCGCCGGAAGGCGTAGACGTCCGGGGACTCCGGCAGCAGCATCGTGAAGTCGCCGTGGGCGACCACGGGCAGCTCGTGCCGGAGCGCGATGAGCCGCCGGTAGTGCGCGAAGACCGAGTCGGGGTCGTCCCGCTGCGCCGCGGCGTTGATCTCGCGGCAGTTCGGGTTCACCGGCAGCCACGGGGTGCCGGTCGTGAATCCCGCCTGCGGCCCGGCGTCCCACTGCACCGGCGTACGGGCGTTGTCGCGACTCACCCGCCGCATCGCCGCGAGGACGCGCTCGGGGTCGCCGCCGGCTGCGACCGCCTCGGCGTAGTGGTTGACCGACTCGATGTCACGGAAGTCGTCGATACTCGCGAAGGGCGCGTTGGTCATCCCGAGCTCCTCGCCCTGGTAGACAAACGGCGTGCCCCGGTGCAGGTGCAGGACGGTGGCGAGCATCGTGGCGGAGCGGACCCGGAAGGCCCCGTTGTCGCCGAACCGCGACACCACGCGCGGCTGGTCGTGGTTGTTCCAGTAGAGGCTGTTCCACCCGGTCTTCTCGAGACCCTCCTGCCAGCGGCCGAGCGAGGCCTTGAGCTCCCGCAGGTCCAGCGGCAGGACGTCCCACTTCGTCGCCCCGTGGTCGACGCCGACGTGCTCGAACTGGAAGACCATGTCGAGCTCGGCACGAGCCGGATCGGTGAACAGGACCGCCTCGTCGACCGACACCCCGGGCATCTCCCCGACGGTGAGCAGCCCGGTGCGTCCGGCGACGACCTCGCAGTGCACCTCCTGTAGGTGCTCGTGGATCCGCGGCCCGCACAGGAAGTACGGAGACCCGTCACCGAGCGGACCGCCATCGCGCAGGTCACCGTCGGGCAGCGCCGGGTCCTTGGAGATCATGTTGATGACGTCCATCCGGAAGCCGTCGACCCCCCGGTCGAGCCACCACCGCATCATCTCGTGGACAGCGGCACGGACGTCCGGGTTGTCCCAGTCGAGATCGGGCTGCCGGTCGGAGAACAGGTGCAGGTAGTACTCGCCGGTGGCCTCGTCCCACGTCCACGCCGGTCCGGAGAAGAACGACCCCCAGTTGTTCGGCTCGGCCCCGGGCGTGCCCCCCACCGTGCCGGGCCGCGGCGGCCGCCAGACGTACCAGCCGCGCTTCGGGTCCTCGCGGCTCGACCGGGAAGCGGCGAACCAGTCGTGCTGGTCGGAGGTGTGGTTGACCACCAGGTCCATGACGAGCTTCATGCCGCGGGTGTGCAGCGCCTCGATCAGCTCGTCGAGGTCGGCCAACGTGCCGAACACCGGATCGACGTCGGTGTAGTCACTGATGTCGTAGCCGTTGTCCGCCTGCGGCGACGGGTAGACGGGCGACAGCCACACCACGTCCACCCCGAGGTCGTCGAGGTGGTCGAGTCGGTCCAGAAGACCCCGCAGGTCGCCGATTCCGTCACCGTCTGAGTCAGCGAAGCTGCGCGGGTAGACCTGGTAGACGACGGCGGTCGTCCACCACGGCGGAGTTCCTGAGGGCCAGGACGCCGACTGCGACGCGCTCACGTGAGCCGGCGGTCACCGGGGCGGACGACGCGCAACCAGCGGAAGCCGTAGCCCTCGAGGGCCACCTCGGCCGAGCCGTCTGCGGCGACCTCCGTCGTGCCGTCGCACAGCAGGTCCACGAGCCGCACCGTCTCGTCGAGGTCCGTCAGCTTCAGCGGGACCACGGCCGGCTCGGCAGCGAGGTTGTGGAGCGCGACCACCCGGGCGTCCTCCCAGGTGACGCTGTGCGCCAGCACCGAGGCGTGGGGCTGATCGAGCAGCTCGAAGGGTCCCCACCCGAGCTCCGGCGACTCGCGGCGCCGCTGGATGAGCAGCTCGAAGAAGCGCATCAGCGAGTCCGAGTCGTGGCGCTGGTCCGAGACGTTGACGAACTCGGGCGCGAACCCGCCCTCGACCACCGGACCGGGGAGCTTCGAGGGTCGCGCCGTGGAGAAGCCGCCGTTGCGGTCGTTGCTCCACTGCATCGGCGTACGGACGGCGGACCGGCCGTCCGCGGCGAGGTTCTCGCCCATGCCGATCTCCTCGCCGTAGAACATCACGGGAGTGCCGGGCAGCGAGAACATCAAGCTGTAGACCATGCGGATGCGCCGGGGATCACCGCCGAGCATCGGTGGCAGCCGACGCGTCAGCCCGCGACCGTAGACCTGCATCTCGGGCTCGGGCCCGAAGGCGGCGAAGACCTCCTGCCGCTCGTCGTCGGAGAGCTTGTCGAGGGTGAGCTCGTCGTGGTTGCGGACGAAGTTGGCCCACTGGAGCGCGTCCGGCATGACCGGCCGGCGGCAGAGCGCGTCGGCGAGAGGTCCTGCGTCGGCGCGGGCCAGCGACAGGTAGAGCTGCTGCATGCCGATGAAGTCGAACTGCATGGTGAGCTCGTCGGCGGCGTCCCCGCCGAAGAAGGTGAGCTGGTCCTCGTACGACAGGTTGACCTCGCCGAGCAGCACCGCGTCGCCGGTACGCCGGCTCAGGAACGCCCGCAGGTCGCGCAGCACCTTGTGGGGGTCGGACTCCTGCGACGCGGCGGCCCCGTCGATGCCGAGCGTCTCGAGGAAGAACGGCACCGCGTCGACGCGGAAGCCCGACAGCCCCAGCTGGAGCCAGAAGCCGACCACCTTGGCGAGCTCGTCGGTGACCGCGGGATTGGCGACGTTGAGGTCGGGCTGGTGCTTGTAGAAGCGGTGCAGGTAGTACTGCCCGGACTTCTCGTCGAGGGTCCAGACACTGGTCTCCTGGTCGGGGAAGACGACGTCGACCTTCTCCTCCGGCGGCTCGTCGCGCCAGACGTACCAGTCGCGGAACGGCGAGTCGCGGCTGGACCGCGCGGCCTTGAACCACGGGTGCTGGTCGGAGGTGTGGTTGACGACGAGATCGGCGATGACCCGCATGCCGCGGTCCTTCGCCGTGCGGATGACCTCGACGAGGTCGCCGTGGTTGCCGAGCCGGCGGTCGACACCGTAGAGGTCGGTGATGTCGTAGCCGTCGTCCCGGTCGGGCGTCGGGTAGAAGGGCATCAGCCACAGGCAGGTGACGCCGAGGTCGGCCAGGTGGTCGAGGCGGGCCGCCAGGCCCTGGAGATCCCCTGTCCCGTCGCCGTTGTCGTCCAGGTAGGTCTCGACGTCGAGGCAGTAGACGATGGCGGTCTTCCACCACAGGTCGCTGGTGTCGGTGATCCTCATGCGGCCCTCTCCCCCGTCAGCGGCTTGGGCGTGACGCCCAGCTGCGGCAGCACCTTGTCCCCGAAGACCTCCAGGAAGGCGGTCTGCTCCTGACCGACGTGGTGGAGGTAGACCTCGTCGAAGCCGAGGGCGATGAGCTCGGACAACCACGCCACGTGCTGGTTGGGATCGGCCGACACCAGCACCGGCCCCTCCATCGCCTCCGGCGGCACGTGCTCGGCCGCCGCGTCGAAGTAGCGCTGATGGTCGACGTCCCAGTTGAAGTCGGGCGGGAAGACGTTGCTGCGCCACTGGTCATGAGCGATGCCCAGAGCCTCCTCGTGGGTCGGGGCCCAGGACAGGTGCACCTGGAGCACCGCGGGACCGGCGCCGCCCGCGTCGCGGTAGGCGGCGAGCACGTCGCGCAGCGCGTCGACCGGTTGCAGCACCGTGGCGAGCCCGTCGGCCCAGGAGGCCACCCAGCCGGCCGTCTTCGTGCTCTCGGCCGCGCCGATCAAGGGCGGCGGGGTCTCCGGGCGGGTCCAGAGCTTCGCGCGGTCGACGGTGACGAGCCCGTCGTGGCTGACCTCCTCGCCGGCGAGCAGAGCGCGAAGGACCTCGACGCACTCGCCGAGCCGCTGGTTGCGGATCTCCTTGCGCGGCCAGTCCTGGCCGGTGATGTGCTCGTTGGACGCCTCACCGGTGCCGAGCGCCGCCCAGAACCTGCCGGGGTACATCGAGGCCAGGGTCGCCGCCGCCTGCGCGATGATCGCCGGGTGGTATCGCTGACCGGGCGCGTTGACGACACCGAAGGGCAAGGAGGTGGCCTGCAGGGCCGCGCCGAGCCACGACCAGGCGAACGCGGAGTGGCCCTGGCGCTCGCTCCAGGGTGAGAAGTGGTCGGAGCACATCGCCGCGGTGAAGCCCACCTGCTCGGCGAACTGCACGGACTCGAGGAGCCTCATGGGGTGCATCTGCTCGTGGGACGCGTGGAAGCCGACGACAGTCATGCCGGGGTCCGTGCCCCTCGCCGCGAAGCGGGAACCACCTGGGCTGCGAAGACGGACGTGCCCTCCGCCGGGGTGTTCACCCTGCTGAGACCGTGTCGTTCCCCCTCGCGGACCCGGCCGGCGTGGGACGCTGGATCCACGGGCCCGACGACGTGCCGACACCGCTCGAGGCGACCGCCGCACGTCCGGGCCGGGCGCAAGGACCAGCTCGTCGGGTGCGTCGACGGGCTGCGCAGGAGGGAGGCGCCTGTGCTCATCCGGATGTGCTCGGAGTGCGAGACGAGGACCGTCCTGGCCGGTCGCCAGCTGTGCGCCGACTGCGCCGAGCGGCTCGACGCCGACCTGGCGCTGCTGCTGCTCGTCCCGCGGCAGGTCTGCCGGAAGGACACCCCGAGCTGCACCTGCGCCCCGCTCGACCGCGGCTGAAGCGGCCGGAAGCAGCGCTCGCCGGCCAGCTACAGGGCAGGATGCCAGCGTGGACCTGCCTGTGATGCCGCCCCTCAAGCCGATGCTCGCCAAGGCGGCACCCGGAGTGCCGACCGGTGACTTCCTCTACGAGCCCAAGTGGGACGGCTTCCGCTGCATCGTCTTCCGCGACGGCGACGAGGTGGAGCTCGGCAGCCGCAACGAGAAGCCGCTGACCCGCTACTTCCCCGAGGTCGTCGAGGCCGTCAAGGCCCAGCTGCCCGAGCGCTGCGTCGTCGACGGCGAGATCATCGTCGTCGGCGAGCGGGGGCTCGACTTCGAGGCACTGCTGCAGCGGGTCCACCCTGCCGACTCCCGGGTGCAGATGCTCGCCAAGGCCACGCCCGCGAGCTTCGTGGCGTTCGACCTGCTTGCCCTCGACGAGGACTCGCTGCTCGCCCGGCCGCAGGCCGAGCGACGCGAGCTGCTCGAGCGCGCGCTGGCGGACTCCCGACCGCCGGTGCACCTGACCCCCGCGACGGACGACCCGGCGCTCGCGCAGGAGTGGTTCACCCAGTTCGAGGGCGCCGGGCTCGACGGCGTCGTCGCCAAGCCGCTGTCCGGGATCTACGCCCCCGACAAGCGCACCATGCTCAAGGTCAAGCACGCGCGTACGGCCGACTGCGTCGTCGGCGCCTTCCGCTGGCACAAGAGCGGGCCGGTCGTGGGGTCGCTCGTGCTCGGGCTGCACGACGGCTCGGGCGCGCTGCAGCACGTCGGCGTCGCCGCGTCGTTCCCGATGGCCCGACGGGCCGAGCTGGTCGAGGAGCTGACGCCGTACCTCCTGCCCGAGGGCGAACCTCACCCGTGGCTCGGCGACCTGGGGTCGGAACGCCGTCCGGGGGGCGAGCCGTCGCGCTGGAACCGCGACAAGGACACGAGCTTCGTGCCGCTGCGGCCCGAGCTCGTGGTCGAGGTGGCGTACGACCACATGGAGGGGGCGCGCTTCCGCCACACCGCGCAGCTCCGCCACTTCCGACCCGACCGGGCTCCGGCCTCGTGCACCTACGAGCAGCTCGAGCGGCCGGTGAGGTTCGACCTGGCGGACGTCCTGGGGGCATGATCACCCCGTGCGCCTCCTCGCCAAGCTCGCCGTCATCGCCCTCGCCGTCTGGCTCGTCGCCTACTTCGTGCCCGGGGTGCAGGTCCAGGAGGGGTGGACCAGCTATCTGCTGATCGCGCTGATCTTCGCCGCGGTCAACGTGCTTGTGAAGCCGCTGCTGAAGCTATTCAGCTTCCCGCTGCTGCTGCTGACGCTCGGGCTCTTCCTCATCGTCATCAACGCCGCGATGTTCGGGCTGACCGCCTGGCTGACCGACCGGCTCAGCGTCGACGGCGTCGGCCCGGCGGTCATCGCCGCCCTGATCATCAGCGCCGTCACCTGGATCGGTGACAACGTCCTCGGTCTGGACAAGGACTAGGCCCCGACGAGCGGTCTGACGAGGGCGACATGACGACGGGACCAGTCGGCACGGCAGCTCCCACGGCCCTCCTGACGGTCCCGGCCCGGCGACGGCCACAGCGGGGCGGGCGCGCGTACCGTCCGGCGAGGCCGGAACGGGCGTTCCTGCTCGAGGACCGAACCCGAGGATCCAGCCCGATGACCGAGGGAGCGGAGGTGGGACGGTCCGAGTCCGTCGGCGGACCGTCGGCCCCTGCCGGCCCGCTCGGGGCCGCGCTGTGGTGAGCACCGCACCGGTGGGCACCCTGCCTCAGGTCCCGCGAGCAGCAGACCGCGTGTCGTTGCAGAGCGGGCTCAGCGGCCGGGACAACTGCTTCGGCATCATCCGGCTCGTGCTGGCGTCCGCGGTGATCTTCTCGCACGCCTTCCCGCTCGGCGGGGGCAGAGAGCCGGTGTACGGCTGGACGGGCAGGAGCGTCGGAGGCCTCGCCGTGGTCGGCTTCTTCGCGATCAGCGGCTACCTCATCACAAGAGCGGTGCCAACAAGGACGTCGTGCAGTTCCTGTGGCACCGGGTCCTGCGGATCTTCCCGGCCTTCTGGGCAGCGCTGCTGCTCGGTGCCCTCGTGGTCGGGCCTGCGGTGTGGTGGCGCCAGGGACGGCCGTTGAGCGACTACTGGACGACCGCGCCGGGCGGACCGCTGACCTACCTCACCGCCAACTGGCACCTCGAGATCTCGCAGTACGGCATCCACGACGTCTTCGTCGCCACCACGCCCTACGGCGAGCTGACGGGGGCCAGCGTCCTCAACGGCTCGTTGTGGAGCCTGGACTACGAATGGACCTGCTACCTCATCGTCGCCGCGCTCGTGGTGCTCGGGGTGCTCCGGCGGGCCAAGGCGGTGGTGCTGCTGCTGACCGCCGGCATCGTGGCGCTGCAGGTGGCGAGCGCGCTGGACCCCGCGCGCCTGGCAGAGCTCGCTCCGTACTTCGCGGACCAGCGCCGCATCGAGCTGCCGCTCATCTTCCTGTGGGGTGCGCTGCTCGCCCTGTACGCCCACCGGGTGCCGCTCGACGACCGCCTCGGCCTCCTGGCTGCGACCGTCGCCGTGACCAGCTTGCTCGTGGGCGGTCACGTCCTCGTCGGCTGCCCGGCCATCGCCTACCTCGTGCTCTGGCTCGCCGTCCGCCTCCCGACCCGGCTGCGACGGATCGGGCGCGCAACGACTACTCGTACGGCATCTACGTCTACGGCTTCCTCGTGCAGCAGGCCCTGGCCTTCCTCGGGGCTCACCAGTGGGGCTACCTGCCGTACGTCGCGCTCACCCTGGTCCTCACGGCAGTCTGCGCCGTCCTCAGCTGGCACCTCCTGGAGCAGCCGGCGCTGAGGTGGAAGGACCGCGGTCCCGGCCACGGCGTCCGTCAGGGACTCAGTGGGCTGCGTGCCCGCCGAACGCTCTCGTCCGCCACGTCGTCGGCCTCGTGAGGCCTGGGAACCCCTGCCGCCCGCGCGCGAGCGTCGATCACGATGAGCAGCGGCCCGACGTCGTGCGGCACCAGTGCCTCCTGCTGACTCACCCTCCCGACGTTCGTGCAGGACGGGGTCGAGTCGTGGCACACGCACCCACCGCAGTTCTTGCTCGACAGGCCGCCCCTGCTGGGGTGGAGTGACTGCTCATGTCCGCCTCCCTCGTCGCCACCGGCGTCACCGTGGTCCGCGGGCCCTCCCTCGTGCTCTCGGACGTGTCGCTCACCGTGGCCCCCGGGTCCCGCATCGGCGTGGTGGGGCCCAACGGCGCCGGCAAGTCGACCCTGCTCGCGACACTCGCCGGGCAGCTCGAGCCCGACACCGGGACGCTCGCGCTGTCACCTCCCACCGCCACGGTCGGGCTGCTCCCCCAGGAGCCGGACCGCCGCCCCGGCGAGACGCTTCACGTCTTCCTCGGCCGGCGCACGGGAGTCGCCGCGGCGCAGGCCGCCCTCGACGCCGCGACGACGGCGCTGACCGAGTCGGCCCCCGGGGCGGACGACCAGTACTCCGCCGCCCTGGAGCGGTGGCTCGACCTGGGCGGCGCTGACCTCGACGTCCGCGCGGAGCAGGTGTGCGTCGACCTGGGCCTGCCGCTCGACCTGCTCGACGCCGAGACGGTCACCCTGTCGGGCGGGCAGGCCGCTCGTGCCTCGCTCGCCTCGGTGCTGCTCTCCCGCTACGACGTCTTCCTGCTCGACGAGCCGACCAACGACCTCGACTTCGCCGGCCTCGAACGGCTCGAGCGCTTCGTCCTCGGCCTGTCAGCCGGCCTCGTCGTCGTCTCGCACGACCGGGAGTTCCTGGCCCGCACGGTCACGACGGTGCTCGACCTCGACGAGCCGACCCGCACAGCCACCCTCTACGGCGGGGGCTACGACGCCTACCTCGCCGCCCGGGAGCTGGCCCGGCAGCAGGCCCGCGACTCCTACGAGGACTACGAGGACAAGCGGTCGGGGCTGGTCGACCAGGCACAGCGGCAGCGCGAGCAGTCCGTGCGCGGAGCCGTACGGGCCAAGCGGCGGATGCCGGACAACGACCGGTCGGCCAAGGGCGCCCGCATCGAGGCGGCCACGCACGCAGCCGGGAGGGTGAAGACGATCGAGGCGCAGCTGCGTCACCTCGAGCAGGTGGAGGAGCCGCGCAAGCAGTGGTCGCTGCAGATGACGATCGCTGCCGCGCCCCGGTCCGGCGAGGTCGTCGCCGTGCTGTCCGAGGCCGTCGTGCAGCGGGGGGGCTTCACCCTCGGCCCGGTCGACCTCCAGGTCTCCTACGGCGAGCGGATCGCCCTGGTCGGCCCGAATGGCGCCGGCAAGACCACGCTCCTGCAGGCCCTGCTCGGCCGGCTCCCGCTGACCTCGGGACGGGCCTCGCTCGGACCGGGAGTGCGCATCGGCGAGCTCGACCAGGGCAGGTCGCTCTTCCGTGGCGAGGCGACCGTCGTCGAGGTGCTGGAGGGACTCACCGAGTGGCCCGCCTCCGAGGTCCGCACCCTGCTCGCGAAGTACGGCCTGAAGGCCGACCACGTCCACCGCCCGGCCGCATCGCTGTCACCCGGCGAGAAGACGCGCGCGGCACTCGCGCTGCTCCAGGCCGTCGGGGTCAACTGCCTCGTGCTCGACGAGCCGACGAACCACCTCGACCTGGCGGCGATCGAGCAGCTCGAGCAGGCCCTCGCCTCCTACGACGGGACGCTGCTGCTCGTCACGCACGACCGTCGGCTGCTGGACGCCGTCGACCTGGGTCGGCGCATCGCGGTGGCGGCCGGGCGGGTCGTGTCGTCCTGAGCACGGCTGACAGACTCGGGCCCGTGACGACCGACGCCGCTGCGACCCCGCTCGACAAGCTCGTGCGACTGCTCGACCTGGAGCAGATCGAGGTCGACATCTTCCGCGGCGGTCAGGCCCACGAGCCGGTCCAGCGCGTGTTCGGCGGACAGGTCGCCGGCCAGGCGCTCGTGGCCGCGGGGCGCACCGTGCCCGACGACCGGCCGGTGCACAGCCTCCACGCGTACTTCCTGCGACCCGGGGACCCGAGCGTCCCGATCGTCTACGAGGTGGACCGGATCCGGAACGGCCGCAGCTTCACCACCCGCCGGGTCGTCGCGATCCAGCACGGCAAGGCGATCTTCAACCTCTCGGCGTCGTTCCAGCTCGCCGAGGACGGTGTCGAGCACCAGACGACGATGCCCGACGTGCCCGAGCCCGAGTCGCTGACGACGCTGACCGAGCGCATGGCGCCCTACGCCGACGAGAACGACGGCTGGTACACCCGGCCACGGCCGGTCGACATCCGCTACGTGGGCAACCCGCCGCGGATCGCGAAGGAGCTCGGTGAGCGCACGCAGTCGTCGCGGGTGTGGATGCGGGCTGACGGCACGCTGCCCGACGACCCGCTGCTCCACGTCTGTGCCATGACCTTCGCGAGCGACATGACCCTGCTGGACTCGACGCTGCTCAGCCACGGGATGGCGTGGGGCACCGGGGACGTGCTCGGTGCGAGCGTCGACCACGCCATGTGGTTCCACAAGCCGTTCCGCGCCGACGAGTGGTGGCTCTACGACCAGGAGTCGCCGTGGGCCGGGGCCGGTCGGGGGCTGGCGCGCGGCTCGATCTACACACGTGACGGGCAGCTGGCCGTCAGCGTCGTGCAGGAGGGCCTGATCCGCCGACCCCGCTGAGCCCACCTCTCGTGAGACGCGTCACCCGATCCGGTGGTCGCCGGAGCCGCCGTAGGGCCGATGAACAGGGCATGACCACCGTCCCGGAGCTCCAGCGCCTCGCCCGTGCCTGCACGGGCAACCCCGAGCAGGCCCTCGTCCAGGTGCTGCGGCTGCTGTGCGAGCAGCTCGACATGTCCCTGGCCACGATCGGGAGGGTCGAGCAGGGCGTCCACACGGCCCGCCTCGTCGTCGAGCGCACCACCGGGCGCCGGCCCGACCTGGAGCTCCCCCGCCCCGCCGAGCAGACCTGGTGCGGCGCCGTGTCCGGCGACGCCCCGCTGGTCGTGCGCGACGTCACGACGCTCCCCGAGCTGGCCAGCAGCCGGGCAGCCGAGATCCGGTGCTATGCCGGCACGGTCCTGCGGGACCACGAGGGCCGGGAGTTGGGCGTGCTGGGCGTCATGGGGCTCACGACGCACGACCGCCTGGACCCGCGTGACGTCACCGTCCTCGAGGGGCTCGCGGAGGTCGTCGGCGGGCTGTACGCCGCCTTGCTGTCCGCAGCCCTCGAGGTCGCCGAGCCAGAAGCGCCCCAGCCACGGCTGCCCGCTCCCGCCGACGCGTCCGTGCCCGCCGACGACGTGGAAGGGCTCACCCGACCGCTGCTGGACGCGATGCACGAGCTCAGCGGGATCGCCTCGACCTACCTCACCGTCGTGGACGACGAGGGCCTGCAGACCGTGCACTTCGCCCACAACGCCAAGGACGGCTTCACGATCCCGGAGGGCTACGCCGCGCCCTTCGACGACTCGATGTGCCAGCGCTCGATCGACGCGGGCGGCATGTTCACCACGTCGCTGCCGACCGTCTGGCCGGAGTGCCACGACGCCGTGGCGATCGGCATGGTCACCTTCATGTCCGCGCCCGTGCGCCTGCCGGACGGGCGGCTGTGGGGCACCCTGTGCGCGGCGGACGACGTCGCGCGCGGGGACGCCGGGGACCACGTGTCGACCCTCGCGCTGTTCGCCCGGCTCATCGCGGCAGAGCTCGAGCGGGCCGCCGCCGTCCGCGACGAGCGTGCCCGGGCCACCCTGGCCCGGCTCCAGGCGGACACCGACGAGCTCACCGGCTGCGCGTCCCGCCGCCTCGTGCAGCCCTGGCTGGAGCGGGCGCTGATGACCCGCAGCCCCGACGAGCTGGTCGTGCTGGCCTTCGTCGACGTCGACCGCTTCAAGGACGTCAACGACCGGCTCGGTCATGCCACCGGGGACCTGCTGCTCTCCACGCTGGGGAGCCGGCTCGCCCGCTCGGCACGTCCGGGGGACCTGGTCGCCCGGATCGGGGGCGACGAGTTCGTCGTGGGGGCCCGGCTGCCGCGCGAGGCCGTCGGCTCGCTAGAGGCGCGGGTCCGGTCGGCGGGGCAGTTCGTGCTCGCCACGGCCGAGGGCCCGCTGGAGGTCCGGTGCTCGACGGGGCTGGCCGACTCCGACTCCGCCACCGACGCCGCGGCGCTGCTGTGCCGTTCGGACGCCGCGATGTACCGCGACAAGGCCCTGGCTCAGGTCTGACCCGCTCGGGAACGGCGATCGGGCGGTGCTAGTCGTCGGTGCGGCCCGCCCGCCGCTTCGCCGCCGCATCCCGCTTCGCGGCGGCGGGCTCGCGCACCGACGGCCGGCTCCGCAGCGGCTCGCCCTCCATCTTGGGGAACTGCGACGGGTAGGGGGCCTCGCCCTCGCCCTGCCGGTCGTACAGCTCGAGCAGCGGACGCAGGTCGTGGCGCACGTCGTCGATCGCAGCGTGGACGTCGCCTCGGGCGGCGAAGCGGTCCCGCATCGTCCAGATGTCGAAGTCGACGATCTCGCAGTCGCGCAGCTCGTCCCACGTGACCGGCGCGCTGACGGTGGCTCGCGGGAGGGCGCGCACGCTGTACGCACTCGCGATCGTCTGATCGCGCGCCATGCGGTTGTAGTCGAGGAACACCCGCTCCCCCCGCTCCTCCTTCCACCACTTGGCGGTGGCGAGGTCGGGCCGCCGGCGCTCCACCTCACGGCCGACGGCCAGCGCCGCGTGGCGGACCTCGGTGAAGGTGTGCACCGGGTCGATCCGCACGTAGACGTGAACGCCCTTGCTGCCGCTCGTCTTCGGGTAGGCGGTGTAGTCCAGCTCCTCGAACAGGGCGTGCACCTCCGCGGCGGTCTCCTGCACCTCCGCCCAGCCGGTGCCCGGCATCGGGTCCAGGTCGATCCGCAGCTCGTCGGGACTCTCGACGTCGGTCCGCCTCGAGGGCCAGGGGTGGAAGTCGAGGCAGCCGCTGTTGGCCGCCCATGCGATGTGCGCCACGTCGACCGGGCACAGCTCGGTGGCGCTTCGGCCGCTGGGGAAGGCGACGGTGACCGTCTCCATCCACGGCGGACGGTTGTCCGGCACGCGCTTCTGGTAGATCGCCGGTGTCTCCGCACCGCCCGGGTGGCGCTTGAGCACGGTGGGCCGCTCGTACAGCGCCCGCACGATCCCGTCGCCCACCGCCAGGTAGTACTCGACGAGGTCGAGCTTGCGGCCCCTGCCCTCCGGCAGGCCGCTGAAGTAGGTCTTCTCGGGGTTGGTCACCTTGACGGTGCGCTCGCCCGACGGCGTCTCGACGTCGAGCTCGACGAACGGGCTGGCCATGGCGAGGAACGTACGGCAGACCCTGGCCCGTCCGCACTGCGCCTTCCTGCGCCGGTTCCTGCGCCGATCATGGAGCCTCGACACGGGCCGCGAGCGTGCAGCGCGTGCCGCAGCTCCATGATCGGCGTGGGAGGGGGGCGTGGGAGGGGGAGGGCGTGGGACGCGCTGGGTTCAGGCCGCGACCCGCTCCGCCCGGATCGTCGACACGAGGGCGAGGCTCCCGACGAGCGGCAGCAGCGCCAGCACGAACAGGCTGCGGTCGAGCCCGAACAGCTCGCCGAACCCGCCGACGACCGCCGAGCCGACCCCGCCTCCGACGAGGAAGACGAGCGTGGCGATGCCGAGCGCGACGCCCCGCACGTCGGCCGGGACCGCTCCCCCGACGGCGGCCATGAGTGCGGGCTGGCCGAGGCCGAACGCGAAGGTCACCAGGACGACCGCGGCGACGAGCAGCAGCACCGAGCCGAGGGCCGCGCCGCCGGACGCGATGAGCAGCGCGACGGACGCCGTGACCCCGGACGCCATGAGCGAGCGCGCCGGCCCGAGGCGCACGAGCAGCGGACCGGCGAGCCGGGGGGCGAGGAAGCCCGTGAGCGCCGACGGCACCAGCGCGAGACCGATCGACAGCGGCGTCCAGCCCTCGGCCGCCAGGACCGCCGGCACGGCGATCAGCAGGGCGAACCACGCCGCCGGGACGGCAGAGGCGGCGAGCGCGCTGCGGACGACGACCGGCTCCCGGACGACTGCGTGGGGCAGGAAGCCCTCCGGGCGGCGACGGACCCGCGCCGCGGCAGCCGGCACCCCGAGGCCGAGCAGGACCGCGCCGAGGGTCGCCACGAGCGCTCCGGACGCGGGTGACTGCACGAGCAGGACCAGCCCGGTGGCGGTGCCCGCGACGAGGACGGCGCCGAGAACGTCGAGCCGGGCGCCCGTGCCGCGGGTCGGCAGCGCCCGCCACAGCGCCGGCACGACGAACAGCCCCAGGGCGGGCAGCGCCACGACGGCGCGCCAGCCGATCGCGTCCTCGACCAGGCCGCCCGCCAGTGGCCCCAGGGCACTGACCGCGGCGGCGGTGCCGGCGACCTTGCCGAGGGCCGTGGTGCGCACCCCGCCCTCGTAGCGCGCGCTGACGATGGCCATGCCGAGCACGGGGACGGCGGCGGCACCGGTGCCCTGCAGCAGCCGGGCGGCCAGCAGCAGCTCGTACGAGGGAGCGAGGGCGCCGAGCACCGCGCTCCCGGCCATGAGACCGACGCCGACGAGCAGGGGCAGCCGGATCCCCGCGAGGTCGGCGACGCGCCCGTAGACGGCGGTCGCCACGGCGAGCATCAGGGCGTACAGGCTGATGATCCAGGACGCCCCGCCGGTGGTGAGCTCGAGGTCTGCGGCGATGGCAGGGAGGGTGACCGCGACCGCGGCGCTGCCCATGGCCGCGAACCCGAACAGCAGCCCGACGAGCGCGGCGACGCGGCCGGCGTCCCTAGAGGTGCTCACAGGAGATCGACAACGCCCCCGGGCGGCCGCCTACTCCCCCGAAGTCAGCGCAGCGTGGCGCGCAGCGCCTCGAGCCCGCTGTAGCGCGGGGTCCAACCGAGCTGCTCCTTCGCCCGCGTGGTGTCCATGATCGCCGGGTGGCTGAAGGCCTCGACCCACTCGCCGGCGCTCGGCAGGAACGGCACCCGCGACACCGCGCGGCTGGCCGCCTGCATCGGTCCGGCGGGGAGCGGGACGGCCAGGAAGCCGACCTCGCGGGCCACGTCGACCAGGCTCAGCACCCCGTCCCCCGCGATGTTGTACGCCCCGAGCGGCCCGGCCCCGACGACGCACTGCACCAGCGCGCTGCCCACGTCGTCCTCGTGCACGAACTGGATCGGGTGGGCCGGCACGAGCGCCGGCACCGGCAGGGGCAGCCGGCGGAAGCGGCCCTCCATCTTGCGGGCCAGCGGTGCCAGCGGCCCGGGCAGCAGGTCCTTCCCGCCGATGGTGTGCGGCCCCAGCACGACGGGAGGGCGCAGCAGGTAGAGGGCGAGCTCCGGGTGCTGCGCCGCCTCCTGCTGCAGCAGCTGCTCCAGCTCGGCCTTCTCCTGCGCGTAGGAGAGCGTCTCCGCAGGCCGGACCGGCCAGTCCTCGTCCATCCCGACGGGGTTGTCGGAGTGGAACCCGTACGCCGCCACCGAGGACGCGTAGACGAAGCGCGCCACGCCCGCCGCGGCCGCGGCGCGGAAGGCGTTGAGCGTCCCGTCGACGTTGATCGCCCGAGTGGTGTCGCGTCCGCCGCCGACGATGAGGAAGGCCAGGTGGACGACGACGTCGGCACCGGCGAAGGCCTCCGCCAGGGCGTCCCTGTCCCGCACGTCGCCCTGCCGGTACTCCATCTTCGTCCAGCCCTGCTCGACCGGGTCGAACGGACGGCGGGCGATGCCGATCACGCGGTGGATGCGCGGGTCGGACTGGAGCAGCGGCACCAGGCCGTGCCCGAAGGTGCCGGTGGGGCCGGTGACGGCGACGGTGAGCCCGGGCTCGGAGGGGGTCATGGCTGCCCGTTACCCCCTGTGCCGTCGACGGCACGCGGAACACACGACCCCTGCTCGGCGCTGGACCTGGCATGACCTACGACGTGAGCAAGACCGACGAGCAGTGGCGCGCCGAGCTGACCCCCGAGGAGTACGCCGTGCTCCGCAAGGCTGGGACCGAGCGCCCCGGCACCGGCGAGTACGACAAGACCACCGCGCCGGGCATCTACTCGTGCCGGGCCTGCGGAAACGAGCTGTTCCGCAGCGAGACCAAGTTCGACGCGCACTGCGGCTGGCCGAGCTTCTACGCGCCGACCTCCGAGGACGCCGTCGAGCTGCGCAAGGACCGCAGCCTCGGGATGGTCAGGGTCGAGGCGCTGTGCGCCCGGTGCGGGTCGCATCTGGGGCACCTGTTCGACGACGCCCCGCAGACGCCGACCGGTGATCGCTACTGCATGAACAGCGTCAGCCTGCGGCTGGAGCCCACCGCGCCGGAGCAGTAGCCGCCGGTCCACAGGCCGGTCGGGCGTGGGTGGGGCTGGCGCAGGTGGGCACAGGACAGGGAGCCCACGCCGCCGCACCCCCGACGAAGGGCTCCCGTGAGCGCTCCCGCCCAGCAGGTCGATGCCGAGTACGACCCTGAGCCAGCGAGCCCGTGTGCCGCTCGCCGTCTCGTCCGCGGCGCCCTGCGCGACTGGCGGCTGGAGCACCTGACGGACGCCGCGACGCTGCTGGTCAGCGAGCTGGCCACCAACGCCGTGCTGCATGCCCGCACCCCCTTCGGCGTGCGCCTCGAGCGCGACGGCGAGACGCTGCGCATCACGGTCCTGGACTGCTCCCGAGCAGGACCCGTGCGGCGTGCGCACGGGGTCGGCGCGGGCACGGGACGGGGTCTGACCCTCGTCGGGACGCTCGCCGAGGCCTGGGGGACCCGCACCGACGTCCAGCCGTGGACCAAGGCGGTCTGGTGCGAGCTCGCCACCGCCTGAGCTGGCGCCCCTACGGCAAGCCTGCGACGACCTCGGCGATCGACTTGCGGATGCCCGAGTAGAACGGCGTCTCCAGCTTGGTGTGGAGCCGCGCGCGCGAGGTGCGCAGGTGCCGAAGGCAGTCGGTGATGCGGTGCATCTCGTCGGCCTCGAAGGCCAGCAACCACTCGTAGTCACCGAGCCCGAAGGCCGCGACCGTGTTGGCGCGCACGTCCTCGTACTCGCGCCCCTGGATCCCGTGCTCGGCGAGCATGCCCCTGCGCTCGTAGTCGGGCAGCAGGTACCACTCGAGCGAGCGGTTGAAGGGGTAGACGCAGACGTACGTGCGCGGGTCCTCCCGGCGGACGTACGCCGGGATGTGGTTGCGGTTGAACTCCGCCGGGCGGTGGATGCCGACGCTGGACCAGACCGGCGCCAGGTGACGGCCGAGCCCGGTCTGGCGAAAGCGGTTGTAGGTGTCCTGCAGGACGTCGACGTCGGGACAGGTCCACCACACGAGCAGCTCAGCGTCGGCCTTGAAGCCGGAGACGTCGTAGGTGCCGCGCGTGTAGACGTCCTTCTGCAGCGCGGCGTCGAGGAACTGCTGCGCTCCGTCGGCGAGCGACGAGCGGTCCTCCGGCAGCGGCGTCGTCGCGGTGAAGACGGCGTACATCGTGTAGAGCAGCTGGTCGTTGAGCTCGCGGGCCTTGGCGGCCTCAGGCCGGTCGTCGACGGTCATGCCCTTCATCGTGCCGCACGGCGACGCGCGCCGCCTCGCGCCCGCTCCTGGCGCAGGCAGGCACCCCCACCCCGTCGTACGCCGCGCCGGCGACCGCGAGGCCCGGGTGGGCGGCGACGGCGTCCCGGGTGCGGCGCACGCGGTCGAGGTGGCCGACGGCGTACTGGGGCAGTCCCCCGCCCCAGCGGACCACCCGGCTGTCCACCAGCCGCGGGAGCGGGCCGACCACCTCCGCGAGCTCGGTGAGCACCAGGGCCACCAGCTCCGGGTCGTCGCGCTGCAGCACCCGCGCCTCCCCGGAGCGCCCGACGCTGGCCCGGACGACCGCAGGCGAACCACCGCCGTGACCCCACTTGCGCGAGGTGAACGTCACCGCCTTGGTGGTGCGGCCGTCGACGGCGGGCACGAGGTAGCCGCTCCCCTGTCCGGGGGTGGGTCCGTCGAGCACCAGCGTGACGATCGCGACGCTGGCGTACTGCAGCGCGGCCAGGTCGGTGGTGTCGATCGTGCCGGCCAGCAGGCGCGCGGCAGGAGCGGCCGGGACGGCGAGGACCACGGCGTCGGCCTCGATCCGACGCGGGTCGGCGGTCGAGCCCGTCGTCAGCCGCCAGCCGGTCGGAGTCCGCGACAGCTCCCGCACGGTCGTGCCGAGCCGCACGTCCGCGCCGGCAGCGCGCGCCACACCGGCCGGGAGGCGCCCGAGCCCGCCGGGCAAGGAGGCGAACATCGGACCGTCGGTGGGCGGTGTGGCCCGCCGGGCTGCCACGGCCGCCCGGAGCAGGCTCCTCGAGCGGGCGACGTGGGACACCAGCTGGGGCAGCGTGGCGCGCAGCGAGAGGTCGTCCGCGCGACCGGCGTAGACGCCGCCGAGCAGGGGGTCGACGAGCCGTTCGACGACCTCGCGGCCGAACCGCCGGGCGACCAGCGTGCCCACACTGACGTCCTCGGCCACGGCCGCCCCGCGCAGCACGAGGTCGAGCGGCACCCGGGCGAGGCCGGCCGCGGACAGCAGCTCCGACCGGGCGAGCGCCGCCAGGTCGGTCGGCAGCCCCAGCAGCGTGCCGCTCGGGAGCGGGTGCAGCCGCCCCCGGCTCCAGACCGCGGCCTGAGCGGCCGAGGGTGACACCAGCTCGGCCGCCAGGCCCGCCGATCGGACGAGCGCCAGCCCGTCGGGCACCCGGGTCAGCATGGAGTCGGCGCCCTCGTCGACGGCGACCCCGCCGACCTCGCTGACCGCCACCTTGCCGCCGAGCCGCTCCGACGCCTCGAGCACGACGACCTCGGCGCCCGGCCGCAGCGCCCGGACCTCCAGCGCGGCCGACAGCCCGGCGATGCCCCCACCCACCACGACGACCCTCACGACGCCAGCCTAGAGACGCTCCGGACCGCTGTCCTCGCCAAGACGACGGCCTAGGGTTCGGGTCATGGACTGGTTCGAGACGGCGATCAGCGACGAGGCCGAGCTGGCGGAGGTCTACGAGCCGTCCAGCACCCTGGTCCAGCACAAGCAGATCGACCACCTCGACGCCGTGTGCCGCGACTACCTCGCCGTGTGCGGCTTCGTCGTCCTGTCCAGCGCGGACGCCCAGGGACGCTGCGACGTGACGCCGCGCGGCGGACCGCCCGGGTTCGTGCACGTGCTCGACGACCGGTTGCTGGCCATCCCGGACGCCACCGGCAACCGGCGCCTCGACACCCTCCACAACGTCATCCAGAACGGTCAGCTGGGCCTGCTCGCCATCATCCCCGGGCGCGGGCAGACGCTGCGGGTGAACGGCCGGGCCTGCGTCAGCCGTGACCCGGCGCTGCTCGACGTGCTCATGCCGGTCGGCAAGCCGCCCCGGGCGGCACTCCTGCTCGCGGTGGAGGAGGTCTACACCCACTGCCCGAAGGCGTTCGTGCGCAGCCGGATCTGGGACCCCTCGACCTGGCCGGGCAAGGACGAGCAGCCCTCGCCCGCCCGGATGCTGAGCCAGCACGTGGGACCGGAGCTGCTCTCGGAGGCCGACGCGGAGCAGGCGATGGTCGACGCGGTCACCATCCGCCTCGCCTGAGCGTGCCGCCCTCAGGGCGCCTGCGCCGGGGGCTCGTGCTGGTCGCCACCTCGCTGGCGGCGTTCACGGCCACACTCGACAACACCGTCGTGGCCGTGGCCCTGCGCGACCTGCAGACCGACCTCGGAGCAGGCGTCGCCGAGCTGCAGGGCGTGGTCACCGCCTACACCGTCGCGCTCGCCGCGCTGCTGCTCACCGGGGGCACGCTCGCCGACGTGCTGGGCCGCCGACGGGTGCTGCTGACCGGACTGGCCGTCTTCGCCGCCGCCTCGGCCGGGTGTGCCGTGGCCGACTCCGCCGGCGCACTCATCGGGGCCCGGGCGGTGCAGGGCGCCGGGGCCGCGCTGGTGCTGCCGGGTGCTCTCGCCGTGCTGGCCGCCGCCTACCCCGAGCCCCGGCTGCGGGCACGCGCCGTGGGCATCTGGGCCGCGACCGGCGCGGTGGCGCTCGTCGCCGGACCGCTGGTCGGGGGGCTGCTCGTCGCGTCGTCGGGCTGGCCGGCGGTCTTCTGGGTCAACGTGCCGCTCTGCGCCGCCGTCGCGCTGGTCGTCTGCCTCGTCCCTTCCGGGCCGGCGCCGGCCACCACCCGTCGCCTGGACCTGCCCGGGCAGGCGCTCGCCGCCACCGGACTGGCGGCCCTCACGTACGCGGTGGTGCTCGGCGGCAGGGACGGACTCGGCGCCCCTGTGCTCGTGTCTGGGGCGGTCGGGATCGCCTGCCTGACAGGCTTCCTCGTGGTCGAGCGGCGGGCGGCGGACCCCGTCCTGCCGCTCGCCCTGCTGCGCCGACCCGGCCTCGTGGGAGCGACGGTCGGTGCCTTCGCCGCCAGCCTGGCCGTCTTCGTCCTGCTGGTCTTCCTGTCGCTGTTCCTCCAGCTCGTGCAGGAGCGGGAGGCGCTGCCGACGGCGCTGCGGCTGATGCCCCTGACGGTCGCCCTCGTGGTCACCGCTCCGCTGGCCGGCAGGCTCGCGGCGTCGCGGGGGCCCCGGGGACCGGTGGTCGCCGGCCTGCTGCTCACGGCCGTCGGTCTGGCACTCGTCGGCCTCCGGCTCGACCCGGAGCTCGCCGACCGGGAGCTGGTCCTGCTGCTCGCGCTGTGCGGCGTCGGCATCGGCCTGACCACCGCGCCGGTCGTCACCGCCTCGCTGGACGCGGTCTCGGACGAGCGGTCCGGCCTGGCTGCCGCGACCGTCAACGTGGCCCGCGAGCTCGGCGGCGTCGTGGCCGTGGCCGGCCTCGGCGCGGTGGTCGTCGCCCGGCTCGGCGGCGACCTGCTGGGACGGCTGCTCGGCCTCGGGGTGCCGGGCGGGCGCGCCGACGACCTGGTGGAGGCGCTGCTGCGCGGCGCCTCGCAGTCCGAGGTCCTGGAGCTGTCGTCCGGGCAGGTGCCGCTCGAGGTGCTGCTCCAGCTCCGGGGCGTCGCGGAGACGTCCTACGTGGGCTCGGTCCAGCTGGCGCTCGTCGGCGCCGCCCTGCTGCTGGCCGGCTCAGC
>JAABUN010003595.1_pt1 | contig 23584 bp, 25 predicted proteins | sample 5559311 | NCBI WGS metagenome assembly JAABUN01 (sample SAMN10711877, study PRJNA513370) | rock metagenome | isolation source: Antarctica rocks | place: Antarctica: Victoria Land, Siegfried Peak sud
AGTTCCCGCCCGACTCGCATTGGGCCAGGCGATCCCAATTGCCGCCCGAAGCCCCGACGGGAGCGGCCGGCTCGGGAGACCGGGGGGCCGGAGCCGCGGTGGTGGGGGGTGGTGGTGGCGGGGCCGTGGTCGTGGTGGTGGGGGGCGGTGGTGGTGGCGGGGTCGTGGTGGTCGGGGGCGGTGGTGGTGGCGGCGGGGCCGTGGTTGTGGTGGTCGGGGGCGGAGGAGGTGGCGGGGCCGTGGTCGTGGGGGTCGGGGGCGGTGGTGGCGGGGGCGGCGGTTCGGGCAGGGGCTCGTCGGCCTCGCCGGCCGCGACCACCGAGGCCAGCAGGGCGACCTGGGCAATCCGCTGGAACTCGTCCTGAGGCTCCACGAACCGATCGATGGCCTTCACCGGACGGGCGGGAGCGGCTGGTGCCACTGCCGGGCGGCGGGGTCCGGCGGCAGGTTCAGCGGCCACCATCGGCGCGGCCAGGGCCACTCCGGCGATGGCCACGATGCCGGCGCGGAAGGGCCAGCGGGTGGCACGCCCGGCGGGCGCGCCGGCGGGACTCGGGGGGTGGTCGGCGCTGGTGGCGCGCGTGTGGTTGAGCTGCATCGCTGAGGGGACTCCTTCGAGGAGAGAGAGGCGACGAAGGCGCACAGGCCGGTCCGACACCGAGGAACGTCGGCCATTGTGTCACGACCACAACGTTTTCGTAACCCGAACGTCATGTGAGAATCGTCACGCCCGATATCAACGATCTACCCCATCGTTCCGATAGATGGAAGCCCCGAAGTTCGACCACCGCCAAGGGTGCTCGCCAGTCCGCGACGCGACGTTCTCCTTCTGGATCTGGGCGACCCTCGACCCAGCCGCAAGCAGAGCGGGAGTCCGTCGCGCGCTCCGCTGCGGATCGGTCGACCCGTCGGCGCCGCAGCCGCCGCTCCCCGGTCACCAGCGGTTGCGGTGTACCACCTCGTCGATGGGACGCCGAGGCCGCGTTGCCGAGCGCCCGGGCTGGTCCGGCAACGGGTGACCGATGGCGACGGTGCCCACCAGGCGCCACCCCCGGGCCACGCCGAAGGCCTCAGCCACGGCCGCTTCGTGGTCGAAGAGCCCGAACAGGCAGGCACCGAGCCCGACGTCGACCACCCCGAGCAAGAGGTGTTCGACCGCCGCGCCGGCGTCGACCCACCAGTACGGGACCGGCCAGGCGTCGAGCTGGCGGGCTCGGCCGACGGCGGCCTTGTCGGGCTCGGCGTAGCGGTCGAGGTAGCTGCCGGGCCGCACGGCCACCACCACCAGCACCGGGGCCAAGAGCAGGCCCGGCCATCGGAACGATCCCCGTCGAGGCTCGGGCAGCGTCAGGTCCCAGTACCTGGCCGTTGATGCGGCCGAGTCGAGGACCAAGAAGGCGGTCGCCTGGGTGTTGCCCGCCGACGGAGCCCGGCGGGCCAGGTCGCAGAGCCCGGCGACGGTGACCGGATCAACGGGATCGGGCGCGAAGGCCCGCACCATGCGTCGCTGGCGGATCGCGTCAGCGAGCTCCACGGGCGACGGGCGAGCGATCGTTGGGTGAGCGGTGATCCGGCGCCCAGACCAATGGGCGGCGGGTCAAGCCAGTTTGACCAGGTCGTCCGCCATGGCCCACCCGAAGGCGATCAGCGCATCGCCTCGACCGCGGTCGATCTTGTCGAAGAACTGTGCGTAGCCGGGGTCGAGCTTCTCGGGTTTGAGGGTCTCGTGGTCGAGCACCTCAGGGTACGAGTCGTCGCCGCGCACCACAAAGGAGCGTTCTTCGTAGCGCGAGCCGTCGATGCCGAAGCGCTTCACCAGCCGCCGCCCCCACGCCCTCTCCTCGCCGGTGGCGGTGTAGTCCGGACGGGGCACGATGTCCTGGAGGGCCTTGAAGGCGTCGTACCCGGAGATCGACGCGAACCGGGTGCCGACCAGGACGTCCTCGTCGGGGAAGGCCAGCACGGCGCGCCGCAACTGGTCGTGGACAATTGCTCGCAGCACGGTGTCGCGCTTGGCGGTGCGCTTGATCGAAGCCAGCCCGATGATCACGCTGGGCGTGCCGCCGATACGCTCGAGGGTGCTGAACGAAAAGCCCTTCAGCCGCCCGTTGTCGCGCGCCAGCGTGACCAGCACCCACGACTCGGCCGCCTTGGAGAGGACTCCCACCTCGAAGCGACTGGGCCCGTCGGCGCACAGGTCGGCCAGCTCGGCGAGCTCGGCGTCACCGAGCGCTGTGCAGTCCTTGGTCTCGATCTCGATTGCCATGAGACTGCTTCGACCCCCGGAACATGGGCGGATACGTGCGTGTCAAGTCCAGTCCACCAGGCCAGGCGACGCAAACCCGGGCGATCGTCCCCAGTCGCGCGATGATGCCGACGCCGTCCGATCCTGCCCGCTCGCCCTGGAGGTACCGCCATGCGACGCCACCAGTCACGGAGGGCGGCCCGGACGCAAGTGCCGAGAGTGGTCGCACTGCTCCTGGTGCTGGTGGTCGGGCTCGGCGGGTGTGGCGGCAGCGACAACGGCGACGACCCTGAGTCGACCGGCGTGCGAGACCGCGCCATGGAGCAGCTGCGCGCCTACGGCCTTCCCGAGGACCAGGCGACATGCGTGGTCGACGCCATGGGCGCCGAGACGGTGGCTGCCACCAGGGATATGGAGGTCCTGGCGGCCGGCCAGGAGTACCGCGACGCCGTGGAGGACTGCCCGCCATGACCGCCGGGACACGGGTTCGGCCACCGAGCCCTCGGATGCCGGCTGCCGTCGTCCGGTCCGGGGTGGTGATCGCAGCCCTGTTGGCGGGGTTCGTCGGCGTGGCCTGCTCGAGCCCGGACACCGATCCTGCCCAGGAGCGCCAGGAGCGGGTGGAGGAGCGGTTGCGCTCGTCGTTCTCGGACACCCAGGCCCGGTGCATCGTCGACCGGTCCGACCCGGCGGTGATCCGCGCCCTCGACCGCACCGCCGACCTCGAGCCCGACAACGAGCTGATGGCCTCCTACAGCGAGGCCGTCGCCGACTGCGTGACCGATCCCGTTGGCCCGACCACCGATCCGGGTCTGCCGAGAACCACCTCGACCGCCCCGCCCGGCTGACGCGCGGCCGACACCCCACCCACGAGGGAACCACCCAACTGCCTGACCCCTGACGCCCACGGGATCGGCGTCGACCTCCGGTACGTTCTGCGCAGTGTCAGCAACCGCCGCGCCTCCACTCCCCCGCGACCAGTTCCCCGTGGCCGATCGGTTCCGATACCTCGACCACGCCACCTCGGCGGCGCCGCCGACGGTGGTGGCCCACGCCCTGGCTCGCGACGCGTCGTCGGCAACCATGTTGGGCTCCGCCGGCCAGCGGCGACGCAGCGAGCGGGTGGAGGACGCGCGAGTCACCTGCGCCGGCCTCCTCGGTGTCGCGGTCGACGACGTCTCCTTCGTGCGCAACACCACCGCCGGCCTGGCGTTGGTGGCCAACGGGATGGATTGGACCCCGGGCGACCGGGTGGTGGTGGCCGACCGAGACCATCCCCTGACCATCGGCGCCTGGTCGTCGCTCGCCGCGCTAGGGGTCGAGGTCGACGTGGCGGCCGGCCACGAGGAGAGCTGGTCGGTTCCGCTCGACGCGTTCCGACAGCTGCTGGAGAACGGAGGGGGCAGGGTCCGAGCCGTCGTGGTCTCCTGGGTGAACTACGCCCGCGGTGGTCGCCACGACCTCGCCGCCCTGGCCTCGTTGGCCCACCAGCACGGCGCGCTCTTGGTGGCCGACGTGATCCAGGGCCTGGGCGTGATCCCGTGTGACGTCAGAGCGTGGGGCGTCGACGCGGCGGTGGGCGGCGGCCAGAAGTGGCTGCTCGGGCCGGAGGGGGTCGGCCTCCTGGCCACCACACCCGAGCTGCGAGAGCGCCTCCGCCTGCGCGAGCCGGGCCGGCGGTCCATGGCCGAACAGGACCACCGGTTCTCGTTCGACCCCACTCGCGACCGAACCGGCCGTCGATTCGAGGGCGGGTCCCGGAACCGGGGTGGCATCGCCGGGCTGGGCGCGTCCACCGACCTGCTGGCCGGCGTCGGCATCGACGCGGTGTGGGCCCACGTCGACCAGTGGTGCGACCGCCTCGTCGCCGGCCTGTCGGACCTCGGCGCCACCGTGGTCTCCGACCGCTCCCCTGCCGGCCGTTCCCCGATCGTGACCGCCACCTTCGGCGACGCCGACCCCACGGCGATCGTGGAGAAGCTGGTGACCCGAGGCGTCCTGGCCGCCCCTCGCGGCGGAGGCGTCCGCTTCTCACCCCACGCGTGGAACGACGACGACGACCTCGCCTTCACCCTCGAAGCCCTGGGCCGGGCCTGGCGCCGCAACGGCTAGGGTCCTCCGACCTGGCGGCGTGGCCGAGTGGCTTAGGCAAGGGACTGCAAATCCCTGTACGGGGGTTCGATTCCCCCCGCCGCCTCCATCCATCCATCCATCCATCGATCGGTTGCCGACCTGCTAGGTCGCGGTCGGTACCAACTGGGGCTCGTCGTCAGCCACACGCACGTCGGGCTCGTCGGCGACCGGTGCGTTCTGGACGGCCTTCAGCAAGAAGCGCAGGGCGATGATGGCCACTGCGTAGGTGCACCAGGCCAGGACCATGATGGCCCTGAACCCGAAGGTCATGGACAACAACGTGGTCAGGACCGACCCGACCACCGGCGCGAAGCCGTTGACCGCCCACCCCCAGGCCACGTACTCCCGGGAGAGGGTGCTGAGCCGGCTGACCGCCCCCAACCCGAGCGGCATGAACATGCCGAGGCAGAGCCCGAGCGGCGCCAGGACCACGAACGCCACTCGATGCGGACGGCGAGGGAGCTCCCGAGCAGCGAGTCGGTGAGCGCAGGAAGGCCCAGCTCGTAGAAGAGTGTCAACACCGCCAGTGCGGCCAGGAGCCAGACGCCGACCGACCAGCCTCGGCCGACCACTCGCCCGCTGAGCAGGGCGCCGACACCGGTGAACAACAGGATCGAGGCCAAGGTGACCGTCAGCGAGTACGTGGGATAGCCGAGGAACAACGTGAGGCGCTGGATCAGGGTGATCTCGAAGAACAAGAACCCGAACCCGAGCGAGGCGAAGTAGAGCGCCGAGATCGGCTTGTGCGGCAGCGCCTTCCAGTCCCTGCGAATGGCCACGAACGGCAGGAGCAGGAACACCGCGGCGAACAAGAGGGCGATGGCCAGCAGGAGCAGGAGCACCCGCTCGCCGGTGCCGGCCTCGGGGTCGAAGCTGTCGATCGGTTCCCCGACGTCGCGCACCACGTCGGACAGGCGGGCGAAGTTCCAGAAGTAGGGGGCGTCGTCGGTGATGGGCCGGACGTCGAAGCGGTAGTCGTCGTACCAGTCCTCGAGCCCGGCGTCGTCCAGGGTGAGGATCGTCGACGCCACGCCACCGTCCGACGGTGCACCCGGCACGTGGCGGACGACACCTTCGGGGATCGCGGGGGTCTGAGCGGGCTTCCTCGGCGGCACCCTCGGCCCGGAGGGTGGTGCTGGTAGCGTCTCTGCGCCGTCGAGCTCGGACGGGAGAGTGTCCCTCGGGGCACGCCGAAGGAGCAATCCCTCCCCGGAATCTCTCAGGCCCCAGGACCGTCCGAGCGAGGCAACGCTGGAAAGCAGGCGCCGCTCACCGACGAGCGGACGCCTCACCGAAGGGGAAAGCCCGCAGGGGCGAAGCTCTCAGGTCCACCGACAGCGGGGGAGGTCGAACCGCCGCATCCACGCCACGGAGACCTCCGCATGACCGCTCGCCCACCCCTCGCTCGCCCACCACTCTCTCGCCGACCCCTCAGCGACCTGGAGGGGGCGGCACCGTTCGAGAGCCGCCACCTCGGTCCGTCGGTCGACGAGCAGGCCAAGATGCTGGCCGCCTTGGGGCAGCGGTCCCTCGACGACCTGGTGGCCGCCGCCGTCCCAGCGGGGATCCGCTCCACCGACGGCCTCGACCTGCCGGCGGCGCGCTCAGAGACCGAGGCCCTGGCCGACTTGCGAGCCCTGGCCGATCGCAACCAGGTGGTGACCTCCATGATCGGCCTCGGCTACCACGACACGGTCACGCCGGGGGTCATCCTGCGCAACGTGGTGGAGAACCCGGCTTGGTACACCGCCTACACGCCCTACCAGCCCGAGATCTCCCAGGGTCGGCTCGAAGCGCTGATCAACTTCCAGACCATGGTCGCCGACCTCACCGGCCTGGCCCTGGCCGGCGCCTCCCTGCTCGACGAGGCCACCGCCGCCGCCGAGGCCATGACGCTGGCTCGCCGCACCGCCAAGGGCGTGGCCGACGACGCGGTGTTCCTCGTGGACGCCGACTGCCACCCACAGACCATCGAGGTGGTTCGCACGCGGGCCGAGCCCATCGGCCTCGAGGTGGTGGTGGCCGACCTGAGCGGCGGTCTGCCCGCCGACGTCACCGCCTTCGGACTGCTCCTGCCCTACCCGGGCTCGTCGGGCCGGGTAGTCGACTGGACCGTGGTGATCGATGAGGCTCACGACGCCGGAGCAGTGGTGACCGTCGACGCCGACCTGCTCTCGTTGTGCCTGCTCCGCTCCCCCGGCGCCATGGGCGCCGACGTGGTGGTGGGCGTGGCCCAACGCTTCGGCGTGCCCCTCGGCTTCGGCGGTCCCCACGCCGGCTACCTGGCCGTGCGCGACGGCCTGCAGCGATCGATCCCCGGCCGGCTGGTTGGGGTGTCGGTCGACGCCGACGGCAACCGCGCCTACCGCCTGGCCCTGCAGACGCGCGAGCAGCACATCCGTCGGGAGAAGGCCACGTCCAACATCTGCACCGCCCAGGTGCTGCTGGCGGTGGTGGCCTCGATGTACGCCGTGTACCACGGGCCCGACGGGCTCGCCGACATCGCAGCACGAACCCACCGATACGCCGAGCTCCTCGCCGCCGCCCTACGGGCCGGTGCGGTCGACGTGACCGACCAGGCCCGGTTCGACACCCTCACCGCGACGGTGCCGGGACGGGCCGACGAGGTAGTGGCCGCCGCGCTGGCCGGCGGGGTGAACCTGCGCCAGGTGGACGCCGACCGGCTGGGCATCGCCTGCGACGAGACCACCACCCGGACCCACCTCGACGCAGTGGTGGCCGCCTTCGGTGTCGACGCTGCCGACTGGGACGCACTCGACGCCACCACCACCGAGTCCATCCCCGACGCGCTCCGTCGCAGCGACACCTTCCTCACCCACCCCGTGTTCCACCAGCACCGCTCCGAGACCGCGATGTTGCGCTACCTGCGCCGCCTGGCCGACCGTGACCTGGCCCTCGACCGCTCCATGATCCCGCTCGGGTCCTGCACCATGAAGCTCAACGCCACCAGCGAGATGGAGGCGATCACCTGGCCCGAGTTCGGCCAGATCCACCCGTTCGCCCCGCTCGGCCAGGCGGCCGGCTACCTGCAGCTCATCGCCGAGCTCGAGCGCTGGCTGGTGGAGATCACCGGGTACGCAGCGGTCAGCCTGCAGCCCAACGCCGGGTCACAGGGCGAGCTGGCCGGCCTGTTGGCCATCCGGGGCTACCACCGCGCCAACGGCGACGCCGAGCGCGACCTCTGCCTCATCCCGTCGTCGGCCCACGGCACCAACGCAGCCAGCGCAGCCATGGCCGGGATGCGGGTGGTCGTGGTGGCCTGCGACGACGCCGGCAACGTCGACCTCGACGACCTCCGAGCCAAGGTGACCGAGCACGGCGGACGCTTGGCTGCGCTCATGGTCACGTACCCGTCGACCCATGGCGTGTTCGAGGAGGCGATCACCGAGATCTGCGAGGCCGTCCACGAGGCCGGCGGCCAGGTGTACCTCGACGGCGCCAACCTCAACGCCATGGTGGGGCTGGCCCGGCCCGGTCGCTTCGGCGCCGACGTGTCGCACCTCAACCTCCACAAGACCTTCTGCATCCCCCACGGCGGGGGCGGTCCCGGCGTCGGTCCCGTGGCCGTCGGTGCCCACCTGGCGCCGTACCTGCCCAACCACCCCCTGACCCCCGAGGCCGGTCCGGCCACCGGGCCCGGGCCCATCTCGGGGGCGCCGTGGGGGTCGGCCGGCATCTTGCCCATCCCGTGGGCCTACGTCCGGATGATGGGACCCGACGGGCTCCGCCGGGCCACCCAGGTGGCGATCCTCAACGCCAACTACATCGCCCGCCGCCTTCAACCCCATTTCCCGGTCCTCTACACCGGTCGGGGGGGCCTGGTGGCCCACGAGTGCATCGTCGACCTGCGCGGCATCGCCAAGGAGACCGGGGTGACGGTGGACGACGTGGCCAAGCGCCTCATCGACTACGGCTTCCACGCCCCGACCATGTCGTTCCCGGTGCCTGGAACGCTGATGATCGAGCCCACCGAGTCCGAGGACCTGGGCGAGATCGACCGGTTCTGCGACGCCATGGTGGCCATCCGCGCCGAGATCGACCGGGTGGCATCGGGCGAGTGGCCGGCGGGGGACAACCCGCTGGCCAACGCCCCCCACACCGTCGACTGCCTGACGACCGAGGACTGGGACCACCCCTACGAACGGGCGGTGGCCGCCTTCCCCGGTGCCGGCGCCCGTGAGGACCGCTACTTCCCCCCGGTGCGTCGCATCGACGGTGGCTACGGCGACCGGAACCTGGTCTGTTCGTGCCCCCCGCTGGAGGACCTGGCGCGCTGACCATCCCCTTTTCCTGCGCTTCACGAACTTGTTGGCCAGACGCCCGCCGTTTCCCGCGCGTTCTACCAACAGGTTCGGGGGTTTCACCGTTCAGGTCGTGAGCGCTTCGGCGGGTGTGGCGGTCACGAAGGGGGGCTTGACCACGGTGGCGGCCACGGCCTCGCCCCGCATGTCGATGGCCACCTCGTCTCCGACGACCACGGTGGGCGGGCAGAAGGCCAGGGCGATCCCCCGTTCGAGGATCGGCGAGAAGTTGCCGCTGGTGACCACGCCGGCCGGCTCGCCCCCCACCAGGACGACGTGGTCGGCCCGGGGCGGCCGGCGGCCCTCCACCGTGAGGGCGCGCAGGCGACGGGTCACCCCGGACTTGCGCTCGGCCGCCAACGCGGCGCGCCCGCAGAAGTCGCCCTTGTCCCACGACACCACCCACCCGAGCCCGGCCTGCAGTGGCGTGATGCCGGGACCGAGCTCGTGGCTGTGCAACGGCAGGCCTGCCTCGAGGCGCAGCGTGTCGCGCGCTCCCAGGCCGGCGGGTTCGAAACCGGCGGCGGTCACTGCGTCCCAGAACGCCGGCGCCCGGTCGACCGGCACGGCCACCTCGACGCCATCCTCGCCGGTGTAACCGGTGCCGGCCACGGTGCAGGGGGCTCCGTCCCAGTCAGCGAAGATCACGCCGAAGCGGCCGACGGCGGCGGCCTCGGGCCACACGGCGGCCAGCTGGCGACGCGCCGCCGGGCCCTGCAGGGCGACGACCGCCCGTTCCTCGGTCACGTCAACTGCCCCCTCCCCCAGGGCGCCCACCACGCCGTCGGTGTTGGAGGCGTTGGGCATCACGTCGAAGCGGTCCTCGTCCACCCACCACACGATGATGTCGTCCACCACCGAAGCGTCGGCCTCGGCGAGGAGGTGGGTGTACTGGGCCCGGCCCGGACCGACCTTGGTGAGATCGTTGGTGAGGGCCGCCTGCAGCCGTCCGAGGGCGCCAGGGCCGGTGATGCGGACGGTGCCGAGGTGGCTCACGTCGAAGGCCACCGCACCGTGGCGACAGGCCCGGTGCTCGGCCAGGGTGCCCGCCGGGTACGAAAGCGGCATCTCCCATCCGCCGAAGGGGACCATCTTGGCTCCGAGGGCCCGGTGGGCGGCGGCGAGCGGCGAGGTGCGCATGGTCACCGGGCGGACTGTAGTGGTGGCTCAGGCCACGTCGGCGGGGCCATCCGAAGCGGTTCGGTGACCGGTTGCCGGTCCGGCCAGGCCGAGGAGTCCGATGGGTTCGACGGCAGCGCCGACGGTGGCCGAGGGGTGGCGGGCGCTGTGCTGCTCGGGCGGTTCCAGCCCGTAGCGCGCGAGAAGTTGGAGGTAGTCGCGCTGGTAGATGAGCGAGACATCGAGGTCGGGGCGCAGGGCCCGGAGCTGGCGCAGCTTGCGGTTCTTCCTGGTCACCAGGCGCTGGTCGAGGGTGGTGACCTCGATGTAGCGATGGTGGTCGGGCAACCAGAAGTCGGGCGAGAACGCCGAGGTGGGGTGGCCGTCTGCCCCGGTGGCCAGGACGAACGTGTGAGGCTCGTACTCCCAGCGCACGGCGTAGAAGTCGAGCAACCGGGCCAGTTGCCGCTCGGCGTTGTGGGCGAACGCCACCCGCTCGTAGGGGAGCCCGACGGAGACAGGCGGCTCAGGGGACGGTCTGGTGGCGGTCAGCAGGTCAGCCTTCGACGGCCGTCGGGGATGGACCATGGCGGTCGACCGGGGCACTGTCGGTGGTGTGGCGGTCCGTAGCGCCGGCGGGTTGACTGGCACCGACGCTGACGGCGGGCGGGAACAGCTCCACGATGGCGGCATCGACCTCGCGCTTCACCCCGCCGAGCGAGAGCACGCTGCCCATGACGAACTGGCCGCCCTTGAGCACGTCGACCAGCTCGTCGTCTCGCACCAGCACGGCCGACCCCCCGGTGATGACCAGCTGGGCCGAGGCCACGTCCTCGCCGAGCTGGTCGCGCAGGTAGGTGAACACGGTGCGCACCGATTCGAGCTTGATGCCGGCGTCGAGGAGCGTCTTGATGACCTTGAGCTCGAGCAGGTCCCGGTAGGAGTACTGCCGACGGCTGCCGCTGCCGGCGGCGTCGGTGACCGAGGGACGGACCAGGTCGGTGCGGGCCCAGTAGTCGAGCTGGCGGTAGGTGATGCCGACGATCTCGGCCGCCTTCTTGCCGCTGAAGTGCTGAACCACGGGCTGTCCTCCGGTCACGACCCGGGTCCGGTGGGACGACACGGGTGAAGTTACGCTCGTGTCACCCTAGGGACCCGCGGGGGCGGGGTCAATGATCCGCTGCGCCGACGGGTCAGGGAGCGAAATCCTCAGGGTTCGATCGGGTGAACGCTGTGCAGGCTGGTGCTATCCCCTGCTCACCGCCGAGCGCTGTGGTGGGGGATTTGTCCCCCCCTACGTTGCCGATGCCGAGCCGGAAGTCCATCACGTTCACGTCGTCGTCCTTGTCGTTCGGGTCGGTCGCCGCTCCGTCGATGGTCGCTTCGCTGGCAGGTGGTTCAGGTGCGCCATTTGGCGCACCTGAGAGACTGCGTCGGACGGTGCCCTCGCTCGTGCCGGTGGCCGAGGCGATCGCCCGCACCGACAGGCCCGACCCACGCAGCGACGCACTACCCCCCGCTTCCGTCGACCAGGGGTCTCAGCGATGCCGACCCCCACTCGCTGCGCCGCCGGTGGACCCGGTCGGTCATCTCCGCTGGGGGGCGATCGTGCCGATGGTGGGCCGGATTCGTCGGGCGGGTCGGCCCGGGGGTGACTGGCAGGCACCAGGGGATCGAGCCAGTCGGCCCCCCAGACCTCGGTGGGGTGCCAGCCGCACCGGCGCCGCGGTCCATCACCAGTGGCGCCGGTCGACGGAGCATCTGCTCCCCGGTCGGCGCCGGTGGCGCGTCCACCCGCCAGTGGTCCACGACGTTTCAGGGCTCACACTTCCCTCATGGTGATGTGGTCGACTGATGGGGTTCCGCTCCCGGACCCGAGGTCCCCCCGATGAGTCGTCCCCTCACCTTGTTGGCCAGCGGTGCCGTGGCCGTAATGGCCTTCACCGGCCTCACCTCTTGCACCCCCACGAGTGGGCGCTACATCTCGATGATCTACTCGCCGGCTCAGATCACCGAGCAACTCGATGTCGTGTACGGGTCGGCGCCCAGCCTGCCCGATCGCGGCAATGGCCAGACGACGATGACCGAGACGCTGCGCCTCGACATCTACAAGCCGGCCAACAGCGCAGACGCCCACCGGAACCGGCCTGCGGTGATGATGGTCCACGGCGGCGGGTTCAAGGCTGGTGACAAGAGCCAGATGGCCGATCTCGCCAACGAGTGGGCCCGTCGGGGTTACGTGGCCCTCAGCGTCGAGTACCGGACCGACGACGACAACCAGTGCCAGAAGGTCCAGCACGAACTGACCACCGACCCGGCGCTGATCCTCGAGTGCGAGACGGCCCTCCTGGCCGCTCAGCACGACACCCAGGCGGCGGTTCGCTGGGCGCGGGCGCGCACCGCCACGCTTGGCATCGACCCCACCAAGGTGGCGGTGTGGGGATCATCGGCCGGTGCCGTCACCGCCATCAACGTCGCCTACAACAGCACCAACCCCGGCTCCAGCGGCACCCCGGGACAAAGCTCGAAGGTCCAGGCCATCGCAGCCATGTCCGGAGCGGCCTACGACACCTCGATCATCGGGCCCGGCGACTCACCGGTGATCCAGGCCCACAACCCCGCCGACCAGGCAGTCCTGTACTCGGTGGCCCGCGAGGGCGCCGACGTGGCCCTGGCCAAGGGCCTGATCGTGGACTTCATCACCTACCGAGACACCGCCCCGGGCACCACCCACGCCATGGGCATGTACGAGGCCCACAAGGCCGAGCTCGACACCAAGGTCACCGCCTTCTTCTACGAACAGCTCCAGTTGACCCAGACCTGACGGAGGCCCAGCCCCGCCGGAACCTCGTCCATCGGGGCCGTTGTCGGTGCCGTCCACCGCCGCTGCCCCTGGGTGGCGTTCTCCCGGCCTGGCGATAGTCGCAGGCTACCGGTGGGCGTAGATCCATCCGGGGAGCCTGTAGGGGGCGATCGGGCCGGTGTGGCAGCCGACCCCCTACTCACCCACCCATGCACCCCTTGCGCCCCGGGCGGCGAACCCTCCCAGGAACTCCGCCCGGGGCGCATTTCATCGGGGCGGGGCGGGGTAGCCGAGGGTGCCGTCGACCAGCCCGAGGCGCTCGAGCAGGACCATGCCGTCGACGCCGGCCTCGGTGGCCCACTCGTCCACCTCGTGCTGCCACCGGAGATGCGCGTCGGCGCCTGACCCGGGTCAGGCGGCCTCGCCATCGGCAGGTGCGGGGCGGCGGCCAGACGATCGGATCACCCGGGCCTCGCGCTGCCGTTGGCGGTGGCCAACGTGACGCTGCCTCTACCTAGGCTTCTGTCTGTCCCGGGTCGTTGTCAGACAAGTCTGCTACGTCAGACCGCACAAGCAGCTCGGCCACCTTTGCAGTCACGATCGCGAATGTGGAGATACCCACCACCATCGTGAAGGCCCCGACGATGCGGCCGACGGCCGTCACCGGAAAGACGTCGCCGTAACCGACAGTGGTGATCGTGGTGGTGGACCACCACAAGCCGTCGAAGAACGAGTGAAGGCGACCGTTGCGCCCAACGTCTTCAACGAGGGTGAACGCCACTGCCGATGTGATCCAGGTGAGACCCGCCATGCCAAGCGCGAACGATCCGGCGTTCCGACGCAAGATGCCTCGTCCCTGCCGAGAGGCCGCTCCGCCAATTGCAACAAGTCGTGCGGCCGTTGCAACGAACCGGAGAACACGTGCCCCTCGCAGCGCCCGGAGAACTCCGAACGAGGAGAGTCCCGGCACGATCGCGATTGCCTGAGCTACGACGATGAGCAGACTGGTCCACTCGCCACGAACGTAGCGACCCCGATTGCCAGCGAGGGCCAGCTCAACGAGGTAGTCGGTGGCGAACAGCACCAGTACGACGAGGTTGACTGCATCCAGGAACAGGCGGTCGCTTCTAGTCAGGTTCGCCCGCTCCAGTTCCAACAGAAGGAGGGGCAGGCTTCCCACAGCGACCGCAATGAGCGGTGCGTCAGTGGCTCGACGCCACCTCAGCAGAGCCGGGGTCTCGTACTCGCACGCATCGTCGCCGTCCATCCCCTGAGACTGTAGGAGCCGCCTCGGATCGGGCAAGCTGCTCGTATGGAAACTCTTCTTGGTCTGCTCGTCGTTGCAGGCGTTGCATTCGCCGGGTACCGGTTCACGAGGAAGCGAACCTGACTCCTTGAGGCGCCACGATCCGCTGCGTATGAGATCTGCGAGCCGTGGAAAAGTGCCGGGGAGAGATAGCGGAGCTAGCCGGCTGGCTCCGTGAGAGGGGCGAGGGGGGACTCCGCCCACCCTCCGTGAGCTTGCATCACGCTTAGTGTGCGATCAGACGTTGACGATGCGACCGGTGGCGGGCGTCGTGTGCTCGTCGGGTGTCCGCGTCGGTGCGTTGGCGTAGCTCGCCTTCGATGGCGGCGAGGCGGCGGCTGTAGTCCTGCACCGTGCAGAGGGCGAGCGAGTAGCCCTTGTTGAGGGCGAACCATGCGTCGGGTTCGCTGTGGTCGAGCTCGGCGTCGATCCAGACCGAGGCGTCGATGTCGGCGATGACGTTGAGGCGACGTGGCTTGCTCGGCACGGTGCGGGTGACGAACGAGTAGAGGCCGATCCAGCCGCTGACGATGGTGTCGATGACCTCGATGGCGGAGCGGGCTTCGCCCCATGCCGTAGCAGCTGAGGCGGCGTGGCAGTCGGGCGCTGGGAACCGAGGCCGGGCCCGCAGAGTCGACGTGACGGGCGACACCTACGGCTAGGGTTCGCTGGCTCCGAATGGGGCGCTATCCACACAACCATCGGAGAGAACCTTGAAGCGATTCCTAGTGACGATGGCTGCCCTTGCAGCCCTCAGCATCGCGACTCTGGTCGGCGCACCGAGCGCTTCGGCCCAGTCCAACGATCTGAACTGCTCAGATTTCGCAACGCAAGCCGAGGCTCAGGCCGAGTTCAATCGAGACACGTCTGACCCGAACGGTCTAGATGGCAGCGACAACGACGGTCTCGCTTGTGAAAGCCTTCCCGGCGGCAGTGGCGATGACGCAGGCGACGAGGGCACTGCCCCCGCCATGGCCAGCACGGGCACGGGCACCGGTACTGGTTCAGGCATGGCTCCCGCCCCGTCAGGTGGAGTAGCCACCGGGTTCGGCGGGATGGCGCCAGGGTCGCAGTCCAGCGGTGCTCCGTGGGGGCTCATCGGCGGTGTCGCCCTCATGGCGGCAGGCTCGCTGTTCATCTTCTCTGGCCGCCGCTTCGCCCGGTAGCACTGGGCACATGGCCGCTCGACGGCGGCCGGTGACGTTGGCCTATGACCGGTTGCTCACCGCCGCCTGGCTGAGGGCCCGCTACGTCGATGCCGGCCGCACCGTCGAGTCCTTGGCCCGGGAGGCGGACGTGTGCACTCAGACCATCTACCGGGCCCTCGCTCGGCATGGCATCGCGGTGCGAGTACGGGACCGGACCGGGGCCCCGTACTCGCTCGGCGAGATCCTCACCGAGGCGTTCCTGCGGGAGCGCTATCAGGATCAGCAGCAGTCGGTGCGTGCGGTCGCCACCGAGGTCGGCTGCTCGGAGTCGGCCGTCATGGCTCGGCTTCGCCGCTACGACATCCCGCGCCGGGGCGTCCAGCCGGCCGACAAGCTGATCCTCAGCGGCCGCGTCACCAGAGAGGTCTTGGCCAACGCACGGGCAATCGCTGCGGAGTTGAGCGTCGACGAGGGAACGGTGCGGGCCTACCTCAGCCGGCACGAAGTCGAGTAGCCGACCTCAGCCCGCCCTGTGAGGGCGCTGGGCTCGTGGCCAAGGCGCTCCCACTCGACCGGAGGGAGCAGGGCTTCAGCCGGCCGGGCCGGACACCCAGACCCAATCTCGTGACCAGCGACAACATGGATGGCCGCAGGCGTGTCGGATCGCATCTGGTCCCTGACCGACATCGCCGCCCTGCTCGACTAGGCCTGCCGGAGACTGGCAACATCCCCCCGTGGACGAGCGCAAAGTCAGGTACGACGGCAACCTCCGGTGGGAGGGCGGCCAGCCAGCTGGAGACCTAAGCGGATGGGACGTGGTATCGAATCCCTCCCAGGACGAGTACGTCCTGGTTCGATCCACCGACGTGGGTCCGTGGTGCGCCGCTCATGGATGAGGATGTTCCAGAAGCACCGGAACGAGAGCGTCGCCGTTGCCAAATCGGACTCAGTCCAAACTGACCCACTACCGCCGGGCTGCACGGTCCCTGCGCCCTCGGCCATGCTGTCGACGTGGCTGGGGAACTCGCTCGCCGTGTGGGACAGCATCTACGCACCCACCGGACCTCCTCAGCCAGCTCCCACCCGAGGCCGTCGCCGACCTGCTCGAAGCCATCGCCGCCAACTACCTCAAGGGGAGCCGATGAAGTACGCAGGGATCACCGTCAGGAACGGGCAGGTGAAGCACAAGCAAGGCTCGGGACCCGTCGCTGGAGCGGTGGCCCGGGTGGAGTCGGTCGGTCAGATCGACCGGCGCATCACCGTCACCCGAATGGCGCTCACCGGCCCGTTCGCATTCGCGCTCCGGAAGAAGAAGGACAAGCGCGAGCTGTTCCTAACCGTCGAGGGCGATGGCTACTCGATCATGGTGGATGTCGGTCCCAAGGACCAGGCTGCCGCCCGTAAGTTCGCAGCGGAGCTGAACTCGATGGCGAGGCGGCAGGCGCCGACGTCGCCCGCTGGACGAACAGCGCCGCCGGTCGCCGCCCCCGCACTGCCAGTCGCACCGCTGCCGGTCGCCGCTCCTGCACCGCCCACGTTCCAACCCCCCGCCGCACCCCCGCCCCCGGTCGACGTGCTGGGTCAGCTCACCCAGCTCGGCGCCCTCCGCGACTCCGGGGTCCTCAACGGTGAAGAGTTCGCTGCACAGAAGGCGGCCATCCTCGGGACGCCGCCACCATCGGAACCGGAGCCAGAGCTAGAACCAGAACCGGAGCCCGCTCCCGTCAGCTACGACCACCTCCCGCCGCCGCCAAGCGCCGCTCCGTGAAGCTCTCTGCGGCGGGTCGTCCTGCTCGGTCTGCTCATCGGGTGCCGGCGCGTACCAGGTCGGCCTCGTCCTTCACAGTCGGATGCAGGCGGTTCCAAGCCGGATCGGTAGCGCGTAGGGCGAGGGCGTCCTCGCTTCTCTGGTCTCGCTTCACGCCATGGTGTTTCTCCTGTGGTTAAAAGGGGTCGGTTCAAACTGCGGTCGGCGGCATCGGACCGTCGATACCGGGGTGGATGGGGTTGGCCTTTCGTGCTGCCTTCGCTGCTGCTCCTTCGCGCCCGGACTTGGCGGCGTGATGAGCGGCACAGAGGGTCGTCAAGTTGGCGAGTGCGTGGTTGTCGCCGCGGATGATGTGATCGACCTGGTTGGCGGCTGCGCCACAGTTGGTGCAGCGGTGACCGTCACGCTCGAGGACCTGCGCCCGGATCGCCGGCCAGTCCTTCGGGAGCCGAGAGCGACGGTTGCTGTTGGCCCACGGCTTGCGGGCATGCTCGGCGCAGGGGTTGAGATGCCAGCACCCCGGAACGTTGCATACGCCGCGCGCACGCGTCCGCATCATGGTCGGGTCTCAGTGCTCATCAGATCGAACACGGCGGGTGGGGTGGCCCACCACCGCCCCCCACCCCCTTGAGCGGACGACCGGGTAGGTGTATGCCGCAGAACATGTGCGGGTTTGAAACTCTGGGCACGTACGGCCCACCACGTCGTCGCAGCCCGAGCACGAGCTGGTGGCGACCCATCCTCCGGGGTTTCTGACTTGACCGACCACCGAGCCGCAGAACTCACCGGTGAGGAGTCGTAGGGGCGGGGGGCGGTGGTGACCCTGGTGGGGGTCGGGTCCTTCGGTGAAGGTCCTCGACCAGCCATGCGACGCCCCTTTTCTGAAAGTCCAGACTCGTACACACCCCGAGCCGCAGAGCTAACCGGTGAAGCTGAGAGGGGGTGGGGGGAGGTGGTGGCCCGGGTAGTGGTCACGGTGTCGGCGCAACTTCGACGATGCCCGTCGCTCGGCCGAACTGATCCCGCAAGATCGTGCGGATCGTCGCATTCGGTGACTCGGCAACCACCGCCTTCAGGGCGTCCTCATACGACCGCGCCAAGATCTCGAGTCGTTGTTCACGTGCGAGGTCGGCGGCGCTTGCGGTGGTCGCGAGCGTGGTCTCCAAGGTGGAGATCCGCGCGCCGAAGTCGGCCAGCGCGGTGGCGGTTGCGTCGCGAGCGTCGGCCGCGGACGTGTCCGGCTGGGTCGCTTTGTCGAGCCGATGCTCGACGGTGACCAGCCTGTCGAGTAGCTCGTTCAACATGAAAGCGGTCATGCGGCATCGAGCCGGCGGGCCACGTAGTCGACGAGCTCGTCATGAGGTATGCACCTCGCGCCAGCCAGGTTGATGGCACGCAGGTCGCCGCCGGCGACGAGGCGCTTGACCGTGCTCTCCGAGATGTCGAGCAGCCGGGCGGCGTCGACGTAGCGGTAGACGAGGGGCATGGGGTCACCATCCCGCCCAACGGTGGCGGCGTCGACTGTTGGCCCGCTCTGACCCTTCTTGACCTTGAACGCGGCCTCGAGGGCCAGGACCTCGATGCCGATGGGGTGGCCGTTGCGGCGCAGCCAGGCGGGGAGCTCAGCCACGCCGAGGGTCAGGGCCAGCGCCGTGAGTTGGGCGATCCGGTCGGGGTGCGGGGTCATCGACGGCCACCACCGTGTGGCACGACCTGCTCAGCCCCGAGGCCCGTGGAGGCTGCTCGGTGTGGAGGTTGGCGGCGGAGATCGGGGATCGGTGCGAACCCCTTTGGTCGGCCCCGATGCCACAAAGGTGCAGGTCAGAGACGTGCTGCGACTGTTGCGAACCCTTGCAACCCAGGATTCGGTATAGCGCCCTAGAAGCGATGCATAGGCGGGTAATGGGGTTTGTGGGTTGCAAGGGTTGCAAGGGTTCGCCTTCGGTCTCACGAGAACACCTCGTTGGTGGTGTCGGTGAGCGCCAGACCGATCCAGTGCCACCGGTTGTGGTGACCGAGACGCACCCGGTCGAGGCCTCGTTCGCTGAGGTGTTGACCGAGGGCCCGTTGGCTTTTGGGTCGTTCCCCGGCGTCGTCGCACCACTGGGTGTATGCGCTGTAGAGGTCCTTGGCGCTGGTGTGTGCGGTGGTGTCGGTGAAGGTGCAGGCCTCGGCCAGGAACTCCCCCAGGGTGTCCTGGGAGGCCCGGTAGGCGTCGGTGGCCAGGGTGACCGCCAGGGGTTCGGTGAGGCCCCCGGTCTGCCAGCGCAGGCATCCGGCGACGGCCCAGGCCATGATCCCGTCGGCTTCGCCCCGGAGCTTGTCGGGGAGTTGGCGGTCCTGGTCCTCGTCGGCCACGGTGACGTCGAAGGGGACGAGTCGCAGGCGACGCCAGATTGCATGGTCGGTGCCGGTCACCTTCGGCTTGTGGTTCGACTGCATCCACAGCTTGTGGCTCGGGGTGAACTCGAAGAAGTCCTGGCGCATGTAGCGCCCGATCATCTTGTCGCCACCGGTCAGACGCTTGACGGTTGCCTCGGCCAACTTGGCGCCCTCGTCGGATTCGGACGAGATGACGAACCGGGCACCTTGGAGCCTGGCGACGCCGGTGGGGTGGTCGTCGCTGCGGGCCAGCAGCAGCCCGGGATCGGCCTGGCGTCCGTAGTGACCCCAGACCGCCAGGAGCGCTTCGAGCAGTGTTGACTTGCCGTTGGCGCCAGTGCCGGTGGGGATGAGCATTTTCTGCTCGGTCACTAGGCCGGTGAGCGAGTAGCCGGCGGCTCGGGCCACGAACTCCCGTACCTCGTCGTCGGGTAGTACCTGGTGCAGGAACGCCTCCCAGACCGGCGCCGGGGCGTTCGGGATGTAGTTGGCCCCGGCGATCTTGGTGCACAGCTTGGCCGGGTCGTGGCCCATCAGTTGACCGGTGCGGAGGTCAAGTCGACCGTTGCCCACGTTGAGGATCATCGGGTCGGCGTCGAAGTCGTCTGCGGCGACGGGGATGCCGGGTGCGGACCGGGCCAGCTTGATCATGGCGTCGATGCGCTGTGATGACGCCGAGGTCATGGCCCACCGGACCGCCTTCTTGCGTTCGTCGCTGTCGGCCACGGTGACCGCTTCTTCGAGCAGGGTGACGGTGATGGCCTTGGCGGCTTCCACGATGGCCCCACCGCTGTCGCGGGCCCAAAGGCGGCCATTCCAGGCCATCCAGGTCCCCCAGTCGGCGCACCAGCGGAACCGGGTCCCGTAGGTGTCGACCAGGCGTTGAGCGTTGCCGACATCGGTGCCCAAGTACTCGCCCTGGTCGAGCTCGGACACGTCCTCAACATCAAGTCGAAGGTGCGCCACCTTGGCGAGCACCCGGAGCGTTTCTGCCTGTAGCCGGGGCCCGAACTTGTCCACTGACGGCCGGTGCAGGCTGGCGGCGGTGACGGTCTGGCCGTTGGTGAAGCCCATCTCGACGGCCTTGGCCACGAGGGCGTAGTGGCGCTGGTGACGGGTGCCGTCGACCGGCACTTCTGCGAGGCGTCGGACCAGCCAGGCCGGGTGCGGGTCCGGTAGCGGTTCTCCGTCGACATCCACCGGGTTCTGCACCTTCGGAGTGAGCTTCGCCTGCACCCATCGCGGGAGTGCTGCCGCCTTGGTGGTCCAGTTGCCCCAGGCGTAGGCGTTGCCGCTCTTGTGGGTCGACGGGGCGGTGATCGCGTAGCCGCTGCCGGCCCGGGTGTCGATGCCAGGACCGAGCTTGTTCGATGCCAGCACCTCGCCGGACGGAGCGGTGAACCACAGGTGACGGCCACCATCGGCTCGCCCGGAGCGGTCCGTCAGTGTTGCTGGTAGTGGCCCGTGCTCGGCTTCGAGGGCCGCAAGGGTGGCTTCACCGGTGGGGCCGTCGATGTCGATGACGACCAGGTCGGACAGACCCGGTGATACCGCGACGTTGTAGACCGGGTTGTCCATGAACCACGCCTCGATGGTGGACAGCTCGGTGGTGGCGTCGCTCCAGGACAGGCCACCGACGGGGTGTTTGCCGATGCTGGTGGCGTCCAGGCGCCCGGATCCATCATGGGGGTCGCCACAGGTGCAGGACCCGTCGACCACGCCGTGGACGGGCAGCACGGCCCAGCCTTTGTGGACGTACCTGTAGGCCCAGGAGAGAACGTCTTCGCTCATGGCTGCACCTCGGCCCACGCTTGGGTCAGCGCCTTGGCCGCCACGTCGTCGCCGCCGGCGTCGGGGTGGAGGACCTTTGCGAGAGCCCGATAGGCGGGCTGGCGGAGCGGCTGGGGGAGGCGGGCGAACACGGTGGCGAACGCCTCGGCGAGCACCACGTCGGTGCCGCCGTTCAGGCGGCGGATTAGCGCCTCGGCCTCGGCGGCGAGCTCGATTCGAATGCGCCAGCATTTGAGCGAAGGATCCCAGCGGGTGCCGGGAAGGGCCTTCGCCGCGTGGCGCTCTTCGTAGGCGACCCACAGGCCAAGGTCGCCGTCGCCGAGGTTCCGGGTGGAGGCTGGGCGGGGGCGGTTAGTATCGGCCACGTCGCACCCGAACGTCGGCACCGGCGAAGGACGACACGGTGGGGCCGCCGACCAGTGGCCCGAAGTAGGTGGACGAGCCCTCGCTATCGGCGGGGGTTCGTCGCATTTCGGCCGGCATCACGAGGCAGCTCCAAGGTCGGAGGTGTCCTGCGGTGCAGCCTTCGCTTCGCGGGCGAGGCGCCGTGCCTTCGCCGACTTGAGCGCCAGGCTGGCCATGTGGGCCTTGTAGGCGTGCTCAGCCCGGCGGGTCCGCTCGGCGGGCTCGAGGATGCCGTCGGGGTCGACGACGGCCTCGAAGGACTGCCGGAAGGACCGGCGGGCTCGCTCAGTGCGGGCTGTCGGGTCAGGCGTGTTCGCCCACGACGTGTGGGCGGCCTGTTGGGCAACGAGCTTCCGCTCGGCGGGACTGAGGGCCATTTGGGCGCGCTCCTCCAAGGAGGAGGCCCAAATCGAGACCTCGGGCTAAGCCCGTACTCCCGGTGGTCTGCGTCGTAGCCGGGAGGGCGACGTACAGCGCACGTTAGCGCAGTGCTCAGGTGCTCAGGTGGATCTCGTTGGATTCGAGGCGGAAGGCCACGGCGTAACGGCGCAAGAGGTCGGCGGCGGAGTGGCGGCCGTCGTAGCGGCAGCGGCGGCAGTCGAGGCGGGCCAGCGACGGGACAGTGCCGGTCGCGGGCTCGTCGCCGGCCGGTGGGTGCTGCGGGCAGGGGAACAGCTGCGGGCACCCGTGTTCGCTGCACACGGACCGCGCCCGCGCCGCCGGTGCGGCCCGGCCGATGCGTCGCCACCGCTCGGCGGCCTGGTCGTCAACCTGTTGCCCGGTGGCGTCGACCAGCTCCAGCATCGGCCGGAAGTTGTGGTCGAGGATGAGCCGGACGGGGGCGAGCTGGTGACCACGGGGGCACATGATGCGGATCACCGGGGCATCGAAGCCACGGGCCAGCGCCAGTAGTTCGGGGAACTCGACGTCCAGGGTCTCGGCGACCGCGGAGAGGGCACGGTCCCGGCTGGGGTCGGCGCTCACAGCCGGTCACCCACCCGGATGCGACGCGCCGCTTGCTGGGCTCGTTCCATCGCAGCGGAGCGGCCGTATCTATGCGCCATCTCGGTGGAGGACCAGCCGGCCAGGTACATGAGGTCGCCCTCGGCACCGCCCTCGGCCCGGAACAAATGCGCCCACGTGTGCCGCAACTTGTGCGGGTTGATGTGGGCGACGCCGGCCATCTCGCACCGTCTCTTGAGCAACTGAGCGATCGCCGAATCCCCCAGCGCGCCCTTGGTGCCCAGCCACATGGCCGGATGCGCCGCGAGGCGGTGTTCTGCACGGCGCCGCCGGTACCGGCCGAGGGCCTCACCGGTCGACAGGGAGACCGGGACGGTGCGTGGACCGGTCTTGCCGTCGAGAGCCAACAGGTCGTTGCGACTGTCCCAGTCGGTGACCCGTAGCCCGGTCAGCTCCCCACGACGGGCACCGGTGTCGATCAGGACCCGTATCAGGGCCTCGTCGCGGCGGTCGGTGAAGTCCTTGCTGGCACAGGTGTCCAGCAGCTTGCGCACGTCGTCGAGCGGCACCAGCGGCACCGCCGGGTCCCGATCAGGCGGCGGTCGGTCGGCCCGCTCGAACGGTGACGCGCCGCCCTCCTCGCGCACCCACCACGAGTAGAACGGCCGCAGGTTCTGGAACAAGATCCTTCGGGTCGCCGGCTCGAGGGCCTTCTCCACGTGGTCGCCGGTCTCGGGATCGACCACCAGGACCGGACGGCCGTTGCGGATGACCTTGGCGGTCAACAGGTGGTCGGTCCAGTCGTTCAGGTGCTTGTAGGTGACGGCGGAGGGGTTCGGCTCCACCTCGTTCTCCAGCGCCCACGTCCAGAAGTTGCGGTAGGACTTGGCGTAGACCTCCACCGTGGCGGGGGAGCGGCCTCGCCGGATCAGTGAACGGCGGAAGTCGGCGAAGGCGTCGGACACCTCGGTGGGCAGGTCGGCGGTTTCGGTGGTCATGGCAGAACGCTCCCGGTCGAATCTCCTGCTTTACAAGCGTAGTGCTACCGGGTAGCGTGCGTCGGTATCCACCCAACCCGTTACTGGGTAAGGGTTCGACCCGGGGCTGTAGCTCAATGGTCAGAGCAGGCGACTCATAATCGCTCGGTTGCGGGTTCGATCCCCGCCGGCCCCACCGTCACTCAAGGGTTGAAGGCTCCA
>JAABUN010003597.1_pt1 | contig 23575 bp, 21 predicted proteins | sample 5559311 | NCBI WGS metagenome assembly JAABUN01 (sample SAMN10711877, study PRJNA513370) | rock metagenome | isolation source: Antarctica rocks | place: Antarctica: Victoria Land, Siegfried Peak sud
ACGGCGGGTTACACACCATCCGGGCCAAGGCCGTGATGCTCGCCACCGGGGGGTTCGGACGGATGTTCCGGATCACCTCCAACGCGTGGTCGCTGACGGGCGACGGCGTCGCCCTGGCGTACCGCCACGGCGTGCCGATGCAGGACATGGAGTTCTACCAGTTCCATCCGACCGGGATCGTCGGCATCGGCATCCTGCTGTCCGAGGCGGCCCGCGGTGAGGGTGGCATCCTGCTCAACGGCGAGGGGGAGCGGTTCATGGAGCGTTACGCCCCCACGATGAAGGACCTCGCTCCGCGCGACATGGTCAGCCGCTCCATCTACCAGGAGATCCGGGCGGGGCGCGGGATCGATGGCAAGGACTACGTCTATCTCGACGTCCGGCATCTCGGGCGCAAGGTCATCGAAGAGAAGCTGCCCGACATCACGGACTTCGCCCGGGTCTACCAGGGCGTCGAGCCGATCACGGAACCCGTGCCGATCCAGCCCACCGCGCATTACGCGATGGGCGGCATCCCGACGGACGTGCTGACCCGGGTGACCCGCGACGCGGCTGGGACGATCGTGCCCGGGCTATATGCCGCGGGTGAGACGGCGTGCGTCAGCGTCCACGGGGCGAACCGGTTGGGGACGAACTCGCTCGTGGACCTGCTCGTGTTCGGCCGGCGGGCCGGGCGCCAGATAGCGCTCGATGTCCCGGGCGTGGGTATGCCCGACGTCGCGCCGAACGCGGATGCGTCGGCGGCTGCGGAGATCGAGGCGTTGCGCGGCTCGGCCGGCCGGGAATCGGCGCCGCGCATCCGCCGCGAGCTGGCCGACGTGATGATGGACAACGTGGGGGTCTACCGGGACGAGGGCCTGCTGACCTCGGCGCTCAACAAGGTTCGTGAGCTGCGCGGTCGGTATGCGAAGGTCGGCGTCGATGACAAGGGGACCGTCTTCAACACGGACCTGCTCGAGGCGCGTGAACTCGGCTACCTGCTCGATTGTGCCGAGACGACGGTCGTGGCCGCCCTGGCCCGCAAGGAGAGCCGCGGCGCCCATGCGCGCGAGGACTTTCCCGAGCGAGATGACGCACACTTCCTGACCCACAGCCTCGCTACCCGGGCCGAGGGCGGGCCGACGCTCACGTACAAGCCGGTGACGATCACGAAGTTCCAGCCGAAGCCAAGGACCTATTGATGCAGGTCGATCTGAGGATCCTGCGCTACGACCCCGAGCGCGACCAGAAACCGCACTGGGAGTCGTATGCCGTCGAGTGCGACCCGAAGATGGATCGGGTCCTGGACCTGCTCCATCGGGTCAAGTACGAGCTGGATGGCTCGCTGACCTTCCGCCGCTCGTGTGCGCACGGCGTCTGCGGCTCGGACGCGATGCTCATCAACGGTCGGAACCGCCTCGCCTGCAAGCTGCGGGTCGAGCAGCTCGGCAAGCGCCGGATCACGGTCGCGCCGCTGCCCGGGTTGCCGGTGATCAAGGACCTCGTGGTCGACATGGACGACTTCTTCGACAAGTACAAGAGCGTACAGCCGTACCTCGTCAACGACGGTCCTGTGCCGGACACGGAGCGGCCGCAGTCGCCGGCCGAGCGGGCGATCTACGACGACACGACGAAATGCATCCTGTGCGCGGCGTGCACCTCGTCCTGCCCGTCCTTCTGGGCCCAGCCCTCGTATGTCGGCCCGGCGGCGATCGTGAATGCCCACCGATTCATCTTCGACTCGCGCGACGAGGGCGGGGATGAGCGCCTGGAGATCCTGGCCGATGCGGACGGCGTGTGGCGCTGCCGCACGATCTTCAACTGCACGGATGCCTGCCCGCGTGGCATCCGGATCACCCAGGCGATCCTGGAAGTGAGCAGCGCGATCGTGGGGCGACGGATCTGAGCGGCACGTTGTTCGGGGATCCGGACGATGACGGCGACGGTGACGACGCCCTCGACGGGCGAGCTGACTCGGCCCACGCCGTGGGGCCTGCGTCCCGCCTGTGTTACCTGATCCGGACGGACGGCGCGGCACGCGGCAATCCCGGACCGGCGTCGGCTGGGGCGGCGCTGTACGACATCGGCCGACCGGACGCGCGCGACCCGCGAGCCACCCCGGATGCGTCCGTCTCGGAGTATCTCGGCGTCCGCACGAACAACGTGGCGGAGTACATCGGCGTCGTGCGGGCGCTCGCCCTGGCCTCGGAACTAGGCGCGGAGGAGGTCCATCTGCTGCTCGACTCGAAGCTCATCGTCGAGCAGCTCGCCGGTCGCTGGCGGGTCAAGGACGCAAAGCTCATCCCGCTCTGGTCGGAGGCGCGCGGGACCCTTGGCACGTTCGCCCGGTGGTCCGCGGCGCACGTGCCCCGCGCCCAGAACACGGTCGCGGACGCCCTCGCCAACGAGGCGATCGACCGAGCCCAGGCGGGTGGTCCGGCTTCCGTCGTGCGGCGTCCCGGCTAGCGGTCGAGAAGTCGAGTCGCTCAAGGCCGCGGGCGGTAAACTCCCCCAGCCAGCGAGGCGGCCGGATGGTCGCGCGTCATCGGCCCGGGGCGACCCGGGTCCCTGGCGTGAGGAAAGTCCGAGCTCCTCAGCGCAGGGTGGCGGGTAACGCCCGTCCGTCGCGAGACGAGGACCAGTGCCACAGTGACGATGCCGCCGTCCGGCCTTTGGGTCGGACAGTGGAGTGAAACGCGGCAAACTCCACCCGGAGCAAGGCCAAATAGGAGGGCGCAACCCGGACCGGGAAACCGGCACGGGGGAGAGGTGCGCTGCCCAGCCCTCGGGTCGGCCGCATGAGCCGTCGGGTGACCGGCGGCCCCAGATGGATGGCCATCCCCGCGCGGCGCGTGAGCGCGGCGTGGGACAGAACTCGGCTTACAGGCCGCCTCGCTGGCGCCTCGCGTCGGTCAGTCTTCGTCGGGTCGGAAGATGTGCGGCGCCGAACACGAATTGCAGATCGGCGTGGCCGAGTCGAGGTCACCCAACGGGATCGGGATCTTGCTATCGGGGAACAGGCACTCAACGTCGAAGACCCGCTCTGCGCCCGCTTCGACATCGATCAATCGACGGAAGGTACAGCGTTTGATCCGGTGCGGCGCCAGGTGATAGGCGTCGGGCTGGACCGGGATCATGGGGAGCGGCAGGGCCATCGTGCGTGTCTCGCGAGCCTCGTCGAGCGGTCGATCGGGCGCTTCGGTCGACTCAGGCGCTGGACACTAGCACCGCCATCGGCGTGACGGCAAGGTGCGAAAGGTACTAGACTCCCGACCGTCCGACCCACGACCAGACGAGGGAGTCCACGTGGCAGACGATCCAGGCGCCGCTTCGAGCCCGTTCTCGCGGTCCCTGCGACCCCAGAGGTCGGCCCCCGACTCGATGGATTCGGACGGCGGGGGTGTCGACTCGGCCGACCCAGGGTCGAGCGATCCCAAGGGACCCCGGGAGTCGGCCACCGACCGTCCTGGAGCGGGTGTCGCGGCCGTGCGGCCCGGCGCCGCAGAACTCGTCGGGATCGGTTCTCCGTCCGACTCCGACCGTCCGACCGCCTCGATCGCGTCGATCGCCACCCCCGCGTCAGCCGCCGACGTTCTCGCGCTTGCGCCCGACCGTCCTGGCGCCCCTGCAGCCCGGCCGGTGACCGGTGGGCTGCTCATGCAGCCGCAGTTGCCGCCCGCCGGCATCGCTGGTCCCTCCTCGAACTCGGCCGGCATCGCCGGTCCCTCCTCGAACCCGGCGATCTGCCCGTTCCTGCGCGCGGTCGACGATGACGACGTGCTGACGGCCGCGACCGAGACGCCGCATCCGGCCAACCGGTGCGCGGCGATGAGCGAGGTGGTCCCGCAGTCCCTTCGGCAGCAGGACCTGGTCTGTCTCACCAGCGGGCACGTCAACTGCCCGCGCTTCCTGCGAGGCGTCCCGCTTGCCCGTGTTCCCGTCGTGCCGGTGGCCCGGGCCCGTCCTTCGATCAGCTGGCCGATCCTTGGTTCCATCCTGGTCCTGGTCTCGGCCTTCATCGGGTCGGTGGCTTTCGTCGTGTCCCGTGGTGGGATCGACATGGCGGCCGCGGCCCTGCCGATTCGTTCCCCGGCCGCCTTCAGTTCCGCTCAGGCCGTGGCTTCGGTGGCACCTTCGGTGGCGTTGGTCACGCTGGCTCCTGCTACCGCGGCTCCCCTGACCCCGGCGCCCACGACACCGCCGACCCCGACCCCCGTGCCGACCCCCGTGCCGACCCCCGTGCCGACCCCCGTGCCGACCCCCGTGCCGACCCCGACCCCGACGCCGACTCCGACGGCCAAGCCCACGCCGAAGCCCACGGCCAAGCCCACGCCGAAGCCCACGGCCAGGCCCACCACCAGGCCAACGGTCAAGCCCGTCTCATCCCGATACGCCGTCCTGGAACGATGTTCGAGCGGCGTAAAGAACTGCTGGGTCTACACCCTCCGGTCCGGCGACAACCTGTACAGCATCGCCAATTACTTCGGGATCCCGCTGGCGACGATCTATGACCGCAATCCCTGGACCAGGACCGAATCCCTTCGGGCGGGCCGCGAATTGATCCTGCCCGCTCCGCGGCGCTGACATTGCGCCAGGCGGGAGTAGCCGCCCCGCTGAGTGTTAGGCCAAAGCGGCAGCCGCCGGGCGTTGGGCCGTGGCGGCAGCCGCTGACCCGATCGCCCCACGCGTGGGCCCGACGCATCCCCCACGCAGCAACGACCTCCATGGACAGATACGAACGACCGTAGTGCTGGTCCCGGACCGGCACCGCGACGGGGCGTTGCCGCCCTCGCCTTGGAATGCGCGAGCGCGTAACCGACCTCGTGCGGCCGCGACGATGACGCCGCGACCGGTAGCCGCGGTCCAACAACACACGGAGTCGTATCTGACCGGGATGCACATCCGGAGTAGGGCCGGGCTCCGCTTGTCCGGCGCGACCTCGCGGCCACCCCGATCGACCGCGCCACCCCGACCGACCGCGCCACCCGATCGGGCCTGGGCCGGCCTGGCCGCCATCTCGCCAACGCCCGCCCGTCCAGCTGCCGCGGCGCGCGATCGGGCATTGACGGCGCCCGTTCGCGCGCTATGATGCAGCGAAGTGGCACAAAGTGGCGAAATGTGGGGAACACCCGCCAAATTGCCAGACCCCACGCCACGTCAAGCAGCTGGAGCCTGATCGAGTGTTCACCGGCGAGTACCGGCACACGGTTGACGACAAGGGACGGCTCGCCGTCCCTGCGAAGTTCCGCGCCCAGCTGGGCGATGGGGCGGTCGTCTCCCGCTGGCTGGATGCCTGCCTGGCGATCCACACGGAGTCGGGCTGGGAAGCCCTCGCAGCCAAGGTGGCCGCACTTCCCGTCACGGACCAGTACGCGCGGCGATTCCAGCGTCACATCTTCGCCGGCGCGGCGGAGGTGGAACTCGACCGGCAGGGGCGGATCCTCGTGCCGGCCTTCCTGCGCGACGAGATCGATCTGTCGACGGAGGCGGTCGTCGTCGGCTCACGAGATCACGCGGAGATCTGGGTCCCGGCCACGTGGGATACGTACGGCCAGGCCCTGGATGACCCGCAGGAGCTGGCTCGGGCCTTCGAGGGCCTCGGGATCTAGCTCCGGACCATATGCGCTTCCCGGATCCGCTCGGGATCCGATCGACGAGGGTGGAGGAGATCCATGGAGGTCGGGCATACCCCGGTCCTGGCGGAGGAGGTCATCACGATGCTGGCCGCCGCCCCGGGCAGCCTCCAGATCGACGCCACCCTCGGCGGCGGTGGGCACACCGAGCGGATCCTGGAAGCCACTCACCCTGATGGCCGCCTCCTCGGTCTCGACGCCGACGGGGCGGCCATCGCCAGAGTCAGCGATCGGCTGCGTCCCAGATTCGGCGATCGACTCGTGGTCCGCCAGGCGAATTTCCGGGACCTCGCGACGGTCGCCCCGGCCGCTGGCTTCGGTGCCGTGGACGGCGCCCTGTTCGATCTCGGGCTGTCCAGCGACCAACTCGCCGACACGGATCGTGGCTTCGGCTTCCGGGCCGGTGGTCCACTCGACATGCGCTTCGACACGAGCCGAGGCGTCCCGGCGTCGGAGCTTCTCGCGACGCTGGACGCGGCTGAGCTGCTGGCCATCTTCCGTCGCTACGGCGAGGAACCCAAGGCGGGCCGGATCGCCCGGGCCGTGGTCGAGGCCAGGCGAACGGCGCCCATCACGACCGCCGAAGAGCTGGCCGCCCTGATCGAGCGGGTGGCGCCGCCCAATCCCCGGATCCCGCGCAGGACGCATCCCGCGACCCGCGTCTTCCAGGCCCTGCGCATCGCGGTCAACGAAGAGCTCGAGTCGCTCGACCTCGGCCTGACCGCGGCCCTCCACCTGCTACGCCCTGGCGGTCGGCTCGTCGTCTTGAGCTACCACTCCCTGGAAGACAGGATCGTCAAGCGATTCATCGCCGCGGAACGGCGTGGCTGCATCTGTCCGCCTTCCGTGCCGGTCTGCGTGTGCGGCCGGGAGCCGCGACTGCGCCTGATCACCTCGCCGTCGCTGACCCCCGGCGAAGCCGAGATCGCCGCCAACCCTCGAGCCCGAAGTGCGCGCCTGCGTGCTGCGGAACGCCTGGCCGCCTAGGCCACCTGGAAGGAGGAGCCCCCACCATGAGCAAACGTCATCAGTCCAGTCGTCGCAAGTCGTATGGACGCCGCCAGCACGAGGTTCGCGAGCGAAGCGACCGGGTCCATCCCCAGGACACGGGAGCCGTCTTCCAGCTCGACGCCTGGAGCAGCGCCGCACCGGCAGATCCGCTCGCCTTCGTCGACCCTCGGTCGCCACGCTTCCGCTACGCCCTGGGCGACTGATCGATGGCTGTCTACCAGGGTGCCCGCCCACGGCTCATCGCGCTGCCCCGCGGGCCGCGGATCGCGGAAGGACCCGCGCTGCCGCGACGCCGCGCCCGCTCGACCGTGCGCGCCCGGCGCGGCACGAACCGCCTGGCGATGGTGTTGGGCGCCATCGTCGTCGCGTTCATGCTCGCGTTCTTCTCGCTCGCCCAGCAGGTCCAGGTCTCGGCCACGGGCTACGACATCGGCCGCCTCCAGGTCCAGCAGGAGCGGCTGGACGGCCGGCTCCAGGAACTGCGCTCGGACCTGAGCCGCCTGGGACGCGAGCCCGCGGTCCGACGACTCGCCCTGGTCGCCGGGCTCGGCCAGCTGGACGAACCGATCATCCTGCCGGCCCGCTGATCGGCGGACGGACGACCCATGCTCGGACGGACAGATTCACGGCGCCGGATCCTGGCCCTGCTGGCCATCTTCCTCGTGGTCTCGCTCGCGCTCGTGACGAGGACGGCCTACTGGCAGGTCGTCCGGGGCGCTGACCTCGCCGCGCAGGCGATCGCGTCCACCTCCACTCGCCTCGAGATGGCCGGCCGCCGGGGTGACATCTACGATCGAAGCGGAACGGTCCTGCTGGCCACCTCCGTGGACCGCGACCGCCTCGTTGCGGCGCCGGATCAGCTGACCCCGGAGCGCAGGATCCAGACCGCGGACACCCTGGTGGGCCTGCTGAAGCTGGACGCTGCGGGCGCGGTGACCCTGCGCGCCAGGCTCGCCGAGCCGAAGGGCTACGTCATCCTCGCTCGCGGGATCTCACTCGACCTGTCGGAGCGGATCCGGACCGCGGTCGCCGCGAAGCGGGCCTGGAGCGTCGCCCTGGAGCGAGAGCCCGTGCGGGTCTATCCCCAGGAAGGCGGCGGACCCGACTCGACCCTCGCCGCGCACCTCCTCGGGTTCGTCAACCGGGAAGGGACCGGCCAGTACGGCGTCGAGGCCCGCTACCAGGAGTTGCTCGCGGGTGCCCCGCGGGTCGTCCTCGCGCAGCGCGATGTGAACGGCCGGGCGATGCCGGACACCGCGGTCGTGGAACGACCCGGCTCCATCGGCCAGGACGTCCGCACGACGATCGACGCGGGACTGCAGCTGATGGTCGAGCAGGAGCTGCTCGCCGCCTGGATCGCCGATCGAGCCAAGAGCGTCTCGGCCGTGGTCATGGACCCGTACACGGGCGAGATCTATGCCGAGGCGACGTATCCGTCGTACGACGCCAACGATTACCAGGCCATCGCTGCGACCGAGCCCGGCCGGTTCATCGACCCGATCGTGTCCAACGTCTACGAGCCCGGATCGGTGTTCAAGATGATGACGGCCTCGGCCGCGCTCGGGAACGGCACCGTGACCACGAAGACCAGGATCAAGGACACCGGCACGCTGCGCCTGGATGGCGGCCGGACGAAGATCGACGACGCGGACCGCAAGGCCAAGGGCTGGATGACCTTCGAGGACGGGATCGCGTGGTCCCGCAACGTCGTGGCGGCCAAGGTCGCGCTGAAGCTCGGCCCGAACCTCAAGACGTCGTCTGCTCTGCTTCATGACGAGTGGCTCAAGCTCGGATACGGAGCGCTCACCGGCATCGATGTGGCCGGCGAGAACCGGGGCCTGGTCCGGGATCCCGCCGTCAAGCCGTGGCGCGAGATCGACCTCGCCAACGGGGCGTTCGGTCAGGGTGTCGCGGTGACGCCGATCCAGCTGGCCACGGCCTTCGCCGCTCTGATGAACGGCGGATCGCTTATCCAGCCGCACGTCGTCAAGGCGGTCGGGGAGCGTGACGTGGGGGCCCCGAGCCGCGGCCAGGTCACGGACCCGAGCGTGTCGAGGACGCTCGTCCGGATGATGAGCCACGTCATCAGCTCCGTCCCGTTCTACCGGGATCGGACCCTTGTTCCGGGGTACTACGTCGGTGGCAAGACCGGGACGGCGCAGATCTGGGACCCGGCGCTGAACAAGGGGCGCGGCGCCTGGAAGATCAACCTGTTCAACTATTCCTTCGTCGGCTTCATCGCTCGAGAGGTGGACACGCCGGACCTGGTCATCGCAGTGCGGATCGAGGAGGGTCGTCCGACGATCGCCCGGGTCGGTCAGCTGGAGATGCCGGTGATGTCCTTCGAGCTGTTCCGGCGGATCGCGACGAACGCCATCGCGACGCCTGACCTCTTGCGGGATCGAGCCGTCCCACCGACTACCACGCCCGACCGTTGATCGGCAGCTATGCCAGACTGGGCGCCGTGACCCACGTCGAGCCGGCGACCGCGCTCAGCGCGCTCGACATCGCCAGGCTCACCGGCGGTCGGCTCCTGGCCTCGTCGAGCCGACCCATCCGCGGTGCCGCCGTGGACTCCAGGCTCGTCCAGCCGGACGAACTCTTCGTGGCCCTGCCGGGCGAGCGATCGGATGGCCACCGATACCTCGCCCAGGCGGTCGAGCGCGGGGCCAGCGCGATCTTCGTGACCCGGCCCTTGGAGACGCCGGAGGCGCTCGGTGACGTGACGGTCGTCCGTGTGGCCGACGGGGTGGCGGCACTCGGTGCAGTCGCGGCCGGCTGGCGTCGGCGGTTCGGGCCCCTGGTGATCGGCATCACCGGGAGCATCGCCAAGACCTCCACCAAAGAGGCGGTCGCGGCCGTCATCGGGTCGACCCGTCGCACGCTTCGCAGCGAGGGCAACCAGAACAACGAGATCGGCCTGCCACTGACCGTGTTGCGGCTCGGGCCGGAGCACGAGGCCGCCGTTCTCGAGATGGGCATGTACGTCGGCGGGGAGATCGCGGAGCTTGCCCGGATCGCGCAGCCCGCGATCGGCCTGGTCACGGCCGTGCAGGCGGTCCACCTGTCCCGGATCGGAACCCTCGAGGCCGTCGAGCAGGCCAAGGGTGAGCTGCTGGAGGCGCTTCCGCGGAGCGGGGTGGCGATCCTCAACGGGGATGATCCGATCGTCTCGCGGATGGATCGGCGGACCGTCGCTCCGGTCTTGCGCTACGGCTTCGGACCGACCGCGGACGTTCGCGTCGAGGCGCTCGAGTCGGCCGGATTCTCCGGGATGCGCTTCCGACTCCGGACCCCGAGCGGCACGAGCGATGTGGCGATCCCGAGCCTGGGCCGGCTTTCGGCGCACAACGCGGCGGCTGGGGCCGCGGCCGGCATCGCCGCCGGCCTGCCTCTCGACACGATCGTCACAGCGCTGAGCGCCGGCTGGTCGTCGGCGCATCGTGTCCAACTCGTTCGGCTGCGCGGGATGACCGTGGTGGATGACAGCTACAACGCGTCGCCGGGTTCCGTACTTGCGGCCCTCGACCTGCTGAGCGACCTGCCCGGCCGCCGGATCGCCGTGCTTGGCGAGATGTTCGAGCTGGGTGACAACCATGTGGCGGGTCATCGGAAGGTTGGCGAGGCGGTCGCGACCACCGCGGACCTGCTGGTCGTCGTCGGACCGAATGCGGGCGGCATCGTGGACGGAGCCGTCGCCGGTGGCCTGGATCGGGCGCGGATCAAGCACGTGAACGACGCGGAGACGGCGGTGGATGCGCTTCGCCCACGCCTTCGGGAGGGCGACGTGATCCTGGTGAAGGCGTCTCGCGGGATCGGGCTCGATCGCCTCGTGGACGCGTTGCGGCTGGAGCTCGGCGAGGTGGTCACGTGACGGTCGAGCTCATCCAGGGTTTGCTCCTGACCTTCGCCCTGATGGTGATCCTGATACCGCCGTATATCCGGTTGCTGCAGGCGATGGGCTTCGGCAAGCGGATCCGCCAGGACGGGCCGGAGACGCACTACGCCAAGGAAGGCACGCCCACGATGGGCGGTCTGCTGATCGTCGGGGTCGTGCTCGGGATCTACTTCTTCCTGCGTCCCCAGGGTCCGGACGCGTCGACCTTCGCGCCGATCGCAGCCCTCGCCGGTGTCGGCCTGCTAGGCGCCTTCGATGACTACCTGAACGCGCGCACCGGCGAGGGAATCAGGGCCCGCCAGAAGCTGATCTGGTTGACCGTCGTGGCGTTCGTGGCCGCTTACAACATCCAGCGAACGTACGCCATCACGGCCATCGCGGTGCCGTTCGTCGGTGCCGTCGATCTTGATCCGGCGCTCTACATCCTGTTCGGGGCGTTCGCGATCATCGCCACCGCGAACGGGGTCAACCTGACGGACGGCCTGGACGGCCTGTCCGGGGGCACGGTCGCGATCTCCTTCGTGGCCTTCATGTTCATAGCCCTGCTCAACGTCCCGAACCAGGCGAACCTCGCTCTGCTGTGCGCGCTGATCATCGGGGCGCTCCTGGGCTTCCTCTGGTTCAACGTCCATCCGGCCCAGATCTTCATCGGCGACTCGGGGGCGCTGTCGCTCGGGGCGGCCCTGGCCGTCACGGCCCTGATCACAGGCCAGGTCCTGGTCCTGCCGCTCATCGGCATCATCTTCGTGGTCGAGACCGCGTCGGTTATCATCCAGGTCGCGTACTTCAAGGCGACCGGCGGCAAGCGCCTGTTCCGGTTCACGCCGCTGCATCACCACTTCGAGCTTGGCGGCTGGGACGAGGAGAAGATCACGATCCGCTTCTGGATCGTGGGGATCCTGGCCGCGCTCCTCGGGGTGACCCTCTTCCTGGCCACACTCCAGCGATTGCATTGAGCCGCCTCCAGATGGTCCACTCGATGACGATCGATCCCGCGTCGCTGACGCTCGACGCACTGCGCGGCGGACTGCTGCGCGACCGACCCGTGACCGTCCTCGGCCTCGCCCGCAGCGGCGTCGCCTTGATCCGCTTCCTCACCGACCAGGGTGCCCGCGTGACGGTCTACGACGGTCGGGCCGCGGAGCGACTGGCCGAGGCGATCGCAGCCCTCGGGGATCGCCCGGTCCGCCTGGTGCTCGGCCCGGACGAGGATCCCGCGCGTTCCTGGGAGGGCGCCGCCCTGGTGACGACGTCGCCGGCCATCAACCCCGACTTCCCGACGACGGAACCGCGCCTGCGCGCGGCGCTGGGCCGGTTGGTCGCCGTACGACGGGCTGGGGACACGGACGCCCCCGCCCTGGTGTCCGAGCCGGACCTCTTCCTGCGCCTGTGCCCGGCACCGACGATCGGGGTCACCGGGACGAAAGGCAAGACCACGACCTCATCACTCATCGCCGCCATCCTGGCCGCGGATCCCTCCCATCCGGTCGTGCTCGGGGGCAACATCGGGACGCCGATCGTGGAACGCCTGCCGGACCTGACACCCGACCACCGCGTCGTCTACGAGCTCTCCGAGCTGCAACTGCCGACCCTTTCGCGGGGGACGACCGTCGCCGTCTACACGAACGTCACCGCGGACCACCTGGATCGCCACGGCTCGCTGGAGGCCTACCGGCGGGCGAAGCGCCGTCTGGTGGAACTGGCGGATCCGGCCGGCGCGATGGTGCTCAACGCCGAGGACCCGGTGGTCGCGGCGTACGCCGGCATGGGAGTGCCGCGTGCCGTGCTCTACCGCCGCTCGCGGCCCATGCCCGGTGGCGTCGGCGTGGTCGCTGGCTGGATCGTGGCCGATGACCTGGAACGCCTCGCCCTGGCCGGCGGTGGCGTGGCAGGGACCGGACCGGGGGGCCGGGTCATGCCGCTTGACGACCTCTCGATCCCGGGGGCCCATAACCACTCGAACGCGCTCGCGGCGGTGGCCGTCGGGCTCCTCTTCGGGGTCGCTCCGGATGCGATCCGGTCGGCCGCGGCCGAGTTCACCGGCGTCGAGCACCGGCTCGAGACCGTAACGGTCATCGATGGCGTCCGGTTCGTGAACGACTCGCAGGGCACGCAACCGGACGCGGTCATCGCGGCACTGGAGGCTTTCCCGGCGCCGATCGTCCTGATCGCGGGCGGACGGGACAAGGGCGTGGACCTGTCCGCGCTGGGTCCGGCCGTGGCTCGGCGGGCGAGCGCCGCCGTGCTGATCGGGGAGAGTGGCCCGGATCTCGAGCGTCGCTTCCGGGACGCCGGTCTCGCCACGACCGAGCTGGCGAGATCGCTCGAGGCGGCGGTCGATCGCGCCGATGCGCTGGCTCGTGAAGCCGCGGGAGGCGAAGGTCTGGCGACCGTCCTGCTGAGCCCGGCCGCCGCCAGCTTCGACATGTTCGTCGATTACGCCGCGCGCGGCCGAGCCTTCAAGGCCGCCGTGGCCGCGCTCGCCGCCCGGCGAACCGGGCGGGACAGATGAATCTCGCGCCGCCGATCCGGCGTTTCGGAGGGCGTTCGCGTGACGATGGGGCGCCCGAGCGCCCGCCCGCATCCGACGCACGCCGGGCGGCCAATCGCACCCCGGCGAAGTCGCCGACACAGGTGCTCCAGCGTGATCGCCACCAGCCTGACTACACGATCCTTGTCGTCATCGTGGCGCTCGCCGCGATCGGCATCCTGATGGTCTACTCGTCGTCCGCGATGCGCGGCTACGTGACGGATGCGGATACGTTCTCGATCGTCGGGCCGCAGATCCAATGGGCATTGCTGGGGCTGCTTGCGATGGCCGGCATGATGCGCGTCGACTACCGCTACCTGCGCCTCGCGTCGGTGCCCTTCCTGCTCTTTGCGCTGGTCCTGCTCGTGCTGGTGTTCGTGCCCCAATTCCAGATCGTGGTCGGCGGGTCCGCGCGCTGGCTCCGGCTCGGACCATTACCGGCGATCCATCCGGCTGAGGTCGCCAAGCTCGCCCTGGTCGTCTACCTTGCCCACTGGTTCGCCAAGTGGGGGACTCGGGTCCGCGGGTTCTGGAGCGGGACCGTGCCGTTCCTCGTGATCATCGCGCCGGTCCTCGCGCTGGTCTTCAAGGAGCCGGATCTCGGCACGACGATGGTCATCACGCTGACCGCACTGACGATGTTCTTCGTCGCCGGCGCGAATCTCGTGCATCTCGCGCTGATGGGCTCAGGCGCCGGTCTCGCGATGATCCTGGTCGGCCTGCGCGGCTACCAGATGGACCGCATCCGGACCTGGCTCGACCCGTGGTCGGACCGGCTGGGCGATGGGTTCCACACTGTCCAGGGCCTGCTCGCGCTGGGCGTCGGGAGCCTGTTCGGGCGGGGCCTCGGCCAGAGCCTGGTGACCGTTCCGAACGCTTTCAACGACTTCATCTTCGCCGAGGTCGGCCAGGAATTCGGCCTGCTCGGCGCGACCGTGGTCATCCTCCTGTTCGTAACGCTCGCGTATTCCGGGATGCGGGTCGCCCTGGCCGCGCCGGACACGTTCGGGGCACTGCTCGCGGCGGGCATCACGGGCTGGCTGTGCCTTCAGGCCTTCATCAATATCGCGGTCGTCGTCACACTGGTACCCATCACCGGCATCACCCTGCCGTTCCTGAGTGCGGGCGGCTCATCGCTCATCATCAGCTTCGCCGCGGTCGGCATCCTGTTGTCGATCTCGCGTGAGACCGTGGAGAAGGGATCGTGGAACGACGATGCGACTGCTGATCGCCGCCGGGGGGACGGGCGGGCACATCTATCCGGCGCTGGCCGTCGCCCGATCACTCCGCGCGCAGCGGGACGGCGCTGAGCTCAGCTGGCTGGGTGGCCATCGAGGCCTCGAGGCGGGGCTCGTCCCGGCAGCCGGGATCCCCCTTCGTCGACTCGTGCTGCGCTCCCTGCGCTCGGTCGAGGCGGATGTGCATGCCGTGCTGGACCCGGTGCGTCTTTGCGCCTCGGTCCCGCAGGCCGCCGCGCTCCTCGCCGCGGAACGCCCGGCGGCCATCTTCACGACCGGCGGCTTCGTGGCGGTGCCGGTGTTGATGGCCGCGGTCCCGCTCGGCATCCCGGTCGTGCTCTGGGAGGGCAACGTCGTGCCCGGCCGAGCGGTCCGCACGACGGCTCGCCTCGCCGACATCCTTGCCGTGTCCTTCCGCGAAACGTGCGCTGCGCTGGCGGGCGCGGCGCGAGGTCGGCCATGCTTCGTCACCGGCACACCCATCCGCGACACGCGTGACGTGGATGGCGAAGCCGCCCGAGCGAGCCTGGGGATCGCGCCGGGCGAGCGGGTCATCCTCATCTTCGGGGGTTCGCAGGCCGTCCGCCGGTTCAATCTGGCCGTGGCCGAGGCGCTGCCGCGACTGGTCCAGCGGGTCGTGGTCGTGCAGGTGACCGGCGAGGACGGCTATGCGGCCGCGCTTGCGGCTCGTGAAGCGTTGCCGGAGCCACTCCGCCGTCGCTATCGGCCGTATCCCTTCCTGCGCGAGGAGATGCTGGCGGCCCTGGCTGCGGCGGACCTGGTCGTGGGTCGGGCCGGTTCGTCCACCCTCGCCGAGGTGACCGCCCTGGGGCTGCCCATGGTGGTCGTGCCCTACCCGCACGCTGCCGGCCACCAGCGGGCCAATGCGGCCAGCCTGGTCGCCGCCGGAGCGGCGAGCCTGGTCGAAGACGATGCCTTCGACGCGGCGGCCCTGCTCGACGCAGCCACGATCCTGGACGATCCGAGTCGGCACCTGGCGATGTCCGCGGCCGCGCGCGAGCTTGGCCGGCCGGGCGCCGCGGATGCCCTTGCGAGCCTCGTCCTGCGGGCGGCCGATCGAGCGCCGTTACCGGACGCGGCGTGGGTCGAGCGACGATCGCGGGGAGGTCAGGCGTGACGATGGATCCGGCGACCAGCGCACGGTTCGATGCGCTCGCGGTCGGCTCCGAGATCCAGCGTCGGCTGGGGGTCAAGACCTCACGCGACGATCCGCTCGGGCGGTTCACGACGATGCGGGTCGGTGGCCCGGCCGACCTGTTCGCGACGGTCCGTAACGCCTTCGAACTGCGCGCCCTCGTCCGATTCGCCCGCGCCCGCACGATCCCGCACCTGATCCTGGGTCGCGGCAGCGACATCGTGATCAGCGATGCCGGCGTGCGGGGCCTGGTCATCCAGTGCCGCGCCGAGGGCTCCCGGACGGACGGCGAGCGCTACACCGCGGAGGCAGGCGTGCCGATGGCCCGCGCGGCGACGGAGACCCAGCGAGCCGGCCTGTCCGGGCTTGAATTCGGGCTCGCCATCCCGGGATCCGTGGGCGGCGCAGTCTGGGCCAACGCCGGGGCACACGAGTCGGACGTGGCGGGCGTGCTCGAGTCCGCGCGGATCCTCGATGCTGCCGGTAGCGAGGCGGTCGTCCCGGCTGCCGCGCTCGGGCTCGCCTACCGCGATACCCGCCTGAAGCACCCGCCGGCGGATGGCCTCGCCGAGCTCGTCCTAGAGGCGACCTTCCGGTTGACCACGGCCGACCCGGAGGTGATCAAGGCTCGACTCGACGAAATCCGCCACTGGCGCCAGGCGCATCAACCGCTCGGCCTGCCATCGGCCGGGAGCGTGTTTCGCAACCCGCCGGGCGAATCCGCGGGACGGTTGATCGATGCGGCCGGCCTGAAGGGGACGCGCATCGGCGGGGCGGTCGTGTCCCCGAAGCACGCCAACTTCATCGTCAACGACCAGCGCGGCACGGCAGCCGACGTCCGCCAGCTGGGCGAACACATCCAGTCCGTGGTTGCCGCACGTCATGGCGTGGACCTGGAGTTCGAGATCGCGTTCGTCGGCGACTGGAGCGCCTGGCCGCCGAGCGAACCGGCCGCGATCCAGCCGCCCAGCGCCGATCCCCCGGCGGAGCCCACCGCCGAGCCAACGGCCGAGCCTGCGACATGACGGACGCGCGCGCCGCCGAACGCGGCCCGGACACCGCCCCGCTGCCCCCGATCGCCGTCCTGCTCGGCGGCCCGTCGGCCGAACACGATGTCTCGATCGTCTCGGGCAGCTCGATCGCTGACGCCCTCGCCGCCGGCGGGGCGACCGTCCGCCAGATCGTGCTGGATCTCGCGGGTGCGTGGTGGTGGCTTCCGGCCTCGCACCGTCGCGACGGACGACCGGCCACGGCCTATGACGACCCCGCGGCCCTGGGCGCTGACGGCCCGCATCTCCCCGGCGCCGCGCTGGACCGACTCGCAGCCGAGCGACCGGTACCGGTCGTGGTCATCGCGCTGCACGGTCCGTTCGGCGAGGACGGGACGATCCAGGCGATGCTGGACGCGGCCGGCCTCGCGTATACCGGGTCCGGCGTGGCCGCCTCGGCGCTGGGCATGGACAAGGCCCTGTTCAAGCGGATGTGTCGCGGGCTCGGATTGCCGGTCATGGACTGGCGCGAGATCCGGCACGATCGCTGGCGAGCGGATCCCGACGGCGTGACCAGCGAACTGTCGGCCTTCGTGGCGGGTGCCTCGGACTCGCGTTTGATGATCAAGCCGGCCCGCCTCGGCAGTTCGGTCGGGATGACCCTCGCCCATGACCCGGGCGAACTGGCCGGCGCGCTCGACCTCGCCTTCCGCTATGACAGCCTGGCCCTGGCCGAGACGTATCTCGCCGGCGCCCGGGATCTGGAGATCGCGATCATCGGGAACGACCCGGCCCGCCTGGAGACCTACGGCCCGGGTGAGATCATCAGCGGCCACGAGTTCTACGACTTCGCCGCCAAGTACACGCCGGGCCTGTCAGAAACCTCTACCCGGGCCGAGGTGAGCGACGGCCAGCGGGCGGTGATGCACAAGCTCGCGCGGGACGTCTACCGGGCGATCGGCGCCGAGGGCTTCGCCAGGCTCGACTTCCTTGTGTCCGGCGAACGGATCGTCGTCTCGGAGATCAACACGATCCCGGGCTTCACTCCGATCAGCCTCTTCCCGACGCTGCCGGCCGACGGAGGGTACTCCTTCACCGACGTCTGTCGCCGGATCGTCCGACTCGCCCTGGAACGCCAGGCCGGGCGGCCTGCGACGGACCTCACGCCGACCGATCTGCCGCGATGACCCAGCGTCCGACGACGCGGCGCCCGGTGTCCAGCCGCCCGAGCGGTCGGGGCCAGGTCGCCGCCCGTCCGATGCGCCGCAGCCGCCGAGTGCGGCGTGCCTCGGGCGGCCTCTCGCCCGTCCGCGCGGGCGCGATGCTCGGCCTGCTCCTGGCTGGCGCCGCGATCTATGGCGTGGCTCATTCGTCCGCCTTCACCTTCACCCGAGTCGACCTGCGCGGTGCCGCCTTCACCGACCCCGCGGCCGTGGACGCCCTCCTCGTGGACGCCCGCCAGCGCAACCTGTTCGTCCTGGCGACCCGACCGCTGGTCGAACGCCTGGGGACCCTGCCGACGGTCGCCAACGCGGCGGTGACGGTCAGCCTTCCGAACGCGCTCGTCGTGTCGCTCAAGGAGCGCGAAGCGATCCTCGTCTGGCGGGTGGGGGAGCGGCGCTACCTCGCCGACTCGGAGGGGAACCTGTTCGCCCGCATGGACGGCGACGTGGTTTCCAAAGAGGTCGCCGCCCTGCCCGTCGTCGAGGATCAGCGCGCGGCATCCGCCGGCCTGAGCATCGGTCGTCGCCTGGAGGTCGTGGACCGCGACGCCGCGACCCGGCTCGCTTCGCTCCGACCGAGCGACGTGGGGAGCGCCAGCGCCCGGCTGCAGGTCGTCGTCACGGACGCGAGCGGGTTCCTGGTCCAGGCTGAGCCGGTGGGCTGGCGCGCCGTGTTCGGCTTCTATACCCCGAGCCTGCGAACACCGGAGTTGATCCCCGGACAGGTTCGACTGCTGCGCAGCCTGCTGCTCGGGCGCGAGGCGCTGATCGATCGGATCGTCCTTGCCTCGGAGACCGACGGGACGTATACGACCCGCGAACCGGTCTCGCCGGCCACCACGCCGGCCTCGCCGGCGCCCACGCCGGGCGCCTCGCCGTGATGTCGTTCGTCCGTGCCGGCCGCCTGGCCGCGTCGTGGCCGGTTGGCGGCGGCGCGTCCGGTCGAGTAGCCTTGCGAAAACCACCGGAGCGAGGACCACAGGCTCGTGTTGCTACCCCTGCTCGGGCTCCTCGTGGGCGTCCTTGCGGGGCTCGTCCTCAACGTCAACGTCGGTTTCGAGCTCAGCCGATATTCAGCCGTGGCGATCCTCGCCGCGCTGGATTCGGTCCTTGGAGCGGTCCGCGCGGAGCTGGACGGGGTCTACGACAATCGGATCTTCATCAGCGGGTTCCTGGTCAATGCGATCATCGCGGTCCTGTTGACGTTCATCGGCGATCGCCTGGGCCTGGACCTCTATCTGGTGGCACTCATCACCTTCGGGTTGCGCATCTTCGATAACGTGGCCCTCATCCGGCGCCACTTCCTCTAGATTGAACACAACGGAACGGGAGACGACGACAGGGTGGAACGAGAAGCGGTCCTCGTCGGCATCGACGTCGGCACCAGCAAGGTCTGTGCGCTCATCGGCGAGGTGAGCCGGGACGGGCGCCTGACGATCATGGGCCACGGCACGGTCCCGGCGTCCGGCCTCAAGAAGGGCGTCGTCATCAATATCGACCAGACCGTGCGCTCCATCGCGGACGCGGTCGAGCGCGCCGAGCGCCTGTCCGGCTGGAAGATCGACCGTGCCTTCATCGGCGTCGGCGGCCAGCATGTTGAAAGCCTCAACTCGCCGGGGCAGGTCGCGGTCACCGGGCATCAGCGGGAGGTCGCCCGCCAGGATATCGATCGGGCCATCGAGGTCGCCCGCGCTGTGCCCATCCCGTCCAACCGCGAAGTCCTCCACGTCGAGCGGCGCGGCTTCAGCGTGGACGGCCAGGAAGGGGTCAAGGATCCGCTCGGGATGAGCGCCCTGCGCCTGGAGGTCGAAACGCACATCGTCACCGCGTCGGCGACGGCCATCCAGAACCTGTCCAAGTGCGTCGCGGCCGCCGGCGTGAAGATCGATGAGCTGGTCGTCAACTCGCTCGCCTCGGCGGAAGCCGTCCTCAACCCGACCGAGAAGGAGCTGGGCGTCGCGGTCGCGGACATCGGCGCGGGCACGATCGACCTGGCCCTGTTCCAGGAGGGTTCGCCATTCCACACCCGGGTCCTGCCGGTCGGCGGAAACAACGTGACCAACGATGTCGCGATCGGGCTCAAGACGAGCCTCCAGGTCGCCGAGGAACTGAAGATCCGGCACGGTTCATGCGACCTGCGGACGGTGACCGATGACGAGGAGATCAGCGTCAGCGTGCTCGGGGAGGATGCCGGGCGCACGGTCAGCCGGATCGAGGTCTGCCAGATCATCGAGGCGCGGATGCGCGAGACGTTCGAACTGCTGCGCAACGAGATCCGCGCCTCGGGCGTGGAGATGCTGCCGGCGGGGGTCATCCTGACCGGCGGTGCCGCGCAACTGTCCGGGCTCGCGGAGCTTGGTCGCGAGGTGCTTCAGATGCCCGTGCGGATCGCCGCGCCGGCGGGTATCGGCGGGCTCGTGGACACGCTCCTGGCTCCCGGCTACAGCACGAGCGTGGGTCTCCTCCAGTGGGGCGCGCTGAGCCTCACCAGTGGAGAGCCGTCGCGTTACGAGTCCGCGCCGGCGATGGGCGGCCTGGGAAGGTTGCGCGACGCCCTGCGGGGCATCTTCCCGTAGACGGCCGCGCGTTTCGGGGCCGGATGGAAGGCCTCAGCGACCTCGCCGGCTGAGGGGCACCACGGCGCTCGCCGCCGCGACCGTCGAGAACAGGATCAGCAAGGCAGGTCGACGACGTTGCCGCCTGTCCCAACCGTCGTCGGGGACATGCTCCCGGCACGGTCCGTCGGCGGGAGGGGCACACGTGGCCCGTGTTCGGCGCCCGGCGACTTCGGGCCTCCGTCCTCCTCGACCGGCTCGGGCGTTCCCGTGGTCCCGCAGACGGTGGACGTGACCTCCGGCTTGGCCGTGAGCGTGACCGGTGCGGGCGGCTCGGGGTCCCTGAGCTGCCAGCTGCCGCGGGCCACGAGGGACGTGGTCACGACGCAACCCTCGGCATCTGTCGTGGTCTCGATCTTCGGGCCGACGATGATGACCGCGACGTCGATCCGGGCACTGATGTCGGACCAGCGCGGGATGTCGACCTGGAACCGGCCGTCCTCGTCCACCGGGAACGCGCTCGAGGACAGGTTGCCGTCGGCGTCCGTGGTGCTGCCCTCGGCGGACACGACCGGGAACGGCTGGCCATCGGCATCCAGCGCGCGACCCGCGATGGAGACCGACGGGCACTCCTCGCTGGAAGTCGCACCCACAAGCAGTTCGATGGTCACGTCCGCCGCCGGCGCATCACCGGAGCCGAAGTAGCTGGACGAGCTGACACATCCATTCTCGCCCTCCACCGTCCGCTCCAGGCCGGCGGTGACCTGCAGCTGGATGGGCGGCGCATCGGCGCCATCGGGGCGCGCGACCTCGGTCAGGACGAGCTGTCCCTGCGCGTCGGTCGTGCCTTTCAGCTCCTGGATCACCTCGTCCTGGCTGACCCCGCCATCCGCGGGGCCCTTCCGCACCGCCTGCAGGGTCACGGTCGCCCCGGCCAGCGGTCCCACGCCGCCATCGCTCGAATCGACGAACGACACCGTGACCGTTCCGTCGAAGAGGACGCCCGCCGGGGGATCGACGGCCAGGACGGGCCCGACGCCGGCCAGCGCCAGAAAAGCGCCCATGGCCAGGGCGGTGACGACGCGGATCTTCTGGTGCACGGATCCCCCTCTCCTGCAAGTGGCCGACGCACCCAGTATGGGATGGTGCGGCCGCCCACATCCAGCTTGCACGGCCGAACATGCGCTCGAATCGCGCCTGCGGGCCGGTGCGCCTGGGCAACACCTGCCCCACCGGCCGGCAGCCGCGGATTTCGAGTGGCCGCGGGCCGACCTGCGGCGCTATACTCCGCCGAGACCCAGGAACCCGGACCGGACGAACGCCCGCCGGGAAGCACCATTCCCACACCGTCATCGCCATGACCCACGAGGGGTTGCCGGAGGAGTACCCGATGCCGCTGCGTTCCGATTCCGAGAATTTCGCCCTGATCCGCGTCATCGGTGTGGGCGGCGGCGGCAGCAACGCCGTCAACCGGATGATCCGGGCGGAGATGATGGGCGTGGAGTTCATCGCCTGCAACACGGACGCCCAGGCGCTCCTCCAATCGGACGCGCCGCACAAGATCCGGATCGGCGATAAGGTCACCCGCGGTCTCGGTGCCGGTGGCGACGCCACGATGGGCCAGCGCTCGGCCGAAGAGGATTCGGAGAAGATCGCGGCCGCCCTGGCGGACTCGGACATGGTCTTCATCACGGCCGGGCTTGGTGGCGGGACCGGTTCGGGTGGGGCGCCGGTCGTGGCCCAGATCGCCAAGGAATCGGGTGCACTGACGATCGGCGTCGTGACGAAACCGTTCAGCTTCGAGGGCAACAAGCGCAAGCTCGTCGCGGAGAAGGCGGCCGAGGAACTGAAAAGCCAGGTGGATACCCTGATCACGGTCCCCAACGACCGGCTCAAGGACGTCGTCCAGAAGGACACCAGCATCCTGGATGCGTTCCGGGTAGTGGATGACGTCCTGCGTCAGGGCGTGCAGGGGATCAGCGACATCATCACGATGCCGGGCCTCATCAACCTCGACTTCGCCGACGTGCGCGCGATCATGAAGGACGCGGGCTCCGCATTGATGGGCATCGGCCGCGCAAGCGGCGAGAACCGGGCCGTGGACGCCGCTCGCCAGGCAATCGCGAGCCCACTGCTCGAAGTCGATATCGCGGGTGCCCAGGGCATCCTGTTCAACATCTCGGGGTCCTCCACGCTCAGCCTGTACGAGGTGACGGAGGCCGCGGAGGAGATCCGCGCCGCGGCGGATCCTGAGGCGAACATCATCTTCGGGACGAGCTTCAACGAGCGGCTGGGCGACGAGGTGATGATCACCGTGATCGCGACCGGCTTCGACGGCGGCAAGAAGCGCCACAACCTGCAGCGCGACGCGACGGCGGTCATGGACAGCGGTGCCGCCGCCCGCGCCCCGCGCGAACGCGACTTCCTCGGTGAGCTCCAGCGCCAGCGCGATGAGGTCGGTGAGAAGGGGGCCAGCCCGTTCACCAGCCCGGGCCGCGATGACGAGGCCGCCGCGGTGCTCGCCACACCGCGTGTCGAGCGCTCCGTGGGCGAGAACGGCAGCAGCAACAGCCGTCGTCCCACGAGCTACGACGCGGACGACCTGGAGATCCCGAGCTTCCTCCGGCGCAAGTGAGCCCGGCCGGCCCGGGGCCCGGCACGGCGCGATGAGCCTCTCCGGCGTGGATTCCTCGGTCGCGGACGAGCGGCAGCGATTCAAAGCTGCCCGCCGGGACGTCCTGGAACGGATCGAGGCCGCCTGTGCGCGCGTCGGGCGCCAGCCGGGGTCGGTCACGCTCGTGGCGGTCTCGAAGACGGTCGATGCGGATCGCGTCGTCCTGGCGGTCGCAGCGGGGCTCACCCGGCTCGGCGAGAACCGGGTGCAGGAGGCGCTGCTCAAGGCACCCAGCGTGCCTGGCGTCGACTGGGAACTCGTCGGTCCGCTCCAGTCCAACAAGGCTCGCCGGGCGGTCGAGACCTTCGCCCGCATCCAGACTGTGGACTCGATGGACCTCGCGCGGCGGCTGGATCGGCTGGCCGCCGAGGTCCGACCCGGTCGGCGGTACCCGGTCCTGCTCCAGGTGAACGTGGACGACGACCCGGCCAAGGCGGGATTTCGGCCAGGGGACCTCGAGTCGGCGTTGCCCGAGTTGCTCGACATCGCGCACCTCGAGGTCGAGGGCCTCATGACGGTCGGTCGGATGGTCACGGTCCCGGAAGCGGCGCGCCCGACGTTCGTCGCCCTGCGCGTGCTGAGCGAGCGCCTTCGGGCTCGATGGCCGGCGCTCGGCGGGGGACTGTCCATGGGCATGTCCGATGACTTCGAGATCGCCATCGAGGAGGGGGCCACGATCGTCCGCGTGG
>JAABUN010003592.1_pt1 | contig 23574 bp, 18 predicted proteins | sample 5559311 | NCBI WGS metagenome assembly JAABUN01 (sample SAMN10711877, study PRJNA513370) | rock metagenome | isolation source: Antarctica rocks | place: Antarctica: Victoria Land, Siegfried Peak sud
GTAGTAGGCATTTTGATAAAACTTTGTGTTGTAGTGAATTACAAAGTTATACACATCACTAATTGCTTACTACTTTTTTTTTAATTAGAATTCTACAGCCCTGCCGGCGCAGTGAGCCAGGTAGATGCTAAAACAATCGCAGACAAGCCAATTTCTAATATAGCGCAAGCTTTGCAAGGCGCCGTTCCTAATCTTAATATAACATTTGGCGACGGACATCCCGGAAGTGGTGGTAGATTTAATATAAGAGGATATGCATCTATCACCAATACAGGCGGATCTCCACTTATTTTGATTGATGGAATACCCGGTGACATTAATATGATCAATCCACAAGACGTGGAAACGATTTCTGTTTTAAAAGATGCCGCTTCATCTGCAATCTATGGAGCCCGTGGTGCATTCGGCGTAGTGCTGGTAACTACCAAGCAGGCGAAAAGAGGAAAGCTCTCCGTTACCTATACTAATAATTTCAGTTTTCAAACTCCTACCACCAGCACTGATTTTATTACTGATGGATATACCGCTGCCAAACTGGTAGATTCTGCATTCATAAGAGCAGTAGGCTCAAGTTATACCGGGTATAACGCTGACGATTATGCGGAAATGTTGAAAAGGCAAACAGACAAAACCCTGCCTTCCGTTGTAATTCAAAACCGTAACGGACAAAATCAATACGTTTATTATGCTAATACTGACTGGTGGCATGCTATGTTCAGAGACTGGCAACCTTCCATGGAGCATACATTAAATCTTTCCGGCGGTACTGATAAAGTGGATTTTGTTTTATCAGGCAGGTATTACGATCAGAAAGGCATGTACCAGGTAAACCAGGATAAATACAATGCGTATAACTTCAGGGCAAAGATCAATGCAAGGGTAACACCATGGCTGAATATTTACAGCAATACCCAGTTTTCTGCCAATGATTATACCTATCCGGGATGGGGCTACAATAGTAATTTTGTTTCCATCACGGTACACGCCCTGCCGTCTTATGTACCGGTTAATCCGGATGGCACCGCAACCTATCGCACTAACCTGAACAATTATAATATTGGTGATGGCGTGTATGCAGCTTTGTTAAATGGTAAATCATTTGGCGGTACAAAAAGTTATGATCTTACTAACACGATTGGCGCAAATATCACCATTGCAAAAGGACTAACCTTTACCGGTAATTATACTTATGATCTTGCCCCTAATTCTGATTTTCAGCGAAGGACAGCTGATCCATGGTCTATTATTGCTGGTAAAGTAGAATACCTCGGAAATGATTACCTAAGAGAAAATATACGCCTAGATCAGCATCACACCATTAACGCGTATGCTACTTATGAAAAAAAGCTGAACAATCATGGTTTTAAAGTGATAGGCGGTTATAACCAGGAGCTCCAAAAGTATAAATCAACCTCAGCCCAGAAGGCTAATCTTCTTTCACAAGACCTAAACCAGCTTGATCTGGGAACCGGTGATATGATCGTGAACGGAAGTGCCAGTGAATGGGCACTGCTGGGTTACTTCGGACGAATCAATTACGATTACGCCGGAAAATACTTGTTGGAGTTTAATGGCCGTTATGATGGCACTTCAAGATTCCCTTCCAATAAACGTTTTGGGTTTTTTCCTTCTGTGTCAGCAGGATGGCGCATTAGCGAAGAATCTTTTTTTGAACCCATTAAAACTATAATCTCTGATCTTAAATTGAGGGGCTCTTACGGGTCATTGGGCAATCAGCAGATAACCAGCAGCTACCCTTACATACCTGTGATGGGAACAGGTTTAACCAATTATATAATAGATGCAACAAGGGCACAGGTGTTAACTGTTCCGGGTCCTATTGACCCGAACTTTACCTGGGAGAAATCAGCTTCCATTGACGGAGGTATTGATTTAAGCCTATTGAATAATAAATTTTCATTATCATACGACTGGTACAGGCGCAAGACAACAGATATGATAACAAGGGGTAAAACATTACCTGCTGTTTTCGGCGCTAATGCTCCTAATCAAAATGCGGCAGATTTGGAAACAACCGGATTTGATCTTACACTAAGCTGGAGAGATAACGGAAAGATTGCAGGCAAGCCTTTTAACTACAGCGCAGGTATTGTGCTTTCTGATTATACAGCAAAGATTACAAAATTCGATAATCCCAATAACATCTTAAGTGATCAGTACGTGGGAAAACAACTGGGTGAAATATGGGGTTATTCAATCGATGGATATTTTGTTTCCGATGAAGAAGCAAAAAGCTGGACTGTTAATCAGGCATTCGTTAACAAGCAGCGCCTGAGCGCCCCCGGTGTTTACAGCGTGTTGTCAGCAGGCGATATGAAGTTTAAAGACCTGAATAAAGATAACGTGATCAACAACGGAAAAAATACACTCAATGATCCGGGAGACCTGAGAAGGATAGGAAATTCATTGCCCCGTTATTCATTCGGAATAAATGGAAGCGCTTCCTGGAACGGTATCGACATTTCTGTATTCCTGCAGGGAATAGGAAAACAGAACTGGTATCCCGGAACAAATGCCGATAAGTTCTGGGGTGCTTATTCAAGAGCTTATTACTCGTTCATACCAACAGATTTCCCTTCTAAAATATGGAGCCCTGAAAATCCGAATGCATACTTTCCAAGACTAAGAAGCTATGAGGCGCTTAACAACGGCGGAGAGCTGTACACAGCTAATGACAAATACATTCAGGACCTTGCTTACATCCGCCTGAAAAGCCTTACAGTTGGCTATTCACTTCCTGCATCAATATTCAAAAGAATCAAAGCTGAACGTGTGCGTATTTTCTTCAGTGGTGCTAACTTGTTTACGGTAACAAAGCTGGATACGAAATACATTGACCCTGAACAGGCAACTCCCGATGCAGATATTAACGGTCGCGTATACCCGTTTTTTAAATCATATTCATTTGGTTTGAACCTTTCTTTCTAATAACTACAAAGAATAATTTATTATGATAAAGAAATTTTTTATTGCTTTACCTCTTGCGGTGTTGATACTGGCAGGATGTAAAAAAGATTTTTTAGACAGGCAGCCATTATCACAAATATCTCCTGATAACGGATTCAATACAGAAGCAGAACTTAAATTGTATGTCCGTTCATTCTATGACAATATGCTTCCTAATGCTGATAATTACGACAGGGGATTTTCAAGTCTTTACAACGAGGACATAGATAATATTGTGAAAACAAGTATGGGAGACCAGCTTACAGGAAGCAGGGTAGTACCCGTATCCGGCGGTGGTTGGAACTGGACTAACTTAAGAAACATTAATTACTTTTTGTCGAATTATACTAAAGGTAAACTCGATACAACGATAACTTATAAGTACGTAGCAGTTGCTAAATTTTTCAGGGCTTATTTTTATTATAATATGGTAGCACGATTTGGTGATGTTCCCTGGTATGGTAAAGTTATAGAGTCGAATGATTCAGTTAGTCTTACAAAAAAACGCGATCCCCGCACACTTGTAATGGATTCTGTTCTAGTTGATATTAATTTTGCTGTGTCTCATCTTGGCACAGATAAGAATGTTGCGGAAGTTACAAAATGGACTGCACTTGCATTGAAATCAAGGATCGGACTTTTTGAAGGAACTTTCAGGAAATATCATACAGAATTCAATCTTCCGGATGCGAACCGCTTTCTGCAGGAGGCTGCTAATGCAGCAGATGAAGTGATTACAAAAGGGCCCTATAAAATTTATACAAGCACTACGGATAATGCTTACCGTAATCTCTTTGCATCAATGACGCCTATTGCTGATGAAGTGATCCTTACACGCCAATACAGCACTACCTTATCAGTATTTCATAATGTGAACTATTATACCATAACAGCTTCATACGGAAAGCCGGGTCTTGAAAAGAAGCTGGTCAACAGTTACCTGATGAAGGATGGCACAAGGTTTACCGACAAGCCCGGATATGATACCATGCAGTTTTATACAGAGACACAAAACCGTGATCCACGCCTCTCACAAACCACCCGTACACCTGGTTATACACGTATCAACAGTACCATACAGGTAGCACCCGATTTTGGCGCAACGGTAACAGGTTATCAGCTTACAAAATATGTAACCGGCACGGTAGACGATAACTTTTCAAAATCTTATAATCCTTTGCATGTTATCAGGTATGCGGAAGTGTTGCTGAATTATGCAGAAGCAAAAGCCGAATTGGGAACACTTGCCCAGACAGATCTTGATAAGTCTGTTAAGCTGCTTCGTGACCGTGTGGGAATGCCCAATATGAATTTCGTTCAGGCTAATGCTACACCCGATCCATACCTGGCAGGTCAGTATACTCACGTAAGTACTACTAATAAAGGGATCATTCTTGAGATCCGCCGTGAACGCAGGATAGAGCTGGTGATGGAAGGCTTTCGCTGGAACGATCTGATGCGTTGGAAAGAAGGCCACCTGCTTACTGAACAATTTAAAGGACAATATTTTCCCAGACCAGGTGCATACGATCTTGACCGGAATGGTACCATCGATGTTCAGATTTATACTACCACCCGTCCTTCGGGAACTGGTGTATTATTAAAGCTTGGAAGTGATATCGATCTGGAAAAAGGCACCAGCGGCGGTAATATCGTGGTTAACAAAAACATCGCTAAAAAATTCAATGAAGACCGTGATTACTTGTATCCGGTTCCTGTACAGGAAATGCTGTTGAATAGTAATCTGACGCAAAACCCAGGCTGGCAGTAAGAAAGTTAGGAGATTGCAGGTTGATAAATTAAGGTTCGACCTCCTATATAACTACATTCGAAAACAAATTAAACTTCAGGTTTGCAAAGAGTTTTTGAACCAAGGAGACACGGAGGCACAAAGAAGCACAAAGAGTTTTTTTGAAAAGTAGAACAAATGAACAAGATCTTTGTGCCTCTTCATGTCTCCGTGGTTCAAAAATAACTAATGTGCAGTGTGACTTAATCAGTTATCTTAACCTGATGTTTGAATTTGCAAATTCATGAAGGACTCTGAGGTTTCTAAAACCTCAGAGGTCGAACCTTAATTTGTAATCAATGAACTTCTTAGTTAAATCGTCCGATAAGCTACCTGTAACCGGAAAGCTTCCTGAAACAACTCAGTTGTGTAAATTTCTTACCAAAGAATGATCTTAATCTTTCTCAGGAATCAACATCATCAAATAATTTATTTACATTGCCTGTGAATAAAAGCCGAAGTGCTTAATTGATTGCTAATAAATATAAAACCATGGCTATATGATTAGAAACATTTTTATTCTTGCAGCAATTGTTATTGCAAGTGCCTGCTCCAGTTCAAAAAAAGCCACCACCGGAAAAGGCTGGATCAGTTTGTTTGACGGGAAATCTCTCAATGGCTGGAAAGCCAGTGCACAGCCCGGCTCATTTAATATAGAAGATGGAACTATCCGGGTGGCCGGTCCCACATCTCATTTGTTTTATGACGGTGATGTGATGAATCACAACTTCAAAAATTTTGAGCTTAAGGCGCAGGTAAAGACCATGCCGGGGTCTAATTCAGGTGTGTACTTTCATACGGTATATCAGGATAGGGGATTTCCTGATAAAGGGTTCGAAGTCCAGGTAAATAATTCGCATACCGACTGGAAAAGAACAGCCGGTTTATATGACATTGTAGATACGCGCGAAGTGTATGTCAAGGATAGTGTATGGTTCACTTTGTATATAAAAGTTGATGGAAAAAAGGTTACTACAAAGATAAATGATAGAACCATTGTTGATTATACAGAACCTGAAAATGCTACACCGCCTAATGGCCATTCAGGCCGTATGATCTCTAGCGGTACGTTTGCATTACAGGCGCATGACCCGAAGAGCATTGTATTTTATAAAGATATAATGGTTAAGCCGCTACCTTAAGAGGTATGAGGTTTCAGGTATGAGGATAATGAGTTTGAATAATTAAAAGCTAATTTACTTTATAAACTGCTGATCGCTGACAGCTTTTCTAACACATAAATTTACATCGCAATATGGGCACATTACAGGTTAAAAAAACATCAACCGTTCATGATGTGGTAATCATAGGTTCAGGTGCAGGCGGCGGCATGGCCGCACATTATCTTGCAATGGCAGGTATCAAAGTATTGATGCTGGAAGCCGGACCGTTCTTCGACCCGGTAAAAGATTCGCATCAGCTTAAATGGCCTTGGGAATCACCTCGCAGGGGGGCTTCAACGGTACGTGCTTTTGGTGATTTTGACGCAGCTTACGGTGGATGGCAAATAGATGGAGAGCCTTATACCAAAAACAATAACACCGAATTCGACTGGTTTCGTTCCCGTATGCTGGGTGGCAAAACAAATCATTGGGGAAGAATTTCATTACGTATGGGTCCGAAGGACTTTCAATGTGATGATGGCTTAACCGATAATTGGCCTGTAACGTATGATGAGATCAAACCCTATTACGATAAAGTAGACCAATTGATTGGTGTGTATGGCACCAAAGAAGGACTGGAAAATGAACCGGATGGTATTTTCTTAACACCTCCCAAACCCCGTTTAACAGAATTGTTTATCAAAAAAGCGGGAGCAAAAATTGGCGTAAAAGTCATTCCAGGAAGAGGATCAGTACTTACCGAAGCATTACCTGGCAATAAAGATCGAGGTCAATGTTTTTATTGTGGCCAATGCAGCCGGAGCTGCAAAGTATATGCTGATTTTTCAGCATCTTCCTGCCTGGTTATCCCGGCTATTAATACAGGTAATCTTGAAGTGATCACCAATGCAATGGTGCGCGAGATTATTACAGATAAATCCGGAATGGCAACTGGGGTGTCTTATGTAAACAGGGATGACCTGCAGGAATACCAGGTAAATGCCAAAACCATAGTGTTAGGCGCAAGTGCATGCGAATCTGCACGCATTCTTCTTAACTCAAAATCTGCCACTCATCCTAACGGCTTAGCTAACAACACCGGTATTGTTGGTAAATACCTGCATGATTCAACGGGTGCTAGCCTGGGTGGTTTTCTTCCGCAGCTAATGGATCGCAAACGTTTTAATGAAGATGGGGTAGGCAGCGTACACATTTATTCTCCCTGGTGGCTGGATAATAAAAATCTAGATTTTCCACGCGGCTATCATATTGAATATGGTGGCGGAATGAGAATGCCTTCTTACGGTTTCGGTAGTGGCATGCATAATATCAACGGGGCTGTTCCAGACAGGAACGGTAATAAAAAACAGCCAGGAGGTTTCGGCGCTTCTTTAAAAGATGATTACCGTCGCTTTTTTGGCACTCAGGTAGGCATGGCAGGCCGCGGCACTGCCATAGCAAGGGAAAGCAATTACTGTGAAATAGATCCGTCAGTGGTAGATAAATTTGGCATTCCGGTATTACGTTTCAATTATACCTGGAGCGATGCTGAAATAAAACAAGCTAAGCATATGCAGGAAACCTTCCAGGCATTACTGCATGAAATGGGCGCTGTTATTACTTCAAAATCACATGGACCTGAAACTAATTACGGACTGGAAGCTCCCGGAAGGATTATACATGAGGTAGGCACTGTACGTATGGGCAACGACCCTAAAAAATCTGCACTGAATAAATGGTGCCAGGCGCATGACTGTAAAAATTTATTTGTTGTAGACGCTTCGCCATTCGTTCAGCAGGGAGATAAGAACGCAACCTGGACGATCCTTGCATTCTCCATGCGCACTGCAGAATATATCCTGCAACAGAGAAAACAATTTAATGTATAAAACCTTTCTAAAACAATTATATTATGAATAGGCGTGACTCTCTCAAAGCATTAGGCTTAACCGTTGTTTCTTCCGGTGTTTTAATAAAAGCTTGTAAAACCAAAGACAATCAACCAGCATCAACCGATGCTCCTGTTGCAGAAGCAGGCTGGCAAAAAGGTGAAATTGAGCATAACAAACAATTAAAAAACAGTGAAAAATTTTTTACCGATCATGAAATGGCGACCATAACCATACTGGCTGATATCATTATTCCAAAAGATGAAAAATCAGGTAGTGCCTCGGATGCAAAGGTTCCGGAGTTTATTGAATTTATGGTTAAAGATATTCCTACTCACCAGTTGCCTATGCGCGGTGGATTAAGATGGCTTGATATGCAATGTTTCAACCGATATAATAACTCATTTAAAGAAGCTAACAAACAACAGCAGCTAGAAATGGTAACTGACATTGCTTATCCGGAAAATGCAAAGCCAGGCATGCAAGCAGGAGTTGCTTTTTTTAACCGTATGCGCGACCTTACCGCATCGGGTTTTTTTACAACTGAGATGGGAGTAAAAGATCTTGGATATATAGGTAACCAGCCCAATAAATGGGAAGGTGTTCCGCAGGATGTCTTAAAACAATATGGTTTAGAAAATGTATAGCTGAAAACTATTTATTCGGCATAAAATTTTTTTTAAGAAGCAGCTAACTGTTCTTTCTGAGCTAATAATACCTGCATTAATGAATCAGGCAATTCTTTAGTTTCTATCACAGTATCGCATATATTTTTTAAAGTATTTTCAAGCTTTTCAAAAATACCTGTTGCCTCCTGATGTGGCATTGAATCGAAGTTTTTTAATGCGTTTTTCCAGGTTAGCTGGTATTCATTATCACGGTCAGTGCTATCCTGAACAGCATCCCCAAAAGTTGATAATTCAGCCAACAATTCTGTAATGAAATGATCGCTTTGTTGCTTAGCTGCTACCATTACAGAATGATTTTCTTCGCTGCCTTGCTTTGCTGATAATTTGTCTATAACCTCTTTCCTGGTTGTATGTATAGCAATTAATTCCTGAACAATATCTAACGCTGTTTTATTTTGTGTTTCCATTGTTTACTGTTTATTATCCATAAAATCACCATGCCGAACACATAATTATTAATTCAGCTTTTGTATAAATAAATGATAAAAAATATTTTATACAAACCTGATTGTTATAAAGCGATAAAAATCATGCCATCGGATTGGTTATAATTATTGAATGAATAATTACAAATTTCTCTTAACTTGAAAGGTTCATCCGGTATAGAATATAATAACCATCCATAAAAATCCTGGGTATCCATTTTTCTAATTGGCTAGTGATATGTCAGGAAGAGTGCCTACTGATTTTTAATTTCCTTCCTGCTGATAGTTATAATGAGGACATTACTCTCGGATAAGCTGAACTGCCTTTTGTAATAATTCATCTTTACCTACTTTATATCCTTTCAATGTAGGTTTCACCACCATATCAATTTTTACACCTGTTCTCTGGGTTTCTTTTTTATCAGGATAATAAACGCCAATACCTGAAATCATAGTTGAGATACCACCTGGCAAAAATAAAGTAGATACATTTCCATCAGCACCGGCTGTAGTGCTGCCGATTACTTTTACATTCGGAGCACTTTGAAATGCCATAGTTGTATATTCAGCCTGACTTTGTGTTTGCTCATTTACAATAACTATAACTTTTCCTTTATAAGTATCACCAGCCTGGCCGCCATTGGATATGGTATTATTAAAAGTGAACAAGCCTGGATGTTGAATATCTCCCTTAGTAAATATTACAAAAGGCGACCTGTTCGCTTTAATGTAATTACCAAATGTGAATGGCATAAAAGATGAGGGATAGCAACGCATATCAACAATAATACCTTTTGTATTTTTAAATGTATTTATTATAGCAGGTAGCTGCTCGTTTTTATATTTACCAGGATATACATAGCCAATATCACCACTGATAATTTTGTAACTGCTATCTGAAGGATTTGGATTATAATCAAGCGAAGTATTGAGAAACCTAGCCTCGAAGCGAGGGATTATAATAGTTTGTGATTTATTATTTTTATCTACCGTTATGCTTACCTTGTCTGTTTGCCCTCTTAATATAAAATTTGGAATGTTTCTTAATTGCGTAGCATAATTCGAAGCAGGGGTAAGTTCTAAAACCTTTTTAATATATTCACTTACATCTGTTCCTTCAATTTTGGTAATTACATCACCTTTAGCAATCAATTGTTTGATACCGGCAGTATCAGTATAAAAATTTTTGATCACCAGCTTGTTCTCAACAATCATTGTAGAAAAAGGCGGATAATACTTTCCTCTGTAATCGTTCAGTGTTTTATTATATCCCCATATATTGGCATGTGAATCATGAACACTGGCTATTAGTTTAAGGCAGGCGAGAACATATTCGGTGGAATCTCTGGCATTTATAAATGTAGGGATAAACGCAGGTAATATTTTATTCCAGTCTTCTTCAATTAAATGTCGATATGGAAAGAAATATTGAATCTGGTTCCAGTAACGATATAAAGCAAGAAGGCGGAAACCCGCATCAGGATAATTCATTTTAATATAAGCATTCTCATTTGTAAATTTTGGATTGCCTACTCCAGGTTCAAGTCCGATATAATAATTAAGGGAATTGTTTGAGTTCGTTTGTATAAACTTTAATTTATCAAGAAGTGAGGGAGTTAGGTATCCTTGTTTAAATAAACTCCCATAATCAGGTTGAAGCTTTACATTGTCTTTATTTTCTATAAGCTTACAATTTGAGCAAACAGGAACAGCAGGCAACTTGTCAACCCATTTTTCCAGACTTTGCATCCATTCATTTTTATTTTTAGCAGCAATCAATACAGGAACAATTCGCATCAATTCCGCATCCCAGTTATATTTTCCTTCAGCAATAGATGGATGATGGTATTTAAGGAAACCCCATACCTGTCCCAGCGCGGTTAATGCTTCCTGGCGTTGAGCATTTAAATCAAAATTCAATCCTGAACCATTGTTGAAGGCTGAATCCAGGGCAGCAGCATAAATTTTCTTTTGTTTAAGCGGAACACTGGTTAGGTCTTTGTCATCAATCTGAATTGATAAATCATCCACCCAGATAGCTCCTTCACCTGCAAGCAAACCACCTATAAAAATTTTTTCAACATCTTCGCTTAAAGGCAAGCTGATACTAAATTCTTTCCAATCGTTCGTACCTGTGATGCCTCTGTTCATCATGTTATCAAATGCAAGGCTGCCTTCCGGGCCATCAAGCCTCATCCAGAGGCCAGCCCATCCTATTACATTGTCCGTTTTAAGAAATCCTTTTAAAACGATTTGCTTGCCGGTATAAGCAGATGGGATAATCATGGAACAGCTTCCAAACGCTGCCCCTTTTTTTGCACTGTATAATTTAAGAGAGTAATTGCCATTATGTTTAATAGTTGAATCAACTATAACAGGATAGCTCTCTGCCATAGATTGGCCAAAGCCAAGTATCCATTGCAAAGGCTTGCCATTTACATCTAGCTTTTCAACGTTAAAGTTATAAGACTGCAAATAGGCCGTTTGTACGCAGGTTAAAAGTAGTGTGGAAAATAATAGCCGAATAATTTGCTGTTTCATGAATTAATGTTGTTAAAGTAAGATATATTTTTGTGGTTAAAGAACTGCATTTTAATGACCGCTTTTGATCATTTGAATAAAGTTAAACAATCAGTATTATTGTAAAATGAAATCCAGAGTAATAAAACTTACACCCCCTTATAAACCTTCCCATCCTTCATCACAAACACTACGCGCCTTACAGCACCGATACTATCGGCAGGATTACCCTGGACCATTATAACATCTGCAAGCATGCCTTTTTTAATGCTGCCAAATGTATCACCATATCCAAACACTGTTGCGTTAACTGCAGTAGCAGAACGTAACACATCAATCGGTTTCATTCCATATTCCACCATCAATTCCATCTCACGTGCATTATCGCCGTGCGAAAACACACCTACATCGCCGCCCATGCATATAGTAACACCGCTTCTTAATGCTGCGGAGAAACTTTTTTTCTTTGCAGTTATTCTGGCTGGTTCCTGGTCTATGCCTTTCTTCCATCCTCTGTATTGAGCAGTGGCTTCTCCTGCTGCCAGGGTTGGACAAAATGCCACTTCTTTTTCTTTCATCAATTTAAATATCTCTTCGTCACCTTCGTCGCCATGTTCTATTGTAGACACTCCGCCCATGATAGCACGGCGTATACCTTCTTTGGTACTGGCATGTGCAACAGTTTTCCGGCCACCGCTTGTAGCAATGCTGGTAGCCATGGCAATTTCTTCCGTACTGAATGCAGGCATGGCTTTTCCCTCTAATCCCCAGCGGTAATCGGCATATAATTTTATTACATCAGCGCCCTTGCTTATTTGGGTCCGCACCTCACTTGCCATTTCATTAATGTTACCTACTTCCGCTGCACCCTGCGGTAAATCAATATCTGCGTTGTGGAGGTTAGGTCCGTATGTTCCTTTAGCAACAATGGCTCTTGTGGCAACGATCATCCTTGGTCCGGGTACAATGCCTTTTTTAATAGCGGCTTTCAATCCTGCATCATCATACATAGCCCCTTCAGTTCCCAGGTCACGAACCGTTGTAAACCCTGCCATCAAAGTAGCTTGCGCATGTGTAACGGCCCTGGCTATGCGCTCGGCTCTGCTCTCTGAAAGCACCTGGTCATTCCACTCCACTTCATTATAAGGATGCAGGAACAAGTGTGAATGTCCTTCAATTAAACCTGGCAGGAGTGTGGCGCCTTTCATTTCTATAATCCTTGTATTGGCAGGTAGTTTAAAACTCATAGTACTGGCTTGTTGTATAGTATTTCCTTTTACCAGCACTACCCAGCCTGTGTGCATGGTTTCTCCATCAAACACCCGGTCAGGTTTTAAAAGATATAATGAATCGGTTTGTGCATAAGAAAAAAAAGATAAGAATAAAAGTAAAAAAAGAAAGCGTGTTTTCATAAATGAAAGTTAGTGAGTTTTAGGATGAATGATACTATTGTTATTGCTTTCAGTAATGTATAATTCTATAATAACATTCTTAAGTTCATTTTAATCCGGATGTTACCAGATTTGAAATAGTAAAAGTAAAAATGAATGCCGGTGGTTTATTGATCTTTAACAGTATACAGCCTCATGGTATAAGTGGTAATACAAGCGGCAATAAAGTACGTATAGCACAATATATTTCTATGATGCTGGCAGATGATGACAATGAAGAGTTGCGTCAATGGGGAATTTCATCCTGAAAAGAAAAAAGAGGAACGGAAGGTTATGCCTTTCGAAGTGACCCGAGAGGTGGGGAACAAACAAGATATGGACAGCAATATTATGATCGTTAAGCAAAAAATAGCATGGGTTGGATAAATGATAATACCTGAAGATATATTAACACATTTGCTATCAGCCGTCAGCTATCGAAAGTCAGAAGAAATAGGTACTGGTATTATTTTCCTCATGACTGTTGATAACTGACTACTGATAACTATTGAAATAATATTTCAATGTTGACAAGGCACTAATTCAGGTAGTTAAGCAATGTTGGAAGTGAGTTTAATTATCATCTCAGTTACTACTAAACTCTAATCCATTTTCATTTAAACAAGTTACCTAAACCGCCTAAACCACCTGTACCCATTTTAGATAACGATTGTGTTATGCTGTCGGTTGTTATACTGCTATCATTAGGATCGGCAGCTTTATGAGCAAACTTCTGCAGAATACCAGGCAATGCTCCAGCTATCATACCTGTTACTGCAGGAGGCAATCCAAATTTACTACCAAGACTACTGGTAAGGCCTCCTTCGATTGCACTGGTAATTGGATTACCTGAGGACATACCACCCTGAAGCATGGATAGTAAACCACCTACTCCGCCTTGCGAAGAAGCCTGTCTTGCCAGGCCATGGGTAACCTGGTTAGCAATTTCATTGTGTACAGCATCAGCCTGGCCGGCTGGTATAGCTGAAGATAACTGTGAATTACCTCCGAGATGTTGTTTTACAAGATCTAAAATTTGATCAAACATAATTTTTAATTTTTAATGATGCAACTAATATGCAGTAAACGTACCAAGAAATATTTGAATCCGGATTCCCTATAATAATTATTGTTGACTATGATGCTGAAAGTGAGATTTTATTCAACTTTTAAATTAATTCGTTGTGGTATTAGTTAAGTATATTTAAAAATTATTTAATTTGGATTTTTAAATTTAAGTATGCCGTCTACCACTGGTAACTCAGGCGGGATATTTATATAAATATAAATCAGGATCAGTACAAGCTTATAATTTATTAACGGATCATTAAACCAATTTCAAGTTATGATACAAATTAAAATTAAAACCCTGTTATACGGGTTGCTGCTTTTTAGTAGTTTACAATTTGCTCAGTGCAAGTCAAAAGCTAAGGATAAAGATGTAAATTCCCAATCAACGACTAATGAATCAGGGACTACAACAACAACTACTCCTCCTCCTGCAGAACCGGTACAAATTTCTCCTGATGAAACATTACAGACAGGCCTAAAAGATGCTACTAAAGACTATCCCAATGTAAAAACTACCGTTAGTAATGGCGAAGTTACTTTAACAGGTAATATAACCAGGGATAAATTGCCAAATTTAATGCAGTCAATTAACATGCTTCATCCAAAAAAGATTAATAATAATCTCACTATTAAATAATAAGGAGGAAATTATATGGCATTAGATAATAAATATAAAGAGTTGATTGATACGGCTAAAAGTTCCGGTGTTTATAACTTAGAGGTGAGAGAGGAAAATAATGTGTTGTATATTGACGGAACCGCTCCCAGTGGAAATGTAAAAGACGAACTATGGGCCACCTATAATAAAATAGATCCGGATTTCAGAGCCGGGGATTTGATCATGAATGTAGATGTAGCAGTATCCTCTGGGTCAAAAGCAACAGTAGCTACAGAATCTACAAATTTAAATATTCGTAAGGGTCCTGGAACGGATCAGGAAATTGTTGGTAAGGCAGCTCATAATGAAGTGGTAACAGTATTAAATAAAACCAATGATCAGTGGGTACTTATTAAAACTGATGATGGAGTGGAAGGATATGTTTACACACAATATCTTGATATGTCTTAAATCCTGATTTTAAAATGAAATGCCGGTTTATTATCGCTTAGTTGTTTTCAGATAACGTTTACAATACACTATAAATGGCTGCTTCCCGGCAGCCATTTTTTTATTTCAGGAGTTACATCCACAGGATGGCTATTCAGGCGCTGACTTCCGTCGCACTATGATAAATCCGTGAGGTGGGGATATAAATGGCGGCGATTCAGGGATAAAAAGTTTAATTCCCGAATGAGTTATTTCGGTGAAATATCACCCGCGGGTAATACTATGACTGAAGCTGACTGCTGATAGCAAATGATATGGAATTTTACGGTTAACATGGAAACTACTTGTAATTTCAATCAATCATAATCAGTAATATTGCTTATCTAAAAACAATGATTTAAAATCACCATTAAGCCGATGAAAAAGATAACTATTTTCAATCTGTGCCCGATTATTATGCTGGCACAGTTGCTTTTTATAGATTATGACACTGTTGCAGCTAAAGGTCCCCAAAGATTGTTGGTATTCAGCAAAACAGTGCAGTTCAGACATAAAGAAGGCATTGCCGCCGGCAAATTAGCGATCATGCAAATGGGAAAAGAAAACAAATTCCAGGTAGACACTACGGAGGATGCCAGTGTTTTTACCCCTGAAAATCTAAAAAAATATGCAGCAGTGGTTTTTTTAAGCACTACAGGAAATGTTTTAGACGATACCCAACAGGCGGCTTTTGAACAGTATATAAAATCGGGAGGGGGGTTTATGGGCATTCATTCCGCCACCGATACTGAATACGATTGGCCCTGGTACGGGGAATTGGTTGGCGCGTATTTTGGAAGTCATCCTGCCCAACAGGAAGCAGTTTTCAATGTAGTAGACCAGAATAACATAGCAACACGCCATCTTCCTCAAGCCTGGAAGAGAAAAGATGAGTTGTATAATTTTAAGTGGATAGGTGAAGGCCTGCATGTCCTTATGAAGATTGATGAAAACAGTTATACAGGTGGCAAGAACGGCGACTATCATCCTATGTGCTGGTATCATAATTATCAGGGCGGCCGCGCTTTTTATACTGAACTGGGTCATGATAATAAATCATTCGAAGATCCACTTTACCTTAAACATATTCTTGGAGGTATCAGATATGCCATGGGTATGAAGCCTGATGCTGTGTTGAAATCATAATTTTACATTGATTTTATATAACAATATAAAATATATACTATGAAAAAGAAATTGATAATAACAGTCCTGGTAACAACTTCCATCCTGGTTTTTACCTGTACTATACCAAAGAAAGCCGTAAAGGATGATATTGATGCAATAACAGAAAAACCGGTATTCAATCCAACGCCTTCATCTGTATACTTGACACCGCAGGAAAGCATGAAGACCATGCATCTTGCCAAAGGTTACCATTTAGAACTGGTTGCAAGTGAACCTATGATAAAAGAGCCGGTAGCAATAGCATGGGATGGTAATGCAAGAATGTACGTTGCTGAAATGCTTACTTACATGCAGGATGCGGATGCTACCGGTGAGCAGCAACCGAAGAGCAGAATATTGCTGCTGGAAGATACCGACAATGATGGAAAAATGGATAAAAGTTCGGTTTTTATAGACAGCCTTTTATTACCAAGAATGATACAATGTGTGAATAAGGAATTGCTGGTAAACGAAACGAATACCGTTACTATAAACAGCTATACCGACACCGATGGTGACGGCAAGGCGGACGTTAAAAAGGTTGTTTACAAAAATGATAAGTACAGGGCTAACGATGCCAATATGGAACACCAGCGCAGCGGGCTTGACTGGAACCTGGATAACTGGATGTATATGACTTATGAGCCTGTTCGTTTCCGTTATACCAACGGTACCATGCAGGTAGATACCATTCCGAGCGGGGCAGGTGGTGGCCAGTGGGGAGTAACCCATGATAATTACGGGCGTTTGTTTTACTCAAGCGCGGGCGGAGAAACACCGGCACTTAGTTTTCAAATTAACCCGGTATATGGCAAGCTTGATTTTCCTGATCAGTTCAGTCCTGAATTCCAGGAGGTGTGGCCCATTATTGCAACTCCGGATGTACAGGGTGGTAATATGAGGCTGCGTCCGAATAACACACTTAACCATTTTACCGCTTGTTGTGGTCAGTCAATATACAGGGGTGATAGATTACCGCAGGATCTGGTAGGAGACTATATTCTATGTGAACCTGTTGCAAGAATAATCCGCCGTGCTAAAGTTATAGACCTGAAAGGTAAGATCGTTATGCAGAATAACTATTATCGTTCTGAATTTATTTCATCTTCTGACATGAACTTCAGGCCGGTAAATACCGCTACCGGTCCCGATGGTAATCTGTATATCGTTGATATGCACCGCGGCATTATTCAACAAGGTAACTGGACCCGTCCTGCATCTTTTCTGCGTAATAAAATTGATAGCCTGAGCCTTGCAAAAAACGTTGGTCATGGCCGGATTTACAGAGTGGTTAATGATGAATTTAAAAGAGGTCCTAAGCCTAACATGTTAAATGAATCAACCACTACCTTAGTAAGTTACTTGGGTCATCCGAACGGTTGGTGGCGCGATAACGCTCAAAAGCTTATAATAGTCCGTGGTGATAAATCAGTTATCCCCGCTTTAAAAGCTATAGCTATGGAACAGCAGCCTGGCTCTGCAAATGACAACGGGCACCTTGCACGCATACATGCTCTATGGACACTTGAAGGACTGGATGCCATTGACAAGGAAGTTTTATCTCATGCTTTAACAGATGCCAATCCACAGGTAAGAAAAACTGCTGTATGGATCAGTGAATCCTATATACTAAAAGATGACCCACAGATAATTGATAAACTGGCTGAGCTAAAAACAGATGCTGACAATAATGTACGGGTGCAATTACTTTTATCATTAAACAGAAGTAAATCCGATAAAGTAAAGGCTATTTATACTGCTATGCTGAATCAGCAACCAGCCAATGATATGCTGGCGGCCACTAAAAAGGCAATTGAAAGAAATGAAGATGTTAAAACATTTGGCAGCCGGCTGGGTTCTTTGGCTGCTGCTGACAGAACGTTAATTTTAAACGGCGCTGCAATATTTAAATCAATATGCGCCAGCTGCCATGGTGCCGATGGTAAAGGACTGGCAATAGGCGGTGCAGGTCTGGCCGCACCTCCGCTAGCCGGATCAAAAGTTTTAAGTTACCAGGAAAAGAATACACCTATCCGGATATTACTACATGGTTTAAGCGGACCAGTTGATGGTAAATCTTATCCGAGTGTGATGCCTGCTATGGGCGCCAATAGTGATGAATGGATTGCATCTGTTGTAAGTTATATCAGGTATGAATTAGGAACAGGTACCCGTAACAGGCAAATTTCACCTGTGGTAAAACCGGAAGAAGTAAAAAAGATCCGGGACGAAAACGCAGGCAGAAGCAAGTCATGGACCAGTGCTGAGCTGGAAGATAAAAGTAAACAGGAAAATCCTGTGCAGGGCGGAACTAAATAGTTTAGCGATGTATTGCCACAAAGACACGAAGGCACAAAGCAACACACAAAGGTTTCTTTTGTATTGCTTTGTGCCTTCGTGTCTTTGTGGCTAAATAACTCAGTAATATGAACAAACAAAATACCTGGTACGATATAGACAATGCAGACAAGCTCGATTCACCTGCATTGCTTATTTATGTGCAACGTGTAAAGGATAACATTAATACCTTAAAAAGTATGATTGACGATGTTTCCCGCCTTCGTCCTCATATAAAAACTCATAAGGCTAAGGAAGCTGTTCAGTTATGTATGGAAGCCGGCATTCTTAAATTTAAATGCGCCACTGTTGCAGAAGCAGAACTACTTGCAATATGCGAAGCGCCGGATGTTCTGCTTGCCTACCAGCCATCAATACCCAAATTTGATAGGCTGATGCAGCTCATCAGTCAATATCCGAAGTCACTATTTTCATGTCTGATAGACAACATGGAATCTGCAACCTGTATCTCCGAAAAAGCAATTGTAAATAATGTTGTTGTACCTGTTTACCTCGACCTGAACATTGGTATGAACAGAACAGGTATTAAACCCGGAGAGGAAGCTATCAGCCTATATAAGTCTTGCAAAGCATTAAAAGGCATACAAATGACAGGCCTTCATGCATACGATGGTCATATACATGCCAGTGACATTGTAAAACGTACAAGGCTATGCGAAGAAGCTTTCAGGCATGTAGACAAAATGAAATCATTGTTGATGGAAGCTGGGTTTGGAGTGCCTGTTATTGTAGCGGGGGGCTCTCCAACTTTTCCTGTTCATGCTAAACGCAAAGAGGTAGAGTGCAGCCCTGGCACATTCATTTACTGGGATAAAGGTTACCAGGATGGATACCCCGATCAGCATTTTCTTCCGGCAGCATTGGTTCTTGCCCGCGTAATTTCCTTACCTGGTGATACTACGCTTTGCCTGGACCTGGGACATAAATCCATTGCAGCTGAAAATGATTTACAACACCGTGTTTTTTTCTTAAATGCACCTGAACTGGTTTTTATAGACCAGAGTGAAGAACACCTGTTGGTAGATGCGGGCATCGGTCATTCTTGGAAGATCGGTGATATATTGTTTGGGTTACCGATGCATATTTGTCCAACATGCGCTTTGTACGATACTGCCAGCATTGTAGAAGATGGTACTATAACAGGCTCCTGGGATATTATTGCCAGGAACAGGAAAATAAATGTATAACCTGTAACATCAAGTACAAACATCTATATACGCCATAAAGGCAAAGGCACAATTGATTATACATAAAATTTCTTCGTGCTTTGTGCCTTTATGGCCTACTTCTGTTCAAACGGTAGCTTTTTTCTGCTTATAGAATTAATTGATTATAGTTTCCGGTTTTGGGAATTCATTTCCACCTGGGAAGTTTTTCTATAAATTTATTGTTGGATAAGAACAGGTAAGATAAAAATAAATTAATATAAATTTATACGTAAATACTTGATTGTTATTGAACTGAATAAGTGTAATCTTATAAATTCCTGTTTGAAGAATGGTTATTATAAACGTTTTTATAAAATGGTATATGGCTTGTCTTGATGGTCATGTAGTCTTCATAGGATAACAGCCTCAGGTTTTCTAACTGGGGCTTTTTAATTTTTATCAACGCTCAACCTGTTACATCTTCATGAGGGGGTTATCACTATATCGAATATGTGTTATCTATAAAATTATAATAAATAATATCTTCTTTTAAATTTGAAAACATATACTAAGCCATTACAAATAATTGTTATTAAAGTGATTTTGATAATCTAAGGTCATCAATTATGTACAAACTAATGAAAGCAATTTCTTAGATATTTCAAGGTTAACATAACAGTAGCATACAATACATTAATGTTGTGTCAAATATAAAATAATGGTTAGCTATTAGGATATTATTACCTTAAACATTTTCCTCCTGATAGCAGATAGCTGACGGCTGATAGCAATTAACACAAAATCTTATGCTTGATACGATACTAGTGTTTAACATGAAGAAAATATTAAATAAGTTATCAGCAAATTGTTTTTATGGAGGCATATAACCGTAAGCAGGAAATTGTTAATGGGCTTATACATGGTTTTGGAATGCTGTTCGGAATAAGTGGTTTACCTGTTTTAACAGGAATAGCAACGGCTCATGGCAATACCATGGGTATTATAGGCAGCGGTATATACGGCTTTTGCTATTTGTTGCTTTTTACAAATTCAACAGTTTATCATATTGCGCGTGAAACTGAAGTTAAACATGTTTTTAAAATACTTGATCATATAAGCATATACTTTCTTATCTCCGGCACTTATACTCCTTTCTTGCTAATGTATATGAATAATTCATTTGGAATCACTTTGATGATAATACTTTGGGGACTTACCTTGATTGGAATTTTCTTTAAAATTAGGTTCACCGGTAAGATGGAGGCCGTATCTACATTAATCTATATTATTATGGGTTTAATTATGCTGGCAGGTGGAAAAAAATTTTTTGAATACCTTCCTTCTTCTGTAGTTATTCTTATTTGTATTGGTGCTTTGTTATATTTAATAGGTGTATTTTTTTATGTATGGGATAAGTACCTGTATACTCATGCCGTATGGCATTCTTTAGTATTAGTTGCGGCTATTTGTCATTATATAGCAGTAATGCTCGCCATCTGATTAGTTACAGCTATCAGCAGTCAGCTATTAGGAGGATTATATATTTGGTATGGATTTCCTGACTGCTGATAGCTATTAACACGGAATTTAATACATGGCTCTATGTTATAGGTTTTAAACTTTCGTTACCAACTTCCTTCCCTTCTTTTTTCTGGATAGAATCACTGCCTGTTTCAACTTCCACTGTTTTTGTTGTAACAGCATATTCATTAGGGTGTATCTCTGAACCATATTTCACAGCGTAAGCCTTTGTGAATTCCGCGCCAAAATATAAAATTATAGAGGAGTAATAAGTCCATAACAGTAAAATAACAAGAGAACCTGCTGCACCATAAGTACTACCCACATTACTTTTACTGATGTATAGAGAGATGCCCATTTTACCTAACAAAAATAATAATGCTGTTACCAACGAGCCTGAGACTACATCCCTCCACTTAATTTTCGCATCGGGAAGAACTTTAAAAATCACTCCGAAGATGACTGAAACAACCAAGAAAGTTAAAACCTGATTGAGCACATAAAACAGCGTAACCGTAACATCAGGGAAAATGGCCGCCAACCGATGACTCAATCCATCCATTATCGCAGTAATACCAAGAGAAACCAATAATAGAAAACCGAGGCTGATAATCACCGAAAAAGAAATAAACCTGTTTTGAATCATTTTTAGCCAGTTTTTTTTTGGTTTTGGCTTCAACCCCCAAATACTATTGATGGAATCCTGTATTTCTGCAAAAACGGTTGTGGATCCTACCAATAAAGTAATTGCTCCTATTACTACAGCTATGATACCTTTACCACTGATGGCCGCTTTTTTTATTATTTCCTGCAGTTGAATGGCGGTATCATGCCCGAGGAAACCTTCTAATTGGGCAATGATCCTTCCCTGAATAGCATCACGGCCTAAAAAAAGGCCGCATAAGGATATAATTACAATCAGTAGTGGACCCATCGAAAAAATAGTATAATAAGCAAGTGATGCTCCCAATTTAGGTACCTTATCATTAGAGAAACCTGAAAATGAATTTTTTAAAACTTCCCATATACCTTTAATAGAAATTTTTTTCTTCATAACGATTCTTTTAAATTGATAAACAAAAATTTGACCATTAGGTATCACCTTAAAAGTTTATCACTTTATCCGGCAATTTTACACTTAAACAAGATATATTATCTCCAAATGTAGTTGATGTTAATGTAAGTTTAAGGTAATGCGCCTTTCAATGTTGTTTAGTTAAGCATTTCTCGTCTTGTGTTCGTTCGTTCCGGTTAGGAACGAAATGCCGGTAGAAAATCATAAATGGTTGGGCTGTTCCGGTCAGGAACAGCATGTATGACTGAGGTATAATTATGATTCGGGGATACTCTTTAATGTAATTACACTAGTGTCATGTCAACCATAAAATGTCTGTAAATGTTGCTATCAGCCTTCAGCTAAAAAGGTTTTTTACAACCTGCAACTGGTATGCTTCCCATTTGCGTTTTAATGGATCCACCTCAAGCTTCCCGCTTTTAATCAGTTGATCAATTAACCCCGATTTGCCAAGAGTTCCTATTATAATAAGATTTTTTACAGTTGAAACAGCATTAGCCAACGCCGGTTTTTTGCCGGTTACTTTTTCAATATCCTGTTGTAGAAGTTCTGTAGCCTTTCTCAATACTGCATAGTCATTTTCATCCACATATAATGTTGCAATACTATTTAAAGTAACAATGGGAAAGGCTCCTGAAACTTTTTTTTCATTTATAAGAGCTTGCGGGTAACTCTTGGCAAACAACATCAGTGCAAATACAAGTAATCCTATTTTATTCATATACCAAAAGTTGTAATTATCAGATTCTATTTCAAAGCTGGAAGGTACAACCTGAATTTCAGACCTGTGAGGTAGGCTGTTTAAAAGTGCATAGTAATTTTTGTACAGTTTTTTAATATGAATGTCAAAAGGTAGCCTGTTACTACATCCCCTCCTCGGGAGGGGATGCTTGAGCCGAAGGCCAAACGGGGGGTAGGTAACTGACCGAGATTACTCAATGACAAGCACCTAGAGAGATCACCACTATGCACAACAATGAAGACAAAATAGCAACCCGCCCGGTGTACCCACCCCCGTTATGTCCTGCGGACATAACGTCCCCTCCATTGGAGGGGATGGGCAACTTCACAATTCACAAAACTGCTATGGACTTTTAAACAGCCTACCTGTGAGGTTTTAGAAACCTCACAGGTTATCAAAAAAAATTATACTTCACGCTGCATAAGAATGTGCAATGTTATTATCAAAGAATTGAAAGTTGAGAGTCAATAATTTTTCAAGTTCGGATTTGTTAGTTTGGTTAATGTTTTTAAAAAAGGAAGTGATTGCATTGTGAAACATTATTGGGGAGTCATAATAATGAGCATAAAGAATTTTCTTTTTAGTAAACTTCC
>JAABUN010003598.1_pt1 | contig 23572 bp, 23 predicted proteins | sample 5559311 | NCBI WGS metagenome assembly JAABUN01 (sample SAMN10711877, study PRJNA513370) | rock metagenome | isolation source: Antarctica rocks | place: Antarctica: Victoria Land, Siegfried Peak sud
CAGGGCCTGCCGCTCCTCCTCGCTGGGCGGACGCACGAACAGCGGAGCTTGCATGAGCCCGAGGATACCGCATGGACCAGCAACTCGTCGGAGACAGCACTAGGGCTGGCGGCCGTAGAAGGCTGCGAGGCGGTCGCAGACCGGCGCGTCGGCGGGGACGGTGACCTCGGGGCCGAACCCGCGACCCGGCTTGCGGAACTCGTCCGTCATCATGGTTTGTCCCAGGGACAGGGCCGTCTCGCAGAGGTCAGGGTCGAGCTCGTCGATCTGGTTGGTTGCCTTGGCCAGATCCCAGGAGTGGATCGTCAGGTCCATGAAGAGCACCTCGGCGAGCCGAGCGCCGGTCATCTCGCCCCACGGCATCTTGAGGGTGCGTTCCATAACGGCGGGGCCCTGCAACGCCGCGGCGGCATCCCGGGCGGCATCGGTGAAGTCGGGCTTCGGGTCGTCGCCGACGAGCTGGGCACCCCAGTCGGGCATCTCCCCACCGGTTACGCTGGCGGCGGTTATGCGGCTGAACCCGACCAGGTGATTGATCAGCGTCCGCACGTCCCACTCGGTGCAGGGGGTCGGCGCCGTCATCCGGTCTGGGGGGATGCGATCGATGATGCCCTTGGCGATGTCCGTCGCCCGCTAATGAAGGGTCTGAACATCCGTTGTACTCGACATTGGTCGCTCCTGCGATCGCGCGAGGGGGCGGGTGTGTCGCGCCGATCGATCAACCGGTAATGGGAACGTTTGATCTATACGTACGATACCACGCCATGTCTACCTGTCAATCCCCGTGCGACGCAGCCTGTTTGAGAGCAGGATGATCGAGCCGGCTGCTGAAAAAGCCTTTCTGAACCACGACCTCGTCGAAGAACCGTTGGGCGACGTCGTGCCGCAGCAGGCGCTCCCGGTTCTTGACGAAAGAGCTGGCGTCGAAACCGGGCTCGACCAAGCCGCTGTCCGGAAACCAGCGGTAGAGCGGGTGGGACTCCAGTTCTTCGGAGAAACCCTGTTCGCTCCGGACGGAGGAGAGGGTGATGAGGAGGCCGGCCTTGAGGAGCCGTTCGGTCGGGATCGAGGGTCGCCCACCCGCGGCGTACATCCGGTCGAAGACGGGCGACAGCTCGGCCAAGGCGTCGTCGGCGAGGCGCTTGACGGCCCGCAGCGGGTGGTCGGGCGGGATGCGGGCGTCGAGGTCGAGGAAGGCGAGCATGCGCTGTTGGGGATCGCAGCGACCGCGCATCGGCCCCTCCTCTTGCCGCATCGGGTGGCGCGCCGGCCACCGCGCGGCCCGCACGAACGAGCCCCGCTTCGCCACGAGATGCTTGCCCCATGTTTGCAGTCAAGTCTAGCAGGCGTTATGTTCGCCTCGACCGCCGCCCGAACCGGCGTCGAACTGGAGGAGACTGGGCATGAACAGCTGGCACGCGGGGGACGTCGAGGCGAACTGGGTCCGGCTGCACTACACCCGGACCGGCGGCGAAAAACCGCCGCTCGTGCTCGCCCACGGCGTCACCGACGACGGCCGCTGCTGGACGCCGGTCGCCGAAGCACTCGCGCCCGACTACGATGTCGTCATGGTCGACGCCCGCGGTCATGGCTGCTCCGACGCCCCCGAGGGGGGGTACGACCCGGCCACGCAGGCGGCCGACTTGGCCGGCTTGATCGCGGCGCTGGGTCTCCGGCGGCCGGCGGTGCTGGGGCACTCGATGGGCGCGGCCACGGCGCTGGTGCTGGCCGGTACGTTCCCGGACACATTAGGCGCGATCCTGCTGGAGGATCCACCGGCGTGGTGGCTGGAGCAGCCCGATACGCCGGATTGGGCGGCGTTCCTGGAGCGGCGACGGCGGCAACTCTTCGAACGCAAATGCCAGGGGCGCGACGAACTGGTCGTCGAGCGACGCGCCGAGTCACCTCACTGGACGGAGGCCGAGTTGGTGCCCTGGGCGGAGGCCAAGCTCCGAGTCAGCCTCCACGTCCTCGAGGTCCTCGACCCGAGGATGCCGGCGCGCGTGGACTGGGCGGTGCTGCGGCGCATCGCGTGCCCGGCCCTGCTGATCACGGCCGACCCCGCACGGGGTGGGATCGTCACGGCGGAGGCGACCGCAGCGCTTCGTGGCCTGGTGCCCCACGTGCGGGTGGCGCACGTCTCGGAGGCCGGCCACAACATCCACCGCGACCAATTCGCCCGCTACCTGGAGGTCGTGCGCGCCTTCCTGGCCGAGCAGCCGGCGCCGTAGTGCCCGACCCAGTGGGCGAACCGGCCAGGACGACTGGAACCTCCCGGAGCATTGCCGGTCTCGCCACCCCCTGCAACCGCCCAGAGCACCACGGTGTCAAGCCGGCCGCGGCGCTGCGCGCGAGGGAACGGTTTTCAGTAGCCTGCTAGAGACAGACGCTCGCCTTCAGACCGGGGGGGCGAGACCGTTCGCGGTCGCCAGGCCGGCCCAGGGCGGCGTGGCGCGTCGTATTTCGCCTGGCAATCTCCCTGTCCCGACGCGAGCGCGGGTGGTCGCTGGCGGTGGCATCCGTCGGATGAGCGGATGGAGCGAGCGTCGACGATGCGGGACAGGGAGCGAATGCGGCCGCCACGGACACGGCTCGTGGGTTGTGGCGCGCCGCGTTCCAGGCAGGAGATGTTAGCGATTATCCCTGTGAAGGCGGCGATGGGCGGCCGTCCGAGGTCGGGTATGCTTGGCTGCCTCAGCAGACGATCGTGACGACCGTCGCCGAGAGCGTGTGCGCGAGGGGCGGCGACCAGGTGGGAGTGCTGGCGAACGAGGCGGATGCTTCCCGCTTGACGGCGCGCCTGTTGGGTCCGACCCGGCTGGCCGTTGGCGAGCGCATCATCGCCGACGAGAAGTGGCCCCGGCGGACGGCGCGCTCGCTGCTGTTGCTCGTGCTGGCCTCGCCGGGGCACCGGTTGCCGCGCGATCGCATCCTCGATCTCCTCTGGCCCGAGGCGTCCCCGGAGACGGCGCTCAAAGCGCTCTACGTCGCGCTTCATAGCTTGCGACGGGTGTTGGAGCCCGATCTGACGGCGGGGCGATCGTCCGCCTACATCGAGACCACCGGCGATATTATCGGGCTGCGCCCGGAGGCCAATGTCTGGGTCGATGTCGACCACTTCGAGGAGATTCTGGGACAGGCGGGGACTGGCGCGCGGGCCGAAGGAGCGGAGAAGTTGCGCGAGGGATTGGCCCTCTACGGCGGCGACCTGCTGGCGGACGAGCCGTACGCTGATTGGCCGGTGGCGCCGCGGGAGCGGTTGCGCGCGCTGTGGAGGCGCGCCGTGCTCGATCTCGCCGCGATCGAGATCGAGACGGGTCGGCCGCGGGCGGCGGTGCCGGAGCTCGCGGCATTGCTGGCGGTCGATCCGGTCGACGAAGCGGCGCACCGGGCGCTGATGCGTGGCTACGCAGCGGATGGGGCGCGGGACGAGGCGCTGCGCCAGTACGACCGTTGCGTGCAGGCGCTCGCCGCCGAGTTGGGGGCGGAGCCGGCGGCGGAGACACGGGCGCTGGCGTCGGAAATCGGCTCGGCCGTGCCGGTCCGAGCGATGGCTCGGCCAGTGGTCGCGGCACGTCGCTTCGACAACCTGCCGGCGGCGCCGAACCCGCTGGTGGGACGGTCGCGGGAAATCGAGGCGCTCCAAGATTTGCTTTGGGATCCGGACGTTCGGCTGGCGACGGTGACAGGCCCAGGCGGCATCGGGAAGACCCGTTTGGCGCTGGAGGCGGCGCGGCAGGTCGGCGACGACTTCGCCGATGGCGTGTGCTTCGTGCCCCTGGCGGCGATTCGCGATCCAGTCCTGGTGATGCCGACCATCGGCCGCACGCTCGGGATCGAGGAGACGGCTGGTCGGGCGATTGGGGAGCTGGTGGGAGAGGCGCTGCGGGAGCGCGAGCTGCTCCTGGTACTCGATAACGTCGAGCAGGTTCTGGAGGCGGCGCCGGACGTGGCGGAACTCCTGGCGGCCTGCCCGCGGCTCAAGGTGCTGGCGACGAGCCGGGAGCCGCTCCATCTCCGGGCCGAGCACGAACTCCCCATCCCGCCGCTGACACTCCCAGGGTCGACTGCCGAACCCGAGTCGATCGGTCGATATGAGGCGGCGGCACTCTTCGTTCAGCGAGCGCGGGCCGTCCGGCCGGAGTTTGCCTTGACGGAGGCGAATGCGGCGACGGTAGCCGCGATCTGCGGCCGGATCGACGGGTTGCCGCTGGCGATCGAGCTGGCGGCGGCGCGGGTCCGGGAGGTGTCGCCGGAGGCGCTGCTGGCTGGTCTTTCCCGCCGGTTGGAGACCTTGACTGGTGGGTATCGCGATCTACCGGCACGCCAGCGCACCATGCGCGACACGATCGCCTGGAGCGACGACCTGCTGACCGCCGACGAGCAGGCGCTGCTGCGGCGGTTGGCGGTCTTCGCGGGTGGTGGCTCGTTCGCGGCGGCGGCGATCGTGGCGACGGCCGCGGAGCCACTGGAGGGCGATGTCCCTCGCCTGCTGGTGTCCCTCGCGGAGAAGTCCCTGCTGTCGGTGGAGGAAGCGGACGAGGGGCCGCGCTTCGGGATGTTGGAGACGATCCGTGGAGTACGCGCGCGAGCGATTGGGCGTCAGCGGGGAAGAGGGGGCTCTCCTGCGAGCCCACGCCATCTTCGTCACCGAGGTGGCGGAGCGGGCCGAGCCGGAGTTGATTGGATCGAAGCAGGCAACCTGGCTCGATCGTTTGGAGACGGAGCACGACAACGCGCGGGCGGCCCTCGATTGGGCGTTGGAACGGCGGGAGGGTGAGATCGCGCTGCGCCTGAGCGCGGCGCTGTGGCGCTTCTGGTCGGGGCGGGGCTATCTCAGCGAAGGGCGGATGTGGCTGGCGCGGGCGCTGGCCGGGGCGGAAACGGCGCCGCTCCCGGTGCGGGTGGCGGCGCTGACGGCAGCCGGCTCGCTGGCCGAGGACCAGAACGACTACGCGGCGGCGGAACGGTGGCACACCGCGGCCCTGGGCGCGTGGACCACGCTCGGCGACGACGGTGGCCGAGCGCGGGCGTTGGACAGTCTCGGCAACGTCGCGCGCGATCGCGGCGACTATCAACGAGCCGAGGAACTGGGCGACCAAGCCCTGGCCATCGCCCGTCGGGCCGGGGACCGTTGGGGGATCGCCCGCGGTCTCGGCAATTTGGGGTCGGTGGCGTACTTCCGGGGTGACTACGATCGGGCGGAGGCGTTATGGACGCAATGCCTCCCCCTGCTCCGCTCGGACGGCGATCATCGTACCGAAGCGGTCGTGTTGAACAACCTGGGAGCCCTCTCACTGCAGCAGGGAAACCCGGCGCAGGCGGCGACGCTGCACGATGAGGCACTGGTGATCCGGCGCCGGTTGGGCGACCGAATTGGGGTGGCGGCATCGCTGTACAACCTCGGCGAAGTTTCGCGATTGGGTGGCGATCTGGATCGGGCCGTCGATCTCTTTGAGGAAGCGCTGGCCCTCTTCCGAGAGATCGGGGACAGCCGGCGCAGCGGTCAGATTCTCGCCAACCTAGGACGCGTCGCTCACGAGCGGGGGGACGTCGACACGGCGACGTCGCTGCTGCGGGACGGCATCGCCCGGCTGTGGGCGGCTGGAGACCGGTTCACGCTCGCCGAGGCATTGGAGATGCTGGCCCCGGTCAGGCGAGTGGGTGTGCCGGCCGAGCAGTCGGTGCGGTTGTTCGCGTCTGCGGCGCGTCTGCGGCAGTCTCTCGGCGCGGCCCGGGACGAGACGGAGGGGGCGGCGTTCGACGGGGCACTGGCCGGTTTGCGGACGGAGCTCGGCGACGCCGCCTTCGATCTGGCCTGGGAGGAAGGCGAGGCGATGGGGATCGAGCGGGCCGTCGCCGAGGCACTCGACGGTGAAAAGGGGCAGGGTTGAGCGTGGCGCGCGCTGGTTGGACCGCTTCGCCGCCGGTTGTAAGAAAATTGTAAGAACGGCCCGCTAGGCTGACGATCGAACGCACCGGAACGCCCCGGGTGGGGCAGGACCGAGGCGAGGAGGTCGTGGGGATGACGGGCGATCGGTCAAATGGAACGGCTGACGACCGACCGAGCGCTCCGGGAACGGGGTCACCGGCCCGGGACCGCCTGTACGACGCGTTCGTGGTCCGGCTGTGGCGCGACGCGGGGTCAGGCCGAATCCAGCGGGCGGAGGTCGAGCACGTCGAGAGCGGGATGGTGGCGCGGGCCGCGGGTGTGAGCGCGGGCTGGGTGCTGACCCAGATCCGGGCGCGCCTTGGCAGCCGGCCAGCGGAGGAAGAGCGTCGTCGTCTCAGCGAGGGAACCGGGCCGCCGGGGTCCGGCTAAGAGTCTGAGCGCGGTGGAGATGGTCGAACCAGCATAACGTGGAGGTGGCCGAAGATGGACGAAGCGCGATTCGATGATCTGACACGATCACTCGCTGGTACCGCATCGCGGCGATGGATCGTGCGGCGCTTGGCCGGCGTTGCGCTCGGTGCGGCGCTGGCGGGCCTGGGGCTGGAGGAGGCGGCGGCGAAGTGCGTCGTGCTCGGTAAAGGCTGCAAGAGCGGCAGCCAGTGTTGCTCGGGGTTCTGCCAGCGACATGGAAAGTGCACCAAGGACGGGAAGCTGACCGGCAAGTGCAAATGCCGCTGCCCTACCGGAACGACCGCGTGTGGTAGCAGGGCATGCTGTGGGCAGGGCCAGCAGTGTCAGAACGGCGCCTGCGCTGGCGACTGTGTGCCGGAGGATGCGCAGACGACCTGCGGCGCCAAGGTGTGCGGTGACGCCACGAACAACTTGGTCAAACGGTCAATTGCGGCGGGTGTGACAGTGGGAAGACGTGTCAGGGCGGCGTCTGCGGCTGCCCAAGTGGGACGACCGACTGCGGAGGCCGCTGCGTCGATCCGCAGACCGACTCAAGCAACTGCGGTGTCTGCGGCTATTCCTGTCCCAACGATCGATTCTGCTTCAAAGGCTATTGCGCCTGTTCGTCCGGCAATGACTGCGGCGCCGCGTGCTGCGGGCAGACCGAGTACTGCGTGACGGAATTCGGCTTCTCGTCGTGCTGTTCCGAGGAGCGTGTCTGCTCGGGTCTGTTTGGAACGACGTGTTGCGGCGCGGGGAGGGTCTGCTGCGGTAACGGCTGCGTCGATACGCAGACAAGTGCCAGGAGCTGTGGGGCCTGCGGCAATGCCTGCGCGAGCGGGCAAACATGCCAGGGTGGGACCTGCGTCTGCCCGAGCGACCGGCCATCGCTCTGCGGCGGCGCCTGTGTGGATACGCAGAGCGATCGGAACAACTGTGGAGCGTGCGGTCATGCCTGCGGCACGGGCGAATCGTGCTGCGGCGGTATCTGCACCGATCTGAACAGTGACGCGGGGAACTGCGGGACGTGCGGCACCTCGTGCGGAAGTGGGGAGTGCGCCGGCGGGACATGCTGCGCGGTCGGAAAAGCCTGTGGATCCGTCTGCTGCGGCTTACGATCCGAGTGCGACTTTAACGGTTTCTGCGTCCCGATTCGGTAAGGATCGCTTGGTTCCTGTGACAGCGTCACGGGACGATCGGAGGCGGCTGATGGACGGGGAACGATTCGACGACGTAGCGCGCGCTCTGGCGGCGCGGCCGCGATCACGGCAGGAGACGCCGCGACTGGTGGCGGACGGCGCGCTCGGCGCGCTGAGCGGTCGCGACCGGTGTCACGATGGGGCGCGGTCGCCGCCAGCGGATGGCACCGGAGGTTCTGGACAGATAGTGCGGTGCGTTGGCGCGAGTGTGACGACACGAGGGGGTCTTGCGATGAACTGGAAATCGATCGCGGTTTCGATGGCAACGATGATGGTGCTGACGCTCTCCGGGGCGCTCGGGGCGGCGGCACAGGGAGCGACGCCGGGGGCGGACGCGATGGGATATCCCGAGCTGAAGGTGACGATCACGGACCAGGCGGTGGAGCTGTCGACGCAGGAGGTACCGGCTGGCTACGTGATTCTGACGGTGACGAACTCGGCGAAACAGGAGTTTGGCGCCGGCGTGATCGGACCGGAGCCCGGCAAGAGCATTGCCGACCTCCAGCAGACGGCGGCGACGCCCACGGCGGAGAACGAATTCCCCGCGTTTCTGCTCCACGCGCCGATCCTGGGCGGTACAAGCGACGTCGCGCCGGGCGGAACGTTGCAGATGATCGTCAACGTGCCGGCCGGTGACTGGGCGGTCTTTAGCGATGGGCCACAAGAGTCCGCGCCCTTCAAGGCTACGGAAGGCACGGCGACAGCTGAAGAGCCCCGGGCGGACGTGACGGTTACGGAGCAAGAGTTCGCCTTCCTCGGATTGGACAAGCCGCTGCCGGCGGGCAAGCAGGTTTGGAAAGTGGTGAACAAGGGGAAGCAGCCGCACATGCTGGTCCTGGGCAAGCTGCCGGATGGAACGACGTTGGACCAGGTGATGCAGGCGGTCAGCCGCGGAGAGAACGCGACACCGGCGCCCGGTGAGTTGCAAGAATCAGACGTCAATTTCTCCGTCGGTGGAGTTCTGCTGCAGTCGACCGACACGACGGCCTGGCCGGTGCTGGATTTGAAGGCGGGAACGTACGTGGCGCTCTGCTTCGTGCCGGACCCGGACCACGGCGGCGTGCCGCACGCGATGGAGGGAATGGTCAGCGTCTTCCAGGTCGGGAGCTAAGCGGAAGTGAAGGGGCGCGGTCTCGGAGTGAAACCGAGGCGCCGCCGGGTAAAGACCACGCGGCATGGGGTCGGATCGCGCTCGTGAACATGGTAGGGCGCGATCCCGACCAGACCAATTGACGACGGCCGTGCCGGGAACGGCACGCTCACGAACGAGGGTTCCACAACGAGGAGGTGTCGCGAGGAGGTTGCGCAATGAAACGAATCACTTGTCGGATCGATGGGAACGATGATCGTGCTGGCGCTTGCCGGGGCGCTCGGGGCGGTGATGCGGGGGGAGGCGCCGGCGGTGGACACGAATGAGTACCCCGTGCGATACGAACGATCGGCGACGGACTGAGCTGTATCCACCCGCGGTGGCGCCGACTGAGCGATGGGCCCGTCCGCCGCCTGACAGCGTGAACACCAACAGGCGTTTTACCGGGAGAAACAGGGACCGTAAAACACCAGCGTGCATGTTTGGGTGCCGCAAGGCGCGGCACTCCTGTCCATCTGACGACGGAATACCACGCAAGGAGCGTACGACCATGATCCCTGAGTTTTTGTCGCAGCCGGTCAGCCGGCGCCAGTTCACCCTCGGCAGCGCTCTCGGGGTCGCTGCGCTGACCCTCATGCCCTCGCGGACGGTCTTTACCGCCGCGGCGCAGGACGCGAGCGACCTCTCCGGCCTCGGCTATCCCGAGCTTGCCATCACCATCACGGAAACGGGGTTCGAGGGCGTCCCGGACTCCCCACGGGCCGGCCGCTACCTGCTCAAGGTTACGAGCAAGATCACCAAGGATAGCGGGAGTAACGGCGCGGTTGCCTTCATCTCGCCGACCCCGGCTGGCATGAGCGCTGCCGACTTCATCCAGCTCGCTGCGTCGTCGGCCGCCACGCCCGCCGCCGGTGGCACCCCGATCGCCGGTGGCGACCAGGGGGGTGGTGACGAGAACCAGCAGATTCCGCTGTCCGTCTACCAGATGCGCTTCGCCGGTGGTGTCACCACTTCTCCAGGCGGTACGGCCGAAGCGGTGATCGACCTGACCGCGGGCGAATACGTCGTCTGGGGGGACGATCCGACCGCGGTTCAGAAGCCGGTGATCCTGACGGTGACCGGCGACTTCCCCAACGACGTGAAGGATCCGCAAGCCGACATTACCGCCACGCTGATCGACTTCGCGATCCAGCTGGAGGGGAACCTCACCGCGGGGAAGCACCTCATGAAAGTGCAGCATCATGGCGCCCAGCCGCACTTCCTCTACATCTCAAAGGGCCCAGACACCATGACCACGGAGCAGGTCCAGACGGCATTAATGGGCGATCCGTCCGCGACCCCAGCACCGGGTGGGCTGTTGGAACAAGACCTGCAGCCAGTGTTCTATAGTCCCACGCAGTCGATCGGCACCGTCACCTATCAGCAGATCGAGCTGACGGCGGGCACCTTCCTCGCCACCTGCTTCTTCCCCACGGCCGGCACGGGCGTCCCGCATGCGATGAACGGGATGATCGACGTCTTCAAGGTGACCGGGTAGCGGTTTCAACTGGACGGATGATCGGTCTGGACGATCCTCCTGCAGGTAGCGCATCGCCAACGGGGCGTCTGGGTGCCGCTGGATCTGAACACGCAACTCCTCTCCCCCGGCCGCGTTTAGCGGCCGAGGCGCGACAAACCAGGCATGGTCAGCGTGTTCCAGATCGGGAGCTAAACCGTCTTGAAGGAATGGCGCCGCCTCGGCTCTGGGCCGGGGCGGCACCTCGACCGGCGTGGAACGGACGGTCCAGCCATCGTTGAGCCGGGAGAGGATTGAGCGCCCTACTCGCCAACCGCTCGGAGCTGTTCCGGCCGCGCCGGTAGGGTGGTGTGGGGGCGAGGTGGGCCGAGGCGATCGAGCAAATCGAACGCCTCGTGCTCGTCGAGAAAGGGAAGGAGGACGGTGCCGCCGTGGCCGCCGGAGGCGACTGAGACGGCGAAGGAGGCGAGGGTGGCGCGGCGTTGGAGCGGGTTCTGGGCGACCGAGCGATGCTGGATGCGGCGGCGCGGGATGATCGCCGTCCGGCGCTCGACGCCGCCGGTGCGGGCAATCAGCCGGTCGGTGGCATCGATCGCCCAACCGGTGTCGCGGAAGCCGAGCAGACCGTTCAGCGCGGCGAAAGTCACCGTTGCTAGGGGCGCCAATCCCCACCACCACCGGAGCGAGGGGAGGAGGGCGGCGATGGCTACCGCGACCGCGGTCAGGATGAGGATCGGCCAGACGCGGCCGAGGGCATAGCGGCGACGGGCGCGGGGAGGAGGCGGGGACAAGCCCGCCGGGTCGAGCGAGGCGGCGAAGGCGGGGCAGGCGGCGGCGAGGAGGGCGGGAACCTCGGCGCGCCGGACGAGCGGGAAGAGAATGCCCCACTCCGGGGTGTCCTTCCCATAACCGGCGCTCTCGAAGCGGACGCTAGCCAGGCCGAATGGTTGGCGGAGCAATCCCTCCGAGATGGTGACCGCTTGAATGCGGCCGAGCGGGATCGAGCGGTGTCGCCGTTCGAGGAGACCGTAGGTGACGAGGAGCCGGTCGCCGTCGCGCCGCAGCGCGAAACCAGCGAAGGTGAGGACGGTGCTGAGGATCGCCAGCAACCAGGCCGCGACCGCGCCGAAGCCGACAAGCGTAATCAGCCCGCGCAGCGACCAACCGGGGGCCGACATCGCCAAGCGCTCCCACAAGCTCTCCGGAATGACGTCGTTGCCGAACTGGAAGGCGAAGGAGACCGCGGCCAGGGCCGGCGCGATGCGGCCCGATGTCGCGCCGGCGGCGAGCAGCTCGCCACCTGAGAGACGCCGGATGAGCACGCCCTGATCCACGGTCTCGCCGGCCGGGGGGGCGGCATCCGCTGGGCCGGGCGGGGTCGTGACTGGGCCGGGCGTGACGCCGCCGCGCCCGCTCGCCAGCCGGTCACGGAGGAGCTCCGCTTCGGAGCGGGAGAGCGCGGCCATGGTGACCTCGCTCCCGGCGCTGCCGCTGGCGGCCGTTTCGATCCGGACGCGGACGACCCCCAGGAGACGTTGCAGGGGTGTTTCATTGATATCGACCGCCTGAATGCGGGCCAGCGGCACGAAGCGCTCCCGCCGCGCGAGGAGACCGGAGGAGACTCGCAGCTCACCCTCGGTCACCTCGTAGCGGAACTGCCACCAGGCCAGCGTCCGGCTCGCCGCACCCAGCAGGATCAGCCCCGCACTGAAGGCGAGAAACCAGCCGTTCTCGCGATTCCCCCCAGAGACGAGCACGACGATCAGGGGGATCGCCAAACCCCGCAGCTGGCGGATGGCGCTCAGGAAGATCCAGGCCGGATGCTGGCGGCGTGATGAGAGTGACGGCATCGGCACCGAGCGATCAGAGATCATCGTAGACGTGGGCCAGGGCGGCGATGCGGTCGCGGGCGTCGGCGGCGACGTCGTCGGCGAGGGCGGGGATCTCGCTGGCGCCGGCGGCCGTGTAGAGGACGACGCTGGCGAGACCGAAGCGACGCTGCAAGGGACCGCGCCGCGTGTCGACGTGTTGAATCCGAGACATCGGAATACGAGTGCGCGTGACGGTCCACCAGCCGTGTTGCAGGTCAACTTCCGCCTGCCCGATCTCATAGCGCCAGCGGCGCCAGAGGAGATCGGGATAGGGCCAAACGCTCAGCCCGGCGGCGGCGATCACGAGGACGGCGGCGAGGATCGCCAGCGGGCGGGACACCAGCCCGAATCTGATCAGGGCGTAGGCGCCACCGCCGGCGGCGAGGGCGATCGGAATCGCGCCGAGCAGACCGGAGAGTCGCCAGAGGGTGCGGGCGCGAGGGTCGAGGTGTTCCTTCGGCGGTGGCTTGGTCGCCAAGCGATCGCTCCGATTCCCGTGATGGTCCGCCGTCGCGACGGCACGCGGCACCTGCCGGGTCGGACCTCTCGCCGCCCCGTCCGTGCACACTATAGTGGCAGGATGCCGGAGAAAGGCGGCCGCTGGCACGCCGGTCCGCCGTCCGCCTCCCGCGGTGGGGAGGCGGAGCTGCGTCCGCTACGAAGCGGGCGACGGGTGGCGGTTTCCTCCCCGGCGGCATGTCGCTAGACGAACAGCCAGGGGCGCGCCCCTGGCGGCGGAGAGTCACGCGCGTCACGGTTCCGCTTGCCCTCGGACGGCACTGTCCCTGAGAATCGGGACCACTCGCCGGCGGCTCGCTTGGTCGCCGGTAGCGAATCGTGGACATGGAGTTTGCAGTCTGATGCCTGATGCACCAACCGACCGCGACGATCCGATCAGCGAACCGTCGGCGGCGGTCGACGCCGAATCCGTCCAGACCTCTACCGATGCGGCGACGGCCGAGGAACCGGCGGGACCGAAGCGGATCGCGGTGATCGTCGCTCACCCGGACGACGCCGAGTTTATCTGCGCCGGGACGATCGCCCGCTGGGCGGCCGAGGGACATGAGATTTCGTACGTGCTGCTGACGAGCGGCGACAAAGGGAGCGCGGACCCGGCGGTGACGCCCGAGCAGTTGATGACGACGCGTGAGGCGGAGCAGCGCGCCGCCTGCGAGGTGCTTGGCGTGGGCGACGTCCTGTTCCTCCATTACGAGGACGCGATGCTGGTGCCGGACCTGGCGATGCGGCGGGAGCTGGTCCGCGTCATCCGCCGCCTGAGACCGGACGTCGTCGTCTGCCAGGACCCGACGGTCCGCTGGGTGGAGCAGGACTATCTCAACCACCCGGACCACCGGGCGGCGGGCGAGGCGACGCTGGACGCGGTCTACCCGGCGGCGCGCGACCGGATGACCTTCCCCGAGCTATTGGCGGAGGGACTGGAGCCGCACAAGGTGCGCGAGGTCTACCTGGCGGGAGCCAAGGACCCCGACGTGGCGATCGATATCACCGACCACCTGGAGACCAAGCTGGCGTCGCTGCGGGCCCACGCCAGCCAGATGGGGGATTGGGACCCGGACGAGATGATCCGCCAATGGGCGCGGGAGACGGCGGCGCGGTTCGACAATGCCGGTGAGTACGTCGAGAGCTTCAAGTATTTCAAGCTGGACTGAGGTTTCAGGCGCGGCGGTTCATCGTCGCTGGCGACCTGGAGAATCGTCTCACCGCCGGGGGCGAGATCTGATCCGCCGACGGCGTCGATAGCCCCCTGTTCGCTGGGCCAGGTGAGACCGTGGATGGGGCACAGCTGAACCGACCGGAAGGGCGGCGGGCAGCGCGGCTCTAACGAGGCTGTCGTCGCTCGGCCGCCATGTTCCAGATTGACCGGAGGTAATCGCGCGCGGATGCGGTAGCTCACGGTCGTCGGAACCCTTGTCGCTGGAGTGCGAACCACGGGAACGCGGCGGTCGAGACTGCTGATACCCGCCCGAGTGGTCGTCCTTCCCGACGATCGCCCCTCGCCCCTGTCAGGGGAGCGAGGGGCGATCAACGCTTACGCCTTGCGGCCCATGTTCCAGAAGTTGTAGGTGCCGATGTTGATGGGATTGAAGATGAAGCCGGTCAGGTTGGCGGCGACGACGGTCGTCCACTCCGGCTGGGCATAGTAGATCGCCGGAGGATCGTCCTTGGAGAGGATTTGCTGGGCCTCGGCCAGGGCCTTTTGGTAAACCTTGGGATCGGCCGCGTCCTTGGCCTGGGCCAGCAGTTGGTCGACCTTCTTATTGCAGTAGGACCCCGCGTTCGAGCCCTTGGAGCCCCAGGCATCGCAGGAAATCTGCGGCCAGAGGTGGTCCCAGGCGTCGTTGTAGTCGGGCCACCAGCCCCACCACATGAAGTCGGGATGCTCTTCTGGCGGCGAGTCGCCGTAGAGGAGGGCGGTATAGCTGGCGGTGTCGATCTCCTGGACGTCGAGGGTCAGCCCGAGTTTGGTCAGGTTGGCTTGGAAGAGCTGGGCCGCCGACTTGGCGCTCTCGACGCCGGTCTCAACCATGATCTTCAGCTTGGTGCCGCTCGCCACCCCCGCTTTCGCGAGAAGGGTTTTGGCCTGATCGAGGTCAGTGGTGTACTTGAATGTTTCGGGTGCGAAGCCGCGGATCGTCTCGGTGACGATACCGACGGCCTGCTTGGCGTGGCCTTTGAAGATGCCGTTGATGACCTCGTCGTACGGGAAGGCGAAGCACATCGCCTGGCGGGCTTCCGGGGTCTTGAGCGGTCCGTACTCGTTCATGATGAAGTAGGAGGTTTGGGTGCTGTAATCGCTGTGAATCGTGAGCGCGGGGTTCTTGGCGAGGGCGTCGATGTCCTCCGGGGTCAGGTCGTCGACCAGGTCGACCTTGCCCTGTTCGAGGAGCTGGCGTCGCGTCCCCTCCTCGGTGACGACGCGGATCACGACCTGGTCGAAGTGGTTCCCCTCCCAGCCCTTCCAGTAGCCGTCGTACTTCTCCATGACCAGTTGCTGGTCGGGCTCGAAGCTGACGATCTTGTAGGGACCGGTCCCGGTGCCGACGGCGTTGGTCTGCGCCCAGGTATGGCCCCAATCGCCATCGCTCTCCTGCTCCTTCATCGCCTTGGCGATGACGATCGGTGGACCGTAGGTCGAGGCCATCGCCGCCTCGAACAGCGGTTGCGGCTTGCCGAGATTGAAGACGACAGTCTTGGCGTCGGGGGCGGTGATCTTGGCCGGGTCGGAGACGAAGCGGCCAATGACCAGATACGGCCCCAGCTTCATCGTCAGCAGGCGCTCGAAGGAGGCGCGGACGGCTTCGGCGTCGCAGGGGCTGCCATCTTGGAACGTTACGCCGTCGCGGATGTGGAAGGTCCAGACGCTCTTGTCGGCGTTCGGCTCCCACGTCTCGGCGATGATCCCCTCGTACTGATCCGTCGCGCTTCCCTTGAGGCCGATCAGCGGCTCATAGGCGCCGAGGATCGCGAGGACCGAGCGATAGTCGTAGGCGGAGTGGGGATCGAGGTCCGAGGGGGAACCATCGGCGCCAATCGTCAGGGTCGACGCCGTCGCGGCGGCGGGTGCCAGGAGCGCGCCGGTGGTGCCGGGTGCCGCCGCGGCCGGGAGGGTCCGCCCCAGCTCGACGGCAGCCACGCCACCGAGACCAAGGGCGGTGGCTCGCGCGAGCAACCGTCGCCGGGACAGGACCGCGGCCGCGAGCGGGCCGGGGAACGACGGCATGGGTCGTAGGTCCTGGTCGTTAGGATGACGAGTCATGGCTTCCCTCCTCGTATCTCGTTCGATGATTCGCCCAGAGAGTTAACGTTTCCGGCGGCATGGTACCAGGGGTGACGCACGTTCGCCGGTGATGGGTCGCCCGGCAGGACGCAGGCGTGGCCTGGCGGGTGACACCACGCTCCCGCGTACTCGTCGGCTCGTGGGTGCCGTTGAGAGGGCGTACTATTGGCGCAGGTGGTTGAGCCGCGGCGACTGGGAAGGAGGGGATTGTGGATACGAAGCTGGGAAGCGAGCGCCGGTTGCGGGTGGTTGATTGCGCTGGGTCGCCACGGGAGCGCGGGAGGGCGCACGGCGAGGCGTTGCGGCCTGTTATTGGAGAGGGGCTGGGGCGCTGGTTGGCGAGCCTCGGCCTGACGCACGGAAGCGATCCTGACTCCTATCTCCGTGAGTTCCTGACCGAGACCGAATACCTGGCGGCGATCGAGCGCTGGACGCCAGACCTCCTGGACGAGGTGCGCGGGATCGCGGAAGGGGCGGACCAGCCGTTCGATCGCATCCTGGCTTATAACCTGTTGGACGAGGAGTGGGCCTACGCGGCTGGGCGACGGGAGTCCGCGCCGGGCTGTAGCGTGGTCTGTTTTCACCGCGAGGACGGCGTGCCAATTCTTGGCCAAACGATGGACATTCCCGCGCTTCACGACGGGACGCAGACGGTGCTGCGCTTCGGACCGACCGACCGGCCGGAGGCGCTGATCTTCACCTACGCCGGAATGATCGGGTTGAATGGCTGCAGCGCGAACGGGCTCGGCGCCGTCGTCAACAATCTGGTGGTGCTCCCGTCGTCGGTCCACGGGTTGCCGGTCGCGTTTGTCCTGCGCGGCCTGCTCGCCCAACCAGCGTTGGGTGCGGCGGTCGCGTTCGTCCAGCGCGTGCCGCACGCGACGGGTCAGCACTACGCTTTGGGCGACGGGGAAAGACTCGTCAGCCTCGAATGCTCGGCGCGCGGCGTCCTGGCCGGGCCGATGGCGGATGGCCGGATTCTGCACACGAACCACCCTTTGGCCAGTCAAGAGCTGCCTGGCGATCCGGAGCGCTCCTACACCCTATCGCGGACGCGCGAGCGGTATGCCTATCTTCGAGAGCGTGGACCGGGCGTCGTCGATCGGATTGGGGTCGAGCGGTTGTTGTCCGACACGTCGGTCCCGATCAGCTTGGCGCCGGACCGGCCGGTCATGACGTTTGGCGCGGTCAGCATCGAACTGACGGCGCCGCCACGGTTCCGGGTGACGCCTGGTCCACCTCACTCCACGCCATTTGTCGACATTCCGTTTTCGACGGGGAGGCGAGCGGTCGCCGCCTGACCGGGCGTCGCCACTCCAAAAGCGACCGCGACATCATTGGGAGATGATCGCCGCGGGTCGGGTTGTCGGGGGGGCCATGGACGGTCTTCGGCGCGATCCGTGCGCGCTCTGCCTCCAGGCGGAGCTGTCCGCGGAGGTCAGGTCTCCTCGTTGACGTTGTAGACAGAGCGGCGGGCGCGAGCTTGGCGCCGGGTCAATCGAGCCGTCTTGAGTGGCGATTACAGGTCGACGCCGTCGGGGAAGACGCTCGCGAGGAGGCGGTAGGCCACATCCAGGTCGGCCCTGGCGGCCGGCGGCGCGTGGGGGGAAGGCGCGCGGAGGGCCAAGCCGAAGAATGATCGAGTTTGCTGCCCCTCGACTGCCAGGGCCTTGGCTGGTCCCGGATCGACCGGCGCCATCAGCAATCCGAGGTTGGTGCAACGTTCACAACGTGTCTCGCCGCATGGCCAGCACGGATCAAGCGTTGCCGGGACGAGGTTCAACTGGTCGCAGGTGGAGCATCGCCGCCAGATGAGGTCGTTCATTGGCACTCCGACGCCTCCCACCGATGCCTTGCCGGCGCGACGCATCTGCAACCAGGCCCACGACGTAGAAACGAGACGATGCACCTCCGCGAAAGCGGTTCGAGACCAGACGGTCCGGCCGCGCGACAGCCATCGTTATGGAAGGTATGCATCCGGCATGCCACGAGGCCGAGGAGAGCGATCGCTGTGCGATACTTCGGCGGTAATGGCCGTCGAGAAAGCTCCGTCGCCTCGTTTGCGGTCCGTGCCGCTGACGACGCGGGCCGCCGGCAAGCCAGCTCGGTGGCGAGAGCGGCCCGGAACGACCGATCGTCATGTGACCAGGCAGGAGACGTAGGAGAGCGAGCGGTATGGCCTCTTCCCCGATGCTGGAGTACGCGTTTTTCGAGGGGCGGATCGTCCCCTTTGCCGAGGCCAAGATCAGCGTCGGGACGCACGCCGTCCAATACGGCACCGGCGCTTTTGCCGGGGTCCGGGGCTATCTCGATGATGACGGTGAGACGATCAACATCTTCCGCTTGCCGGACCACGCGACGCGGCTGCTCAACTCGGCCAAGCTCCTGCGCGCCTCCCTCCCGTTCGACCGCGACTCGCTGGCGGAAACGATCGTGGCGCTGGTCGAGCGCAACGCCCCCGAACAGGACGTCTACATTCGACCGTTCGTCTACAAGTCCTCCGTCCAACTCACTCCTCGTTTGCGCGGCTTAGATGACGAGCTGGCGATCTACATGCTGTCGCTCGGTGACTATCTCGACACGACGGCCGGGGTCAAGGCGGCGGTCTCGTCGTGGGTGCGGGTCTCCGACAACGCCATTCCCGGCCGCGGCAAGCTCTCCGGCTCCTACATCAACTCCGCGCTGGCCAAGGACGAAGCGGAGGAGAAGGGCGCGGACGAAGCGATTCTGCTAGACGCCGCGGGTCACGTCGCGGAGGGGAGTGGTTGCAACCTCTTCCTCGTCCGCGATGGGGTGTTGACGACAACGCCGATCACCGGCGACATCCTGGAGGGGATCACGCGGCGGTCGTTCCTCACGTTTGCCGCTGATGAGGGTATCCCCACCGAGCAACGGGAGATCGATCGCTCCGAGCTCTACCTAGCCGAGGAAGCATTCTTCTGCGGCACGGGGGTTCAAGTCGCGCCGATCGCCACCATCGACGGGCGGCCGGTGGGCGATAGCAAGCCCGGGCCGATCACCATGCGTCTGCGCGAGATCTTCTTCGATACGGTTCGCGGTCGCTCGGACCGCTATGGGGACTTCATCACCCCGGTCCGGCGTCGAGTGCCGGTGGCAGTGGGATAGCCGGCTGACATGGGCCGCCGAGCGGCCTACCGGTCAGCGGTGTCGCTCAGGGAACGATCACCTCGACGCCAGCCATCGGGTAGTCTTTGCCAGTTCCGGTCACCATCGCGGCCCCCATGGTCCAAGCGACCGCGGCGTTGAGCGCGTCCGGGGTTCCAATGGCCTGCCCATGTCGCGCGAAGGCGCGGCGATACTCGACCGCGCATTGGCCGACCGCGGCGGTGATTTTCCAACAGATCAGGGAGTTGACGAACGCGTCCCACGCGGGCCGATCGCCAGGATCCTGGCCTGCGTAGAACTCGGCAAGCTGGACGGGACAGATGCCAATCTCCGCTTTGTCGGCGGACAGAACCATCTCGAGTGACAGCGCGGGCTCACGGTCTCGCGACACATCGATCAACACATCAGTGTCCAGGAGAAAGCGGCTCATTGGGACGGGCTTGGCGACCGCGAGTGGTCGGATTGATCGCGTTCGCCGATGTGCCGGTGGGCGCGAACCCAGGCTCTTGTCGATTCCGACGTCGCCCAATCCGGCGGACCATGAGCATCGGGTGCGATTCTCGCCTCGGCGAGGGCCGCTGCCATCAGCCCGACCCGCCGCTGCCGGTCAAGCTCTTTGCGCAGCGTCGCAGCGATGAATTCACTGCGACGCCTCGGTCCCACCCGCGCATCGATGCGCGCGACCACATTTCGCGGGAGAAGAATGTGGATGCGTGTCATTTCTCCCATCGATGTCTCCTCTTTCGGCCGCCCTCCAATCGGTTGGGCGAACGAGGCCGCCGGGCGAAGCGCGGCATCCCATCCCACGGGCGTGGGATATCGAAGATGCTGGCTTCCAGCGGTTCAGGATGCTGCGGCGTCGCGTGCGGCGTCGACGCCTTGCCGCAACTGTTCGGCGGTCAGCGGGTCGAGGTGGAAGCGATCGACGATCCCATCCGGACGGATGAAGATCGTCGCCGGGTACTCGATCGTCGTGCCGAAAGCGCGCTCGATCGGTCCGACGCCGGGTTGATCGGTGGCGGTGTCGCGTCCGATGGGATAGGTCAGGTTGAGGCGGGAAACGAAGGCGCGGGCGTCGGCATCGATGTCCGTCCGGGCGCCGACGCCGACGATCGCGACCCGCTCGCCATCGCGGGTGGCAGCATCGCTGAAGGATTGCAGCGCGCGCATTTCGGCCGGACAGTAGCGGCACCATGACGCCCAGAAGTTGAGGACGACGACCGAGCCGCGCAGGTCGGCCAGGCGAAGAGGGGTGCCATCGAGCAGCGTCAGGGCTACGTCGGGAGCCGGTTCGCCGACGATGGGGTTGGCGGCGGCTGGGTCGTCGCCACGTTGAGCGAGACCGATCGCGCCGAGACCGAGGATGAGCAAGACGGCCAGCGCCGCCGGCGTGAACCGGCCATAGCGGCCATAGCCGATGCGGCCGTGATCGTCATCCCGCTCGTCGTCTCTCAGGCGGTCAGCCGGCGCGCAATCGGGAACGGAGCCTGCGGATACCAGGGAGCCGGGTGCCTGCGTCCGGCTCAGGTCCTCAGGAGTGACGGAGCGAAGAGGCGGCGCCGTCATCGCTCAGGCAAGTCCCTGGATCGCTTGATCCACCTTCTTCACGACGTCATCTGGGCCTCCGACTACGGCGACGATAATGTTGCTGTGACTGGCAACATGCACCGGGCCGCTGGGAAACGGCGTGCCGGAGGACGATTCGGCTGGCACGAGGGTCGCCGGGTCGAGGGCGGCGGCGTCCTCCTTGGCGGTGGTGGCGTCCGCGTAAACGAAGACGTAGAGCGGGACGCCATCGACGGTCAAACCCTGCCCCGGCACAGTCAGCGCGCCGGCGGGGATCCCTTCCTGAAGGAAGGCGACCTTGAGACCCTGATGCTGGAGCGCCTGGTCGACGTGAATGAACTTGTTCTGACCGGGCGCCGGTGGCGGTGGTGTCGGTGGCTGAGCGGCGTTCTTGTCCCGGAGAGCGAGGTAGATCGCGGCCGCGGCAAGAACGATCGCGAGCGCGCCGAACGCGAGGCTTAGCCAGTTTGTCCTGCCGCGGGTTGGTCGCCGCCGGTTCGCCACCGTGCCTGTCGCTCCTCCGCTGACCGATCGACGCCGTCCACGCCTGGGTCTCTGGAAATGGTACGCCCTGCGGCGCGACGCGAACAGGCGACGAGAGCTTCCCCGGTGGTTTAGGCAGAGCGAACCGTGTGACGACGGCGGGAGCGCGAAAGCGTCGCGATCCGAAGTGACGGGAATCTCGCGATTGATCGCGGTCGATCGGCGGCGTCTATACTGCGCCGTCGAGCGACGGATGAAACGGATGGCGACGATGGCCGCGAGGAGGGGAGAGATGTCCGCTACGGTCCCAACGAGTGAGGGCTACGTGCCGTTTCGCGGCTACCGAACCTGGTACCGCGTCGTCGGCGATCTGGCGAACGTCGGGCAGGGTAAGCTGCCGGTGCTAATGCTGCACGGCGGGCCTGGGGCGCCCCACGACTACCTGGAGAGCTTGGAGGCATTCAGCGCGACCGGCAGGCCGGTGATCTTCTACGATCAGCTCGGCTGCGGCAACTCCGACCGGCCGGATGACCCCGATCTCTGGACCGTCGCGCTCTTCCTCGACGAGCTAGCGACCGTCCGTCGCGCGCTCGGCCTCGATCGCATCCATCTGCTCGGGCAGTCGTGGGGCGGGATGCTGGCGATGGAGTATGCGCTGACCCGGCCGGAGGGGATCGCCAGCTTGGTGATCGCCAGCTCCCCGGCGAGTATGCCGCTCTGGGTCGCCGAAGCGAACCGGCTGCGGGCGGAGCTGCCGCCCGAGGTGCAGGAGACATTGCTGACGCATGAGGCGGCGGGGACGACCGCCGATCCCGCCTACGAAGAGGCCGTGATGGTCTTCTATCGTCGCCATGTCTGCCGGCTCGATCCCTGGCCCGATTTCGTCTCGCGGGCGTTCGCGAAGCTCGGCCATCAGGTCTACGAGACGATGAACGGTCCGAGCGAGTTCCATGTCATCGGCCGCCTCAAGGAGTGGGATATTCGCGACCGTCTCGGCGAGATCCGTCTTCCCAGTCTGCTGACGTCCGGCCGCTACGACGAGCTGACCCCGATGCAGGCGCAGATCGTTCGCGACGGCATTCCGGATTGCGAGTGGGCGCTCTTCGAGCAGAGCTCCCACATGCCGCACGCCGAGGAGGCGGAACCGTACATGGCCGTGCTCGACGACTTCCTGACACGGATCGAAGCCGGGGCGACGAGCGGTCGCTGAAAACGGCTTGAGTGGTTCCAGACGATCGGGATCGTGTCCTGCCGGAACGGCACCCCTCTTCATGACTTCCTTATCCACCGGTGGGTCGCATCGCTGGCCGATGAGGCGCGTTGACAGCGCGACACGAACGCGCTAGGAGCCGGGCACCGCCCCCGCCGTCGAGCCGGCGCTGTTTGCGGTGCTCGGCCTGGTCTTGCTCGCGGTCCATCGCTCGCTCGGTATCGACCTCCTAGCGGGTGCGGCCGGCATGGCGATTGGCGCGCGGATTGTCTATGCCGAGGACCGAGACCAATATCTCGACCGCATGGGCAGCCTCCTCGAAGCCGAGTTCTGGAGCGGCGACCACAAGGAATCAGCCAAGGAAGCCAACGCCGGTCTCTCGCCGGTGCGTATGTCGGCCGGCCCGGCCGCGATGATCGCGAAGTCGGAAACGGAGCTCGCGCCCTGAGGCGTGAACGTGCCGGCCACTCCCTCTTCCGCCCAACCCTTCGAGGATGTTGACGCCGCGGTCCGCGCCAGCATGACGCGCGTCGAGACCAGGCCCATCCCCACGAGCAAGCGCCCCGAGAGCGAGCTGGAAGCGCTAGCCGCTGACGGTCGATCGCAACTGACGTCTCGACCGGCAGACGAGCCGACCCTCATCACTCCCGTGACGCCGGCGGAGGCAGGCTCAGCACCCGCCGCGCCGCCTCCGCGGCCGCTGCGGAAGCCCACGCTCCCACCAAAGCCACCGGACGAGTGGGGCGACGATGAGTCTTCCTTTCCCCAGCGCTCGGGAGGGTCGCGGTGGAGCGGACGCAATCCCGTCGGTTAGGTCCGAGAGCCGATGCGCCCCTTGTCCTGGGTAGGCTCTCCTTGCTGCGCCCCTACGAGGCTGTTTGCGAGGGGCAGGAGCTGCCGGGGTCACCGGATTGAATTCCGGTGCTCAACCTACGAAGTCCCTCGGGGACTGAGCACGGGCCGGCCGTGCCGAGCCAGGACAAGGGGTGCGATCGGGGCTAGTGGCGCGTCACGGATAATTCGCGCCTCCGGCGTGGCAGTGGTAGGGGCGACGCCTGCGTCGCCCGGCACCGGCGGCGGTGCTGGAGGCACGGGCTATCCACCTGGCGGAACAGCGTTGAAGATCCACTAGTGGTGCGTCAACGCTGTTTCGCCATGACGAGGTGACTCATACCTTGCCTGGTGCCGCTCACGACAGGCGACGCAGGCGTTGCCCCTACCGTTCACGTATCGTCAATCACCCGTGACGAAACCAATCTAGTGCTCCGTGCAAGGTCGTTAGACGGATTCGAGGACAGGGTAGAGGTGCTTGAGTTTGGCGCGGGCGGCGGCGGTGGTGAATTGCCAGTCGACGGTTGCGGCCTCGGCG
>JAABUN010003599.1_pt1 | contig 23570 bp, 32 predicted proteins | sample 5559311 | NCBI WGS metagenome assembly JAABUN01 (sample SAMN10711877, study PRJNA513370) | rock metagenome | isolation source: Antarctica rocks | place: Antarctica: Victoria Land, Siegfried Peak sud
GGCGCGGCCACCGACGTCGTCGCCTACCTCGCCGCCACCGCCACCGCCCTCGCCCTGCTCAAACGCCCGCGTCGCGGGCCATCCGCGCCCTTGACCCCGCCGGACGACCCTTAACTTGTGACCGTTGGGCTGAGCCCGTCCTACCACGCCGCCCAAGTCGCCCGGTCGCCCGCCGGGTCGCGGGTGCCGCCAGGGGCCGGGAGCGCGGCGACGATGGTCGCCAACTCCCCCTCCAGCCACGGATGCAGGATCGCGTTGGTGCAGTTCGTCACCCCCTTGACCCGCACCCGGCCGCTGGCCGGGTGGAACAGCGTCAGCAGCTTGGCGGTGCCATCGCGCAGATACTCGTGCGGCTGGTGCGCCGGTTGTGCGGCGGGCTGCCAGCTTGCGCCCGGCACCGGCACGGTCTGGAACGGCCCCGCCTCGTCCTGGGTCCACACCGCCAGCCCCGGCGCCTCGCCCAGCCGGTAGGCATCCTCGATCAACTTTTTTTGGGCGCGGTGTCCGGGTCGGCCACGGCGACCGGCCCCGCCTTGCGCTGGCGGACCACCACGCCGGTCGCGCACCAACTGCGGCGGCGCTGCCAGCGCCGCCCCGCGCCGCGCAGCACGCACCAGATCGTGTGCTCGCTCACCGCCGGCAGCCCGTCCGGGGCCTCCTGGAGCGCCCGCCGCACGGTGCTGCGCGACCAGGTCGCGGTGCCGTCGGCCTCCCGCTCGGGCGCGCGGCGCGCCTCGGCGAGGATGCGCGCGCGCTCCTCCTCCCGATAGACGACCGCCGCGCCGCCACCGTGCCCCGGCACGATCGCGGCGCGGCCCTCCATATTGAAGCGCGCGACCAGCTTGGCCACCGCGTCGCCCGAGCGCCGCCCGACGCCCAGCGCCGCGGCGGTGTCGCTCGTCCCGGACGCCACCGCCAGCACCATCGCCGCCCGCGCGACGTGGCTGGCCGGTTCGCTCTGCGCGCGGGTCAACTGCTCGAGCGTGGCCCGCTCCTGCGCCGTGAGCGGGCGCAGCGGGTCTTTCTGGCGGCGGGTCATGGTGCTCCTGGGATTGACCCGTTGCAGTGGTTCTTCCGCTCATTCCGTGCAGCGGGAGTTGGAATAGGGCTGAGGGGCGCTAAACCCAGCGAAATTTGCCCGCGAAGGGTCCGAGAAGCACGAACTCCGGTCGCCGCTCCCCATTTGTTGCACAGAGGCAACAGGCTGCACGGAATGAGCGGAAGAGCCACTGCAACGGGTCAATCCCATTCTCGGCGACCAACGCGAGCTTCGTCCTGGTCAGATCGCCGACGGCACCACCGACGCACGGTCCGGTCGCGGGCTTGGCCCACGCGAGGAGGCGACGGTGGGCCGCGCGTAGCGTGGCCTGAGCACGGCGTCTGATCGCCGTCGCGATGGTCGTGAACATGCGCTCCTCTCTCTCCGCCAGCAGCAGGTCGGATAGGCCACAGCCCGCGCTCGCCAGGCTTTCCGCAGCATACCGCATTCGGACAGGCGCATGAGATGGGATGGATGACCACGGGAGCCACGACAGCCAGTGGCAGGGCGTAGCCCCGACCACGATTGTGGAACCTACCGCGAGAGGTGCCGAGTCAGGACGGGCATCTGCGGGCGATCCTGTCCGTCGCGCGGCTCGACCGCGAGCGGGTAGCCGCCCCACCACGGGCCGCCGGCCCAGTAGGTCCCGCCCACGACGTTGGCGTCCAGGTAGGCCAGGAAGGTGTCGAGGACGGTCAACCATCGGGCATCGGTGTCGGGGACGCCATACTCGCCGATGAATCCCCGTGCGCCGCGTGCCTGCAGCCAGGCCACGAAGGGCTTGACCCGGTCCACGCCGAGCGTCGGATACGCGCCCTGGGCATCGTAGCCCTGGGCGTAGGTCCCCGAGCTGTCGGCGTCGAAATACTGGTGCGCCTCGTACATGACGTTATTCGCCGGGTCGGTGACCCAGAGGTTGGCGTTGGCCTGTTGCCAGCTCCACGCGCCGCTCCACTGGTCGCCGGGCACCAGGATCAGGTGGCCCGGATCGGCCGCGCGGATCCCATCGACGCCGGCCTGGGCGGCCGCCGGCCAGAGGCCGCCGGTGTCGTGCGGCTCGTTCATCAGCCCGTAGGCCCAGATCGCCGACTCGTCCCGGTAGTGGCCGGCTAACTTGCGCCAGAAGTCGGCGAAGGCCGCGTTCGGCACGCTCGACGAGCCGATCAGTTGCCCCTGATAGCGCGCGTAGCCGTGCGGGTCGAGGATCACCTGCATCCCGCGCGCGCGCGCGGCGGCGATGACCTGGTCCAGGTAGCCCAGTTCGGCACCGTCGAGTGGGCCGTAGAGGCTGCGCTGGAGCCGCTCCCAGCGAAAGGGCAGCCGGATCAGCATCAGCCCCTTGCCCCGATAATAGTCCAGCTCGGCGACGGTGGGATAGGTGTAATCCACGCCGTAGGTGCCGGGGAGCACGCTCTCGCCGAATTCCGCCCCGGCGAGGTTGACGCCGCGCCGATAGCCACCGGTAGGAGCGGGGGTCGCGGTGGGGGGGACGGCGGGCGCGATGGTCGCGGTGACGCGGGGGTTCGGCCGCGCCGCCTCGACCCGCGGGGTGGCCGTCAGCTGGAATAGGATCACCAACGTCAGCAGGGCGGCACCCAGGATGACCGAGATCGTGCGCATCATGCTCCTCTTCTGTCGGGCTGGCACCGAGAACCGGGTGTGCAAGCTTGTCGATTGGTCGTGAACAAGCCACACGTCGTTCCCGTACGGTTGCCCCCTCCTCCTCTACTTTATGTCGCGGGTGCCGACGGATCTATGCGGCGATCGTCCCGAGAGACAAGGACGATAGTCCGGGGCCGGCCGGCCCCGGTGTGGGGTTGCCCCGCTGCGACGGCTCTTCCGCTAATTCCGTGCAGCGGGAGTTGGAATAGGGCTGAGGGGCACTAAAACCAGCGAAAGTCGCCCGCGAAGGGTCCGGGAAGCACGAATTCCGGTCGCCGCTCCCCACTTTTTGCACCGAGGCAACAGGCTGCACGGAAATAGATACCGCTGGCGAATTGCTGGTGAGCGGCGTTGTGGCGTAGCGCTGGCGATGTCAGGAGGAGGAGTGCGGTATGCTTGGCGGGGCAGAGTCGCTCGGTGACCGCCCCACCCGGTGCTTGTGAGGAGGTTGGTGATGTCGCTGCACCCGCTCGCCGTCTCCCTCGTCCCGGAAGATACCGCCCGCGTGGCGCATGCCGCCTTCCCCAAGGGGAATCGCTACCTCGCCCTCCGGGACGAGTTGGGGCCCATCTTCGAGGATCGCGCCTTCGCCGCCTTGTTCTCGGCGCGTGGCCGCTCGGCCGTTGCCCCCGCGCAACTGGCGCTCGTCACCGTCGTGCAATTCGCCGAGGGGCTGTCCGATAAGCAGGCGGCGGATGCCGTGCGGGCGCGCATCGACTGGAAATACCTCCTGAGCTTGGAGTTGGACGACCCCGGCTTCGACGCCTCGCTGCTGTGCGAGTTCCGCGCCCGGCTGCTGGCTGGGGAGCAGGAGACCCTCCTGTTGGACACCTTGCTCACCCTGAGCCGCGAGCGTGGGCTGCTCAAGGCCGGTGGGCGGCAGCGGACCGACTCGACCCATGTCCTGGCCGCCGTGCGTGCCCTCAACCGTCTCGAGCTCGTCGGCGAAGCGATGCGCCATGCGCTCAACAGCCTGGCCGTGGTGGTGCCCGACTGGCTCCGCGAGCAGGCCTCGCCGACGTGGGCGGACCGCTATGCGCGCCGCGCGGAAGATGACCGCCTGCCGACGAAACAGGCGGCGCGCGAGGGCCTCGCGCTGACCATCGGGGCGGATGGCTACGCGCTGCTCACGGCGATCAACGCCCCTGCGACCCCGGCGTGGCTCCGTGAGGTCCCGGCGGTGGCCACCCTGCGGCGGATCTGGCTCCAGAACTTCACCCGCGAGGAGGCGGCGATCCGCTGGCGGGCCACCGAGGACACCCCGACCTCGGCCACGTTTGTCAGCTCGCCCTACGATGGCGACGCCCATTACGCGCGCAAGCGGACCACCCAGTGGGTCGGGTACGTGCGCTCGAATGTGGCTTGTTAGATTCCTGCATCATGCAGGAGAGGTTCGGAGGAAGTACCTCTAGGTCGCCCGCCTTACTCCGAGGGGAAACCCGGAGGGAAACGCAGCATGGCGGGAAAAGCGGGGAAGCACGAAGGCGTGTAGTGTATTGCGACCCGCAGACCTGTGCGACACGGTGAAAGCGAGACTGCTTGAATCCCAGCATCCAGTGGCTCACCCAGGCCGTCGCTACCACGCATGAGAGCGACCCCACCGGTACAGTACCCGGATTGACAGCGGGTACTTCATAGGGACGAGTTGTATCCTCGGACCGAAACCTCCGGCTGGTGGGACGATGGGGAACGACCCCGTCTACGGATACGAACGGGACACCTACCTCGCGCTGTCGTCTAACGAGCAGGAAATCGAGGATTGCCTACGGGGCGCGAGCCCTATGGCAACGGAGTCTCCATAGTAGTCCGGGGCCGGGAAAGCCGGCCACATGGCGAAGGGAGACAGGGGTCCAGACGGCGAGGAAAGGTAGGTACGCGCGATGCGAACAGCCGAACAAGTACTCGCCGTCATCAATGACCGCGGCAAGCGCGTCCTGCCACTGGAGGATGTGTACCGGCAACTGTACAATCCGGCACTGTACCTCGCCGCGTATGGGAAAATCGCCCGCAATGACGGGGCCATGACCAGAGGCATCACGGTGGAAACCGTGGACGGCATGTCCGAGGAGAAGCTCGCGGGGATCATCGCGCTGCTCCGCGAGGAGCGGTACCGCTGGACCCCGGTCCGACGCGTCTACATCGAGAAGAAACGCTCGACGAAGCGGCGGCCCCTCGGCATCCCGACGTGGAGCGATAAGCTGCTGCAAGGAGTCATCACCGCCATCCTCGAAGCCTCCTTCGAGCCGCAGTTCAGCGACCACTCGCACGGCTACCTGTCCTGGCCGAGAAGTCTGTCCCAGCAGTCAGACTGATATCCTGTACCGACGCTCCTGGCGATGCAGCGTTCTCTTCGTGGCGCGGGACTGCGGCTACAATCCCCTCCGCCCCGCATAATGCCGTCCACGAACGAGGAGCCGCCCATGCCCGTCCGCCCGCTGCACCGCCCGATCGCGATCGGCCGCGCCGTCGCGCACGGCCTCCGCCAGCGCCTCCTGGCCGCCACCCGCCCGACGGTCGCGCCGCTCGCCATCGCCACACTCGCCGACCTGGCGCGGAGCAAGCCCGCGCTGGTGGCCGAGCACGCGCTGCTCCGCCACCGGCTCGCCATTCTGCGCCGCAGCGTCAAGCGGCCCCGCTGCGCGCCCGCCGACCGCGCGCTCTTGGTGCTCCCGGCCCGCCGCGTCCGGGCGTGGCGGTCGGCGCTGCTGATCGTCCGGCCCGCCACGCCCCCGCGGTGGCAGCGCCAGCTGTTGCGCCGGTCCCGGCGTCGGCGGTCCCGCGCCGCGGCCCCGGCGCACCGCCCGCCCCTCGCGCCCGGGACGATCGCCCTGATCCGGGGGCCGGTCGGGGCCGACCGCCTGTGGGGCGCAGCGCGCCTCCGTGGGGGGCGCCCGAAGCCCGATATCCGTGTCGCCACGTCGGCGATCCGGCGGTACCTGCGCGAGGCTCGCCCGCCACGACATACGGGCCGACCCTGGGCGACGTCCCTGCGCCACCATGCCCCGGACATCCGGGCGTGCGACTTCCTGCCCGTCACCGACCCGCTCTTCCGCCCTCTATTCGCCTGCTTCGTCATCGCGCTCGGCACGCGCCGCGTGGTCCACGTCGGGGTGGCGCGCCACCCAACCGATGCCTGGGTCGCCCGGCAGCTGCGTGAGGCGACGCCGTTCGGGCGACGACCCCGGTATCCGCTCCGCGACAACGACCGCCAGCACGGGGCGGCCTTCGCCCGCGTCGCTGCGGCCACCGGCGTCGTTGCGCCGCGGACGGCCTCTCGCACGCCCCGGCGGAACGCCACCGGCGCGCGCTTCCTCGGGCGCTTGCGCCGCGCGTGCCTGGACCATCTGCCGATCCTGGGCGAGGGGCACCTGCGGCGCGTGCGGCGCGAGACTGTGCGCCACTGCAACGACGACCGGCCGCATCAAGGCCTTGCGCAACGGGTACCCGCCGCCGCCCGGAAAGGGCCGATTCCGGCGGCGACGGGTGGCAGCGTGCGGGCCATCCCCACCCTTGTAGATTCCGCCATACCTACGGGCGCGCGGCATGACAGCACGCGGAGGGACTTCTCGGCCAAGACAACGGGTGCCGCTTCCCCGACAGACGCCCGTACCCACGTTGCGGATAGCGTCCTCGACGAGGGGAGGATCCGCGCGCTGGCAGAGGCTATTACCGACATCGCGGCCGATTGAAGGGTAGGCCGGTTTCAGGGGCGTGGGCGCGGGGCGATGCCACCCCATCCGCGCCCGCCCGTCACGCGTCCCGTCGCGCCCCGCGAAGGACCTACTCGATGACCCGATCGCCGAATTGCTCGGTCAGGGGGGCTGACCGGAGCAGCAGGCGGTAATAGAGCGCGCCGAAGATCGCGTCGATCAGCAGCTCGGGATCGGTGTCGACCGCGAACTCGCCCGTCGCCTTGCCGCGCTCGACGTCCGCGACCGTCTCGGCCCGCCGGGCACCGATATGCCGATCGTAGAGTTCTCGGAGGACACCGGGATCGCTCTGGCCCTCCGCGATCAGTTCGGCCATCACTTTGCCTGTGCTGGCGGCGGAAATCGCGGGCCACGTCGCCGACGCGTCAGCCCGAGGTCGCGGCCGAGACGATCGCCCTGATCCGGGAAATGGCCGCCGCGAATCGACGCTGGGGCGCCGAGCGCATCCGTGGCGAACTCCTGAAACTCGACCTCCGCGTGGCCACGTGGACGGTGCAGAAGTACAGGCGCGACGCCCGGCCGGCAGAGCGCATCAGGCAGCGCTGGGCGACGTTCTTGCGCAGCCACGCGGCCGACATCCGGGCCGACGACTTCCTGCCGGTCACCGACCTCCTCTCCCGGACGGTGTAGGCGTTCTTCGTCATCGAACTCGGCTCGCGCCGGGTGGTGCACGTCGGCGTCACGCGCCACCCGACCGACGCCTGGGTGGCCCAGCAGCTGCGCGAGGCGACGCCATTCGGCCAGCGCCCCCGCCACCTTATCCGCGACAACGACCGCAAATTCGGCCGGGCGTTCGCTCGGGTCGCCGAGGCAAGCGGCATCGCCGTGCTGCCCACGGCCTACCGTGCCCCCAGGCAGAACGCGACGTGCGAGCGCTTCCTCGGCAGCGTGCGCCGCGCGTGCCTGGATCACGTGCTCGTCCTCGGCGAGGCCCACCTCCGGCGCGTCCTCCGCGAGTACGTGACGTATTTCCACGGCGCGCGACCGCATCAGGGCCTGCAGCAGCGCATCCCCGACGGCACGGACGAGTCGGCGGTTCAGCGGGAAACCGGCGGGACGATTCGGGCCATCCCCGTATTAGGCGGACTCCACCACACATACCAGCGGGCGGCGTACTGAACGGTGCATTTTGCGCGGATGAGCTAACCAGCCACGACAGGCCTCGGATGGATAATGAGCCAGCACAGGGCGATAGGAAATGGATCGGGCGACGGCGTGGTGCCGGTGGCGGTAATGGGGGGCGATGATGAGCAACGCGGCGTGGCTGCGCGAGGCGCTGGCCGGGCGGCATATCCGGACGACCGACGGCGCGGCGAGCGCGATCGTGGATTTTGGCCCCGAGGGGGTCGCGCTGCGCGAGGTGGGGACGTGGGTGGGACGCGCCGTGACCCTGGCGGAGATGCACGTCGCCATCCGGCTGTGGGGCGCGCTGGGGCGGACGCCGTGCCCCGAAGAGCTGGGGACGGGCGGGGTGGACGAGGCGAACGTGGCCTACGTCGTGCCGCTGGTGGCCGAGGTCCGGGGGCTCGCGGCGTTCAGGATCCGACGATCCAGCGCGCCCGCATCGCTCGTCGGTTAGGCGGACGGCCCGAGGAGACGACGCAGCCCCTCCAGCGAGTACGGCGCGACCAGCGGGACCGGCACCCAGCCGAGCCGGTGGAGGGTGGGGGCCAGCGCGGGCAGCGACCAGCGACCGATCAGGCGGCAGCGCAGGCCCTTGCGGCTGTAGATGTAGGCGACGCCGCACCGGTCCTCGACGACGAGGCCCGCCCCGCCCCGCCCGCCGGCGTGGCGCAGACGTAGCGTGTAACGCTGGCTGGTCACGGGCTTCTCCTGGCGCGCGCCGGTGCGTGGTCGGGCAATCGCGCCACTACCTCCTCCGTACCGCTTCGGTGGCGCTGCCATATACGTGCCCGGCCGACAAAAGGTTGCAGGGCCGTCATTTCTCGTCGCGGCCGTTTTTCCTTCGGCCACGACCGGCCCTTGTCTCCTTCCATCTACCCTGAGCAACAGGATGCGGTGAGACACCAACCCGACAGTATGCAGCCGTCCCCTTCTCGTATCCCCTCGCGCAGTCTCTGGCATCCCTGCTGAGACCTTTCCGGCTGGTCAGGCGCGGTCTGATCACGCGGTTTCCGAACGAGAACGGTCCTCAAGAGCAGATGGAAGTCCCCCGTTGTAGGGCCGACAGAGCGGGGCCTGGGTATCTACCCTCGAAGGTGGTGGTTTTGTGTGCGGTAGATCACCAAGACTACCGGGTGACGGCGTTGTTCCCTCGCGGATGCAGGCCAGGTCGATACCTGGGTGGAAAGCTGGTAACAGCCCTTCACTCAACCATCGGCGCGGTAGCTGCTTCCAGGAGCTTCCTCCTGAGCACGGCATTCTCGGTGGTGGCTTTCCGCAGCAGTGGCAGCATGTCGGCGAGACCGATCTTGGTTCTGTGCAGCTTTTTCGCGGTCCGCTGGAACGTGAGATAGCCGTCGGCGAGTGTCGCGATACCGTAGCCGGGCACGCGAAGCTCGTCTACCGCCACGGCGAGCAAGTCGAAGGGCACGACAAAGTAGAACTCGTTCGGCGTGTAGCGGCGACTGGCCCGGCCGAGGTAGCAGGCATGTTTGTACAGTTTGGAGAGGTTGTAGACCTTTTGTGCCACGCGACGGTCGGACGGGTGGCATGTGGCGTGCGTTTTGTTATCGTCTAGCGGGCAGGGCGGCACGCGCGAACGGACACCCGCGCGTTGGCACATCGGGCGTTGTAGCGGGTGGCATAGCGGGTGATAGGGTATGGATCAGATAGCGATACTGGTGGTGGAGGACTTCCCGGCCATCGCGGAGATCATCGAGGCGGTCCTCAACGACGTCCCCGCCTACCAGGCGACCGCCGTATGTAACGGGGCCGACGCGCTGGCCTTCGTGGCGGAGGTCGAAGTCGATCTGGTCCTGCTCGATGTCAACCTGCCCGGCCTGGACGGGTTCGCCATCCACGACCTGCTGCGCGGGCGGGCGGCCACGGCGATGGTGCCGATCCTCTTCATGACGGCGGGCCTGCACGACGCCGAGTTCGCCCGGCGCGGGGTGCGCGGCCACATCGTGAAGCCCTTCGACCTGGACGACCTGCTGGCGCGGGTGGCCTCAGCCCTCGCGGGCGGGGGCGGGTCCGTGGGCAACGGGCTGGTGCGCCCCGCCGACCGATAGCAGGCGGTCCACCATTGCCACGAGCGTGTCCAGGTCGAAGGGCTTGGGCAGGCGGGCGACGAAGCCGTGGGCGGCGTGATCGGCGTACCGCCCCGGCTCTTGCGGGTCGTACAGGACCAGCGGGCTGCCCCCGGCGGCGTGCGCGAGCCGGTCCAGGTCGGCCCAGATGTCGCCCCCAGGATCGGCGGGGAGCAGGGCGTCGGTGAGTACCAGCCCGACCCGGAAGGCGGCGAGGACTTGCAGCCCCCTCGCCGCCGTCGGCGCGACGAGCACTCGGTAGCCCGCCTCGGTCAGGACCGCGCGCACGAGGTCGGCGATGTCCGGGGTGTCGTCCACGACGAGGATGGTGCCGCGCGTCTCCATGCTTATCTCCCCGGTGCGAATCTTGTGCAAAACCTGGGCAACTATCGCGTGACCGGGACCAGAGTGCCAATGTAGCGCCGGGCCATGGGTTGTCGATGGGGACAGTGTAGCGGGTCGGCGTCAGGAAAGGAATGGGCCGGATGCACAGAGGCAAGGGCGGGTCGGTGCCAGCCACACCGCCCGCCCTGGAGGAGGATGCGAAGCCCGCTCGCCACAAGCACTCCGCACACGGAGTATCACATGGCTAAAGCCTTCAGGATAGAGCCGGAGGGCCGGTACTTTCGTCCCGGTTCGCCCTGGCAGCGGTGCTGCACCAGTGAGGACGATGATGTGACGCAGATTATCAGGAGGCGACGATGAGCGCGGAGCAGGACAAGCGGCGACAGCAAGACGAGGCGGGAGTGTCGGAGGACGCGGGCGCGATCGAGGGGTTCGACCTCCAGCCGGGCGCGAACGACGAGCAAACGAAGCCGCCGGAGCAGCCACAAGACCCGCCGGAGGAGCCGGAAGAGGAGCGACGCGGCTAAATCCACAACCTCAGGAAAGCGAAGCCCCGTCCGGCAACCACCAGGCGGGGCTTCGCTGATGGTTTAACACCTACGCTACGCCGGATTCTCCTCGCCCGTGTCGAGATCCTGGTCCTGCTTCCGCTCGGCCTGGGTCTTCCCCTTCCGGGGCTGCTCGGTCGGTGTGCTTGTCGTCCCGGTGTCCTCACCCGGCGCGGTCAGTGTCCGCTCGTGCTCTATAGCCCCGTCGTCGCCGCCGTACTTACCGGTGCGGTCCTCGCTGTCCTGTGGCTGTTTGCCCTTCTCGGTCATGGTCCCTCCCCGATACGGATAGTGCAGACCCGGCCTGCACAGACGCACGGCCGGGTCGTCGTCACGATGAGCCGCGAGGCGAGCGGTCAGTCGGTCTTGCGCCGCACCGTCTCCTTGATGTCCGCGGCCGCCTCTTTGACGCCCCCCTTGGCCTGATCGAGGTTGCCCTGCGCCCGGTCGGCCAGGCCGGACTCCTCCAGGTCGGGATTGCCGGTCGCCTTGCCGACGCCCTCCTTGGCCGCGCCGACGGCCTCCTGCGCCTTGCCCTTGAGCTTGTCGCCCAGTCCGCTCATGGTGGTCCCCCCTTTCGCCCGCACCCACACGGCGAGCTATACCCGCAGATACGCAGGAAGAACGCCGGTGGTTACAGCGTCCGACCAGATGTACGACGCTACGATGTCGTGCCCTTATAGGCCGGGTTCTTCTTGTAGTAGCCCTCGACCTTCTTGCCGTCGGCGCGGGTTGTAGCCGGACACCCGGAACTGCTGCCGCGCGCCCGGTTCCGGCTCCTTATCGCAGTCCGCGCCCGAATACTTGCACCCGGTGGTTCGTTCTTCTTTCCAAGCCGCACCCTTCTTGACTGGCGTGTCGAGCTCCTTTCCGAAATGCTGTCGATGTCCGTTGGCGTGCTGGCTGATCGTGCAAGTGCAAGAGGCGTGCCAGATGAGAAGATGAGAGACAAAGTAATGAGCCGGGTCTGGGGAGACCCGGCTCGGGAGGAGGGGATGGGGAAAGGAAGAAGTGATCAGAGGTAGTGGTCTGCTCGTAGTATGGGCCAGCGCGGACGGCGGGGATATCGCCCGGAAGGGTGGATCGTGGGAAGTACGATCGTCCCGTTCCTCACTATCACGCGTCTAGCCGGGGAACTGCTCATCGAGGGCGGCCTGGAGCGTGGTCAGCACCCGCCGCTCCCAGGCGCTCGCTTGCTCCGCCGCCGCCACCTCCTCCGGGGAGAGCTGGCGATACCCGTGGTCGGCCGCCGTGATCGCCGCTTCTAAGTGTGCCTTGATGGCGTCGAGGGCCGCGCGGTCCGCGTGATCGCGGTCGGGCAGCATCACCTGGAGCCGGTCGGCGAACGCCAGCGACCGGTCGTAGGGCCAGCTCCCCGCGCTCGCCTGACAGGCGGCCTCGAACCGCGCGATCCACGCGCCACTCACCGGGTCGGACAGGCGGTAGACCAGGGTCGTGTAGCCGTGCCTGACGGCAGCGCCTCGGCCACGGCGCGCGTGATCGTCGCGGGCGTGAAATGACGGTCCTCCATCACCACCCTCCTCTCCTATACCTATCCGCAACCGTGAGGAGGAAGCTACCGCATAAACCGCGCCCTCACTCGTCCCACGCGCCCTGGCGCATGGCGAGCCGGGTGTTGTACTCGATGTCGATCGTCACCGCGTAGAGCTGCCCGAGCGCCGCGTAGCTGAGGCCGACGAGGCAGCCCAGGAGCGCCCCGCCGATCGCGGCGGCGATCACCAGTCCGGCGGTGTGCGCGTCGTAGGTTCGCTGGGCGTAGACCGCCACGCCGAAGCCGACCACCGGCGAGCCGAGGCCGATGATGAGCCCGACCGCTTGCAGCATGGCCGAGGAGAACGCGAGGGCACCATAGCGCATGTTCCACCCCTTTCCTGCCCCTACTATGCGCCGGATGTGGGCGGCCGACTACCCACCATTGCTGCCAAAGACGGGGAGCCATTTGGGCTAGAAACGACTGGTCTGCTGGGCTAATCGGGAAAGCGATTGCTCGCGCTTTGGCCGCTCTTGTATACTGATGGTCGTTCAACATATTCGCTAGCCTGTTGTTTCTCGTTACGTGATGGGCGTTAAGTCTATGACTGGCAATACGGGCGTACCGGGATCGCAGCCTCAGATCGTGATTATAGACACCGGGCAACTACAGCGAGCTGGTTTCACCGCTTCCGGCACGAAGCACTTTGACGATACAGTTATTGACTACTCCAAAACACTCTTCAAGAAGTCTAGAGGTCTCGGTGAGGTGAACAAAGCTGAGAATATGAGCGCTGAGATAACGCACGAGAACGTGCGTGCGGCCGCTTTCTCGATCGCGCGTTCATATGGAACACCGCAAAAGCATTGGATACTCAAAGTTACTCAGATCGGAGAATATATCTGCGCGGGCGTCGCGGGTGCCGGAGCTGGACATCTCGATAAAACACCGGGGATGGTAGCCTTCACCGCTTCCCTCGTCCTTGGAGCTTTACTCATGGTGGTTCGGCTGTCTCGGAGGGGGGAGTAGCCATGATTGCGCGCGATGAAACCAAGAGAATAGTGTATACACCAGCAGCAAAGGAACGGCTGGACAAGCTGCGGGAGAAGGTTGATCGAGAAATCGATAACGCGCTTCGTGAACAGGGATATATCCCTGGCGAGCAAGTTCTTGAGGTTACCGCCTCTGATGTTGAAGACGTGGCTCGCTCCATGAGGATTATCTTCTCGACTGATCAGGAACGGCGAAGGGAGCAACAGTTGCTCCTTCTATCCGCCTACACCATCTTCGGTTTCATAACGTTACTAATCGGCGTCTTCTATCGAGATATCCAGGCGCTTTATACCAGCGATCCATTGAGGGCCCTCATCGTCACGAGCGGCGGTGCCATAGCTGCGTTTAGCGGTATGATGCTCACCTATCTACGCTATCGTGAAAGAAGGCGAGCGGAGTTTTATAGGCGCTATGTCGAAACCCGGCATAGCCTGGATAGCAGCATTTAGTACCCAAAAACTGGGAGAGTCTGCCGGTTGCTCAAATCGAGGCGGTAATAGGTAGGGGCCGACTGCTATATTAGACTTGCGTCGCAATAAGACGAATCCCGTATTGGGAAGGCGCAAACAGCCTGGCCGGGAATCGATCGTGATTTAGCCTGTCTCGATAGGCTAAATCGACTCTCCAAAGCCTTATTGCGACGCAGATCTATTGGCGTCTTCTGATAGCGACAGGCGCCTTGCATCAGGGCTCAGCTTGCGGTGGCGGCGGCGTGCTTCTTGCTCCTTCCCTCTGGGAGATAGGTGTATGGTCAGGAGGAGTGCGACGATGATCACCCCGAACCAGGAAGCGATCTTAGGCCTGCTCACCCAGGCCGATGCGGGGTTGTGGCAGCAGGCCGACGAGATAGAAGAAGGCGGCCTGCTGACGGGCCTGATCGAGTCGGTCAATCGCGGCACCGCGCCGCGACCCGTCCCCTGCGGCCTCCAGGAGTTGACCGTGCTCCGGGAGGCGGGGGTGGTGATGGACGGCGACGCGCCCAATACCTTCATCTTGCATGAGGTCGGCGAAGCGGTCTAGCGCACACGCCCACCCACCGTGGCGTCTGTTAAGCGGCTGAAAGAAGGAGCGACGGATGAGTGGTAGGACCGAGCGCAAGCCCGAGTCCCAGGACGGCATCGACGTGACGACAACCGTCGAGGATCATAGCAACCGCCGCAGCCAGCCGGAGCATCACCACGCCGCCCCCGGCGACGATCAGTGGCGCGAGGACGAGGAGGGCGAGACCGACACGCCGGAGAACACCGGGAGCAAGGTGGGGCCGGGGCGAGATGACCTGCAACCGTAGCGCACACCCAATGACCGGTTAGCTTCAATCCAGTTCCGTGATGATGTCGATGGCGTTAGGTGCCGTGGTGAGGGTCAGGCTGCCCCCGGCCTTCTTGAAATTGCTCGGCCAGGTGACGATGCGCGAGCCGGTGGTGTTACGAACGAGCAGAGGGAGCCGCAAGTTGCGGCCCCCTCTGCAATCTTCTGTGGTAGTGCGCCGGATGCGTCCTATGCCTCGGCCTGCATCGCCTGCTTCAGCAGTTTCGGCGCGTTCTTCTCCAACTGAGCGGCGGTCTGCTCCTCCTGCTTCAGGTTCTGCTGGAGCAGGGCCTCAACCTCCTTGTTGCCCAGCGCCTGCGCGCCGATGATGAGGCCGGTGTAGCTGACGATCTCGTAGTGCTCGACCTTCGTCAGGGAGGTGCCGATCAGGCAGTCGCGGATCGCGTCCGTGCCCGCCTCCTTGAGGTTCTTCTGCCCCTCGGTCACGATCCCCTTCGCCGCGTCGCACGGCTCGGCCTTAACTTTCTCGCCGAGCAGCCGGAAGACCTGCTCCAGGTTCGCGACCTGTTGCTCGCTCTCCGCGATGTGTCGCTCGATCCCCGCCTTCAGGGTCGCGTCGGTCGCGGCGTTCAGCATCGCCTGCTGCCCCTTGAGGAAGCGGTTCTCGGCGTCGTAGATGTCGCCCAGCTCGTGCAGGTATTTCTCCTGCGTCGTCTTGATCGGCATGGTTGCATTCCCCCCTATGATTTCCCGCCAGTCCACACTGGTTTCGCGATGTGGGACGCAAGGCGCGTGCCAGACGTACATTTAGCGCGAAGAGCGTCGCGGATCGTGCTGTTTAGCGCAAACTCAATTGATACCCCACCAAGTCCCAGTTCGCCACTGGCCCGTAGGGTGCGGTAACGCCGTCCATGCACCGCAGAAGCCATGACATCGCACCGTCGCACCATCCCGTCCGCTATGATGGCCAGGCGCGAATGGCGTCGGCGATCAGCAGGGGGGGTCGGGCATGCTCTGGTCGGTACTCGTGCATCTCGCGGGGTTCATCGTTGATCTCGCCATCGGCATGCGACGCGCCGAGCAGGAGAAGGACCTGGAGATCGCGCTGCTGCGACACCAGGTGCGGCTGTTGCAGCGACGAGCATCCCGGCCGCCCCGCCTCTCACGCTGGGAGAAGCTGACATTCGCGGTCCTGGCGACGAAGCTCAGCCGACTAGGTACCAGCCAGCGGGAACTGCTGGCCCGCGCCATACTCCTCCTTCAGCCGGCAACCGTACTGCGGTGGCACCGTGAACTCGTGCGCCGGAAGTGGACCTTCCACCGAAGGGGCGGTCGCCCGCCGATCGCCGCCGAGGTGGAGGCGCTGCTCCTGCGGCTGGCTGCGGAGAACCCGCGCTGGGGCTACGGGCGGCTCCAGGGCGAGCTGCGCAAGCTCGGCCACGCGCTCGGCCGCTCGACGATCCGGGACGTGCTGAAACGGCGGCGCGTGCCGCCGACACCGCGCTGCGGCCAGCGCGCCACCAGCTGGCGGCAGTTCCTCGCGCAGCACCGCGATGCCGTGCTGGCGTGCGATTTCTTCACCGTCGAGACGCTCTTCCTCAAGACGGTGTACGCGCTGTTTTTCATCGAGGTCGGCACGCGCCGAGTGCATCTCGCTGGATGCACCGCCCACCCGACCGCCGCCTGGGTCACCCAGCAGGCGCGCCAGCTGAGCTGGCAGCTCCAAGACGACGGGCAGCCGGTGCGCTTCCTGATCCGTGATCGCGACGCGAAGTTCCCGCCAGCGTTCGACGCCGTCTTCGTCGCCGAGGGCGTGGCGACCATCCGCACACCGTATCGCGCTCCCAACGCTAACTCGTTCGCAGAGCGCCGGGTCCGCTCGGCGCGGGCGGCGTGCCTCGACCACCTCCTCATCGCGAGCGAAGCGCACCTGCAGCGGGTGCTAATCGAGTACGTCGCCTACGACAACAACGCCCGGCCGCACCAAGGCCTCGAGCAACGGTGTCCGGGCGCGCTCCCGGCACCCGTGCCGCCCGGTCCAGTGCGCCGCCGCGATAGCCTCGGTGGTCTGCTCCACGACTACTACCGAGAGGCGGCCTGAGCCGAAGCCCCTGCTGCGGATGCACTTTCCGCACGATACGAGGCCCTGATCACCGGATTGTGCCGGGCGGCGCTGAGCGCCGCCATAGAGAGCGCCGTCCGTCGCCGCCGATTGCCCCTCGTCCGATGGTGGCCCGGCCACGGAGGCTGCTCTCCGATTCGCGCGGCACCGGGGCGCGGTCGGCGTAGGCCGTCGCCTGCTCGGCCGTGGCGCACAGCGTGAAGTTGCGCGTGCCCACGACGATCCACGCCGCCGTCAGCAAGCCGACGCCGGGGAGGCGCTGGAGGCGCTTGATGGCGTCGGTCCAGGCCGTCTCCTCGGCCACCACGGCGGCGAGTTCGGCCTCGATCTCGGCGATCTGCGCGTCGAGCGCCCCGAGCAGCGCGCCCATCCGCTCCGGCACGCTGCCGACGACGCGCGGCTCCCGGACCAGGGCATGCCGCTGGTTCCGGACTTGCTGGCGCACCACGATGAGGGCGTCGCGCTGCGCCAGGCGCTTATCGGGTGTGAAAACCTCGTCCCTCACCAGGCAATGGGCTATGCCGCCTCGCGGTCATACTCGTGGATGAGCCCACCGAGCACATCTCGCCTCCTGACCGGCCCGCACCGGGCGCTCCAGGCGGAGGGGATCGGCGTCTGCTGGCTCAGTCCTCGGTGCGGGCGCGCCCGATTGTAGTGCGCGATATAGCCGGCGAGAACATGGCGCAGGTGCGCCTCGTTGACGATGAGGAGATGGTCGAGGCACTCCGCGCGCACCGACCCGACCCAGCGCTCGGCGTAGGCATTCGCCGTCGGGGTCCGGTAGGGCGTGCGGACGACCTCGACGCCTCCGGCCGCGAACACGGTTAGGACTTACGCACTTGAACGTGGATCTGCGCCGGAATCACGCTTGGTTTACGCTCAACTGCGTAAGTCCTAACGGTATCGAACGTTGGCGGGAATTTGGCGTCGCGATCATGGATGAGGAAGCGGGGCGGCGAACCCGCCTCCTCCAAATGCCAGGCGAGCTGCCGCGCCTGCTGCGTCACCCAGGCGGCGGTCGGGTGGGCGGTGCAGCCCGCGAGATGGACGCGCCGGGTGCTGACCTCGAGGAAGAAGAGGACGTGCAGGGTCTCGAGGCCGAGGGTCTCGACGGTGAAGAAGTCGCAGGCCAGCAGCTGCTCCTTGTGCGCCCGGATGGAGGCGCCCCAGGTCGTCGCCCGCCGCTGCGGTGCGGGCGGCACACGGTGCCGTCGGAGAATCGCGCGCACGGCCGAGGCGCTGACGGCGTGGCCGAGCTTGGCCAGCTCCCCCTGGATGCGGCGATGGCCCCAGCGGGCGTTCTCCCGCGCCAGCCGGAGGATCAGCGCCTCGACCTCGGCGGGGATGGCCGGGCGACCACTCGGTTGTGTCCGCCGGTACGTCCACTTGCCCCGGACGAGCGCGCGGTGCCACTTGAGGATCGTGTCCCGCTTGAACAGGAGGAGGTAATGATCGAGCCGGGAGCGCGGGCCGGTGGTCAGCCGGGCCAGGGCCGCTGCGAGGACGGCGAGGGTCAGCCTCTCGCCGCGCGTGAGCCGGGGCGGGCGGGGGCGCTGGCGCTGTAAGAGGCGCACCTGCTGCCGCGGCACGAGGATCTGCAGGTCCTTGTCACGCGGCCCGAGTCGGTAAAGCGGTCCTCCTCGCGATGGCTGCCGCAGCACGAGGATCTGCAGGTCCTTGTCACGGTCGTCTCGCCGCCCGCCGACAATCAGGTCGACGAGGAACGTGACCAGGTGCGCGAGGACGAACCAGAACACACGACCCTCCTTGACACACAAGTCTTGTCGGCACCACGATGCGCCGCATCACGAGCGGATCTTAGCCGACTGAGAGTGAGATTGGAGGCGGGTAAAACGGCGCTGACGGTCTTTTCACACCCGACACCCACGAGGCCTTCCTGCAGAACGCCCCATCGCCCTTCGCGGCCGAGAGCCTGTCCGCCGCCACCAAGCTGCGCGGCCTCCTCCCGCCCGACGTCCTCGGCGAGCTGGATCGCTTGCGCCGCCATGTGGCGATCATCGAGCGCCCGCGCGAGCGGGCCGCGCCATTGCTGGGCGAAATCCTCCGCGCGGCCCTCGACCGCACGCACCTCCGCGTCGTCTACGATGCTTTGTCCGGTCGCTCGGAGCGGCTGATCTTCCCGTTCAAGCTCTACGCGCTGACCGGGTTCTGGTATTGCGCCTGCTACGACTACACGCGCGAGACGAACCTCGCCTTGCGCGCCGATCGGTTCGTCTCCCTCGCGCGGGAGGCGGGACCCGCGCCGCCGCACATCCCGGTCGCGGCCTGGCCCGACATCATCGAGCGCGCCGACGGGCCGGGCCTCCCGTTGCGCGTGGCGGTGAACAGCCGGGGGATGCGACGCGGCGACTTGCCCGCGCTCTTCGGGCGGCTGCGGTCGGACTGGGACGGCGGCGGCGTGCTCGAAGGAACGATCCCGCAGTCCGAGATCGACTTCTACGCGGCGCTGCTCCTGTCGGCGGGGCCGATGTGCGGGTGGAATCGCCGCCCGAACTCGTCGCGGCCCTCCGCCGCCAGATCCACGCGCTCGTCGCCCTGTACGAGCGCTAATCGCGCCCCCGTTACCCGTCACCAAACCTGCCGCTGAACCTGGGAGGGGGCAGGCCACGTACACCGACGCGCCATCGGGTGCGTGGCCCGCGACGCGGACGAGCCGCTCGGCGACGAGAGGCCCGAGCCGCGCCGCGCCGTGTCGCGCCATGATCGGCCCGTCGGCCAGGACACGGCGAAAGACGCGCCCCATGGGGTTCGCGGACATCGCGGTTATGCCCACCTGCCGATTGGCGTGCGGCGACCGCTCCTTGCGCCCGCCCCGTGCGGCGCTCGCCGCCCGGACGCCTCGGCCTGGCCCCGATTGTCTCCCCTGCCGTCGTCGGCGGTCGACGGGACCGCGTCGCTCGTCGCGGGGTGCCGGTGGGGCGATGCGGCTCGGCCCGCGCGCGTGGCGACGGACCGCGCGCGGTGCGCCGCGAGCACCTCCCCGGCGTGGCCCCGCCCGGGGTGACCAGCGCCAGGCTCGGCGGGGGCGGCCCGCGCGCTACCGCGCCGCCATGACGGGCGGCGCGGCGTGGTCGACCGCGACCCGGTCCCGGCCGGCCCGCTTCGCCCGGTAGAGGGCGGTGTCGGCCCGGTGCAGCAGATCCCGCCGCCCGGCGTCCCCGGGCCGCGCCGCCGCCACCCCCACGCTGACCGTCAGGCGCAGCGGCACCCCCGCCGGCCCGGCGAAGGGCGCGTCGGCCACGCGCCGCCGCACCGCCTCGGCGACCCGGCACGCCGCGGCCGCCCCGGTGGCGGGGAGGACCGCCACGAACTCCTCGCCGCCGTAGCGCCCGAGCGCGTCCGCCGGCCCCAGGGCGTCCGCCACCCGCCCGCACAGCTCCCGCAGCACGCGGTCGCCGGTCGCGTGCCCGTGCCCGTCGTTCACCCCCTTGAAGTGGTCGAGGTCGAGGAAGAGCACCGCGACCTCCGCCGGGGGCCCGCCCCGGCCCGCCAGCGCCGCGTCGAGGCGCGCGAGGAGGGCCGCCCGGCTCAGCACCCCGGTCAGGCCGTCGCGCGACGCCAGGGCGGCGACCCGCGCGTGGGCGCGCTCCCAGCGCAGCAGCTCCCGGCCGAGGAGGGCGCAGGCGAGCGCCCCGAGCAGGTGGCTCAGGGCGCAGGCGATCAGGCGGGGCGCGACCGCCGCGGCGGCCGGGGTGTAGCCGAGGGGGGCGAGGGCGGCGAGGCCGACGGCGCCCCCGATCGCCAGGGCGGCGCCGGGGCGGTGGTGGTAGAGCGCGCCGAGGATGACGATCAGGGGGTAGCCGGCGTTGAGCGGGCTGTCCGCCCCGCCGGTCGCGGCGACCCCCAGGGCCAGCAGCGCGACGGTGCTGAGCGGCTCGAGCACCAGCAGCCCGCCCGGCAGGCGGCCCCAGGGCGCGCGGGCCAGCGCCAGGAACCAGCACAGCGCGCCGAGGCCGACCGCGTCGAGGCGCGGCCGGTCGGGCGCGCCGTCCCACCACGGCGCCCGGCCAACGGCCAGGCCGAGCGCGGCGACCAGGAAGCAGAGGGCGTAGGCCCACCGCCGCACCCCGGCGGCGAAGGCTGCGGCGGGCGGGTCGGCCATCGGCCCGGCGTCGTCGCGCGCCCGTCGCCCCGTCACGACGCGCGCGCGGGCAGGGCCAGGAAGGCCGCGACGACCGCCGGGTCGAACTGCCGCCCGGCCTGCCGGGCGATTTCCGCCGCGGCCGCGGCGGTCGGCCACGCCGCCTTGTAGGGCCGCGCGTGGGTCAGCGCGTCGTAGACGTCGGCGACCGCCACGATCCGCCCGGCCAGGGGTATCGCCGCCCCCGCCAGCCCGCGCGGGTAGCCCGCCCCATCCCACCGCTCGTGGTGGGTCAGGGCGATCGTCTCGGCCAGTCGCAGCAGGCGGTGGGGACTGCCGACCAGGATGGCCGCCCCGGCGGCGGCGTGCGTGCGCATGATGGCCAGCTCCGCAGGCGTGAGCCGCCCCGGCTTCAGCAGCACCCCGTCGGGGATGCCAATCTTGCCCACGTCGTGCAGCACCGCCGCCCGCCCGAGCCGCGCGGCGTCGGCGGCGGACCAGCCGAGCTCTCGTGCGAGCAGGGCGCTCGTCGCCCCGACCCGCGCGGTGTGCTGGCCGGTGTCGTCGTCGCGCGCCTCGGCGGCCCGCGCCAGCCGGTCCAACGCCTCGTACTGCGCCGCGAGCAGCGCGGCGTTGGCGGCGGTGAGGTCGGCCGTGCGCGCCGCCACCCGGCGCTCGAGTTCCGCGTTCAGCCGGTGCAGCGCCGCCTCGGCCGCGACCCGCGCGGTGACCTCGGTCTGGATACCGATATAGTGGGTCAGGCACCCGACCGCGTCATGGACCGGGGCGACCGTCAGCTCGTTCCAGAACGGGGCGCCGTCCTTCCGGTAGTTCTGCAGGAGGACCGCGCAGTCCCGCCCGGCGCGCAGGGCCGCGCGCAGGGCGAGCAGGCCGGGCTGGGCGGTGTCGCCGCCCTGGAGGAAGCGGCAGTTGCGCCCGAGGACCTCGGCCAGGGCGTAGCCGGTCATGCGGGAGAAGGCGGGGTTGGCGTAGACGAGGGGCTGGTCGGGCAGGCGGCAGTCGCTGATGGTGATCCCGGCGCTGGCCGCCTCGCCGACCCGCCGGTAGAGGCGCAACGCCGCCACGAGCCGGCGTCGGCCAGGCGCGTCGGTGCCGCCGGCCGTGGCGCGCGAGAAGGCCTGGTCGAGCAGCATGGCCCCGTGCCTCCTGCGCCGTGGCGGACAGGCGGGCGGCGTAGGCCCGCGCGACCATTGTCCGGCACAGGGCGGGCCCGCGCCATGGCGCATTGGTCCCAGGCCGACGTCCCGAGCGCCCCGGGACCCAGGGCCTCGGTAGCTTCATGGGGAGGGCAGGGGACGGGGATACGGTGGCGACGCGGCGACGCTCAGCGGGGCACCGGCGGGCCCGGGCGATGGCCCGGCCCCTCGGCGTCGCGGGCATCCGCGCGGTCGCGATACCGATCGCCGCGCGATGCGGGACCTTCGGGCGATTGCGCCGCCCCGGCACGCTGCCCTATCGTGGTCGAGAGTCGCGGCCAGGGGTCCGGTCGATGGGGGCGAGAGGGGGCGCGGTGGGCGAGGGATCGGGCGATCGCCGGGGGCTGCTGGCGGCCGTGCGCGGGTTCTTCCGCGGGCCGTCGGCGCCCACAGGGCCGCAGGCGACGCCCGCCCGTCCGCCCGCCGACCGCGGATTCGACCACCTCCTTCCGCCGGGCCATCGAGTCCACGGGTGCCGTCCCGGACACGGCGATGACCGACGGGGCGGCCACGTACCCGGCGTCACTGGCCGCGGTGTGGCCGGGCGTCCCGCACGAGGCGGGGAAGCGGATCCGGCAGCCGATCGCGCGCGGCCACCAGCATCCCAAGTGCCGGCCGCGCCCGATACGGGGCTTTAAGACGCTCGCCGGGGCGCGGGTCCCCTGCCGGGCGCACGCCTTCCTGCGGAACCTACAGGGCCAGTTCTACGACCTCGGGCGGTCGGGCTGCGCGGTCACGACCTCGCCGTTGCCGCCGCTGGTGCAGGCGCGGGATGCCCTGACCGTCGGCTTGCTCGGGAACTGACGCTCGAGATGACGCCTCGATTCGCGCTCCCCAGTGCTATCCTTCGCTCCGCGCACCCCGGCACAACGCAATAGCACCCGCTCGCCCCCTTCCTCACCGATCTCACCCCTAGCATACCGAACCTGAATCGGCCCAGTCCGGTGTGCTGTCTCACTATCTATCCGCCGGCGCCGACGTCCGATTCCAACGCAGCCAACACGGCGAGTTCCAGTCGCGGCCTTGCCCTTCAACTGTGTTCCACGCGAGCCCGCCATCTCCGCACGGCAAGGTGACGGTCAACCTCGCCCCCGCCGACGTCCGCAAGGCCGGCCCCGCCTACGATCTGCCGATCGCGCTCGGCATCCTGATCGCGTCCGGCCAGGTGCGCGCCAACCTCGCCGCGCTGCTGCCGGAGACGCTGGTCGTCGGCGAGTTGGGGCTGGACGGCGCGGTGCGGCACATCAACGGCGTGCTGTCGATGGTCTCGCTGGCGCGGTCGAGCGGCCTGCGACGGGTGATCGTCCCGGCGGACGACGCGCCCGAGGCGGCGCTGGTCGCGGGGCTGGAGGTGGTGCCGGTCGGCAGCCTAACCGCGCTGCTCGCCCACCTCGACGGCACGGCCCCGATCGCGCCCTACCGCGCCGAGGCGGTCGAGAGCGCGCCCGAGCCGCCTGATATGGGCGTGGACCTAGCGCACATCAAGGGCCAGGAACAGGTCAAGCGCGGGCTGGAAGTCGCGGCGGCGGGGGGCCACAACGCCCTCACGTTTGGGACAAGACACCTGCGCACTCTCCTTTTATTTCCAAGCCAATCGTGTCGAGGAGGTCTGAGCCGTCGATACCCGCGTCCCCGCGCGAACGGGAGTAGTAGCTCGGATACCAGGAGCCGTCCCTAAACCGAAGCGCCGATGGAATCTACATGGAGGGCCCCGCGATGCGATTCCGGCGCAGGCCCAGGCAGGGCCTCGGCCAAGGCTTGCAATTTGCGGCGGCAGCGGGACTGGACCTCGGCGGTGC
>JAABUN010003600.1_pt1 | contig 23569 bp, 18 predicted proteins | sample 5559311 | NCBI WGS metagenome assembly JAABUN01 (sample SAMN10711877, study PRJNA513370) | rock metagenome | isolation source: Antarctica rocks | place: Antarctica: Victoria Land, Siegfried Peak sud
GATATTTTTCTATCCCGCGTTTTTCCTCGCAGGTGATTTCTCTGACAAAAACAGGTTCTTTTCGCATTTGTTAATTCTACAAAATTTGCCGCTATCCAACAATCTTTCTTGTTTATGCACTAGGTTCAAATAATCGACTTTTAACGACATCAAACGACATATAGGAATTGTTCTAAATATCGTTATACTCCATGTTCTATCGGCAATTATTGAATAATAACAAAAAAGCAAAAAAAGTATTTGGTGGAGGCGGCGGGAATCGAACCCGCATCCAAAGGCTGCGACCGGAGGAATCTACACGTTTATTCGGTTCACTTTAATTTTCGCTTTTCCCAAGTAAGTAAACCGACAAGACCTTGAGAAAAGCTAGTCCGGCTGACGTTTCGCTCGTATTCGCAGACGGAGAATACGAGCTAGCTTAAACTGGGTTATGCCTTATTCACGCGCTTCAAGCTGACTTGTGATAAGACACTTGACTGGCTAAATTTAATTAGGCAGCAAGGGCTAATTCTTGATTAGCATTTGTGTTTTGCTTGGTGGTTTAACGAGCTAACAAGCAAGCCCGACGTGCATCCAAAGATCTATACAAACCCCTGTCGAAGCCTGTCGCCCCCAAAAGGTAAGATGTTTATATTACAGCATTTTGAAGAAATATAAAGCCGAAAAGTTGTCTTTTATATTTTGCGGTAAAACTCCGTTCCTTCTTTTAATTCAACCGCGATTTTTCCCTGCGATTCGGCGTAATCGAGATGCACGATTGTTTCGGAGACGGCGAGAAACTGGTGAACGTCTTTTTTAATGGCGTCGGGAAACAGTTTGTTTGCCACATCCCAAGCCGTCGCCGCGTCTTTTGAAATCGAATCGACGACCGTTTTCTGCCGCTCGTCGATTGACCGCACGTAGCGATGAAAAATTTCGTCGTAATCGTAAATCGCCTCGCCGTGTCCGCCGTAAACCAAAGTCGGCGCGAACGAGCGAATTCGCGCCAGGCTAACTAAATATTCAGCCAGAGATTTGAAGCGTTTATTCGGGTCAGACGGGTCGGGCGAAACAATTGGGTTCGGCGTAAAGCGTTTCAAAACACAGTCGCCCGCGATAATCGTGCGATTCGCTTCTCTTAAAAACGAACACGAACCGGGCGTATGTCCGGGCGTGTGCAGAACTTTCAGAACGCCGCCCGCAAATTCGATTTCCATTTCGTCTTTTAACTCGACAAATTCACTTTCGTTTAAAGTGTCGGTTAAAAGCGACATATCTTTATACGATTCCCGCATCTGGCGAAAAATTTCTAACGGAACACCGGCGCGGAGCATTAAACTTTTATGTTCGTCGCCCGCTAATCTGCCGAAAAGATGTCCGGTTTCCCACGCGTGAACATAGATTTCGGCGTTTTTCGCTTCATCGCATATCTGTTTTGCCAAACCGCAATGGTCTTCGTGCGCGTGCGTCAAAACTATTCGGCGAATGTCGGAAATTTTGACGCCGTTTGTTTGTAATTTTTCGCGCAGAGCGTCGCTTGCTTCTTTAGTTTTCGGTCCAACGTCGATTAACGTCAGAGGGTCTTCTTTTATCAAATAAACATTGACATCGCCGATGTAGAAAGGCGTCGGAATTGCGATTGGAATTATTTTCATAAAGATTTTTAGCCACGAATTACACGAATAACACGAATGAAAGAGAAAAGAAAATGCAAAAGACTGCTGCAAAAGATAAGATGTTTTTACAGTGAAACCGCAAATCCAAAATCTAAAATCCAAAATCGTCGTTGTCGGCGCGGGTCCAGCGGGCGCGAGTCTGGCGATTCGTTTAGCGCGGAAAGATTTCGACGTTTGTTTGATTGAGCGTGAAGCGTTTCCGCGTCATAAATTGTGCGGCGAATTCGTCTCGCCCGAATGTTTGCGGCATTTTAAAGATTTGGACGTTTTCGATGAAATGATTTCCGCCGGCGGCGATAGAATCGCGCAGACGATTTTTTACGCGCCCGACGGAAAATCGGTTGTCGTTCCGAGCAAATGGTTTGGCGGCGACGCTTCGGGCGCGCTTAGTTTGAGCCGCGCCGAAATGGATTTTCAGCTTTTGGAACGTGCGAAACAAATCGGCGTCAAAGTTTTAGAAGAAACGAGCGTCGTCGGAGCTTTAACCCGAAACGACGAAATTCACGGCGTAAAAATCAAATCGAAAGACGGCGAAACACGCGAAATTTTTGCCGATTTATTTGTTGACGCGACGGGGCGCGCAAATGTTTTGACGAAATTATTTGAAAAAGAAATTTCCCGCAAAGGCGCAAAGGCGCAAAGGGAAGATGATTTAAAGTTCAAGAATAAAAATTCAAAATCGTCTGAAATCCAAAATCCAAAATCTAAAATTCAAAATCGCCTCGTCGGTTTTAAGACGCATCTGAAAAACGTCAATCTCGAAAAAGGCGTTTGCGAGATTTATTTTTTTCGCGGCGGTTACGGCGGTTTGAGTTTTGTCGAAAACAATCTGGCTAATCATTGTTTTTTGATTCGCGCCGATGCGGTCAAAGAATTTGGCGGCGATGCCAACAGAATCGTCGAAAAAGTTATTTTTCAAAACAAGCGCGCGCGCGAAACGATGCGGGACGCGACGCCGGTTTTCGATTGGCTGGCGGTTTCTGTCGAAGGTTTCGGCAGAAAAAATTTAAATCCGGCGCGAAATCTTTTAACGTGCGGCGACGCGGCGGCGTTTATCGACCCGTTCACGGGCAGCGGAATGCTAATGGCTTTTGAGAGCGCGGAAATATTGGCGCGGACGATTGCGGAAAACGCGCCTGAAGCGATTGGCGAAAATTACAAAATTCTGCACAGGCGAAAATTTCAAAACAGATTGCGCGTCTGTTCGGTTTTGCGGCGGGCGGTTTTTGTTCCGAATCTCGCGAAATTCGCGGTTTCCGCTTTGAGTTTGAGCGCAAAAGCTCGAGAAGTTTTGGCGCGTTCGACCAGACAAACTTTTTCCGTAGATGAAACTAAACGCTGAAATATTCGATTTTCGATTGTAAGAACAGCGGCTTAAAGATTTTTACCGCTAAGGCACTGAGATTGATTCGCCGTTTGAGAGAAAATTTCCGGCTTTCGTAATCAGCCGCCTGATTTAGTTTTATAAAATCAACCGAAACAAACCTTTTTACTTGCCTAAAAACCATTTTTGCGATTAGAATTTCAAAGACTAACCAAATCTGTAAAACAATCTGTTTAATTTAAATTCGAGATTCTCCGAAGCGTAAAATCCGCCGAAGATTTTGAAGGCATTTACTAAACTTCCCGTTCGCAAAATGTGTTTTGCACATTTCGGTAGAATCCGAATAAAAAGTTTCTAAAAATTTGTGGAGATAATGAAAATGAAAGCATTTCCTTTGCGCTTTTCCGCCATTGCCGAAAAAATTTCGATGCTGGCGCTGCTGATATTTTTCTCTGTCGCCGGCGCGTTCGCTCAGGCGCAGGCAAGCACCGCCGATTTGCGCGGTCTGGTTACCGACCCGAACGAGGCGATTGTGCCGGGCGCGACCGTTACGGCGAAAAGTTCCGCGACCGGAATCGTCCGCACCGTTACGACCAACGACGAAGGCACATATCAAATCTTTGCTTTGCCGCCGGGAGAATACGAAGTTTCGGTCGAAGCCGCGACGTTTAAGAGAACCGTTATCTCGCCGGTTCGCCTGACCGTCGGACAAAGCGCCGAACTCGGCATCAAACTCGAAATCGGCGGACAGGACACGGTTGTAAACGTTTCCGGCGATTCGGTAGATTTAGTCGAAACGACCAGAACGTCGGTTTCCAACACGATTGACCAGCAGCGCATCGAAAATCTGCCGATAAATGAGCGCAGCGCGACCGGATTCGCCCTGACGATTTCGACCGTCGGGCGCGATAACGGACGACCAATCGGACCTGCGCCGACTTCCGGTTTGAATATCGGCGGACAGCGCGGACGCTCGACGCTCGTTCAGGTTGACGGTTCGGACTTTACCGACAATTCGATAAACGCCGCCCGCACAACGGTTTCGCAGGAAGCCGTACAGGAATTTCAGGTTGCGACAAACTCCTACGCGCCGGAATTCGGACGCGCCACCGGCGGCATTATCAACGTCGTTACAAAACGCGGAACAAACGATTACAGCGGAAACGTCTTCGGCTTTATCCGCGACAAAAGCATACAGGCGCGCAACCCGTTCGCGCAGACAAAATCCGCCTTTACGCGCACGCAGTTCGGCGGAACTTTGGGCGGACCGCTGCCGTTTCTAAATTTCGGCGAAGGCGGACCATTTGCTACGTCCGGCAGAGACAAAAACTTTTTCTTCGCGTCGTTCGAGCGCCGACAGCGCAACGAAACCGGATTTTTCACCAGCAATGTCGCGCGGGATTTATCCGGCGCGGTTACTTTCGGCGGACAAACATTTAGAAATATTACGCCGCAGCAGCAGCAGTTTGCTCAAACTTTGATTGCAAGCAATAATCCGGCGCTGGTAAATGCAGCCGTGAGTTATCTCTATCTGGCGTCCGGCGGCGGCGGAACGGCTTTAACGGGCGCGAATTCTTTAGTTGCGCCGCCGTGTCCGACCACAACCGCGCCGACAAACTTTTGTAATCCGAATCCCAGCGCGCCGTTTCTTATCGGTTCAAGGTTTTTTCTTTCGGGCGCGCCCGTTCCTGTCGGCACGAAAAACGCGCAGGGGCAATTTATCGCCTTTCGCCCGCTTTTGAATTTGCAGAGAGATTTTCCCGTTACCGACCGCTCGAATTTTTTCTCGTTTCGCACAGACCATAACCTTAATACTAATAACCAATTAACATTTCGTTTCGGTTACAATCCGGGAATGCTGACCGGCATTCAGGTCGAATCGCAAAATCAATCTTTAGGTCAAAATGATTTTTCGCGCACCGGCATTACGAACTTGAAGGATTATTCTTTTACCGCCGGACTCAATTCGACTTTGGGCGAAAGAGCGGCAAACGAGTTTCGGTTTAGTTACGGCAGACGCGACACGTCTTTCCGCTCGCAGAACGGCGACGCCGTTTCGTTTAACATCGCGGATGCGGCGTTCATCGGACGCGAGCTTTTCTCGCCTGTCGAGCGCACGGAAACGCGCTATCAATTTGCCGACAATTTTAATTACATTCTGGGAACGCACACCTTAAAATTCGGCGGCGACATCAATTTTGTCCGTATTCCGCGCGCGCTCTTTGAATTAAACTTTGCCGGACTTTTCAATTTCGGCAGTTTTGCGGCGGGCAATCTCAATTCGGCTTTTGCCTGTCCGACAGGAACGCCGCGCACACCGCTCGAATGCGCGCCGGATTTGACGCCGGTTCAATCATACGGTCTCGGTTTGCCGTCAACTTATGTTCAAGGCTTCGGCAATCCGAACAGCAAAATTAAAAATACGCCGGTTTCCTTTTTCGCCCAGGACAGCTGGAAGGCGACGCGCCGATTGACGGTCAATTACGGCGTGCGCTACGACATCGAATACACGCAGACAATCGCGCCGGTCGGCTTCCGCGACCCGCTGACGGGCATTAATCTTTCGGCAGGCGATATTCAGTCGGCGCAGGACGCGCTGAATGTGCAGCAGGGTTTTCCCGTCGATAAAAACAACGTCGCGCCGCGATTCGGTTTCGCTTACGACATTTTCGGCGACGGCAAAACGGTCGTTCGCGGCGCGCTCGGACTTTTCTACGACCATCCGCTTCTCGCCGCCGCATTCAACTCGGACATTGCCGACGCCGCGCAGCAGCAGCAAGCCGTTCTAACGGCGGGAAGTCCCGCTCCGACAGCACTACTCAATGCCGCGCAGGTTTTTCAAGGAACGGTTTGCGGTGTGGTCGGTTCGGTTTCGGCTATTTGCGGCGCGACCATTACGCCCGGCATCGCGCGAACAGCCGAATATCAATTCGGCAGACAGCGTTTTAACGACCAGACATTTACCGGATTCGGAACGGTTCTGCCGTTCACTTTGCCGATTGCCAAAGATTTTCAATACGCTTCGGCGACGCAGGCAAATCTGACGTTCGAGCGCGAGATAATGAAAAATATGTCGGTTTCGATAGGATATATTTTCGTCGGCGCGCACCATTTGCCGCATCCGACCGATTTGAACTCGCCGCGCACGGATTTGCAGATTCAGAATTTTCGGCGCTACGCGGGACGCGCGCCGCTCAATACGCAGGAAGCGGTCGCGTTTCAAATCCCGGTCGCGCCGCCCGGCTCGCCCGCCGGCGGTTCGGGCTGCGTCGTGGTCATTCCGGGCGCGATTGCCGACTGCGCGAACGGTCGCGTCGTCGCTCCGGCTTTTGCCAACTTCTTCCGTCCGAACGCGCCGAATTATTTTCTGACGCAATCGATTTTGAATTTGTATAACGCGACGCCCGGACTGCCCGCAAGTTTCCGCCGCACGCTGACCGATTTTAATAATGCTCTCGCCGGCTCGCTTCGCACGCCGGGAACGCTTTCGCCGTTCGGCGCGGTCAACGCGCAGGTGTCGGACGGAAACTCCAATTACAACGCGCTGAATGTCGAACTAAAACGGCGTTTTGCCAATAATTTTACATTTCTAGCGTCTTACACTTTCTCGAAATCAATTGACGATTCGAGCGATTTGCAGACGCTGCTGATTCCGCAAGACCCGCGCAACTTCCGCGCCGAGCGTTCCTTGTCATTGTTCGACCAGCGGCATCGGTTCGTATTCAGCGGCGTTCTGGCAACGCCGCAAAATTTCCGCACCGGCGGTTTCGCGAAGAAGTTTTTAGCCGATTTTACAATCGCGCCGATTATCGAAATATCTTCGGGACGACCGTTCAACATCATCACAAACGTCGATACGAACAACGACCAGGCGACGCAGACCGACCGACCGAGCGTCGGCGCGGACGGAATTCTGGTTCTGCCGGCGGCATTCACGACCGGAAATCTGGGACGCAATCGCGGCATTACTCATTCGTTCGCATCGTTCGATTTGCGCGTCGCGCGTTCGATTCGCTTCGGCGAGCGCACGCGTCTCGAACTGATTGCCGAAGGCTTCAATTTATTCAATCGCTTTAACGAAGCATCGGCGTCGCCGCTTTACACTGCCGTCAACGCTTTCGGACAGCGCAGCAAAAACGGCAGCTATTACAGCCGCCCGACCGCTTCGTATGACCCGCGCCAATTCCAATTCGGCGCGAAACTTAATTTCTAAAAAAAATTGTAGGGGCGACGGCTCGTCCTCGCCCGCCGACGTTTGAATATTTAACTTGAGCGGGCAGGGACAAGCCGCTGCCCCTACAATTTTTTTGAGTTTTTTCTAAGACCTATTAGCCGCTGTGCTAATAGGTCTTTTTTATCCGTGTCAATTTGTGGTTTAATCTTCCTGTGATTTCTCTGACAGAACAAATCAAACAAAAAGCGCTCGAAATCGGTTTTCACAAAATCGGCGTCGCGCGCGCCGAAACGCTTGAGCGAGAAGGCGAGCATCTGAGAGCGTGGCTGGCGGAAAATTATCACGGCGCGATGCAGTGGCTTGAGCGCGAGCCGGAAAAACGCATCGACCCGCGCCTTATTTTTCCCGAAGCGAAATCCGTCGTCGTCGTCGCCTTAAATTATTTTACGCCGCACGAACACGACCGCGACGACGCGAAAGGTAAAATTTCGCGCTACGCGTGGGGCGACGATTATCACGATGTCGTCAAGGAAAAACTGCGCGGGCTTTTAAGCTGGATTAAAGCCGGGAATATTGAAATTGATGGAAAGATTTGTGTCGATACAGCGCCGATGATGGATAAAGCGTGGGCGGCGCGCGCCGGTCTCGGCTGGATTGGCAAACACTCGAATCTGATTACAAAAGAATACGGTTCGTGGGTTTTTATCGGCGAAATTCTGCTTAACGTCGAACTCGAATACGCGACTGAAATGATTGAAGACCATTGCGGAACTTGCCGCAAATGTCTCGACGCCTGCCCGACCGATGCGATTGTCGCGCCGAAAATCGTTGACTCGAATCGCTGTCTGTCATACGCTACAATCGAATTGCGCGACACTGAATTTCCGGCGGAAATTACCGAAAACTTAAACGGCTGGCTTTACGGCTGCGACATCTGCCAGGACGTTTGCCCGTGGAATCGTTTTGAAAAACCGACCGCAGAAGCGAGATTTGAACCGCGCATCGGCGAAACATCGATTGAACTGGACAAAATCCTCGCTCTCTCGCCCGAAACTTATGCCGAAAGATTTCGCCGGAGCGCGATGAAACGCACGAAAATTCACGGCTTAAAACGCAATGCCGACGCTTTACGGGATAATAAAAAGTCGTAAATTTCCAACTTCAAAAGCCTCTGAACAATCAAGCGGATTAACCGAATCAGCGAAGAATTCAGAAAGGCTGCAACTAATAATCGATAATCGTAATTCGCTTTGACCTGTCGCTTACCGGCTATCACTTATCATCTATTTTCTGTATCATTTTCTTAGATGGAAAACATTTTGCGCGACGCTCATAACCGAATTATCCGCGATTTGCGCGTGTCTCTGACCGACCGCTGCAACTTTCGCTGTTTTTACTGTCTGCCGAACGGCGAGCCGCCGCTGGCGCGCAAGGACACGATTTTGACTTTCGAGGAAATCGTTCGTATATCGGAAATTTTCGTTTCCTTAGGCATCGAAAAAATTCGTCTCACCGGCGGCGAACCCTTGATAAGGAAAGATGTCGAAAAACTCGTCGAAAAATTATCGAACCTCAAGCCGCGATTAAAAGATTTGGCTTTGACGACTAACGGATACACTTTTCCGCGCCGCGCCGAAAATCTGAAACGCGCCGGACTCGACCGCGTAACGATTTCGCTCGACAGCTTAAAGCGTGAAAATTTTAAACGGATTACGGGCGTCGATGCGCTTTCCAATGTTTTGGAATCGATAAAAGCGGCGAAGCGCGCCGGTTTGACGCCGGTGAAAATCAACGCCGTTGTCGTGCGCGGCTGGAATGAAGACGAGATTGTCGATTTTGCGCGTTTTGCCCGCGAAACGAACGTTTCAATGCGCTTTATCGAATTTATGCCGCTCGATTCGGGACACGAATGGCGGCGCGATATGATTGTCTCCGGCAAGGAAATTCGTAATATAATCGACGAAGTTTTTCCGCTCAAATTAAAGGAGAAATCGCGCGGCGCAGAAACCGCCTGGAAATTTGAATTTGCCGACGGCGCTCCCGGAGAAATCGGCATTATCGCGCCGGTTACGGAAATGTTCTGCGGCGCGTGTTCGCGCATTCGTCTGACGGCTGACGGGCAGATTCGCACCTGTCTGTTTTCGACCGCCGAACATAATCTGCGCGATGTGTTAAGAAGCGGCGCGAGCCGCGGCGAAATCGTCGAATTTATTCAATCGGTCGTGATGCAGAAAGAAGCGCGCCACCAAATCAACGACGCCGAATTTATTCAACCGGCGCGGTCGATGAGCTTTATCGGCGGATAAAATATAATACGGAAATTAAGTGTTAAATAGTTAGAGCCTGTTTGGAAATTAACAGTAAATGATTGGAAGCGGGAAAATTAACCGCAGATGAACGCGGATGAACGCGGATAAGAACCGATAAATCATATAAATATCTGCTTTTATCAGATGAGCATCGGCGTTCATCTGCGGTTAAATACGATTCTAAAAATCGACATTCTTATTTTCAAAACACGCTCTTATAAAAATTATTCTGTCCGTTTACTTATAAAAAACAATTGAGCAAAAAGTTTTCCACAAGTGGAAAACTCCGGCTGCGGAAATAAAGTTATGAAAGAAGAAATCATTCGACTGATTGTCGAGCGGCTCGAAAAAGACGCGGACGCGCTGCGCGCCGATTTTCACGCCGATAAAAATATCGCCACTCATTTTACGTCGATTGATAATCTTCTGCCCGAAGATTTGGCGCGAAAAATTTACGAAGCGTTTCCCCCGGGCGAGGAAATGCGGCTGCTCGACAGTTTCCGCGAGAAGAAATACACGTCGAAATCGCTCGACAAATTCGATTCGCTCGTCTCCGATATTACTTTCGCCTTTCAGGATAAAAGAGTTATCGACGCGGTTTCGCGCATCACCGATTTGACGGATACAATCGGCGACCCGCATCTTTACGCCGGCGGCATCAGCGCGATGGCGAAAGGTCATTTCCTGAATCCGCATCTCGACAACTCGCACGACGCCGACGGGAAAAATTACCGCGTTTTAAATCTGCTTTACTACTGCACGCCCGATTGGAAACCGGAAAACGGCGGAAATCTCGAACTCTGGAACGCGGACGTAACCGAATCGATAGAGATTCCGAGCCTGTTTAACCGGCTGGTTTTAATGGCGACCAACGACAAATCTTATCATTCGGTCAACGAAGTTAAAGCCGACGAAAAACGCTGCTGCATCTCGAATTATTATTTCTCGCCCCATTCGCCAAATGGTTACGAGACGACGCACGTTACTTTTTTCAAGGCGCGTCCCGAACAAAAATTAAGAAGAATCGTAACCGCCGTTGACAGCAATTTGCGAACGGCGCTGCGAAAAGTTGTCAAGCAGGGTTTGGGCAAAAAGGATTTATACGAATCGGAAGAAAATAAAAAACAATAAAGAATCGTCCGCGAAGACACACAAAGAAAACACGAAGGCAAAAATGATTTATATTTCTTACCTTCGTGTTTCTTCGTGTAACTTAGTGGACGATTCTTTTATTTACTGCCGTTGAAAGTCGGGCGAGCCTAAAATAAGCCCGACGACTTTGAAAACTTCCGGGTTGCCGCTCGGTGCGAGCAGTCTCGCCGGTTGAGCGTTGCCGCGTTTGCCGCCTTGTCCTTTGGCGGGCATCATCGCCATCGAAGCGTTTTCCATTGCCGCGTCTTCGGAATCGGCGCTCAATTTCGGTTCGATAAGCGGCTGTTCGATTTGTTTTAGAAGCATCGCGCGCGTGTTCGGCGCAATTTCTCCGCCTAAAATCGTCGCTGCCGCTTTGCTCAAAACTTCCTGTTTGTTTTTGCCTTCAAACTTCGACAAATTAACGCGCGTTCCCGGTATGCGGTTCGAGACGAGCGCGACGGAAAAGTTCATTCGTTCCAAGAGCGCACCGGTGTTGACCCAATCTTCCGCCATATCGGGATAGCCGGTCGGTGCGATGTAGCCGTAGAGCGGCTCGCCCATTTTGACGAGCATCGCTTGAACCGCCGCGCCGTTCGTGTCCGCGCCAACGGCGCGCATCGCGCTGATTATTACTTCAAACGGCGTCTTGATTTTCGCGCGGTAATTTTCCGGTGCGAAAAATTCCTTGTCCGTGAACAGAGCGCGTAAAGTCGTTTTGATGTCGCCTTTTGAATTGTGAAACGCATCGGCGACGCGCGTTACAAGTGCTTCGCTCGGATTGTCGGAGACGAATTTGACGGCTAATTTGCGGGCGATAAATTTCGCGGTCGAAGGATGATTGACCAGAATGTCGAGAACTTTTAAGCCGTCCTTCATTCCGCCTTCGTTGACTTTTTGACCGAGAACCGTTTTTTCATCTTTGTCGTGAAAGCGTTCGTTGAAATAAAACGTTCCCGATTCGGCGTCTTCGGGCAAGCCCATTCGCCGCGCCTGACGATTGGCGCGAATGTTTCCCATTTCGCCTTCTCCGGCAAATTTGCGGTAGCCGCGCGGGTCGATGATTGTCCAGCCGGTAAAGGCGCGGGCGATTTCGCCGATGTCTTTCTGCGTGTAGCCGCTCTCAACGCCCAAAGTATGAAGCTCCATTATTTCGCGGGCATAGTTTTCGTTGATGCCGCGCTGCTGTTTTTTCGCCTTTTTCAGCATATTCGGCATATCGTCTGACTGCTGATTTGCCTGCATTTTCTTGATGCGCGCGTCGAGCTGCTCGTCGGTGATTCCCTGCCGCGCCTTGATTCGCTCGCGCACTTTCGGATTATTCACCGCCCGCTGAAGCTGAAGATTACCGCCTTTGCCGCGCCCGTTATTCATCTGCGCGTTCGGCGAAATTGATTGAAAATTATCGAGATAAAAAAGCATCGCCGGACTTTTCGCCGTCGCGAGAAGCAAATCCTTAAAATTTCCCAAAGCGTTCGGGCGAATCACGTCGCGGTCGTATTCGGGCAGAAACCAGCGCGTCGCGGCTTTATTGGCATAGACGTTAAAATGATTTGTCCAGAAATCGACCATCGCTTCGTTTAACTGCCGCTCGGAATAAACGGCGCGCATTATGCGTGAAGCGTTCAGTTGCTGCGTGATTTGCTGCGGGCGACCGAAGCCGAATTCGCGGTTGACTTCACCAATCTGGCGTCGATAATCGCGGCGCTGCGCGTCGGTCAACTGTTCGCGTTCGGGCGTCGCGCTTTTTGCCGCGCTTGCTTCCATCACCGCTCCGTTACTTTCCATTGCGGTTTCTTCGCCGCTTTTCGCGTTCTTTTCGGCTTTCTTCTGCTCTTTCAAATCGCCGCGCAGTTGTTTGGCGTTTAAGCCGTTGCGCTGCGCGACGATTTGCGCCGCGACTTTTTGAGCCGGATATTTGGCGAAAAGCTCGTCGTTCGACATTTTCAAAACGTCGAGATTTTTCAATTTCGCTTCCGCCGCCGCGTCGTCAATCGAAGCTGGATTCAACTGCTGTTCGATATATTTATTGATGCCGATTGATTTAACGCGCTTGACATCGCCGGCGCGCGCGCCGAAACCGAGACGATTTAAGACGTGCAGAATCTTCTGGTTTTCGGTTAAAGCCTTCGCGTTTGATTTGGTCATTGTCTGCGCGTGTGCGCCGGTTGAAAAAATCGGCGCGAGCATTGCCGACAACATCAAACCGGCGGCGAATTTACGGACGGCGGAAAAGTGTGTTTTCATCATTATTTACCTCAAGATTTATGATTGCTTCGGAGAACGTCCGAAGAAGCGGTCTGTTTTCTTAGACGTTTGAAAAAGGTAAAAAGACGAAAGAAGTTAGCGGACGAATTATAAAGCGGTAAACTGTCAGCAAAGGAAAATTTCCTAACTCACCGCTTGCCGTTCACAACTTACCGCTAATCCGGCGCATCAAAAATGTCGTAATATTCACGAAAACAAGTTAAAATATTATTTTTCCGTTCTGAAAAAGCATTAAATACTAAAATGAAAAACCGAAAATTCTCTGTTTTATTCTCTGTCGCCGTCTGTCTGCTGCTGGCGGCTTCAACTTTTGCCCAAAAGGGCGAATCCTTTAAAGATGCCAACGCCGAATACGTTTTCGATTTGCCGACCGCCGATTGGAAAATGACCGTCAAGCCGTCGCCGACCAGCCCAAACGTCGAATATGTCTACGCGGAACGCCAGAGCGGACATTTTGAAGTTCGCAAATTAGCCGTCAAAACCGGCGAGCCGATTGCCGACATCATCCGCGACGAAGAACAAAAACTGCAATTTCTGCCCGGCTACGTCGCCGGAAAAGAGGAAACCTTCGACGGCAAGCTCGACGGCAAAGTTTTCAACTACGAATACGTCCGCGCCGGACGCCGGATGAGCGGCAGATTTTACTTTCTCAAAGCCAGTGATACAACCATCTACGTCGTCCGCTTTACCGGCATCGGCGAAAAACTCCGCTCAATCCGCAACCAGACCGATTCGATTGCCCGAACTTTTGATTTAAAGAAAAGCAAGTAGTTTTCCAATCGTCGAAAATTATGTTGGCAGCACATTAAAGCGATTGTATTATCAACGGCGTCGGTGTTAATAAATAGTTGGGCGGCTTCGGTTCGCGCCTTATTTCCACAAAACAAGTAAGATGCTTTATGCACGCCGCCCAACAAATCATTGGATGTGAGCCAAAAACAGCTTCTCTTTAAAATCTTGCCTCTTTAACTCGAAGTTGCGTGTTACCGGTTTTTGCCCACGTCAACTCAATCGTTCGGCGGCTTCGACCGTTCCGCAATTAGAAATTTATATCTTGCAAAGGGAAAGAATATGTTCAAGAAAATTTTACCGTTCGCGTTAATCATTTTATTCAGGACTTTCTCAAATTTGAAAAGCGTCTTTGTCGGAGCGCGGGCATCCTGCCCGCTCTTGAACGCCCAAGCGTTCGCCTAAAGTTTAGATAAAAATCAACGTTTAACTTTATCGGGCTTACTTTAGATTGCTCGCGCAATCTTTGCGGGCAGGATGCCCGCGCTCCCGGTCGGGAAAGTCCTGTTATTGATAAACGTGATTGGAATCAGTTCTGCTTACTCGCAAGGAAGATAAACAGGCTTCGCGCCATAGAAAAGGTGAGAGAAAATGTGCGCAAACCCGGAGTTGGCGAGGCAGCGCAAATTGAAGTCAAACTTTCAGTTAGCAAAGTAACAGCAAACACCGTTCCTTTTTTTTTGAGCCGTCCGGGGTGGGAAAAGCGGCTCAGCTTTGAATTTTCAGTAAAAGTTTACAAATTTGCTTGGAGACTTTTGCGGGTTAAATTGATAACGTAGATAGAATCAGGGAAATATAGTTTTAATAATTTGATTGCCGGATTGGCTGGTAATTCGATTTGAATCAATAGAAAACAAGGAGGTTTGAAAAATGTTTGGATTCGGAAAACCGAAGCAGGTGGCGGAAACGGAAGCCGACGGCGAGATTGAACGCGTTTATCACGAAATAAAACAAAGCCTGTGCGTCAGCGGCATCAATTTGAATTTTCGAACGTGGGCAGGCTACGAAAAATTCTTTCCGGCAATGTGGGATGCGATGCGCCCGGTTGCCGAAACGCGGGCGTTTGAAACAGCGGCGGACGAAGTGCGCGCGGAATCCGTTCGAATAGCTGAAACGCTCGGCGCAATCGGCGCGAAATCAAACGCCAATTTGGGCGAAAGTCAGCGGTATCAAATCGAAAAAGCGCTCGAACTTTATCATTACATCAACCCGAAGCTGCTCGTGGTGACGGCGAAAGTTCGGCAGGCGATGAAAAACGAAGCGGCGCCGACTCAAAACGCGCTGCCGAAAAACACTGAATTAATCGAGCGCGGCATTCCCGCGAAAATGTATCCGATGGAGATGATTTCGGACGAACCGGACGACGCGGAGATCGCCGCGATTTTTGAGGATATTAAGAAAACGCTTGAGCTTTCTTCGATCAACAGCGATTACCGCACGTTCGGACTCTGGAAAAATTATCTGGCGGCGTTCTGGCAACAATTAAAGCCGATCGTCGAGAACGCGGAATATGAACAGGCGTCAAACGAGCTGCGCGAGACGGCGCGAAAATCGGCGAGAAATCTGCCGCCGATTTCTTTATCGAAAAAACAAGTCGAAGAATTGGGCGAAGATGCGGACGAGATTTTGAAAACGACCGAAAAATTTGAAAAACTTCTGCCGTCGCTGGTCATCAACATCTCGCTCTTGTCGCTCGACGGCAAAACGGCGAATGAATTGGTGAAATCGCCGTTTCCCGCCGCGACGAGAAAACAGGGAGGTCAAAGGCGATGAACTGGAGAGACCTTCAAGCGAAACAAAAAGCGATTGAAATCGGCGACCGCTTTGTCAGCTACATCGACGAAGGCGCGGGCGAACCCGTCGTTTTGATTCACGGCATTCCGACGTGGGGTTATCTGTGGCACAAACTGATTCCGGTTTTGTCCAAACAAAACCGAGTTCTCGCGCCGGATCTCGCCGGATTCGGTTATTCGGACAAGCGCGACAATTTCAACCGCGCAATCGACAAACAAGCCGAATTAATTGACGTGTGGATGAATGAAATCGGCGTCGAAGCGGCACACATCGTCGCGCACGACATCGGCGGCGGCGTCGCGCTGAGATTAGCGACGATGTTTCCCAAGCGCGTCAAAAAGCTGTGCGTGATGAACGGCGTCAGCTATGATTCGTGGGCGATCGAGGCGATGATCCAGCTCGGACATCCGTCGGCGTATAAAATCGCTTCAGCTTCGACGACCGGCGCGACGCTCAGGCAAATGCTCAAACAAGGCTTCAGTAAAACACCTGAAGACGAAATTCTCGACGGCATTTTCGCGCCTTACACGACCGAAGTCGGCAAATTATCGCTGATCCGCAACGCGACGGCTCTGAACACGAATTTAACGACCGAAATCACACATCTTCTGCCGCAGATCGAAGCCGAAACTTTGATTCTGTGGGGTGTCGATGATAAATTTCAATTGTTGAAATACGGCGAGCGTCTGGCTGACGACATCCCGAATGCGCGGCTCGTCAAAATAGAAAACGCCGGACATTTCGTGATGATTGACCAGCCGGAAATTGTTGCCGCGCACGTTTCTGATTTTCTGAAATAGTTACCAAATAGTTTTGAATAAAAATATATGGCTTGGATAAAAACGGTTCCGTTTAACGAAGCGGACAGAAAATTAAGAGAAGCGATTCGCGGTCAGCGCGATTTGTATCCGACGGAATACGCGACGCCGACGAGCGCGAACGAAGAATCAATCGTTACGACGCACACTTTGATTCCAGACGCGCTCTATCACGCGTTTTCGACCTTCGGCGTGCTGATGTCTCCCGAACTGCCCTTAACGCGCAAAGATCACGAAATGATCGCGACGGTCGTTTCGGTCAAAAACGATTGTCATTACTGAATGCACGCCCACGCAGAGTTGCTGCGTCGCGCCGCTTCAGACGAAAAATTATCCGCCGCGATTCTCGCCGATTACAAAACCGCGCCGCTCTCCGTGCGCGAAACGGCGATGCTCGATTACGCCGTTCTCCTGACCGAAGACGCGACGCGCATCAAGCCGGAAAATCAGGAAACTCTGCGTTCGCACGACTTTGACGATACGGCGATTCTACAAATCACTTTGATCGCCGCGTGGTTCAACTATATCAATCGCGTCGCCGACGCGCTCGGCATCGGCAGAGAAAATGAAAAGGAAACAAATTAAATCAAATCTGAAAAAAATATGAAATCTCAAAAGCAAAACCGCCGCGATTTTCTGAAAATCAGCGTCGCCGGCATCGCCGGGTTCGGACTTGTGAAAAATATCAGCGCCGCAGAGTTTAGTTCGATTGAAACAAGCACTCAGCTCAACGAAATCACTGTTCTCGAGCTTCAGGCGAAGATGAAATCGGGCGAGCTTTCCGCCCGCCGCATCGCCGAAATATATATCGAAAGAATCCGCGAGATCGACCCGAAATTGAATTCCGTCATCGAGATCAACCCGGACGCGCTCGCCATCGCCGACCAAATGGACAAAGAGCGTAAAAAGGGAAAAATTCGCTCGCCGATGCACGGCATTCCGGTTTTGATTAAAGACAACATCGACACGGCGGACAAGATGAAAACGACTGCCGGCAGTCTCGCCCTCGTTGACGCGCCCGTGCCGGAGCGCGACGCTTTTATCGTCAAAAGACTGCGCGAATCTGGCGCGGTGATTTTAGGCAAAACGAATTTGAGCGAGTGGGCGAATTTTCGCTCGACCAAGTCCATCAGCGGCTGGTCGGGACGCGGCGGGCAGGCGAATAACCCGTACATTTTAGACAAAAATCCGTGCGGTTCATCAGCCGGTTCGGGCGTTGCGGTTTCGGCGAATCTCGCGGCGGTCACCGTCGGGACGGAAACGAACGGTTCGATTATCTGTCCGGCGACGAGAAACGGCGTCGTTGGCATCAAACCGACGCTCGGACTTGTTTCGCGTTCGGGCATTATCCCGATCGCGCATACGCAGGACACCGCCGGACCGATGGCGCGCACCGTCGCTGACGCCGTCATACTCTTAAACGCGATGGTCGGGCGCGACAAACGCGACGCGATCACCGCCGACAGCAAGAAAGGGGCGAAAGATTATACGAAATTTCTCGACGCAAACGGCTTGAAAGAGGCGCGAATCGGCGTCGCGCGACAGTTTCTCGGCAAAGACGAAAAAGCGAACGAGATTTTCGAATCGCACATAAAGGTTTTGCAGGCGAGCGGCGCGGAATTGATTGAAGTAAAATTTTCGGAAAATCTCTCGAAATTGAGCGACGACCGTCTGCTCGTCTTGCTCTACGAATTCAAAACCGATCTCAACAAATATCTTGCCGGGCGCGGTTCGAAATATAAAACGCTCGCCGATTTAATCAAGTACAACGAAGAAAATAAAGATAAGGAACTGCCTTTGTTCGGACAGGAATTGTTCGAGCAGTCGCAGGCTAAAGGCGAGCTGACCGACAAGGCTTATACGGACGCGCTGCAAAAATTAAAACGCGCGACCCGTGAAGAAGGCATTGACGCCGTTGTCATAAAAGACCGCCTTGACGCAGTCGTCGCGCCGGCGGTCGGCGCAACCTGGTCGATTGCGGCGGTCGCCGGTTATCCGTATATCACCGTTCCGGCAGGTTTTGTAGATAACTTGCCCGTCGGCATCGGCTTTTTCGGACGCGCTTTTACCGAACCGCAATTGATCACATACGCCTATGCTTTTGAACAGAAAACCAAAGCCCGCCGTGAACCGGAATTTTTGCCGAAATCGACTGTCTAGAAAATTTATATTGGTTTACGCAAACGAAAAAGCCCGCCTGAAACTTCAGGCGGGCTTTTTATAACGTCAGAAAACCGGTGCGGAAAACGCGCCCGCAACTGGTTTAATTCGCTGCGGCGGCTTTTTCCGTGAGCGCCGGGTAATCAGTGTAACCGTGTTCGTCGCCGCCGTAAAAGGTCGAAGCGTCCTGTTCGTTGAGCGGAGCGCCGATTTCAAAACGGCGCGGCAAATCCGGGTTGGCGATAAAGAGTTTGCCGAAAGCGACCAGATCGGCGTCGCCGCTGTTGAGCGCCGCGTTGCCCGACTCGAAATCGTATCCCTGCGCCGTGATGACCGTCCCACCGAACAGAGATTTTAAATGTTTAGTCGCCGAAACGACTTCGCCGTCAACTTTGAAAGAATCTTTGTTTTCCGGTTCGATGACGTGCAGGTAACCGATTTTGCGCGCGCCGAGCTGTTCGGCGGCGTAACCGAAAGTCCTCGCCGGCGTCGAATCGTGCATCGTGTTGAAAGTGCCGCCGGGCGAGAGCCGGACGCCGACTTTGTCCGCGCCCCAGACCTCGATTGCCGCGTCAACGACTTCGAGCAACAAGCGGGCGCGGTTTTCGACTGTGCCGCCGTATTGATCGTCGCGTTTATTAGTGCTGTCCTCGAGAAACTGGTCGAGCAGATAACCGTTCGCGCCGTGTATCTCGACGCCGTCAAAACCGGCGATTTTCGCGTTTTTCGCGCCCTGCCGGAAGTATTCGACAATGCCCGCGATTTCATCGGTTTCGAGCGCGCGCGGCGCCTCCATTTTTTTTATGCCTTCATAGGTGAAAACGTCGCCTTCAGCAGCGACCGCCGAGGGCGCGATCGGCAGCTCGCCGTTTTCCTGCATCGAAGTGTGCGAAATGCGTCCGACGTGCCACAGCTGCAGGAAAATTCTGCCGACCGCGCCGTGTACCGCGTCAGTCACTTTGCGCCAGCCCGCGATCTGTTTTTCGGTGCCGATGCCCGGCGTCGAAACGTAGCCGATGCCCTGCGGAAAGACGTGAGTCGCTTCGGTGATGATCAGTCCGGCGGAAGCGCGCTGCGTGTAATACTCGACGTTCATCGCCCGCGGTTCAAGCTCGGCGCCGGCGCGACTTCTCGTCAAAGGCGCCATCACCATACTGTTCGACAGTTCGTACTCCCCGAATTTGAACGGGGAAAGTAAAGGTTTTTCGTTTTTATACTGACTCATAAATTTATTTTTATATGTGTATATAATCGTCTATATGTTTATCTTAAAAATTAAGATTCTCATCGAATCGTGTGATTTAACAGTTAATTATCCGTCAGACGGCGCGGCAGTCAGCCCGATTCGACGGTTGAGCTGCTCGACATAAGCGGCTAAGATTTCCGGTCTGGCGCGCAGATATTTAAATTGTCCTTCCGCGCGCGATTCAATCAAACCGGCGTCGATCAATTCTTTGATGTGGTGCGAAACCGTCGCCTGCGAAACCGTAAACCGCTCGACCACGGCGCCGCAGCTCATTTCGCCGCCCGCCGCGATGATTTCGAGAATCTCGAACCGCCGCGGATCGGCGAGCGCTTTTGCAATGCGTTGAAATTGAAGTGTCTCCATATCGTTTACCAACTGTTATATATATATACAATCATCTATATAAAATGTCAAACCGTCGAGCGCGGCGCGAAAAATCAGCGCCAGAACCACAGATAGCGTTTAAACCATTTTTGGACGAACGGCGATTTTAGATTTTCGAGCGTCGCTTCGGTGCCGACGGCTTGCGTGATTTTCGCCAGCGTCGGGTAAACGCGGATGATTTTGTTGAGGTCGGAGATTTTCAAATTTTCCTTCATCGCCCAGACAAATTCGTGAATTAGTTCGCCTGCGCGTTCGCCGACAATCGTCGCGCCGACGATTTTCCCGCCGCGCGTCACGACTTTGGCAAAGCCCTCGGTCGCGCCGCTCGCCTGCGCGCGGTCGTTTTCCTCGAACGGAACTTTATAGATTTTCACATTCGCAGCGCCGAATTTTTCGTTTGCTTCCGTTTCGGTCAGCCCGACGCGCCCTATTTCCGGTTCGGTAAAAGTCGCCCACGGGACGACTCGGAAATCCGTTTTCTTCTTAAAGGGAAAAGGCACGAAAGCGTTTTGAATGACGATCTGCGCTTCGTAATCCGCCATATGCGTGAACTGGAAATGATCGGTCACGTCGCCCGCCGCAAAAATTTTTTTGTTCGACGTTTGCAGGTAATCGTCGGTTTCGATGCGTTTTTTATCAAAGCGCACGCCCGCTTTTTCCAGCTCCAGACCGTCGAGATTCGGCTGGCGACCGACCGCCGCGAGAATTTCGTCCGCTTCGATGTCGAAGGTTTTTCCGTCGGCTTCGACTGTTGCGATCTTCGCGCCCGATTCGTCTTTTCGGAATTTAACGGCTTTCGCGTTCGTCAGAATCCGCAAGCCTTCTTCGCGCAGAATTTTTTCCATCAGAGCCGAAACTTCCTCGTCTTCCTTGCTCAAAATTCTCTCGCCCATCTCAACGACGGTGACTTTTGAGCCGAGCCGAGCCAGCGCCTGACCGAGTTCGATGCCGATCGCGCCCGCGCCGAGAACGAACAGACGTTTCGGGAGCGTTTTGAGATGAAAAACTTCTTCGTTCGTAATGTAGCCCGTTTCTTTTAAGCCTTCGATCGGCGGCGTGAACGGGCGCGAGCCGGTCGAGATGCAGAATCGTTTCGCCCGCATCACGCGCCGCTCACTTGAATCTTTGAGCGCGACTTCGATTTCACCGGAATTCAAAAATTTCGGACTGCCGAAGATGACCTCGACGCCCATTTTTTCGAAAACTTCGGGCGCGTCGTGATGTTCGATAATCTCGATGACGTTCTGCACGCGATTTGTAATTGAAGCAAACGAATCATCCGAAAATTTCGGCTCCAGAGTTTGAAAACCGTATTTTTGCGCCTGACGCGCTTCGTGGGCGAACCGCGCCGATTTGATTAGAGTTTTTGAAGGCACGCAGCCCGTATAAAGACAATCGCCGCCGAGCGCGCGTTTTTCGACGAGCGCGACCCGCGCGCCTAGAATCGCCGCGCCGCCCGCCGCGACTAATCCGGCGGAACCGCCGCCGATGACGATCAGATCATAAGTCTCAGCCATTTATTTTCCACCCTCGACCGCCGTTTCAGCAGGCTTTTCTTGCTCTTCCGCGCCTTCGCCGATCTGTCGCCGCACTTTTCGAATGGTCGAATACGCGCCGCCGACGAGCAGTAATACGACTGCCACATAAACCCACCACGGAACGTTTTTTCCGGCGAAAATCAGATAAATATAAGCCGAAATGAAGAAAAACATCGCCGACAGCGCGGGCAAAGCGACGGATTTTCCCCGACGATAATTTCTGACGAGCCACGCGACGGAAAGCGAGAAAAACGGAATCGCGCCGACGTAGATCGCGCCGAAAATTAAGGGATTGACGCCGTATTCCGCACCCAGACCGAGAAACCAGTTTCGGATTGCATCCCAATTCATATATATTTAAGGCGATTTGCCAGGCGGTATATTCCGAAAAAAAAGATTTCTCCGCAAAAAACGTCTCGGTTCAATCGTTCGGCGCGTCAACGGTATTCCGGGTTCGGGTAATCAAAGCGCGTTCCGGCTTCCCATTCGGTTTTCTGGTTGCCGTAAGCCGGAAAGCTGCCGTATTTTTTAAGCATCGAAGCGAGGTGCATCAAATTCCACGTCATAAAGGTCGTGTTGCGCTGCGTGAATTCGTTTTCCTCGCCGCCCGAATCTTCGTCCATATACGAAGGTCCCGGTCCGGCTTCGCCGATCCAGCCCGCATCAGCCTGCGGCGGAATCGCGTAGCCGAGATGCTGGAGCGAATACAAAATGTTCATCGCGCAGTGCTTGATGCCGTCCTCGTTGCCCGTGATGATGCAGCCGCCCGTTTTGCCGTAATAGATATACTGTCCGAATTCGTTGGTCTTGCCCGATTCGGCGTAGAGACGCTCGACGACGCGCGAGCAGACCGACGATTTTTCGCCGAGCCAGATCGGCGTGCCGAGAATGAGAATGTCGGCTTTCATCACTTTTTTGAAAATCTTCGTCCAGTCGTCTTTTTCAAAGCCGTGTTTGGTCATATCGTGCTGAACGCCCGGCGCGATGTCGAAATCCACGGCGCGCATCATTTCGACCTTGACCTTGTGCTTTTCCATAATGGCGATGCTCTTTTTCATCAAGCCTTCGGTGTGCGAAAGCTCGCCGGTCGGCTTCAAAGTGCAATTGATATAAAGCGCCGACAAAGCGGAAAAATCGCGCTTATCCGAACCGTCGGGTAATTTTTTATCTTTATTTTTTGTTGTCATTATTTTTCATCGAAATTTTAGCGGCGCGCGTTTCTCTATTTGCCAATCGCCGTTTCCGCCAGAGTTTTCAAGGCGCTGGCGATATTGGCGAATTCTTCGCGGCTTTCGCTGACGTTGTGGCGTTTTGCCAGATAAAGCGGATCGTTGTAGGCGACGAAAACCTCACCCGTTTCCGTTTGGTAAACGAGCATTTTCTGCGGCAGATCAATCGCCAGAGTCGGAGATTGCTGCATCAGAGGCGTGCCGAGCTTCGAATTGCTGAAGATAATCAACCTGGTCGGACGCAGAGTCAGCCCCGATTTTTCGGCGTTTTCCGCGTGATTGATTTCAGCGACGATCTTTAACGCTTCGTTTTTCTCGACGGCTGATTTCAGCTTCGAGTAAGTTTCCTCGAAATTGTTCTGACTTTTCAACGTCTTCAAGCCGCTGTCCGCGGTTGCCGCTGACGACGCCGAATTCGTCCGTGCGTTTGAATTGCCGTTTGAACTCGCCGCCGAATTGTTCGCCGTCGGCGTGTCAGCGGCACAGCCGGATAAAAACAAAGCCGCGCAAACGGCTGAATATATAAAAATTTTCATAAGTCTTTTATCGTTCACATCAAACAGTTTGTCTTTCTATCCTAAACCGCGCAGTCTGTTACCGCGAAATTCATCGCGTTTTTTTATTAATAGGACTTTCGCTTTTTGAAAAAATATGATTAAACAGATGTTCAAATGATAACTAAAAACCAGTATATTGAATATCTGTTAAGTACGCCAATCAACTACACTTGTTCCAATTTATCCGAGCATC
>JAABUN010003601.1_pt1 | contig 23566 bp, 20 predicted proteins | sample 5559311 | NCBI WGS metagenome assembly JAABUN01 (sample SAMN10711877, study PRJNA513370) | rock metagenome | isolation source: Antarctica rocks | place: Antarctica: Victoria Land, Siegfried Peak sud
GACCGAGCGCCACATCAGGCTCATCTTCGCCAGGGCCCGTGAGAAGGCGTCGGACGGCAGCCCCGTCGTCGTGTTCTTCGACGAGATGGACTCGCTGTTCCGCACGCGCGGCACCGGTGTGTCCTCCGACGTCGAGACGACCATCGTGCCGCAGCTGCTCAGCGAGATCGACGGCGTCGAGAAGCTCGAGAACGTGATCGTCATCGGAGCCTCGAACCGCGAGGACATGATAGACCCCGCCATCCTGCGGCCCGGCCGGCTCGACGTGAAGATCAAGATCCAGCGGCCCGACGCCGAGGGGGCCGCCGAGATCTTCGCGAAGTACATCACGCCGGGTCTGCCGCTACATGCGGACGACCTCGCCGAGAACGGCGGCGACGCCCGTGCCACCATCTCGGAGATGATCCGCCGCACCGTCGAGCAGATGTACGCGACCGACAAGTCGAACGAGTACCTCGAGGTGACCTACGCCAACGGGGACACCGAGATGCTGTACTTCAAGGATTTCAACTCCGGCGCGGTCATCCAGAACGTCGTCGACCGCGCGAAGAAGTACGCCATCAAGGACCTCCTGCTCGACGGCAGCAAGGGCCTGCGTATCGAACACCTGATGCGGGCGGTGGTGGACGAGTTCCGCGAGCACGAGGACATGCCGAACACCACGAACCCGGACGACTGGGCCCGCATCTCCGGCAAGAAGGGCGAGCGCATCACGTACATCCGGACCATCGTGCAGGGCAAGGCCGGCCAGGAGCCGGGCAAGTCGATCGAGACGACGGCGAACACGGGTCAGTATCTGTGATCGACACGGGTGGACGAAGGACCGGACACCGGGAGGGGCTGCCGGCCGTCGGTGAGGGCATCTCCGTCCACCGGGTCATGGGGACGGAGACGGAGTATGGTATCATCGCGCCCGCGCTGCCGTCGGCGAACCCCACCCTGCTGTCCTCGCAGGTGGTCAACGCCTACGCCGCGACCCTGCGCGAGGGGCTCGGCAACCTCGCCGGGACGCGCTGGGACTACACCGATGAGACTCCGCTCACCGATGCCAGGGGCTTCCGCATGGACCGTGCGAGCGCGGATCCGAGCCAGCTGACGGACGAGCCCGTAGAACTCAGTGCGGAGCAGATCGCGCTCGAGCGCGGTGAGCCCGCCGAAGCCGCGGTGCTCATGAACCTCGTGCTGAACAACGGTGCCAGGCTCTATGTCGACCACGCCCATCCGGAGTACTCCTCACCCGAGGTGACCAATCCGCTCGACGCGGTGCTGTGGGACCGGGCCGGGGACCACGTGGCCGTGACCGCGATCGAGCGGATCAGCAGCACACCCGGCTTCTCGCCTGTGATCATGTACAAGAACAACACGGACAACAAGAGCGTCTCCTACGGATCGCACGAGAACTACCTCGTGCCCCGGAGCGTGCCGTTCTCGAAGCTCGCCGAGGTTCTCATCCCCTTTTTCGTCTCCCGCCAGGTCATCTGCGGTGCGGGCCGCGTCGGCCGCGGCCCGCTCAACCAGGAGCCCGGCTTCCAGATCAGCCAGCGCGCGGACTTCTTCGAGAACGAGATCGGCCTGGAGACCACGGTCCGGCGCCCCATCATCAACACGCGGGACGAACCGCACGCCGTCGCGGAGAAGTACCGGCGGCTGCACGTGATCATCGGTGACGCCAACCTCAACGAGGTGTCGAACTACCTGAAGGTCGGCACCACTGCCCTGGTCCTCTGTCTCATCGAGCAGGGCCTCGCACCGGCGCCGACACTCGAGGACCCGGTCGGGGCATTGCAGAGCATCAGCCACGATCCTGGGTTGACGGCGCCCGTACGGCTGACCGACGGGCGGAGCCTGACAGGGCTCGACCTGCAGGAGATGTACTGCACCGCGGTCCTCGACGCCCTCCCGGCCAACGCCGACGAGCAGACCCGCGACGTCGTCGACCGCTGGGCGTCCCTCCTGGCCACGCTGCGCCGGAATCCGATGGAGGCTGCGCGGCAGGTCGACTGGATCGCGAAACTGAAGGTGCTCGAGGCGTACCGGACGCGGGACGGGCTGGCGTGGACGGATCCGCGGCTGGCGCTCATCGACCTCCAGTACGCCGATCTGCGCCCCGAGAAGGGGATCTACCAGCGTCTGGCGCGCCGCGGCGACGCCGAGCTGCTCGTGCCGCCTTCGGAGGTGGCCCGCGCCGCCGTCGAACCACCCCGCGATACCCGCGCCTATTTCAGGGGGCGGTGCATCGCCGAGTACCCCGCGGAGGTGGTGGGCGCCAGCTGGGACTCGCTCATCTTCGAACTCGCGGGGGAGCGGCGGCTGCAGCGTGTGCAGACCCGGGAGCCGCTCCGGGGCACCGCCGCGCTCACCGAGGAGTTGTTCGACCTGGCAACCGATGCCGAGGATTTCCTCGCCCGATTGTTGAGCGGCACCGATCGCCGCGTGGCACCATAGGAACCTGATCATCGAACTGATCACGAACACGGAAAGGGTGGCCAGCATGGCGACACAGGACCGCAAGAACACCAGCGGCTCGTCCCAGGAATCGGAGGAGGAGATCCTCGAGCCCGCCCCCGCTGCTCCCGCAGCCGCCCAGGATTCCGCCCAGACCCAGGGCGTCGATGATCTGCTCGACGAGATCGACGGTGTCCTCGAGTCGAATGCCGAGGAATTCGTGCGTGGTTTCGTGCAGAAGGGCGGACAGTAGCGGATGCTCCCGGACGATGCAGCAGCAGCGGTCCCCCTGGCCGCCTCGACATCCTTCGCCGACTACCTCGGAGTGCACCGCGCCGGCCTGCTGCCGTCGAACCGCACGCTCGGACCGATGACCGCGTCGTCGGACGCCGCATACCTCGCACCTCATGCCACCACGATCGTCTCGCTGACCTTCCCCGGCGGCGTGCTGATGGCGGGGGACCGCAGGGCCACCATGGGCAACGTCATCGCGAGCCGGCACATCGAGAAGGTGTTCCCTGCAGACCTCTTCTCGGTCCTCGGGATCGCGGGCAGTGCCGGTATCGGACTCGACCTGATACGGCTGTTCCAGGTCGAGCTGGAGCACTACGAGAAGATCGAGGCGACCATGATGAGTCTCGACGGCAAGGCCAACCGCCTCGCCGCGATGGTGCGACAGAACCTGCCCATGGCCATGCAGGGTCTCGCCGTCGTGCCCCTGTTCGCAGGATTCGACGTCGACCGGCACGTGGGGCGGCTGTTCTCCTTCGACGCCACGGGCGGACGCTACGAGGAGCACGAGCACCATTCGGTCGGGTCCGGGTCCGTCTTCGCCCGCGGAGCGCTCAAGAAGCTGTGGAACCCGCGGCTCGACGAGGCGTCCGCCGTGCGCGTTGGCGTCGAGGCGCTCTACGATGCGGCGGACGACGATTCGGCCACCGGCGGACCTGACACCGTTCGGGCGTTATGGCCCGTGGTCTACGTCGTGGACGCGGCGGGTGCACGACGCATCCCGGAGCGCACCCTCGAATCCGTGGCGCACACCATCATCGACGCCCGTTCCTCCGCGGGCCGGGAGGCATAGGTCATGACGCAGCAGTTCTACGTCTCCCCCGAGCAGCTGATGAAGGACCGTGCTGATTTCGCGCGGAAGGGCATCGGCAGAGGCCGCTCGGTGATCGTGATGAGCTGCCGAGACGGCATCGCACTCGTCGCCGAGAATCCGTCACCCTCACTGCACAAGCTGAGCGAAATCTACGACCGCATCGCCTTCGCCGCGGTGGGCAAGTACAACGAGTTCGAGAGCCTCCGGCAGGCCGGCGTGCGTTACGCGGATGTCCGCGGCTACTCCTACGCGCGCGAGGACGTCACGGCCCGCGGTCTCGCGAGTGTCTACGCTCAGAGCCTGGGCGCCGTCTTCACCGCGGAGAGCAAGCCGTTCGAGGTGGAACTCGTGGTGGCCGAGGTGGGCCGCACGCAGGACGCCGACCACCTGTACCGCCTGACGTTCGACGGCTCCATCGCCGACGAGACGGGCTTCGTCGTCATGGGCGGTGCCGCTGACGCCGTCGTCGACGCCCTGCGTGGCTCCTGGTCCTCCGATCTCAGCCTTCCCGAGGCTGTGCGGGCCGCGGCGCGGTCGCTACGGAACGACGGCGCGGGCGCCCAGGCACCGACCGACGGAGACCGGCCCGGCGTCCAGGCGCTGGACCCGTCGCTCCTCGAAGTCGCCTATCTCGAGCGCGAGCCCGACACCCTGCGCGGCAGTCGCCGTGCGTTCCGCCGCATCGGCGGTCCGGAACTCGAGAACGTGCTGCAGCACGACCAGGACAGCTGATGGACCGCCGCATCTTCGGAGTCGAGACCGAGTTCGGGATCTCCTACTCGGCGCCCAACTCCCGGCCGCTCTCGCCCGAGGAGGTGGCCCGCTACCTCTTCCGGAGGGTGGTCAGCTGGGGCAGGTCCTCCAACGTGTTCCTTACTAATGGTTCCCGCCTCTACCTCGACGTCGGATCCCACCCTGAGTACGCGACCGCCGAGTGCGACGACCTCGTGCAGCTCGTCGCCCACGACCGCGCCGGTGAGCTGATCCTCGAGGACCTCGTCTCGGAGGCACAGCGCAAGCTCGCGCAGGAGGGGTACGACGGAAAAATCTACCTCTTCAAGAACAACACCGACTCCGCCGGCAACTCCTACGGCAGCCACGAGAACTACCTGATTCCGCGCAAACTTGAGTTTTCCCGGCTCGCGGACATCCTCATCCCCTTCCTCGTGACCCGTCAACTCCTGGTGGGCGCGGGCAAGGTCCTCAAGACGCAGACAGGGACCATCTACGCGTTCTCGCAGCGGGCGGACCACCTGTGGGAAGGCATCTCCTCGGCGACGACCCGCTCACGGCCGATCATCAATACGAGGGATGAACCCCATGCCGATGCGGAGCACTACCGGCGGCTGCACGTGATCGCGGGCGATTCGAGCATGTCCGAGACCACCATGCTGCTCAAGGTGGGGTCGGTCGACCTGCTGCTGCGCATGGTGGAGGCGGGCGAGATCATGCGTGACTTCCGCCTGGAGAACCCCATCCGCAGCATCCGCGAGATCTCCCACGACCTCACAGGCCGGCAGCTCCTCAAGCTCGCCAATGGCCGGCACCTGACCGCGCTCGAGATGCAGCGCGAGTACCTTGCCAGGGTGACGGCGTTCGTGGACCAGCATGGAGCTCACAACGACCACGTCCCCGCGATCCTCGACCTGTGGGAACGGGTGCTCGACGCCGTCGAGTCGGGAGACACCGGGCGGATCGACACGGAGGTCGACTGGGCGATCAAGAAAAAGCTGATCGACAGGTACCTCGCACGCTCTGGCGGAGACCTCGACTCGGCGAAGGCAGCCCAACTCGACCTCACCTACCACGACATCTCACGCTCGCGGGGACTGTTCTTCCTGCTCCAGGCCCGCGGTGAGGCCGCCCGGGTCGTCGACGACACCGTCGTGAAGGAGGCGGTGGACCTGCCGCCCCAGACGACGCGCGCCCGGCTTCGCGGTGAATTCGTCCGCCGCGCGAAAGAGGCGAACCGCGATTACACGGTCGACTGGGTGCACCTGAAACTCAACGACCGGGGGCAGCAGACCATCCTGTGCAAGGATCCCTTCACCTCCGTTGATGAGCGTGTGGAGGCACTCCTGCAGCAGCTGTGAAGCGCGGCACGCCGTGCGACGACCCTCGATGGGCAAGCGATGGGTCGTCTCCAGGAGAAACGCCGCGCGTACAGCCGTTAGGCTTGACGGGGCCCTTTGTTCTGCGGGCAGCCTGAACTGGACACCAATCTGAAAGTAGTTCTGTGCGAAAAGTACTAACGATCCTCCTCCCACTACTGCTGCTGCTGACCGCCTGCGGGGGAGTTACGACGCAAGATGTGTCCGGCAATGCCGACACGGCCAGGTCGGCGGGCGCCGATACGGCGAAGTCGGCGGGCGCCGCCGAAGTCTTCGACACAGTCAAGGTGAGCGGCGGATCCGACGAGGAAGCGCCGACCGTCGAGTTCGAAGCACCGCTTGATATCACCGCCGTGGCCGCGGAGACGGTCGCACAGGGTGAGGGCGACGAGGTGGAGGCCGGGGAGCTGATCCGATACCAGCTCGTCTCGCTGAATGCCGAAAACGGCGAAGTGCTCGGTGATACCTACAGCCGGGGTGAGCCGCAGGTCCTGCCCGTCGACGACACGCTCAAGGAGCAGGACGGCGAGCTCTACGAGGTGCTCGTGGGGGCGAAGGTCGGCGCACAGGTTGCCTATACCCGCCCCTCACCCGAGCCCGCGGAAGGCCAGACCGCCGTGCCCGAGCAGCTGATCGTGTTGCGGGTCATCTCGTCCGAGCAGCCTCCACCCGAGCCTGAGGTGCTCTCGCCCGAGGACGTCAAGAAGCTCGACGACGAGGGCCAGCTGCCGACGTTCACCTTCGCGGACAACGGAGCACCCGAGGTCACGATTCCCGAGAACGAGCCCTCCGACGACCTCGTCGTCAAGGTGCTCGAGGAGGGCGACGGCGAGGTCGTCGCGGAGACCGACACGATCACCGCCAACTACGCCGGCTGGACCTACAGCGGCGGCGAGCAGTTCGACTCCAGCTTCGAGCGCGGCGAGCCAGCCAGCTTCGGCCTCGATCAGGTCATCACCGGCTGGACCAAAGGCCTTGCAGGTCAGAAGGTCGGCTCGAAGGTTCTCCTCGTCATCCCCGAGCCATGGGCCTACCCGGGCGCCCAGCAGGGACGCCCGGCCGGTACCCTCGTGTTCTACGTCGAGATCGTCGGCAAGGAAAGCGCGCAGTAATCCGGGCCGCCCCGAGCGACCGACAACCCCAGGAAAGGAAACCATGTCCTTTGGACAGCGCAATGTCGACCGACAGAAGCCGGAGATCGACTTCCCCGCTCACAGCGCCCCCACCGACCTCGTCATCGAGGACATCATCGAGGGCACCGGTGACGAGGCCAAGGCCGGCAACACCGTCTCCACGCACTACGTGGGTGTCGCCTTCTCCACCGGAGAGGAATTCGACGCCTCCTGGAACCGTGGTGCTCCGCTCGATTTCAAGGTCGGCGTGCGCCAGGTCATTCAGGGGTGGGACCAGGGCCTCCTCGGCATGAAGGTCGGTGGCCGTCGCCGTCTCGAGATCCCGTCCGAGCTGGCCTATGGCGCCAGCGGTGCCGGTTCGGCCATCGGCCCCGACGAGGCGCTGATCTTCGTGGTGGACCTGCTCGCCGTCCGCTAGCACCACCGCTTGACCACGGCGTCCGGCTCACTCCCGGCAACACCGTGCGGATGGGACGCAGGTCGACCCCGGTCGATCCTCGTCCCATCCGCTGTTCCGTTGAAGGTAGGGTTTTAGCGTGTCCGCTAAACGTACCGAACGCCTCCTCACGCTCGTGATCATGCTTCTCTCGAGCCGTCGCGGATTCACCAAGGAGGAGCTGTTCGAGGAGATCGACCTGTACCGCGAGGCAACCTCGGTCGCGGCGCGCGAGAAACTGTTCGACCGCGACAAGGCTGCCCTCCGGGAGCAGGGCATCCCCCTGGAGTCCTTCAGCGAGGACACGCTCTTCGACAATGACAATACCGTGCAGCGTTACCGGATCAGCGCTGAGGACTACCGCCTCGGTGGGGTGACCTTCCTGCCGGAGGAGTACGCCGTCCTCAACCTGGCGGGCGGCGTCTGGGACCAGGGCTCCCTCGATTCGGCCGCTTCGCGCGCTCTGCGGAAACTCAGTTCACGCAGCACCGACGGCGGAATCGAGCTCACGCCCCTCATCCAGCCACGCATCAGCACGGATGCGCCCTACTGGGACATCGTGTGGCAGGCGCTGACATCGAAAACCCCCATCCGCTTCCCCTACCGGGCGGCCAGTACGGGTCGCGAAGAGATCCGGACGGTGCATCCCTGGGGCATGGGTGCCCGGTTCGGTCACTGGTACGTCGTCGGGTTCGACACGACGCGTGAGGCGGAACGCTTCTTCCGCCTCTCACGCATGACCGGCGAACCCGTGCTCCTGCCGGGCACGTTCGACGTGCCGCCGTCGTTCGACATGAACCAGACGCTCTCCTCGCTGTCGCGCAGCGAGCCCGACCGTATCGCCGTCGTCGCGGCCCGTCCGGGCTCGTGCCAGGTGCTGCGGGTACGCAAGGACGCCGAGATCCTCCAGACGGGGGAGGAATGGGACACGCTGCGGGTACCGTACGCGGCATCGAGCCCCATGGCCGCGACGATCGCAGGGCTCGGTACCAATGCGAAGGTCGAGGAGCCGCACGAGCTAGCGGCAGACGTCGCCCGGCTGCTGGACGGAGCCTATGAAGCCGCCGTCGGCGCGCCGCGGGGTCTGGAGATCACCGGGGGTGCCCGCCCCGCACCCCGGCGGAAGTCCTCCTCACAGGACCACCTGCTGCGCCTGCTCGACCTCGTCCCCTATCTTCTGGCGAACCCGGGCGCAGAGGTCAATGAGACGGCACGGAAGTTCGACGTCTCCGAGAGCCAGCTCACCAAGGACCTCGACCTGCTGTTCGTCAGCGGGCCCCGGCACTACCCGGACGGCCTGATGGACGTGGACATCGAGGACGGCAGGATCTACCTGACGAATGCGCGCGACCTCGCCGAGCCCGTGAAGCTGAGCATGGACGAGGCATGCTCGCTGATCGTGGGTCTCCAGGCGCTGCGTGAGCTCCCCGGCATGAGGAACAACGGGGCCATCATCAGCGCCCAGACCAAGCTGACAGCCGCCGCCGGCGACGCCGCGCACATCGGGACCACCGTGGCCACCAAGCTCACGGAGGACGACATCGATCCCACGCTCGAGGTGCTGCAGGCCGCCCTGCATTCGATGGTGCGGGTGGAGGTGGACTACTTCGTGCCGACCCGCGACGAGATCACGCACCGCCTGATCGAGCCGATCCGCATCTTCCTGCACCAGGACACCTGGTACCTCGAGGCGTGGAGCATGGACTCCGACGGACTGCGCAACTTCCGGCTGGACCGCATCCAGAGCGCCACGCTGACGGATCAGCCCGCCACGGAGACCGTGGACGAGCAGTTCCTCGCACGCGACCGCCGGTCCGTGTCGCCCTACCGCTCGGGAGCGACGGACCAGGCCGTCACGCTTCTGCTGGAGCCCCGTGCACGCTGGATCGCCGCGCAGTACAACGCCGATGCCGTGCAGGAGATGGGAGAGGACCGCCTCGCCGCGCGACTGAAGGTGGCCTCGAGCTCCTGGATCCCCGGACTTGTGGCCGGGCTCGGCGGCTCCGCTGCCGTCGTCGCACCGAATGAGCTGCGCGAGGAGACCCTCCGCTGGCTGGAGGCCGCCCGGGCGCACCAGGCCCTGGCCTAGACTGGACCCATGCTCTGGTGGATGTGGATCGTTCTGTGGGTTGCGCTGGTGGCCGTCAGCGTGATCTTCCTCGTCGTCGTCGGATTCCGCGTCTTCCGCCGTGGAATGCGAACTTTCGGTGAATTCGGAGAAGCGATGGATCGCCTGGAGGTGAACATCCCGTCCGGAGACGGCGGTGCACAACCGCATACCGGAGTGCCCGGAATCCCCGTGCCCGCCGTATTCTCTGCGCCGGAGGACGTCCGTGCGGCTCGTGAAGTGGCGAGGACCCGTCGGATGGATGACCGCCGTAGCCGGCGAGTGGTCAGGCGCGCCGAGCGGGGACAGCCGCAACTCCTGCAGGATATGCCCCACCTATGATCTAAACTATGATGGGGATCAACGAGAGGAATTGGGCATGAGGCTCGAAGGCTGGCATATCGTCATCATCATCGTTCTTGCGATCGTTCTGTTCGGCGCTCCGAAACTGCCTGGACTGGCGCGCAGCGTCGGCCAGTCGCTGCGGATCTTCAAGTCCGAGGTTAAGCAGTTGAAGGATGAGAACAACACGGGCGAGGCCGGCACGGATCCGGTCGAGGGCCGCGTCGTCAACAACCCGCAGCAGCAGCCCTACTCGTCGACCGGTCCGACTGCCCCGACGTATCAGGCGACCGGGCAGCCGAATGCGTCCCACCCTCCTGAGGGCCAGCACGCGCCGCAGGGTCAGGGTGATCTGCATGCCCGAGGCCAGGCGGGACCGTCTCAGCAGAGCGGCTCGTCGCACACCACCCCGTAGGCCGTGGACGACTCCGTGTCAGCTGGGACGTCGCGCAAGGAAGCAGCCGGTCCGTCACCTGTGAAGGTGACGACGAAGGCCAAGACCCGTGCCAGGAACCGCGGGAGGAAGGCCAACCCCCAAGGGCAGATGGCCCTCATGGATCACGTGCGCGAGGCACGCAACCGCTTGTTCAAGTCCGCAATCGCAGTGATCGCCGCGACCATCGGCGGTTTCTTCCTCTACGACCCGGTGCTGCGGGCGCTGGGCGCTCCGATCATCGCTATCAACAAGCAGGAGGGCCGCACGGCGTCGCTGAACTTCGACACCGCGGCATCCCCGTTCGACCTCCTGATCCAGGTCTCCATCTTTCTGGGCGTCGTCATGTCGAGTCCGGTCTGGCTCTACCAGCTCTGGGCGTTCATCACCCCGGGCTTGAAGGCGAAGGAACGCCGCACCGCGCTGGCCTTCATCGCTGTCGCCGTTCCGTTGTTCTTGGCAGGCATCTGGCTCGCCTGGCTCATCCTCCCGAATGCGGTGCGGGTCCTCACCGACTTCACCCCCGAGGACTTCTCGAACCTCATCAGCGTCTCGGTGTACTTCACCTTCGTGCTCAGGCTCATGCTGGCATTCGGGATCGCGTTCCTGCTTCCCGTGGTCCTGTTCGGACTGAACCTGGTGGGCCTGATCTCCGGGAAGCAGATTCTCAAGGCCTGGCGCATCACGGTGTTCCTCGTATGCCTGTTCGCCGCCATGGCCGCACCCGGCGGTGACGCGCTGAGCATGTTCTACCTCGCCGCACCCCTGCTGCTGCTGTTCTTCATCGCCATCGGCCTGTGCCTGCTCAACGACAAGCGCCGCGCCCGCCGCAACACCGCCCGCGAAGCGGCCGTCGAGGCCACTGCCGACACGGCATCACCCCTGGACGCCCTCTAGTCCGACAGACCCATTTGGTTCCCATCGACCCGCGCCTGGTTCCATCGACGAGCACGATTCGGGGACCGCATGCTGCGGGCGGCCACGGCGTGCCCGGCCACCGGCGAACGTCTAGGGTGGAAAGATGAGCACCCCCGCGGAGAGATACGCAGCTGCACGGGTCCGCACGGAGCACTCGCGCACGCAGCTGTTCCATTTCGAGCAGACGCTGAACTTCGAGTTCGACCCTTTCCAGCGCGATGCGTGTACGGCCCTCGAAGCGGGCAGGGGGGTGCTGGTCGCGGCGCCCACTGGAGCCGGCAAGACGGTCGTCGGCGAGTTCGCCGTCTTCTTGGCTCTGCAGCGCGGGCTCAAGGCGTTCTACACCACGCCCATCAAGGCGCTCAGCAACCAGAAGTACTCGGAACTCGCCGCAGTACACGGCAGCGACCGCGTGGGCCTGCTCACGGGTGACACGAGCATCAACGGGGATGCCGACGTCATCGTCATGACCACCGAAGTGCTGCGGAACATGCTGTACGCCAATTCGGACGCACTGGACAACCTCGGGTACGTGGTCATGGACGAAGTGCATTACCTCGCGGACCGCTTCCGCGGCGCCGTCTGGGAGGAAGTCATCATCCACCTCCCTACCGAGGTGAAGCTCGTATCGCTCAGTGCCACCGTCTCGAACGCCGAAGAGTTCGGTGCCTGGCTCGACACCGTCCGCGGTGATACCGACGTCGTCGTATCCGAGCATCGTCCGGTTCCCCTCTGGCAGCACGTCATGGTCGGCCAGAACGTCATCGACCTGTTCACCGGTGACGTCGCCTTCGACGAGGCCGCACCCGCCGGCGCGGAGGCGGGTGCCCGCGACCAGTACGACGTCAACCCCGAACTGCTCGACCTGGCGAGTAACGAGGTCCGGCTCAACCAGCGGGCCAACTGGGGCGCCGGTGGACGCCGCGGGAAGTCCCGCAACGGGCGAGGCGGGCCACCGCAGCTGACCGTGGTGCGACGCGCGACGCGACCGCAGGTGATCAGCACCCTCGATCGCGCCGACCTGCTCCCGGCCATCACCTTCATCTTCTCGAGGGCAGGCTGCGAAGCCGCCGTTACGCAGTGCCTGGACGCCGGGCTCTGGCTGACCACGGAGGAGGAGCGCAACGAGATCAGCGAGACCATCGACGCCGCGACGATCGACATTCCCCGCGACGACCTCGAGATCCTCGGCTTCTGGACGTGGCGCGAGGGACTCATCCGCGGCTTCACCGCACACCACGCGGGCATGCTGCCCACGTTCAAGGAGATCGTCGAGCGCCTCTTCGCGGCAGGGTTCGTGAAGGCGGTCTTCGCGACGGAAACCCTCGCCCTCGGCGTGAACATGCCCGCCCGCACGGTCGTGCTCGAGAAGCTCGACAAGTTCAACGGTGAGGCGCACGTCAATGTGACGGCGGGCGAGTATACCCAGCTCACGGGCCGCGCAGGGCGCCGCGGGATCGACGTCGAGGGCCACGCGGTCGTGCTGTGGCAGCCCGGCACCGATCCGGGTGCGGTCGCGGGCCTCGCCTCGCGCCGCACCTACCCGCTGAATTCCAGCTTCCGTCCGACGTACAACATGAGCATCAATCTCATGGCGCAGTTCGGCCAGGAGCGGTCGCGGGAGATCCTCGAGACGTCGTTCGCGCAGTTCCAGGCAGACCGCTCCGTCGTCGGGCTCGCGAAGCAGGTGCGCAGCCGCGAGGAATCCCTCAAGGGCTACGAAAAGTCGATGACGTGCCACCTCGGAGATTTCCGCGAGTACGCGAACCTGCGGCGGGAGCTGTCCGACCTCGAGTCGAAGGCATCGCGGGACAGGTCACGGACCCTGAGGTCCGCGGCCGAGTCCTCGCTGGAATCGCTCCGGCCCGGTGACGTGATCGGCATTCCCGGGGGCAGGAGCCAGGGGTACGCCGTCGTGCTCGACAGCGACACCTCCCGCGAACCGAGACCGACCGTGCTGACGCTGCAGACGCAGATCCGCCGGGTGGGCCTGCAGGACCTCGATGGACCCGTGGAGGTCCTTTCCCGGATCCGCATCCCGAAGCATTTCAGCGCACGCAGTCCGAAGGACCGCCGGGACCTGACGTCGTCCCTACGCAACGCGCTGCAGGAGAAGCGACCGCCGCGACGGGGGTCCGACCGCGTGTCCGCTGGGTACTCCGCATCCGCGGGCGCGGAGGAGCGTGCGATCACGGAGCTCGGTCGGCGGCTCCGGGCGCACCCCTGCCACGGCTGCAGTGAACGGGAGCAGCACGCGCGCTGGGCGGAACGGTGGTGGAAGCTGCGCCGCGAGACGGACAAGCTCGCCGGCCAGATCCGTGGCCGTACGAACACGATCGCCAAGACCTTCGACCGCGTCTCCGAGGTCCTCGGACACTACGGGTACCTCGAGTACACGGACGACGGCGTCGTCGTCAGCGCATCAGGGCAGAAGCTCCGCCGGATCTATGGGGAGAAGGACCTCCTGATCGCGCTGTGCATCGAGGAGGGTGCCTTCAGCGACCTGGACGCGGCGGAGCTCGCTGGCGTCATCACCGTGCTCGTCTATCAGGCCAAGCGCGAGGAGCGTGGCCTTCGGCCGGTGATGCCCAGCGTGTCGCTGGAGGGATCCGTGGAGACGATCATCCGCCAGTGGTCGCAGCTCAACGACGTCGAGGAGCAGCACCGACTCCCGGTGACCGGTGAGCCGGAGCTCTCGCTCGTCTGGCCGATGTTCAAATGGGCCCAGGGCAGGTCCCTGCAGGCCGCCCTGAGCGGGACGGAACTCGCAGCCGGTGACTTCGTCCGCTGGTCGAAGCAGGTCATCGACCTCCTCGACCAGCTGGCCAAAGTGCCCGCCCTGCCCGGCAACCTGCAGCAGACGTGCAAGCGAGCGATCGCCCTGGTCCGGCGCGGCGTGGTGGCATACTCGAATATCAGTGAGTAGTCCCCGCCCCGGGACACGCCGACCACAGAAAGTCCTTCAGCGCACCCATGCCTATTCCTGAGCGCCCTCTGCCCGTCCTCTACCGCAACGGGTCCGTCTACAGCCCAGCCGATCCGTTCGCCACCGCCATACTCGTGGACGGAGGGACGGTGGCGTGGGTCGGGACCGAGCACGCGGCCGCGAACCTCGCCGGACCCGGCGTGAGGACGGTGGATCTCGACGGCGCACTGATCACCCCCGGGTTCGTCGACGCCCATACCCATACCACGGAGACGGGAATAGCCCTCGGGTCGATCGACCTGTCGGCGTGCCGTTCGCTCGGCGACCTCCTTGATGCGGTGGCTTCGGCTGTCTCGGCGGGGGCCACGATAATCCTCGGGTTCGGCTGGGACGAATCGCGGTGGCCCGAGAAGCGCGTACCGACCGCCGCTGAGCTCGACCGGGCCGGCGACGGCGCGCTCGTCTACCTCGTGCGGGCCGATATCCACTCCGCCGTGGTGTCGGGTTCCCTCGCGGCAGGGCTCGGCCTCTCCGACGTCGACGGTTGGGATGACGGCTTCGTGGTGCGTGCCGCGCACGTGGCCGCCCGGCAGGCCACCCGTCGCCTGACCCCGGACCAGAGACGCAGCTACCAGCGGGCGGCCCTGCTTCACGCCGCCTCGCGCGGCTATGTCGCCCTGACCGAGATGGCAGCGCCGCACATCGCGCCCCGTGAGGACCTCGAGACGCTGCTCTCGATCGACGGTACGGGTCACGAGGTCCCGTTGCCCGAGGTGATCCCGTACTGGGCTCAGCTGACCGCCTCGCGGGACGAGGTGCGCGAGCTCATGCAGGGCTTCGGCGGGCGGCTGGCCGGTCTCGCCGGCGACCTCAACGTCGACGGGTCGATCGGTTCACGCACGGCGGCGGTCCGTGAGCCGTACAGCGACGCACCCGGCAACCGGGGGACCCTGTACCTGAGCGAGGATGACGTCACCGCACACCTGCTCGCCGCGACGGCCGAGAACGTCCAGGCAGGCTTCCATGTCATCGGTGATGCCGGACTCGACGTGGTGCTGCGGGGGCTCGAAGGAGCCGCGCAGGAGCTCGGCGTCGAGGAGGTCCGCCGCTCGCGCCACCGCCTCGAGCACGTGGAACTCGCGGATGATGCCGCCATCGCTGCGCTGCTGCACCACGGTGTCGCCGTGAGCGGCCAACCGGTCTTCGATGCCCTTTGGGGCGCTGAGGGCGGCCTGTACGACCAGCGGCTGGGGGAGCGCAGGCGCGGAATGAATCGCTTCGCCTCGCTCCTGTCCGCGGGTGTCCTCGTGGCACTCGGCTCGGACAGCCCTGTGACGCCGCTCGATCCGTGGGCTTCGGTACGGGCTTGCCTGGAGCACAGCAAGGCGTCGGAGAACATCTCCGCACGGGCGGCGTTCATCGCCCACACACGGGCCAGCTGGCGGCTCTCGGGTCGCAGCCCCATGATGGGTCAGCTCGCGCCGGGCACGCCCGCCTCGTTCGCCGTCTGGAAGGTCGACGAGCTGATGGTGCAGACGCCCGACAACCGCGTGCAGTCCTGGAGTACCGACCCACGGGCGGGCACTCCGCTGCTGCCGGCCCTCGACACCGAGAATGCTCCGCTCTGCCTCGAGACCGTCCACGAAGGACGGCGGATCTTCACCGCCGACGGTTTCCCGAACGCCTAGGAGGCGACCCTCCGCCGCGAAACTTCCGGATGGGGAAAGGCGGAATTTCCGGACCGGGGAAGACAGGCTCCTGACCTGCAACGAAGCATATCGTCGCAGGTCAGGGGCCTGTTGACACGTACTCCACAGCACGTAAGCTTTTGCCCTACGGGTTGGAGGAACTCCTCCGGGAGGGAACCTGGCTGGTCTCCACGAGCGCAACGCATAGGCCTTTTCAGTGGCGCGTGTTGCCCACTTAGACGGAGCCGGCACTCAAAAGGGCAGGTCCACGCGCCAGTAGAAAACGGTGCCGGCATCCGTGCCGGCATCGGTACGAAGGTGAGTGGACCTGCCCGAGCGCCGTCCGATGGCATGCGCCCCGGATCTTCCCGGCCGCCGCGTGGCCGTCGCCTATACTTGCAGACTGGCTCCGCTTCCGGAGCGATCCCCTGCGCGATGCGCATCCCGATGGAAGGGCCTACCTGCGTGCGAGTCGTGACGATCATCCCCACCTACAACGAGGTCGAGTCGCTCCCGCTGACCCTCGCCCGGCTGCGCGCGGCAGTGCCGGCCTCCGATGTCCTCATCGTCGATGACAACAGCCCGGATGGCACGGGAGACCTGGCCGATCGGGCTGCGGCGACCGATGACCAGGTGCATGTGCTGCACCGCACGGGCAAGGCGGGCCTGGGGGCCGCCTACATCGCGGGCTTCCGCTGGGGACTGGACCGTGGTTACGACGTCCTGGTGGAGATGGACGCGGACGGTTCCCACCAGCCCGAGCAGCTGCAGGGCCTGCTCGACTTGATCGACCGTGCCGACCTCGTCATCGGCAGTCGCTGGGTCAGCGGCGGCAGCGTGGTCAACTGGCCCCTGCACCGCAAGCTCCTCTCCCGCGGGGGCAGCACGTACTCACGTCTCATGCTGGGCCTGCCGGTCCGCGACATCACGGCGGGATTCCGCGCGTTCCGCCGATCGACGCTGGAAGCACTCGATCTCTCCGCCGTGGAGTCAGTGGGGTACGGGTTTCAGGTCGATATGACCTTCAGGGTCGCCCGCCTCGGTCTCACGATCGTCGAGGTCCCCATCACCTTCGTGGAGCGGGAACTCGGCGCGTCGAAGATGAGCGGGAACATCGTGTTCGAAGCGATCGCGAGCGTCACCCGCTGGGGTCTCACCGCCCGCTGGAAAAAACTCACCGGCCACTACTGACCGCTCTGCGACACCGCGAGGCCAAACGAGAAAGGCACCCGCGGCGGCGGGTGCCTTTCTCATGGAACGCTTGCACCTACGCCGAACGGCGCTCACCGCGACGCTCGCGCAGGATGGTCAGGCGATCCTGCAGGATCTGCTCGAGCTCCTCGACGGAACGACGCTCGAGCAGCATGTCCCAGTGGGTCCGCACTGGCTTGTCGTTCGACGTGTCGGGCTTCTCGCCGTCGACGAGCAGAGCTTCCTTGCCGGTCTTCGAGACCCAGGTGGCCGGGATCTCGGCTTCGGACGAGAAGGTCACGAAGACCCGCTCGCCATCCTCGCACCGGTACTCGACCCGCTGACGGGGAGCGGGCTCGACGCCCGACTCGGTTTCCATCGACTGCGCACCGAGGCGCATGCCGCGCAGGCTGCGATCACTCATGTTTTTCTCCTAGTCACCGTGGTCTCCGTGTGACGGGAGGCCGTTACCGCTCTGTACAACCCCTCACACCACGCGGATGTTCCGGCGGGCGACCGGGTAAACACCTAAGTATACAGGCGAGCTGCGCACGGTCCTGAGTCATACCCGCAAGCCGCGGTGCTGCGGCTCGCCGCAGGGGAACTCCCGCCACCGATCAGTGGCGGCCGTTCCCCGTGAGCGAGGGAGGTCAGGTGCGTGTGACTATTTCGGGCCCGTCGGACGGGGAGTCCGGCGTGGTGGTCCCGAGAACATTGCCGATACCCTTCAGAGCCTCGCCGACCTCGCTCGGGATGATCCAGAGCTTGTTCGCCGAGCCGTCGGCCAGCTTCGGAAGGGTCTGAAGGTATTGGTACGCGAGGAGCTTCTGCGTCGGATTGCCCTTGTGAATGGCGTCGAACACCTTGTGGATGGCCTGCGCCTCACCGTCCGCACGAAGGATCGCTGCCTTCGCGTCACCCTCAGCGGCGAGGATGGCGGCCTGACGCTGTCCTTCCGCGGTGAGGATCTGGGACTGCTTGGTGCCTTCCGCGGTGAGGATGGCGGCGCGGCGGTCACGCTCGGCGCGCATCTGCTTCTCCATCGAGTCCTGGATGGAGTGCGGAGGGTCGATAGCCTTCAGCTCGACGCGGCCCACACGGATTCCCCAGCGGCCCGTTGCCTCGTCGAGGACGCCGCGGAGCTGGCCGTTGATCTGGTCACGCGACGTCAGCGCTTCCTCGAGGTTGAGGCCACCGACGACGTTCCTCAGGGTGGTCGTGGTCAGCTGCTCGACGGCCTGGATGTAGTTGGCGATCTCGTAGGTCGCAGCGCGCGGATCGGTGACCTGGAAGTACACGACCGTGTCGATCGAGACCACCAGGTTGTCTTCGGTGATGACGGGCTGCGGTGGGAAGGACACCACCTGCTCACGGAGGTCGAGCAACGGCAGCAGCCTGTCGACGAATGGGATCAGGATCGTCAGTCCTGGGTTCAGTGTGCGCTGGTACTTGCCGAGCCGCTCGACGACGCCTGCGCGCGCCTGCGGGACGATCCTGACGGACTTCACGAGCACGACCAGGACGAAAATGATGAGGACGATCAGGACGAGGGTGAGCCCGATCGCTCCGGCGGAGCCGTTCATGAATCCCCTTTGTTGTTGTGGATACGCGTCTTGTTGTGGATGCGCGTCGCGAGCCTCGGAACGGCCGCGGAGCGGGACAGCTGTGGACGTCGCCTCATAGGTCGGTGACGGGAGGCGCGGGATGGGGGACGGGCTCGACGACGGCGGTGGCACCGTCGATCCTGGCAACGGCCAGACGGGTGCCGGCAGGGAGCGCGGTTCCGTCCGCGGAACGTGCCGTCCAGGTGTCGCCGCCGATCTTCACGGTGCCGGAATGCGCCGTCACAGGCTCGAGTGCGAGCGCTGCGGCCCCGACCAGGCGCTCGACGTTGTCCAGCCGGTCGGCGGGGCCCCTCTGCAGGTTCCGCACTGCCACTGGACGGACCAGCAGGATCATGAGGAGGGACACGACCGCGAAAACGACGATCTGCAGGACCAGTCCCGCCCCGACGAAGGTCGCGACGAGGGCGGCGAGTGCTCCGACCGACAGCATGATGAAGAAGAGATCGAGGGTGAGGGTCTCCACGGCTGCCAGTCCCAGGAACAGGACGAGCCATAGGATCCAGCCGTTCTCGAGAAACCATTCCATCGAGCAATCCCCTCGTATTCGCGCCGCACCGAGCGACCCGTGCTCTCCATGATGGCAAAGAGCGCTGACATAACCTAGGGCAGGCCCACCGACGGTAGCCAGTTGTTACCCATCCGTGCCGTGCGACCCGATCAGTATCCTCCGACGGGTCCTGTACGTGGGCCCTGACGAGTGTCAGTGGGCGCTGACGAGTACCTGCACTGTGAAGCGCGCGGACACTTCGAGCGGTACCGAGGACGTACTGGTCGTCGTGCTGCCGGTGGCACGTTCATGACGGGCCGCAGGGCCCATGACCAGCGCCGATCGTGCGAGGTCTGCGGGCAGGGACATGACGTAATCCAGCTCCTCCCGCGCGGCCTCCACCAGCTCGCCGTCGAACGCCGCCAGGACGTCGTCGGCCTTGTGGTCCGGCACGGACAGGAGCGGTCCGACCGCCTCCAGCCCGGCGAGGTGCCCGGGCCGCGGCGTCACCACCACCACGCAGCCGCGCGGCGCGAGGACCCGGACGAACTCCCCGGTATTCCTCGGCGCGAAGACGTTCACGAGCACATCCACGGAGTCATCGGCGAGTGGCAGGGGCCGCCAGACATCCCAGACGATGCTGATGCCGCCCGGGAGTCTGCGTGCCGCGCGGCGCAGCGCGACCTTCGAGATGTCCAGTGCGACGGGGAAGAGGTCGGGGATGCCGTCCGCCAGTCCCGCCAGGTAGTAGCCCGTGCCCGCTCCGGCATCCAGAGCGACAGCAGGAGCCGCCACATGCCGACACGCGGCGGCGACCACGGCACGGCGCAGCGGCGCATAGTGTCCTGACCCGAGGAACTCCTCGCGTGCATCGACCATTTCGGTGGTGTCTCCCTCGAACGGCGAGCCCCTGCCCGTGAGGAGGTTGAAGTAGCCCTGCCGGGCCGCGTCGAAGCGATGTCCGCTCGCGCAGGCCAGTGTGCGTCCGGCATGCAGCAGCGCGAGTCCGCAGACGGGACAGATGAGGAGGTGGTGGGGGAGGGCGGGCATCGTTCCATCCTAAGGAGACGGAGCATGAGAAAGTTTTCGCGCACCGTTGACTCAGGCCACTGTTTCGGGTCTAGTCGGGAGGGTGAAACCAGACCAGATAGACCTCCTGACCACCGTCGGCGCTCCAAGTCTCCACCCGGACGGTACCCGCCTGGTGGTCGCGGCGACCCGACCCGACTTCCACGCCGACGCATACGTCGGCCAGCTGTGGGAGATCACGCTCGACGGCGGACGCCGTCGGCTCACGCGAGGCTTCCGAGACACCGCTCCGCGGTGTTCGCCCGACGGCGACCTCCTCCTGTTCCTGCGGGCAGCGCCGAACGGCAAGCCCCAGCTCTTCGCCGTCCCCGCTCCGGGAGGCGAGCCGCTCCAGGTCACCGATCAGCCGCTCGGCGTCTCGCACTTCGACATCTCGCCCGATGCGCGGACCATCGTGTTCGCCGCTCGCGTGCCCGAGCACGGGCGCTATGGGACGATCGACGGCGTCAGCGCCGGCCTCGAGGACCCGCGCCTCATCACCCGGTACAAGTACCGGATGAACGGCCTCGGGTACACGACGGACAAGCGCTCGCAGCTGTTCACCGTCCCGGTGCCCGACCTCGACGCCGAGCCGTTCATCCCGGCGGTCGGCCGACTGAAGCAGGAGCACCCTGAGGGGCCGGGAGCCCTCGAGGAGCAGGGCGCCGTGCCGGCGGCGCTCCAGGTGACGACGGCCGACGCCGACCACCTCGAACCGGTCTTCTCCGCGGACGGACAGCGCATCCTTTTCACGGCCGCCCTGCAAGCGGACGCGGACTCGACGCTCGTGTCCGACATTTACTCGATCGCGCTCGATGGGAGCGAGCACCGACAGCTCACGAACCAGGGTGGCGACACCCGGCTCGGCTGCGGCGCACCCCGGCCGAGTACCGACGGCGCCTGGGTGTTCTTCCTCGCCTCGGACCTGTCGCCGTCGGGCCTGGACTTCGTAGCCCGCAACACCGCGCTCTACGCCGTGCCGACCGACGATCCGCGGGACGTGCGGCGACTGAGCGACCCGGAGACCGTGGACTTCGGGGATGTTCAGGAGATCGTCGCCGACGGACCGGACTCCGTGCTGGTGTTCAACCGGACGCGGGGCATGGGTGAGCTTCTGCGCTTCTCGGCTGCGGGGGAGTCGGACACCCTCGTCACGGGTCCCACGGTCGTCACGGGGGCCGCATCGACCGGAAGCACCGTCGTCGTGTCCTACTGCGACCCTAGGACCTCCGGTGACGTCGCCGTCGTCGACGGTTCCTCGCTGCGGACGCTCTCCGACTTCTCGACCGGCCTGCGCAGCGAGACGCGCGTCGGTGAGCTGCGGGAACGCAGCTACACCGCACCCGACGGGACGCCGGTGCACGGCTGGGTGGTCCTGCCCGAGGGCGATGGACCGCACCCCGTGCTGCTCGTCATCCACGGCGGACCGTTCGCGCAGTACGGGTGGGGTTACTTCGACGAAGCCCAGGTGTACGCCGCGGCAGGATACGCCGTGCTGCTGTGCAACCCGCGCGGCGCCGCCGGCTACGGGCAGGCCCACGGGCGGGTCATCAAGGAGGTCATGGGCACCGTGGACCTCGACGACGTCCTCGCCTACCTCGACGGCGCGCTCGCCGAGTTCGGTGGGATGGACAGGGAGAGGCTCGGCGTCATGGGTGGTTCGTACGGCGGCTACCTGACCGCCTGGACCATCGCCAACGACCACCGCTTCCAGGCGGCCATCGTCGAGCGCGGCTACCTCGACCCGCCGTCGTTCGTCGGGTCCTCCGACATCGGCTGGTTCTTCTCGGAGCAGTACACCGGCACGGATCCGGCCCGAGTGGAGGGACAGAATCCCTTCGCGAGGATCGGCGACGTGCGGACGCCGGCGTTCGTCATCCACTCCGAGGAGGATCTGCGCTGCCCGATCGAGCAGGCCCAGCGCTACTACACGGCGCTGAAGAAGCAGGGCGTGGAGACGGAGATGCTCGTCTTCCCCGGGGAGACGCACGAGCTGTCGCGGACTGGTTCCCCGTGGCACCGCCGCCAACGCTTCGACCACATCCTGCGCTGGTGGGCCAGGTACCTGCCGACGGACGCCAACCCGTCCGACACCAGCGTTCCCGCCCAGGGCACCTAGAAGCCGAGGCCCCGCCGTGCCTCATCGATCGTCGGCTGCGTCCACCGGCCGTGTTCCTCGTCCGAGGTGAGAGACCGCAGTATCGCCCGGTCCAGATACAGCCGTCCGTCCAGGTGGTCGGTCTCGTGCTGGACGATGCGGGCCGACCAGCCCTCGAAGAAGGTCTCGACGGCGACGCCGTCCGGCTGGGTATACGCGGCCGTGATGCCGTGGTGGCGCTCGACGACGGCGCGGTAGCCCGGTACGGAGAGGCATCCCTCGTAGAACGCGTCGAGCCTGCCGCCTGCCGCCTCATAGCGGGGGTTGATGATGACGGTGAAAGGCAGACGAATGCGGGAGCGCGCCTCGGCGACCGCCGGATCCTGCACGCCCGGGTCCTCGAGGACGGCGATCCTCAGCGGGATCCCGATCTGCGGCGCGGACAGACCCACGCCCGGGGCCTCGTGCATGACCCGACGCATCGTGGCGATGAGCCGACCCAGCAGGTCGTCGTCGAACTGACCGTCGACGTTCTGCGCCTGCCGGCGCAGGACGGGATCGCCCGCGGTGACGATCGGTGGCAGCTCCGCGGCCAGAATGCCCTCGACGTGGTCGATGAGGGCCTCGGAGGACAACGCGCCAGGGGAATGGCCACGTGCAGCATCAGCACTCATCCCTCCAGCAAAGCACAATCACGGACAGGAACGGGCGCGGGTCCCATTGCCCGTTCCGCCGCGACGACGGACAATCAGACGTGCTGCCGGGAGGGGGACCTCACGCCGCGGCGCATCCGAGGAAAAGACGCAGCCGGCCGACGAGGCGGTTGCCAGACGATGGAGGCATCATGAACACGGCCACGGCGGACGCCCGACCCACAGCGCCGCACGCGGCCGACACGCATGAGCTGATCCGCGTACAGGGTGCGCGGGAGAACAACCTGAAGGACGTCACGATCGACATCCCGAAGCGGCGGCTCTCGGTCTTCACCGGCGTCTCCGGGTCCGGCAAGAGCTCCCTCGTCTTCGACACCATCGCCGCCGAATCGCAGCGCATGATCAACGAGACGTACAGTGCCTTCCTGCAGGGCTTCATGCCGACCCTCGCGAGGCCGGAGGTGGATGTCCTCGAGGGGTTGACGACGGCGATCATCGTGGACCAGGAGCGCATGGGTGCGAACCCCCGTTCCACCGTCGGCACCGCCACGGACGTCAACGCGATGCTGAGGATCGTCTTCTCGCGCCTCGGGCAGCCGCAGATCGGTTCACCCCAGGCCTACTCCTTCAATGTTGCCTCGATCAGCGGTGCCGGCGCAGTGACCATTGAGCGTGGTGGCACCACCGTCAAGGAACGCCGGAGCTTCACGGTGACCGGCGGTATGTGTCCCCGCTGCGAGGGGATGGGATCCGTGACGGACATCCACCTCACCCAGCTCTACGACGACACGAAGTCATTG